>JGI24707J26582_10001269_pt1 | contig 19964 bp, 15 predicted proteins | sample BioPla1DNA1_FD_26582 | JGI IMG/M metagenome (IMG submission 26582)
AAGTTTAGATTCGATGAAAATCCAAAAAGAGAAGAACTCTATTCTCTCGTGCGCGATACAGCCAGACGTTTTTCCTGTTCGTTAGGCTGGCAAGGCAATGTGATGTTCGAAGAATCCAGGTAAGTGCTTAACTGCTATAAAAGAGGGGGGTGCGCTATGGCAAATAGCATAGTACCAGTAGCTGTTAAGATTTAAAAATATCTCAATGTTGGGAGGATTGTGCTCTATGAAAAAGACTTTGCAAGTTATTATGATGGCCGTTTTACTGGTTTTTGTGGCATCAGCTTCTTTTGCGGAAGATCCTATCGTATTAAAAATAGGTATGACGACTGAAATTGGAGGGCATTATCACAGCGGAGCCGTTCGTTTTAAAGAAAAGGTCGAAGGGTACACAAATGGAAAGGTTCGTGTTGATATATTTCCGAGCAGTCAACTAGGAAACGAGAGAGATTTGGTCGAGGGCGTGGGGATGGGGTTTATAGAGATGTGTATTGTTTCCACCGGGCCACTGCCAAACTTTTCTCCCGACTTCATGATTTTTGATTTGCCATATATTTTTAAAAACAGGGATGAAGCGTTTAAAGCCATGGATGGCGAAATAGGAGCCGATATATTAAAAAGTTTAGAGCCCAAGGGAATAAAAGCTCTTGGTTTTTGGGAGAATGGTTTTCGGCACATCTCCAACAATAAAAAAAGCATTATTCACCCTGGTGATGTTAAAGGCATGAAAATCAGGACCATGGAAAACCCCATACACCAGGCTACCTTCAAAACTCTTGGCGCAACACCAACACCTATGGCATGGGGCGAAGTCTTTGTCGCCCTTCAACAAGGGGTCATCGATGGACAGGAAAATCCTTTAGTTATAGTATACACTACAAAATTATATGAAATACAGAAACATATTTCCCTAACAGGCCACTTTTATTCTCCAGCTGTATGCATGATAAGCAAACAAGTCTTTGATGGCCTTCCAGTAGAAATTCAGGATGCTATCGTAAAAGCTGAAAAAGAAGCTCGTGATTATGAGAGACAATTTAGTGCCCAGCTTGACGAGCAACTCGTTGAATCTCTAAAAAATGAAGGAGTTGCTTTTGCCGATGTAGATAAAGATGAATGGAAAAATGCCTGCGCTCCTGTTTATGACCAATTTAAGTCTCAAATAAACCCTAAATACTTAGAAGCTTTGCTAGGCAAATAAATTCTTTTGTTCAGTGGAGTGTTCTTGTCACGTTTAAAGAACACTCCACTGATTAATTTTAGTGGCTTGATAAGTTGTGTAATACTGGGGGAGATCATTTTGAAAAAGTTCAACACATTAGAGGAATACATTTTAGCAGTGCTATTGCCTATCATGGTAATTATAGTATTTTTAGGGACCTTTGGAAGGTATTCGGGTCTTTTTTCCATGGCATGGTATGAAGAAGCTGCTCGCTATATTATGATCTGGATGGTCTTTATAGGTATAGGGGCAGGTGCCAAGAAAAATGCCCATTTTGTCGTGGAACTTATTTACATGATCATGCCGGCAAAATTGCACAAATATATTCATTTCATAGTCCTTTCTATTGTGCTCTTTTTTAATGTTACGGTTATGATTCTTTCGCTTCGCTTAGTTAAGGGATTGTATGGAATGCAACAAGTATCGCCTTCTCTTGGTCTTCCAATGTGGAGCGTTTATTCAGCCATTCCCATAGGTTGTTGCCTCATGGCTGTGAGAAGTCTTCAATATTATATCGCTTCCTTAAAGCAAAGCGCTGAAGGGGATGTTATATGATGGCGTTTCTTTTGTTTGGCGTGCTATTTATTTTATTGTTTCTTGGTGTTCCTATAGGAATATCGATGGGGATGAGTGTATTAACAGCTCTTTTCTTAGGTGGGGTACGCATTCCGGCAATGGTAGTTGCCCAGCGAATGTTTACGGCAATAGATAGTTTTCCTTTCATGGCTGTCCCGTTTTTTATTTTGGCCGGAGATCTTATGCAACGTGGCGGTGTTTCAGAAAAGTTAATTCAATTCATTCGTCAGGTTTGTTTCTGGATCCCAGCTCACCTTGGAGTTATCACTGTTGTGGCATCCGGCTTTTTTGGAGCAATATCAGGGTCAAACCCTGCCACTGTAGCAGCGATTGGTGGCATTATGATACCCGAGATGCAAAAGGCAGGATATCCGGCGGCAAAAGCTTCCGCTATAGCTGCTGCGGGAGGGACTCTTGGGGTTATTATTCCTCCAAGCATTTCAATGATTACTTACGCTCTTGTGGCTTCCGTATCTGTGGGAACCATGTTTGTAGGAGGGATTGTGCCTGGAATACTGCTCATGATTGCAATGTCGATCCTTGTTGGAATATCCTGCAGAAAATATGAGTTTGATCAAAATTATGAAATTACGTGGAAAAGCGTATTGTCTGCCTTTATCGAAGCCACATGGGCGCTTATAATGCCTTTAATAATTCTTGGCGGGATATACGGGGGAGTCTTTACTCCCACAGAAGCGGCAGCTGTCGCATGTGTTTATGCCTTTGTTGTAAGTAAGTTTGTGTACAAAGAACTCGAATACAAGGACCTTCCCGCGATCTTTGCAAAATCGGCAACAAGCACCGCCCTGGTTTTGTTTATTGTTGCCGTTTCATCTTCTTTTTCCTGGCTGATGACCAGCTCCGGGGTGCCTGCTCAAATTACCAAATTTTTGCTGGGGTCTTTTTCCAGCAAATATGTAATTTTCCTCATGGTAAATGCCAGTCTCTTATTTCTGGGTTGCTTCCTGGAAACTCAGTCAATTATTCTGCTGATGACGCCTATCGTCCTTCCCATTTGCGTGCATTTGGGAATGGATCCTATTGCTCTAGGGCTAATAATGATCATAAATACATCCATTGGAATGATAACGCCTCCGATGGCTGTAAATTTGTACGTGGCAAGCAGTATATCAGGAGTTTCGATCGAATCAATTTCGAGAAATATAGTCCCTCTGTTTTTGGTATTGACCTTTATGCTTTTCCTTTTCACCTATTGCCCGGGGATACTAATGTTTCTTCCTAATATGTTGCAGTAAATCTATTATGCATTAAGATTGCTGGAAATTGTTAAATCTGCTAAATGAAAAATAAGGAGGCGACATTTTTTGAAAAGTGACATTACAAAAAAAGGAATCACAAGAGCGACCCACAGGGCGTTATATTACTCGATGGGCCATCTTCCCGAAGATTTAAGGAAACCCGTTATCGGCATCGTGAACTCTCAAAACGAGTGCATGCCCGGTCACTTTCACCTTGACCTTATAGCCAAGGCGGTACGCGAGGGAATCATCGAAGCAGGCGGTATGCCTGTCGAATTTCCCACCATCGGTATTTGTGACGGAATTGCNCAGGGACATGGCGGCATGCACTATCCATTGGCCAGCAGAGAGCTAATAGCAGATAGTATCGAGGTCATGATGAATGCACATGCTTACGATGCCATGGTATTGATTACTAATTGCGATAAAATTACACCTGGCATGCTCATGGCATGTGTACGCCTCGATGTGCCGGCTATTATCGTGAGCGGCGGTCCGATGCTGACAGGTTGTTACAAGGGCAAAAAAATGGGGTACGCCGATCTCATGTCCTCTCAGGGGCTCGTTGCCAAAAAGGTTATCACTGATGAAGATCTGTCAGAAATGGAGCTCGATGCGCTGCCGGGTTGCGGTGCCTGTAATTTGCTGGGGACCGCCAACTCCATGAATTACCTTACGGAGGCTCTCGGAATGTGTCTTCCGGGGAGCTCAATCCCAGCCGTGTCGGCGCGACGAATCGCTCTTGCCAAAAAGACGGGCCTAAAAATAATGGAGCTTCTCGAAAAGGGCATTACGCCGTCACAAATAATTAACATGGAGGCACTGGAAAACGCCATAACTGTGGATCTTGCTATAGGTGGATCCACGAACACCATACTTCATCTTACGGCACTGGCACATGAAGCCGAAATCGATTTTGACGTCAGGCTTTTTACCGAGATGTCGAAAAAAGTCCCACACCTGGTAAAACTTAGCCCTGCAGAAAAAGGCCACTATCCTGAAGATTTATACTACGCAGGAGGCATCACAGCGCTTATGGCCGAGCTCAATGAAGCCGGATTAATTCACGGAGAAGCGCTTACCGTTACAGGGAGGTCGGTATCTGTAAATGTCGCCGGAGCTGCTGTGGTTATCGATCCTTCCGTGATTCGTCCAATCGATAACCCTTATTCCAGCAAGGGAGGCCTTCAACTTCTTTTTGGTAACGTTGCACCTGAAGGCTCTGTATGTAAGATTGCAGCCGTCAACCCCAAAATGTATGAGCATCGAGGGCCGTGTCGTGTTTTCAACAAAGAAGAAGACGCCGTAGAAGCAATATACGGAGGAAATATCAAACCTGGGGACGTTGTGGTTATACGCTATGAAGGTCCCAAGGGCGGCCCCGGCATGCGCGAAATGCTTACGGCTACTTCGGCAATTGTTGGGATGGGATTGTCCTTGGACGTTGCGCTTATCACCGATGGTAGATTTTCCGGAGCAACCGCCGGAGCTGCTGTTGGACATATTTCCCCTGAAGCGGCTGAGGGTGGCCCCATAGCGCTTATTGAGGAGGGGGATATAATTTCCATCAATATACCCGAAGGAATTATAACCCTTGAGGTAAGCGACGAGGAGATTGCTGAAAGAAAAAAACGCTGGGTCAGACCTGAGAGCAAAATTGATAAACGAAGCTACCTGAGCAGATACGCCAGGCTTGTATCATCTGCAATGTCAGGTGCTGTTTTTCCAAGATGCTGATCTTTACAAAAAAATACAAAATACACAAAGATAAGGAGAGGAAACACAGTGGAAAAAAAGAAAGTAACCATTCCTGAGATTATGGAAAGGAAACGCACCAAAGACAAATTTGCCATGATAACTGTATATGACTATCCCATGGCAGCTTTGGTAGACCAATCCGATATCGAGTTGATTTTAGTAGGAGATTCATTAGGCATGGTAATACATGGCTGCGATGGTACGGTCCATGTAACCTTGGAGGATATGCTCTATCATTTAAAGCTGGTTCGTCGCGGTGCGCCAAACACGTTTATAGTTGGCGACATGCCGTTTATGTCCTATCAGGCTTGCGAAACAGAAGCCATTCACAATGCGGGTATCCTTATGAAGAACGGCGCAGACTGCGTAAAAATGGAAGGAGATTTATATGCAGCAGAAAAGGCAGCAGCTGTCGTTAAAGCGGGAATTCCCGTCATGGGACATATTGGTCTTACTCCACAGACCGCTGCATCTTTTGGAGGATTTAAAGTGCAGGGGAAGAGTATTGAGTCGGCAAAAAAGATGATTGAGAATGCGATTGCTTTTGAGGAGGCTGGAGTGTTTGCGATTGTCTTAGAATGTCTCCCTTCCGCTCTAGGTACTCTTATTGATGAAAAGCTCTCTATACCTACAATTGGCGTAGGAGCAGGCCCTAATTGTACAGGATATAACCTGAACGCTTATGATATTTTGGGCATATTTGATAAGTTTGTGCCTAAGTTTGTAAAACAATATAAGCTTCTGGGAAAGGAAATTTTAGAGGGATTTAACGCATGGCGCGGTGAAATAGAGTCGCGAGCATATCCTGCACGAGAGCATGGCTTCAACGTCAGCGAGGATGAGGTAAACAGCCTAAGAGATTCGTTGTAAGGTACGAATCGCTTATTTAGGCTTCATGCTGCAATAAATATAGAGGGTAAAGAAGAGGCCTGCCTTCGGGTTTGCGTAGGGGCAGGCCATCTGTGTGTAATTTTTGCGGATAAGGCCCGCCTCCTTTTCAGGATCCATGCCCTCTCCGCCGCAACTAACCTGATTTACTCCAGAGGCTTCAGGGCTGCTCTCTGCGCACCCTTCGCACTGGCAGCCTTGAAGTAGGACAATACTTCTTCAAGTTTCCTCGCTCCTTCGTCCAGTTCTGCTGCGTCACCTGCGATCGCTTCAGCAGTCTTGCCGATCTCTTCCAAGGCCGTTCTCATATTATCCACCAGTTCGGCCATCCTGATTGCGTCCTTAGTGATTTGGTTTGTTGCGGATGCCATCTCTTGTGTGGAGGCGGACTGTTCCTCAGCTATGGAAGCGAGGGACTGTATTGATTCGCTAATCTTGGCGACTTCCGTTGTAGCATTTTCCAATGTCTTTTGCGTTTTTCCGACTGCTCTGATGACCTTCATAGTCATATCGATAGTTTCTTTAATTGTGGAAGCAGTTGCATCTGTATTAGCATCTAGATCAGATATGAGATCGTTGATCTCCTGTGCAGCTTTTGAAGATTCTTCTGCCAATTTTCGAACCTCCTCGGCGACGACGGCAAAACCTCTGCCGTGTTCTCCTGCACGTGCAGCCTCTATGGCTGCATTCAAGGCAAGCAGGTTGGTCTGGTCGGCGATGCCAGTTATCACGTTGACGAATTCAGTAATTGAATGTAGGGAGGAAACGAGGTGGTTCGTCTTTTCGACGCTGTCGCTCGCCATATTTCTAACAATTTCTAAAGACCTAGTGCAGCCGATCATCTGCCTGTTTGCTACTTCTACGGCTTTTTGGGCATTGCTTACAGCCTCAGATGCTTCTACCGCAGCTTTTGCCGCATGTTGTGCTCCGCTTGCCACTTCTTCAATGCCTGCGCTCGTCTCCTCGGTTGCAGCGGAGTTGTTTTCGGCCAGCGAGTAGATCTCCTCCATAGAGTTGTTGATACTATCCAGCGACGCCGTGATTTCCTGCGTTGCTGAAGCCATGGCAGCAGAGGCATCTTTGTGCTTTTTGCTTATGCTGAGGGCATCTGCAACGACTTGTCTCAGTTTTTCGACTGTATCTTTGCATGCTGATGCTATCCTGCCGATTTCGTCTTGCGATTTTACTTCGAAATTAACGTCCAGATATCCCTGACCAAATTTTTCGACGGAACCCGTTATTGCAGCCAAGGGTTTTGTTATCTTTGAGGTGACAAAAAACATAATTAAACTGACAAGCACTAAAGCTGCAATTATGGTTATGATAACGGGAATTACGCTTTCGGAAGCAATACTTGAGATGACACTCGAAGGTATTATAACCATAGCACTCCAGCCGCTGGCGTAATTTAGCGGACTGTAAAATACCTTCAGCTGCTTGCCATTTGGATCGGATGTATCGCCCATGCCCTCTTTTCCGGAGAGAATGTTTGCTTCCAGTGCAGATAACCCTTTAAAGCCCTGGGAATCGGCCTCGGATAATTTAAGCTTCATGATGTAATCGGCATTTGGGTGAGTGACTATAGTTCCAGTACTGTCTGTTAAGACGACGTAACCTAAACCAAGGGGAGTGAAGTCTTTTGTAATTTCGATCAATTTATCAAGGGAAACGGTAAAGCCGGCTAAGCCAACCTTCTGCCCCTGATCTATGACGGGGAAAGCTATAACGAAAGCAGGTCTTTGTGTGGCTCGCGAGATCAAAGCCTCGCTTACTGCATATCTGGTATTTTGTTCAAAAATAGCCTTAAAATAGCTTCTATCGGAAATATCTAAAGATAGACCGTCAGTGGTCTCCGCCCTTCCGTCGGTCCAAGCTAAAATTCCCGATTCAAAGGCTGGCTCTGCCTTAGAAAGATCGATCAGCGCTTGTCGTGCCTGTTCCCAATCCATGCTTCTCACTCGGATGGTAGAAGCTACTGATTCCGTTCTGTTCATTAGCCCGTGAATAGTTTCGTCAATTTGACCTGCTACAGTCTTTGTAATCTGTTTCGACAGATCAACAGTTACGTGATTTACATGCTTTGACACTTGAAAGTAGGATGTTACAGCTATAACGACAAAAGACGCTATTACAATTGCAAGAACGCTTACCAATATCTTAGTCCGTATGGATTTCATTCAATTGCCCCCTAATCTGATATAACTTAAAGTTAAAACAATGTCGCTTCGATTTTCTAAATTGAAGCGTTAATGATAATTCTGATTTTTTAATCAATTTTAATCGGTATTAATAATGACACATTGGCCTTTCCCAGTCAATAACTTTGCGGCTCTATAGTAATTTCGTCGAGGACATAATGAAGGTCGTTATGGGGTGAATCGCGAATTGCTGGAGGGCTATTCTTTAAGGACAGACGATTTCTTCTACAGCATGGCCATAGACGAGGTCGTATTAAGGTTGAATACGCAGGGGAAATCACCAAATACCTTGAGGTTTTGGAAATGGCAGCCTTCGACCGTTTCGCTTGGGTATTTTTCAAAGTCTAGAGCACGAAGTTGACCTGCAGGCAGTTAGCAAATATTGAGTGGCCGTCATGAGGCGCCTGAGCGACGGTCTCTCGGCCTGTGCATCCCTTGCAATGCGCAGGCGCATAGATCTTCCTTGAATTTTCTCCGCATGTTCGTCGTAATTTATTTTTCTTATAATTTAGCACCTTCCTGAAGCAGGAGGCTTCCTATTTATGCAAAATATAGATGTTTAGCGTCAATACACTGCAGGCCAGATATCCGCTTTGATCGTAAAAATTCAAGATTCAAGATCCGACCCTCGGGGCCCTCGGGGCTTGAATGCCAATGCACTTAATAAAACTACAGCTTTTTTAAGTGCTCCCTCATTTATGTCGAAATCGTAAGAATGGGCACCTCCGCCTATTTTATCTGCACCTATGCCTATGTTGACGGCTTTCCCCCCGTTTTCCTGAACTTTAGCCATCATATAGGTAAAGTCCTCGCTGCCGCCGCTTTCGTCGCCATCTAATACATCATAACCGCCTATTTCTTTAGCGGTTTCTTCGACAAGCTTCATCATCTCTTCGTCGCTTTTCCCGCTTGGAGCTTCGCCCATGGGAATTATTTCGTACGTACAGTCCTGCATCTGACATGAGGTCTTTATTATGTTGATCGCCTTTTCGTACATGTAGGAGTTTAAGGCAGATGTGCTGCCCCTTGTTTCGACCATCATATGAGCCTTATCGGGGATAATGTTTCTGCCAGAGCCAGCTACAAGTTTTCCGACATTTATCCTGGTTGGACCGTCTTTGTGACGAGGTATGGCATATAGGTTTAACGTCGCCGTAGCTGCAGCTACCAATGCATTATTGCCATCCTGGGGATTGCCCCCTGCATGGGCAGGTTTGCCCTGAATTGAAACGTCAAATTTTGTCGTTGCCTTATATCCGCTTAAACCACTAGCAATCTTCCCAACGGGATATTCCTTTACGTGAGATCCTATAATAGCCTTTACATCGTCGAGCAAGCCTTTGGTAACCATGGCTTTCGCTCCTCTTACTCCTTCTTCCGCAGGCTGAAAGATCAGCTTTATCGTTCCTCTGATCTTATCTTTTAGTGACATCAATATTTCGGCTACTCCTAAACCGATGGCGGCATGGCAATCATGACCGCAGGCGTGCATAATACATTCGTTTACGGAAGAAAATCCCTCTTTCCAGGGACGATGTTTTTCGTCTTGGCTTTCCTGTATTGGCAGGGCATCGATATCGAATCTGAAAGCCCTTACGGGGCCTTCGCCGTTGGAGATTATGCCTACTGCTCCGGTAAAGCCGTTTTTCATTACATCCATGTATTTTGTGTCTCCGCCTTGGCGAGCAGCCCTTTCCCAGGCTTCTTCTAAAATTTCCCTTGGCGGCAATCCCATCCGGTCTTCTGCCTTCAATATGTCGACTCCCACTTTCACTTCGTATCCCAGTTCGGCAAGCCTTCTTGCTATAAGGGATGAGGTCCTGTACTCGGTCCACCCCAGCTCCGGATATTTGTGAAAGTCCCTTCTGTAGGCGATGATTTTTTGCTCGATTTTATCAGCGCCTTCGATTATTTTTAAAATAACGTCATTAGTCATTTTTTATCATCTCCATCCAATGTTCTTATTTCGCAAAATAAGTTGCTGCGATTCTTTGGCACCGCTTCCTCAAATTCCCTTCGGATTTCCTCTCTTACTTTCTCATTTGTCAAAATTTCATAAGCCGTGCAGGCTAATGCCTTTGCCGTTTTAATTGCGGATTCGTGGGCTCTGTCGGTTATTGCAGCGTTTGCGAAATCTTTTGAATGGGATTTGACTTCCGGATCTGCGATTTTGAAGTATGGATGTATTGTAGGTACTTTTAAGCTAACGTTTCCTATGTCGGACGAACCTACTTTCATGTCAGGGTCAGGATATTCCACCTTTTCTCCTTGAATTTCCATATATTTTTTGTAAATTTCATCCATGACCCTGTTAGAATACCTTTCTGCATATATGCTGCCCATACTCATCTTCGAAGTTGCCCCTGTCAGTGTTTCTGCAGCTTTAACCACGGTATTTATCTTATCTATGACTTTGTCGAGATCGGCAACAGTCTTGGCCCTGGGGCAGAGCTCGCAGGAAGCGTAATCTGGTATGATATTTGCCGCGGTTCCACCCTTCGTGATAATTCCGTTTATAGTGGCCTTTAATGGAAATTGGGCCCTAACGGAATCTATCATGTTAAACGTCTGGATCACAGCTTGCAAAGCGTTAATTCCATCTTCAGGAGCAGAGGAGTGGGCAGCCTTGCCGAAGAATTCAAGCTTTATATCGGTAGTCGCTAAGCCCTTTCTGCCAATGAGTGCTTTTGTGCTAGGGTGAGCCATAAGCGCGTAGTCGACATCGTCAAAGACACCCTTTTCTAACAGAATTATCTTTCCGCCGCCACCTTCTTCGGCTGGGGTACCTATTAATATGACCTCACCTGGCATGTCGTGCATAAGTTTGCTCAATGCTATAGCCGCTGCTGTCGATGTAGCAGCGATGAGGTTATGTCCGCATCCGTGTCCAATTTCGGGCAAAGCATCGTATTCCGCTAAAAATGCCACGGCTGGTCCTTTTTCTTTACCTTTAAATCTAGCTTTAAAGGCCGTATCAAGCCCGCCTACGTTTTCTTCAATGGTAAAATTGTGCTTCTTCAGCAAGTCTTTTATAAAATTTGACGTTTTATATTCTTTAAACCCCAATTCAGGATTATTATGAATATTTTTGCTTAAAATTATGATTTCGTCCTTGATTTTTTCGACCTCATTAAAAATTTTTTGATACAAGTTTACACCCCCAAAGGTTGATCAATATAAGTGACACAGGACGTAGTGATCTGTTTTAATTTCTTTTTCCTCAGGCATTTCAAATTTGCAGATTTCTTTCGCAAAAGGGCACCTTTCGTGAAAATAACACCCCTTTGGCAAATTGATTGGACTTGGTATCTCTCCTATTATTTCCATTGGTTCAACCAAGGGATCCTCGTCAATTGTGGGAACCGATGAAAGCAATAACTTTGTGTAAGGGTGCAAAGGTGCGCTAAAAAGATCCTCTTTGTTTGCCTTTTCTACGATTTTCCCCAGATACATGACTCCTATCTTATCGCTAATGTGCTTTACTACAGAAAGATCATGGGCGATTATCAAAAATGAAAGTTTAAATTCGTCCTTTAAATCCATGAGCAGGTTTAGAATTTGAGCCTGAATAGATACGTCTAAGGCTGATACAGGCTCATCGGCTATGATCAGCTTTGGCTTAACAGCCAGAGCCCTAGCAATGCCGATTCTTTGCCTTTGGCCACCACTGAACTGATGGGGATACCTGTCCCTTTGCTCGGGTCTGATCCCGACCCTTTCTAGTAACTCCAATGCCTGCTTTTCGGCTTCAGAAAGGGTGAGTTTTTTGTTATGAAATAGCAGTGGCTCCATCACTATGTCTATTACTTTATACCTCGGATTTAAAGAAGCGTAGGGATCCTGAAAGATCATTTGCATATGACGCCTGATGGGTCGCAGCGCATTTTCGTCTAAACGAGATATGTCCTGCCCGTCGAACATTATCGTTCCGCTGTGAGGCTCAAGCAACCTAATTATTGTTCTTGCCGTGGTCGATTTGCCGGAGCCGCTCTCACCGACCAGGCCGAATACATCTCCTTGATTTAAATAAAAACTTATACCGTTAACAGCATGAACTATCTTTTCCTCTTTTACGATTTTTCCTGATTTAAATTTATATTTATCGAAAAAACTTTTGGTAAGATTGAACCTTTGAAATAAATTCGTGACTTCTAGCAGTTTGCTCATTTTGAGTTGTCTCCATCTGTCAAGGGAAAATGACAATAGACAAAATGATCTTTTGTTATTTCTGTCATGTGAGGTTGCTCGGTTTCGCATAGAGGTTTTCTGTACTTGCACCTTGGAGCAAAGTAACACCCCTTTGGCAGGTCGTACATATTCGGAACGATCCCCTCGATAGTATCCAATCTTTTGCGATTCGATCTAAAGCGAGGGATGGAGCTTAAAAGTCCTCGCGTATAAGGATGCGAACTTGACCGTATTATAGTTTGAGTACTGCCTCTTTCCATGACCTTTCCACAATACATGACCATCACTTTGTCCGTCATTTCAGAGACAACTGCAAGGTTATGGGTAATGAGGATCAGTGAATTGTTATTTTTTTCTACCAGTTCTTTCATCAGTTTAAGTATTTGGGCTTGTATGGTAACGTCCAAGGCTGTAGTTGGTTCATCGGCTATGATTAACTTGGGGTTTGTGGCCATGGCTATTGCTATAATTACTCTTTGCCTCATTCCGCCACTTAGTTCATGGGGGAAGCTCTCGATCCTCACTTCAGGATTTGGGATTCCTACGCTTCGCAATAGTTCGATGCCGGCGTGTAGCCTCTCGCTCTTGTTCATATTGGTGTGTAACTGCAAGGCTTCGTCGATTTGTTTTTTGATGCTCAAGATGGGGTTCAAGGCAGTCATGGGATCCTGGAATATCATCGAAATTTCCTTGCCCCTGATTTCTTCCATTTGCTTTTCCGATTTATTAACGAGATCCTCGCCCTCAAATATTATCTGACCGTCAACTATTTCGCCGGGCTCTTCAATGAGCTTGATAATCGAGAAACCTGTTACGGATTTTCCACCCCCTGATTCCCCGACTATGCCGAGGGTTTCCCCTCTGTCTAAGGTTAAATCTACGCCATCTACAGACTTTACAAGGCCTTTAAATGTTTTAAAATATGTTTTTAGATTTTTAACAATTAGCAATTCACCCATTGTGCAACACCGCTATTTCAACTTTGGATTTAGTTCGTCTCTTAAAAAATCGCCCAGGAGGTTAATCCCAAAGACTATTATCATGATATATAATCCCGGAAAAACCGAAATCCACCAACATCCGCTAAACATCACGTCAAATCCATTTTTTACAAGAAGGCCTAAGGAGGGTTTTGTTATTTCTACGCCCACGCCCAAGAAGCTGAGCGTAGCCTCGGTGAGGATAAAAGTTCCCACCTGGATAGTGGATAATACGACGACGGGGGTCAATGTGTTGGGTAGTATATGCTTGAACATTATAGCTCTGTCAAACAATCCGATTGTCTTGCTTGCATCGACGTATTCTCTGGTTTTCTCTCTTAGAACCTCTCCCCTTACTGTACGAGCGTAACGCACCCAACCGACCAAAACCAAAGCAACTATGACTTTGTCTACGCCCCTTCCAAATACGGTCATTATAAAAATGGCAAGTAAAGTTGCAGGGAACGAAAGTTGTATGTCCGTGATTCTCATTAATATGGATTCTATTTTTCCTCCATAATATCCGGCAATGAGGCCTGCCAAAATACCGAATGTACAGGACAATATCATTGCAGTAATACTAATAAATAAAGATAACCTGCTACCGTATATAATTGCACTTAAGATGTCCCTGCCTTGACCGTCTGTGCCGAGCAGAAACCGGATAGTACCGCCCTCTACCCAAGCCGGTGGCAAATAGGAATTGGACAAGGATATATCGACTAGGTTATAGGGATTTTGTGGGGTAAAAAAGGGACCTATTATCGCAATTAATATTGTGACGACAAATATAACTGAGCCGATTATTCCAGGCAAATTATGTTTGTAATTATAAAATATCTCTGAGCTTCTTATTTTTTTAATCAGGGAATTTTGGGAAGTTCCTAAAGTTTTATATTCCGACTTCATAATGGCACCTACTTGATTTTGACCCTGGGGTCAATAATGATATATGTAATGTCAACGAGAAAGTTTATCATTACAAACATCGCAGAAACTATCATAAGGTAAGAAACAATTATGGGTTTATCGACGCTATATATGGAGTCTATAAGCAACTTTCCTATACCGGGCCACGCGAATACCGTTTCTGTGATAGTGGTAAAGGCTATTAGTTCTCCAACCTGAAGTCCAAATATTGTTATTACTGGTATTAAAGTGTTGGGGAGAGCATGCTTGTAAAGGACGTCTCTCTGCGAAACTCCCTTTGACCTTGCGTATTTTATATAGTCTTGTTTTAGAGTTTCTTGCATGCCAGCCCGGATTAGCCTTATCAGCGTGGCTATGTTGGCCAATGATAAAGTTATTGCAGGCAAAATTAGATGCTTCAGGCCGTTCAGCGTAAACAAGCTGCTTTTTATGCCTAAGAAAGTGCCTAGTTGCCCTCTGCCAGAAGGGGGGAGCCATCCAAAATATATGGAAAATATAAATATCATCATCATGCCAAGCCAAAAGGAAGGCAAGGATATGCCAATTATGGAGAAGGTCATGATAGTTTTACTGCTGCTACGTTTAGGATATGCGCCAGCATAAACTCCAAATAGTACGGATAGTACCCCCGTTATCAATACCGACAGAAAGACAATTTCCAAGGTAGCAGGAATCCTCTCAAGGATTACTTTCATAGCTGGCTGATAATATCGGTACGATCTGCCAAAATTCCCTTTAACGACATCTCTCATAAATATTAGGTATTGAACGTGTATGGGTTTGTCTAATCCCAAATACTCTCTAGCTGCCTGCACTTCTTCTGGAGAGGCATTTTCCGGTACCATTAATGAAACAGGATCTCCAATCATGCTAGAGAGTATAAACACTATCAAAGAAACTATTAGCAAAACTAAGACCATTTGAAATAGCCTTTTGATCACCAGTTTCAGCATACAAACACCTTGCTATAAAGTAATACTGACATGTTATATTGTTATTTACTTAACGATCTCGATATCCCATGCATATACATATTTATTTGGCATAGGATGATACATGATATTTTTGCGAGCAGCAAAAATATCATGTTCGAAGTAAAGAGGTATATAAGCAACGTCATTATGAGCAATTTCCCAAACTTTTCTGACGAGTTCAGCCCGCTTGTCGACGTCCATTGTTGCAAGTGCTTCATCTATTAATCTATCGACTTCAGGATTTTTATAATATCCACGGTTTACATCGCCAAAACCCTCTTTAACTGGGCCCGTTTGATCGTAGCTATACAGCAAGTCCAAAGCCTTGGTGACGCCTTCGCCACTGCTATCGGCCCATCCCGTCATTAAAAAATGGGTGACATCTCCCATAGGATTTGAGGTCCTGATGTAAGTAAAAAATACGTTTCTTGACATAAGGTTCAGATATACCTTAATCCCCACCTTTTCGAGGTACCCAGCAATAGCCTGCGCAACTTGAGCATCGTTTACATATCTATCGTTTGGTGCGTCTAAAGTCACCTGGAATCTGTAGCCTTTGAGCTGTCCAGAATCCTGCACTGGATAGCCGGCCTCATCAAGCAATTTCTTCGCCAATTCGGGATTATACTCTGGGATTTTAATGTCAGGATTGTAACCGACAAAAAACTCCGGGCAGTATGTAGCCGTTGGTGTAGCAAAGCCATTCATGATTCGTTCCACTATTTCGTCAATATTGATTGCATGACGCATCGCCTGTCTAACTTTAAGGCTTTTAAAAGGATTGTCGCCCTTGGGTGAAATGATGGGGTACTTTGTATCGGGGCTTGGATTATCCGTCCATCCTGCGTAATTCAGATAGATAACCCTTAGACCGGGCTGTTGAATGATATTTAGATCAGGGTTCTTTCTTAACCTATCTACATCCCTTACTGGAACGTTTACTATCAAGTCAACGTTGCCGGACAAAATGTTGGCAGTTCTTGTGGCATCGTTAGTTATCGGTTTGTATATAACCTTCGTTACTTGTGGTTTCTCACCCCAGTAATCTTCGTTTCTCGTAAAAACGATGCGATCTTCCCTCACATATTCTGCCAGCTTGTATTTGCCCGTTCCATTGGGATGTAAAGCAACGTAGCCTTCATCCTTACCTTCAAAGCTCTCTTTATCTAGAATTGAAAGAATTCTAATTCGTGATAGGAAAGTAACATCGGGCGAGGTGAAATTAACCGCGACAGTGTAGTCATCGAGCTTTTTATAATCTTTAACTAGGCCTAAAACTTGAGAATACTTAGAGTAAGGTTCTTTTGCTCTGTCAAAGGAGAAAATCACATCATCGGCAGTAAACTGATTGCCGTTATGAAATTTAACGTCTTTTCTCAAATGGAAAGTCCATGTAAGTAGGTCGTCGCTAATTTCCCAACTTTCAGCCAGACCGGGTACGCTTTGTAGGTTTCTATCTGTTAAAACCAGCGCCTCGTACACATGGTCACATATAGCGTTAGATATAGTTTCGTCATATACATAGGGATCGAAAGACAATACATCCCCCTCAATACCCACCGTTACTTCAAAGGATTCATCGGATTTGGCGGCAACCTGTGGAGTAAAACACATAGATGCCATCCCAATCATGAGCAACAAAAGCCCAATAAATGATAACTTTCTCATCCTATCTCCCCCCACTAAATTTGAAATTGCATGGTCAAATCAAAATTCGAATAATGACCAATATGTCTGAAATATTACTGCAGCAAGCTATTTATGTCAAATTGACCAATCGGAGTCTACAATTACGAAACCATCCAGCAGGTTAATCTTATTTCGCATTATTTTATTCGAAGGGGAGAAAATACTTTTGCTAGGCGAAAGAGAAAGAAGTTAAACAAACCTTTAAGCCTATTCTCAAATTTCAAGGGCTTCTATATTTCTCAAAGGGCTGAAGTGGAATTGGAAGCGGCGACATGGCGAACGGGCTTTTCTGCTATGTCGCCGTCTCTTTTTAATTTTCCTTTATAGTTACGATTATAGTTACGATGAGCGTGTGAGTATCGGAATCGAAGGTGGTAAACTCTACAACACCAGAGACGGGTGAATGAACTATTTCTCGCGAATTTGGCTTCATCCCTACTGGGTCACCTTCTTTTATGTTAGCACCTATGCGAACCATGACTCCTGCAGTGGCATCGACTTGAACGTTGACGTAGCTCACTTTGACTCCGCTAAGGCCGGTTCCTTCTTGCCCAAATTTATCGATGCCCATCGATCTGACGGTTCTCCGATTTGTTCTGTCCCGGTTTTGGTCTCTCCTGCCGCAATAAGTTCAGTTCTTGCAATTTCACGCACCAATGAATCAGGGTACCATATTGTATTCACAGAAAGCTCTCCGCCATTTATCTCCATAACTCTATAGGCAAGAGGGAAGCTAGACAACGCAGGTGATGATATGTCATAAAGATCATTTTCTTCGGCTATGTCTGTTACATGAAGATGCCCTGTTATGGTTGCCTTGACTCCATATTTATGAAGAATTCGCTTGACCTCATCAGCGTTTTCCACATAGTTCCTGGGATCATCTTTACCCTCGTGCTTAACGAGAGCGTGATGCACCATGACAATCACTTCCTTGCCCGAGTTGGCCTTCAAATCTTTCTCAAGCCACTCAATCTGCTCATTGGTTACAGCACCGCCCCAAGAGTTGGAAAATTTTGGATGTGAAGCAGAATCCAGACCTATTAGGTGCAATCCCGGAACAGGATCCACGCTGTACCACGACCTGTCGCTTCCGTCGTAACCGTGCCCTTCGTAGTAGCGTGCGAAATCTACGACCCCGAAGTTGCCCTGGGGCATCCAATCCTTCTTGACGTCGTGGTTGCCCGGGATAACGTAATATGGGACATTAAGCTTATCGAGCATCGCCCTTACGGCCCTATGGTTATGAGGTTCGGAATCTTTTGTAAGATCGCCTGGCACTAAGACGAAGTCTATATCTTGCCTTTCGTTAATTTCGTCAATTGCCCATGAAAGGATATCCTGGTTATAGTGAAACATTTTCCATGTGTTTTCCGGTTCGTTCAGTGCCAAGTGAGGGTCGCTTAAAACAGCGAAGGCAACCTTTTGAACAAGTTCGCCCTGCAATTGAAAGATGGTTTTACCAACACAGGCATTATCTTTAATACCTGAAAAGAGTACAGATGCTGGACCGAAAACGAAGAGAGGAACAACGCTGCCATCGTGCTGATGGGTCGTCCAACCTATATGGGCTCGTTTGTTTATAACTTTTACGATAGGATCTGTAACTGTCCATTCGCCTTCAATCTCAAGTCCCTGTTGAATGGCAGCTATTTCCTCATCCGTGAGATCTGTTATGCCCATATACTCGGCTGCGATCTTTTTGATTGCCTCGGCAGATGAATCTTCCTTTAACATAGGTGCGATTTTTTCTTCAACAGAACCCTTTACGTCAAAAAGAACTTCAGGCTTGGCCCACTGCTCCTCGCCCATGCCTATAGATAACCCTCCGGTGGCATGGTCTGCAGTAACAATGACGAGTGTGTTGCCATCCATTTTAGCGAAATCAAGCGCCGCTTTGACGGCCTCGTCAAAAGCCATCATATCAGTCATTGTCGTTGGAGTGTCATTAGCATGAGATGCGTGATCGATCCTTCCTCCCTCAACCATGAGGAAGAACCCTTCTTGATCTTTGCTCAATATCTCCAGTGCGGCTTTTGTCATTTCCGCGATGCTTGGCTCTTTTTTTACGTCTCTGTCGAGCTCGTAGCTCATATGGCTTCCTTTAAAAAGACCTAAGATTTTGCCTTCGTCCTTGCTTGTAACATCCAAGAGTCCTTGGCGGTCCTTTGCGAAGGCGTATCCCTTTGACTCCATTTCCTTTACCAAATTCCTATCATCATTTCTTTTACTGCCCTCATGACCCTCTGGGATAAAGTGACGCAATCCGCCACCTAAAAGAACGTTTACGTCGGCGTTAACCAACTGTTCTGCTATGGCGTTTTCGTTATCCCTGTCGTCTATGTGGGCGGCGAATACCGCAGGCGTTGCATGGGTTATTCGAGTTGTGGTTACAAGCCCAGTCGCTTTTCCTTTGTCGCGGGCATTTTCTAAAACGGTGTAGAGAGCTTTGCCCTCCGGTGTTTGAGATATAATCCCGTTATCGGTTTTGTATCCCGTAGCCAAAGCTGTACCTGCTGCAGCTGAGTCTGTGATAACACCGCTTGACGGCAAAGGATGTGTTGTCATTGCACCTCCAACAGGGCACTCTTCTATAGCGAGACTTCCTTTGGCCAGTCTTCCCAATGTAAGTTGCGAGAAGCCCATTCCGTCGCCGATCATCAGTATTATATTTTTCGGCATTGCCTCTTGGGCTACAGCTCCTCCGGCAAGTATGGCAACAAGAAGCAGGAAGACAGTTGCCCATCTTGAAAAAATACGCATCTTCATTATTAATAGCCTCCTCCTTTAAAAGATTTTTCTTGCCTTTGCGGGTGATAATGCATAATTACTGTACTTGTGGCTTTATCTTCAGCGAAAATATACGACTCCCTCCTTTCCAAACAAGATTTCCACTGACATTAATTCTATCTGGGAAAGGTTACGGATTTATTTAAAATTAGTTAAACTTATGTCACAATTGCTAGGGAGCGGAAATAGAAGGAGGGAAGTGTCCTTTTTTAAGAGATGGTGCAGGTCATGCTTTACCCTTAAGGCAAGGGCTAGTAGATGTATTTAGTAAAAGAATGAGTCATCGGGGTTACGTCCTAAAGGCCACTGAAGGAAACATCTGTTATCTGACCCTCGAGGTCCTGGATTCTACAATAGGAGGAAATCATGAAGATCACGATCGCACCAGAGATCTTGGAAAATTATCCCGGCACTCACATAGGCTGGCTTTATGCTCATGTGATCGTAGAGGCAAAAAATGACTACGTTGAAGCCTTAAAATCAGAGCTGCCGCGGATCGTTCAAGAATATGG
>JGI24707J26582_10001273_pt1 | contig 19893 bp, 16 predicted proteins | sample BioPla1DNA1_FD_26582 | JGI IMG/M metagenome (IMG submission 26582)
TTGGAGGCACCATCCGGATTTGAACCGGAGAATAGAGGTTTTGCAGACCTCTGCCTTACCACTTGGCTATGGTGCCCTATAGCACGATGACCGGACAGAAATCTGCCGGTCATCATTCTTGGAGCGGGATACGAGATTCGAACTCGCGACTTTCACCTTGGCAAGGTGACACTCTACCACTGAGTTAATCCCGCACAAGCATGTCGTCCGGTTGCGTAATCGAACGATCAGCGCCCAGTTATCTTAGCAAGACTCTTTCTACTTGTCAAATCGAATATCTGACCGTTTGGAACTGTTCAGAGATCGGCTGATACTGTGCGCAATCGCTCAGAATCAGGAATTGATCGCCCAAGTAAGGGATGGCTCTCTTGTCGTGACTGACCGTTACGATCGTGCGGTCGTTGCCAGTTCTTGCGTTAAGCAATGTTAAGGCGTGCAGCAATTGTTCCATGCCCTCGTCGTCAAGGCCGACGGTCGGTTCGTCCAAGAGCAGGACTTCCGGCTCATTGGCGAGGATACAGGCGAATCCAAGCTTTCTTTTTTGTCCTTCGCTTAGGCTGAGCGGGTGGCGTTCAAGCATATGTTCAAAACCGAAGAGGTGTATCAGTTGCTCCACAAATTCCGGAGATTTGGCATTCAAATACAGTTCGTCTCTGACACGCGGCATGAAGAGTTGATAGTCGGGATTTTGTAATACGTAACCGATCTTCTTTCTGTTGTTTTTCCTGTTATACGGCGATATGATCGCGCCGGCCGTTGGTCTTACAAATCCGAACAGTAAGTTGAGTAATGTTGTTTTGCCGCATCCGTTTTCACCTAAAACAACCCACTCTTCGCCTCTTTTCAGATTCCAGGAAAAATCCTCGAACAAAACACGATCACCGATCCGATAATCGATGTTTTCAAAGGAGAATACTGTTTCCGCGCTACCTGTCATTTTCGCTGTCACGCGGCTTACGCGATCGGGGAGGAGTGAAATGCCGCACCGGTAGTCTTTCGCATTTTCAAAGATCTCCAGCGTCATCTCGACGTTTTCGTCGTCGCTCTTGACACAGGAATAGACTTTGTCAGCGTACGGCAGAACGAGCTCTTTGCGATGCTCCGATAAGACGACGGTGTATCCTTCATCGTCCGATAATTGCTTCAGAAGTTCCAAAAGCTCTTCAGCTGAACGGGCGTCCATATTGGCGAGCGGTTCGTCTAGGAGGAGGATCTTCTGTCCCATGCCTAAGGTGCAAGCTGTCATCAATTTCTGTTTTTCGCCGCCCGACAAGGTTGCCGTTTTAGCATCGCCCGACAAACCGGTCATTTGTAATAGAGAAGCCAGCTTATCCCTCATCCTCCGAGGCGTTTCATTGATGTTTTCCATCGGGAAAACGATTTCATCCGCGACTTGATCGAAGATGATTTGTTCCCTCGGATTTTGAAATACGCTGCCAACCGATTTCGTTCGCTCTTTGACGGGGCTGTCAGTCACACGTTGTCCGTGAATGTAGACGTCGCCTTCGACATCGGCTTTTTTTAGATTCGGGATAACGCCATTAATCATGTTGATCAGTGACGATTTGCCGCAGCCTGAGTGGCCCGTAAGCATGATGAAATCACCTTGATTGACCTTGAAGTTCAGGTCTTTAAAGATCCACCGTTTTTCCCGGTTTGTCTTTTCTTCTGAAAAATCGTAAGACAAGGATAAATTGACTACTTCCAAAGCACAGCTCATTTAACGACCTCGCAGAAACAGATAGCCGTAACAGGTCAGACATGCAAGGAACAGGAGGGAGAAGATGAGATCTCTTCTCTTAAAACGGATAACCTCAAAAGAGCTCCCCTCGGAGTCCGTAGAAAAACCGCGCGTTTCCAGTGACGTCGCTAATCCTTCGGAAATACTCAACATGCGCACGGTGAGCGGGATAAAGAAGGCTCTGCTCCATAAGCCCGGCGTCGCGGCGAAGCGAATGCCTCTCAGCCGAATGGCCTGTCTGATGCGTCTGATCTCTTCGCGAAAGATCTGCATAAAACGTATGACGATTAAAAGTCCCAGACTGACCCAGCGGGGAACGCTCAGCTGATTAAGGGAGCGGACGAGGTTAATCGGCTTGATGCTCATGCTGAGCACACCTGCCAAACCTAAGGCGAGCACCCTGTAAAGGGCGTACAGGGCATCGTGTCGACTGCCGTTTATGAGCGTCAGACCTCCCATAATGATGCCGAAGATAAGGATGAACGGTCCGAGATTAACGATCTGGCTTTCGTACCGGAATAAAAGAAAGAGAATTAAAAATGTGACGACGTAAGCCCAAAACCAACTTTCCTTAACGAACAGGAGACCCGACACAAACAGCAGTAGGCTGCAGACAAGTGACAAGATCGGATGGATGTCTCGCGTTTTCTTACACATGCGTAAACCTCTTTCTACGCAAAGAAAGTGTGAGGTGATCGCAGAACCTCTGATCCATACACGAACCTGCAATTTGCCATTTCGGTGCCGTACTTGCGCAACACATGTCCGCCTCTCAGATCCATACGCGAGCCTATAATTTGCCTGCTTTTTGCAGCTCGTCGGCTATTTTATTCCCGATCACAGCGCCTATAAGACCCAACGCGATAGCTCCCAAAGCAAACAGAGCGAAGGTAATCGGGTTCCCGATTTGCTCTGAAATTGATTTTCCCTTCGCTAGAATATTGACGATAGCTGTTGACGGCAGCGTAAAGAACGCAAACAAACCTGAACTCATAATGACGGCTTTTCTGTTTTCATAGTTTTTAAAGAGCAGCAATGCGAGACTTTCTGACAAAAGGCTGCCCGTGAATTGGTTGAAGAACATAATGGGCGCCATCAATAAAAGGACAAGACCGGAGAAGATGCCGATGATGAGTAAAGAACCGCTTTTTTTGACTTTGCGCAATCCGATCGATGTGACGAGGGCGAAAGGCAGCGCCATGGCGAACGCTTGCGGCCCTATTTTCGTTACGGTCATCACAATCGGAGCAAGAGGACCTGCTGCCAGCAGCGTGACGGCTGTTATCACGGCTAGAAACACAATGTCCTTCACTGTAAATGCCTGAAATCGAAAGTTATTCATTTTTCACCTTTCATTCATGTGAATGATTCTCGGTATCTATGTATCTATCTTTTTGAGTTTCAATTTTTTATATGTCGTTGTCTTGTCAGACGACTGATTGTCCCCATCCTGATGTATCTAAGTCATTGCCTTGCCCTGTCAGACGACTGTTTATCCTGCACCTCGATTTTTCTAAGTCGTTGCCTTGCTTTGTCCGGTAACTGCTTATCCTGCATCCTGATCACGCGATCGCAGATCTTGAAACAGCTGTCACGGTGACTGACTAAGAGAACTGTTTTACCGTCGCTGTTGCGTTTCAGGGCGTCTAAAATGATGTTTTCATTGAGTGTGTCGAGGTTGCTTGTCGGTTCATCAAGGAGCAGGATTTTCGTATCTTTCAGGAAACATCGGGCAAGACCGAAACGCTGTCTTTCACCTGCGGAGAAGTTGTCTCCAAGTTCCGTGAGCGTTGTATCCAGTCCGTGTTCCAAGTTGTCGACGAAGTCTAGGATTGCGGCTTTATCGAGCGCTTCTCTCAGCTCTTCTTCCGTACTGTCCGGCTTAGCGATCAGCAAGTTATCTCTGATCGTGCCCTCGAAGAATTCAGTGCTTTGCGTCATGTAACTGATGTTTCTCCACAGGGACTGTGTAGTGATCTTATGAACGGGATGGCCTGAAATATGAATTTCGCCAATCTTCAATGGCCAAAAGTACATGATTAACTTGAGCAGTGTCGATTTGCCGCAGCCGCTCTCTCCTTGAATGCCTAAAATTTCACCTTGCGCAACCTCGAGATTGAAGTCCTCAAGGACTGGCTGGTCGCCATAAGAAAATGAAAGATCCTTTATAACAATGAGCGGGTTTGAACTGTCTTCGAGGTTCAAATCAATTCCGTCTGTCACTTCGTCGGCGACCGGTTTCTCTTCAAGTAAATTGAGGACGCGTTCACCGCATGATAACGATTGCGACAAGCCGTTGCCTAACGATGCGACATTGGCGATTGCGGGAAAACTGAAGAAGACACCGAAAGCGAGGGGTAAAAGAACGCTCGGTGATAGTCCGGTCAAGATACCTGTCAAGATAACGGCGCCGGTCGTTAAGATGACGATTACGTCTTCCAACGCTAACAGCAAGGCCAGTTGCTCAATCAGGACGGCTTGATGGTCAACAAGCGATTTGTTCGTCTTCTCGACAACGCGAATGGCTCTTTTGCGATAGGAGAATTGCATGATCTCCGTAATGCCGCGCAGGAGGTCGAGGAAAATATTGTTGAGGCTGCCGATCTCACGGCGAAGTGCGCGGCCTATCTTTTTCGACCACTTGGAGAAAAGAATCGGCAAGCCGATGCCCATGATGAGGTATGAGATCGATGTCACCAAGGCGACGGCGGGTGAATAAAGAGATATCAACACGACATAAGTAATCCCGCAAATGATGGCGATCGATATCGGAGAAATCGTATGCGCGTAAAAGACCTCGATGAGCTCAATGTCGCTCGTGATCATCGAGATCAGCGCGCCTTTATTGCTGCCTTCAATTTTTGCCGGGGCGAGCCTTCTGACAGCGGCAAAGACCTTGTCGCGCAGTGTGCACAGCACGCGAAAGGCCACCAAGTGGTTCATGTATTGTTCCAAGTACCTCGTAAGCCCTCTTACGAAAGCGAGGATGGCCATCGATATTGTGATTTTGTAAAAAGGAACGTTGATGAACCCGCCCAGCCTGACGACTAACAGTGCGGCGAGTACGGCAATCCCCGTGCTTGAGAAAAAGGAGATGACGCCGGAAAGCGTAGCAATCAGGAGGTCGTGTATGTGAACCTTTGCCAGAATCATCAAATCGAGCATGATCTTCAGGGAACTTCGTTTTTTCATGAGTTCACCTCCGACTCAAACCGCGCTTGCGCCTGCCACATCTGTCGATAAACTCCGTCGCTCTTAACGAGCTGTTCAAAAGTCCCTTCCTGAATAATCTTGCCGTCATCCAGGACGTAGATTCTTTTCGCATCTTTGCCCGCATAGAGGCGATGCGATACGAGAATCACGATGTGATCTTTCGCCAGATCTCTCATGACTTGTAAAATGACGGCTTCGCTTCCGATGTCGATATTGGAAGTCGCCTCATCGAAGACATACACTTTGGCATCGTGTAAGATCGCTCTTGCGAGGACGAGCCGTTGCTTTTGTCCTCCCGACAAATTGCTCCCGCCTGACTTGATCTCTAAATCCAACCCTCCCCGCGGTGCAATTTCATCGTAGAGGCGAACTGTCTTAAGCGCGGCGATTAAATCTTCATCCGTCGCTGTTTTCTTGCCCATCAGTAAATTGCGTCGAACCGTTTTCTCGAAGACGTGGGCGTCATGCGAGATGCGGATCATGTTCTCTGTTATCGACTGTTTTTTGTACGTAGAATAGGCGTTATCGCCCCAGAAAATCGCCTCTTCGCCGCCGTCAAGTTGTCCTGCGATGAGGCGGACGAGTGTCGACTTTCCCGATCCCGAGGCGCCGACGATTGCCGTATAGCCCGGTTTGTCAAAGATAGCGCTGATATTGTTCAATACCTTTCGTTCACTGTCGGGGTAGGAAAAAGAGAGATTTTTAATGGTGACGCCTGCGGCATCATATTTAATGTCATTTTTATGTTTTTCATCTTGCTCGGGCAGCGCGAAAAAGTCGATTAAGTTGCGTCCCGCCGCGACTCCCGTCATGGCGACATGGAAACTGGACGTTAAAGTTGACATCGGGCTGAATGCCTCCATTGACATGAAGATGAGCACGACCATCGACGCGACGTTCCCGGCCGTGAAAGGAATGCTCGGCAATCCGATGGCCATTAGGGCGATGCTGCCGCCGTAGGCGATCCACTCGATGAGCGTGATCGATCTCAACTGCATCCGCAAGATGTTCATCGTTTCAATGCGAAAGATTTCCGATTTTTCATGAATTTCTTCCGCCCTCTTCTCATCGGCGGAAAAAATCTTCAGCGTCGTCATGCCCTGTAGACTATCTAAAAACAACTGCCCGACATCCTGGTAGCTACCCCAGTATTTTCTCTGCTTGCGAGCGACCATTTCCAAGATTGCTTTCAACATTAAGGGGATGATGGGCGCCAGAATTAAGAACAAAAGGGCGGAGGAGAGGCTGATCGGGAGCAACACGATGAAAGTCACCAAGCTCATGCCAAAACTGCCGAAAAATTGCGGCAGGAAACGCCCGTAGTAGTTTTCCAGCTGTTCGATTGTATCTGAGCCCATGTTGATCATGTTGGCCGTTGATGTGTAATTCAAGTAAGACGGGCCGATACGCATGGCCTTTGAAATCATTTCCGTCCTGAGATTCGTTTTTACTTCGCCCGTAATCTTCGTTTGGTATCGCGTGACAAGATAGAGACTGCCCGATCTCAGAACGAATCCGAGCAGGAAGAAAAGAATGGTGGTTGTATATTTTACCGACGTATTTAAGAAGAGATTCTGGAGTGTTCGGCCGAGTGAAAGAGCAATAAAGAAACTGCCGACAACTTTTGACATCATCAGCAAGACACTGACGACGATGTATTTCTTTGCATTACCTATGTATCGAAAAAGCAATTTGTCCAGCATAGATCACCTAGTTTACGCACAGAGGTTAGAATTAGCTAACCAATTCGCACAACGCAAAGTTAGCACAACCTAACCTAGTTGGGCAAATGTCATAATAGCGGCTTTTAAGAAGGTGATCGGGAAAGAAGATGGTGTTTCTGCCTATAAAAACCACATTACAAAGAGCTTATGTCAAAGGCACATCATCCATCATATTTTTTGACCAGCTCACAAAAGACGGCATAAAGGTCTTCATTTGTGTTATCGGCTATTCCGTGAATAGGAAGAAAACTTTTGCGAACTCCATGGAACGATACTGAAAAGGAAGATGTCGTCTCGTCATAGATGACACCGGGATATTTGTCTGCCTTGCTTGAATCGTCATTTTCTTTCTCCGACGCATAATAATAGCGGGTTCGCACGAATGAACGAATGAGCCGTTCGCAGTCGGCGTTCTCAATTTCTACGAAACTACAATGGTATTCTCCTTTTTCGTCAGAATAGTTGCCTGTCAATTTACCGCGTCCGGCATCAATCATCAGTGAAAAATTGTACGTTTCGGTTTTTAACATATGCGATTGGCTCATAGATATGCTTTTAACAAGTTCTTCGGGAGTCATCGTGCCGCCGTCGAGGTTCAGGAGCGGTATATAATTTTCTTTTACTGCCATGCAGGCGTCGATGAGAAGCGGTCTCAACGCTCGATAAAGAGCGATTCCCTTTTCAGGAATGGTAGAGTTGATTGATGTGCTGAGGTAATCGCCTGAAGCGTATTTGACCGCCAATACAAATTCCCCGGCGTCTACGGGAATTCCGGAAGTCCAATCTCCTTGACCGTTCATTTCTATCACGCCCGATTGTCTTATTGCTTCGGCAAAACGGACCGTAAAGTCTTTGTCGACGGGCAGTGCGACAGCGATTTCGCTCATATACTCAGGAATACGGTCGGCCACGACGTCGATGAACAGTATGTAACCCGATTCTTTAAATGACTGAACGTTAGCTGCCGCTTTTTCAAGGAGATACTTGTCGTTCTCATCAAAGACGCAAAGTGAGATATCGACATAGCCCTGTATGTCGCCTGAACCGTTTGTCATCGACATATCAAAGGTGAGGATGTCTGTCGAAGTGATATCTTTCGGCGCGTCGGGATCGTTCCAAGTTGTATGTCCCCCTTCGATAACATCAGTTGGGCGGATCGTTTTACGGGTCTTTTGAGTTATGTCCTGATCGGTCGTCGTGGTGATGGTCATCTGACTGTCATCGCCGTCTTGAGGAGGCTTTTTCTTGCACGAAACTTGCAGGGCGGTGACCCCCAAAACTAAAGCAATGATCAAAACAATCAGCAAAATCATAGTGCCGGGTGTCACAGGTTTTTCTAGAAACGTGATCATGTGTTTACCTCCCCATTTCTCAAGAGATTTTACTCTCAATTGCATTCTAGCAAAAGTTGAATGTTGAAGCGCTGATTGTTGGCTTGTCTAAAAAGCAAAAAGTAACAGCCTCCCGATTCGGTCGCTTAAAAAAAAATGGCAGGCAGATGAGGAGACGCTCAAGCGATTCCGACATCGTAAATCTCAACGTTCAGCAAGAAATGGTGCCATATAGATCGGCAGGAAGTCGATTCCCCCTTCGTGCTTCATATCTTTCTGGGACAACAAGATGGTTTGCGCAACTGATTTTGAGAATTTTTCTTTGAACCTCTTTAGGGACTTAAATTCACCCAGTCCGGAAGATTTGACTTCAATAGCCGAGACCTTGGTGCCCTTTGATAACAGAAAATCGATTTCATAGTAGTGAGTGCTGTTCTCTTTTTCCCAAGTGTGATAGTAAAGCTCCCTATCACTCGATGCGACGACTTGGGCAACAGCATTTTCATAGAGATATCCTAAATTGGCAGGTAATTTGTATGATAGCATTTTGGAGTATAGTTCATTTTGCATGTCTGGACGGTCGATAAACATAAGAGTCATGAATAGACCAGTATCAGCAATATACAGCTTATAACTGTCAATTGACTTTGTGCTCGAGAGGCTTACTCTCGGATCTGTTGTGTTGTGGGATATCAAAACTGTCTTGCTATCAACTAAATCGTAGATCAAGCCTTCGTCACTCATATTTTTCCTCTTTCCCAACGCTTCTGATATAAGAAACCTTTTTTTATCACGCGATAATTGAGCCGGAATGGAATGGAACATAGCTGAAATCCTACCGGTATTGTCGATCTTCCTGAAGTCATCTTCATAAAGCTGTACAATATTTCGTTTAATCCTGTCGATTGCGGAAAAGCTTCGACCCTCAACAAAGCCTTTTACTGCTTGCGGCATGCCTCCTACTGCCATATATATTCTAAAGTCACGCATCCACTGGCGATTCAACGCTTGCCCCGCAGGCATTTTCTGACAGAAAAATTTCTTGCTTTGTTCATACGTTTTGCTCCCTATAGCGAGGGAAAACTCCTCAAAATCCATAGGATATAACGTAAGTTTCATTTCTTCAGAAGGTACCAAGATATTATTTACATTTTTCTTAATGGAAATGAGTGAGCCTGTTTCGATATAGTGATATCTTCCGTCCTTGACCAAATATTTTATCGCCTGCCTTGCTCTGGGAAACAACTGTATTTCATCAAAAATAATGACGGAGTCATGCTTGACCAAATCAACACCGGTCGCCGCCTGCAGTCTGAGGAAAAAAAAGTCCAAGTTATGTATGTCATCGAAACAAGAGATGACGGTGTCTGAAACATTGGCAAAATCCAGTAAGATATATGAACTGTATTCATTTTTTGCAAATTCTTCTACAAGCGTTGTTTTGCCGACACGTCTCGCTCCTTCGATCAGGATTGCATATGAGTCAGCGTATTCTTTTTTCCAAGATAAAAGCTGATCATAGGCCTTTCGACGAAAATACATTTCTTGCCTCCTTGCATGCTATTTTAAAGATTTTCAGCTTAACTTACATAGTATTAAGGCTCATTCGCTCCTGAAACCCGCATTTCTTCAAAGCTTTGATCGCCTCTATTATACATCTCTTCAAAGTGTTCTTGGTTGATATTCTGCATTTCTTCAAGATAGATTTGGCTTTAGATCTGCATTTCTTCAAGATGTATTGTGAGAGATTATTGCATTTATTCGAAGTTTAGCAGGTGAAACAGAAATTCAAAATAATCGGCAGCAATACGTATAAGTTTCTAACGATGTGGTTGAAACGGGTGACTTTGCACTGGCTCTAAAAGTGTAAGGAGTAGAATGTCTCTCTTGTGATTTCATAGTAGATAGCGGTGCGCCAAGTTCCCGTTTGATCCTGCCACGAATTCTCGACGATTTTCGTCTTCTTCGCACCTATCTTGTTTTCGTATACATGTTGAGCGCGCGTATTCTCCAGCATGGTATCCCAGACGATACGCTCTAGTTCGTGAGGAGAGTTGATTTCCTTGTCCGTAAAAAGAAAATCAAACAGCATGATGATAATCTTTGGACCATACCCTTTGTTCTGAAAATCTGCTTCACAGATTTTCCAGCCGGGATAAGCGGTTGCTTCTTCTGGTCGAATCCGATTTACGACCTTCTGACTTTTTCTTTGAAGGCTTGAAACCGAAACAGCTTTCGATAGCGCCTGTCGGGCATTCATGGATACAGTCGCGACAGCGGATGCATTCGGGGCTGTTCGGTGTTTTAACGGGATCGATGCCCATCTTGCAGACGCGCGCGCATTTGCCGCAATTGCTGCATTTGTCGTTAATTTTGAAGCGGTAGAAACTGACGGGCTGTAAGATTCCGTAGAATGCGCCGAGAGGGCAGAGGTAGCGGCAGAAGACGCGATAGAGAAAGATGGAGAGCGTGAGGATGACGAGCGCCAAAGCCACTTTCCACGTAAATAGCGCTCCTATTGCCGCTCGGAGTGAGGGATTTAGGATGACGAGCGGTATGCCGCCGCCAATCGTGCCAGCGGGACAGACGTACTTACAAAAATACGGATCGCTCATGCCCAGACTGTCACGAGCTATGATAGGTAGCAAAATGACGACGACTACGAGCATCACGTATTTTCCGAAGGAGAGCACGCGGTTAAGCTTGGCGGGGACTTTGATTTTTGGAGTCGGGATTTTGTGCAGGAGATCTTGCAGCAGACCGAAAGGACAAAGATAGCCGCAGAAGAAACGGCCGAGTAAAATCCCGAACAGAGCGATGAGGCCGATCACGTAAAAACTGAAATGGAACTTCGCGCTTCCTGCAACGGCTTGCAATCCGCCGATCGGGCAGGCCCCGAGAGAGCCGGGGCAGGAGTAGCAGTTCAAGACGGGCACGCAGAACGATTTCAAGTTACCCTTGTAGATTTCCCCTGAAATGAAGCCCTTGAAATTGCCGTTAAAGACGGCGGCGCCGAGCAATTGGATGAGGTGACGCCTGTAGCCCGGAATCTTTTTTTTCTTTTCTCTCTTACCCAATGCCGATACACTCCATGCAGATGTTGATCGCTTTCCTTAGGAGAGTTTTTACCTCGTCACCGTTTACACGAAGGAGACCGATCAGGATAAAGGCGACCGCGATGGCGGCGATGAGAATTGGCCGCTTGTTGAGCCGTATGAATTGAATCATCGTACTTGAGGTTCTTTTCTCGTGTCGACTGTTGTCCATAAAAGTACCGTGCTTTCATGTGTTATGCCATATTATCCTCAACGGGAAAATCGCTGTCAATTGTGCCGGGATACAAATCCGTAGCATACGAACCATTTTTTATTGACGAAAGACAGTATGATGTAAGGCAAATATCTATCGCAGAGGTTCCTTCGATGAAAAGAAAATTGACGATATTACTTGTTATAGCACTGGCACTCGTTCTTTTCATGAACGCATGTCAAACGGGTTCGCCTGCCGATGACGGTGCGTCAACCGGTAAAGGCCCGATGACGACCGTTACGGATCCTGAAACGGGAGAGACGATCGGAGAAGCCCCGGGGCTTAATCTTAATGTCACACAGGAAGAAGCCGAAGAGGGGTGGCTTGCACATGGCGACATTGGGTTTAAATATCAGCTCCCGAAGGCTTGGGTGGAACGTCTCGATTACCTCGATCCCTATGCGGAAGGAGACCCGAGTGACGCCAAGGCGGATCTCTACAAGTGCCTTTATTACGATTTTATGGAGACAGCTCTGATTGAATGTGCTCAGGAAATCATCAATGACGCCACGCTGACGAATGAAGAGAAATACGAGAAGATGTCGAAAGACGTGTGGTCGAATGCGATCAAAATATTCGGCGTGCAGCTTTTCCGGCGCGAAGCTTTCAATAAAGCGGAAAGTTTGGAGAAGCTGACAAAATTTCCGCACAATCGCGTTTTTGCAGTGGGAGGGGACGTCGTCCATATCGTTTCATGGGCGAATGAAGAAGCGGGCCATAATTTGCCCGAGAAGGATCGGGCAATTTTTGCCGAACTCATCGAGTCGGTCGATGAACTCGTCAAGAGTGTTAAGGTTGCTAAGCCCGTATCATCTGTGCAATCACTTGACGCGATCAGGAACTGGACGTTCAACACTGTCGATCTTGACGGTCAACCCGTCGATCAATCGATTTTCGCTGAGGCAAAGTTGACGATGGTCAATATTTGGGCGACGTGGTGCAATCCTTGCCGCGTCGAGATACCCGACATCGCGGCGCTCGCAAAAAATGAATTCGCCGAATTAGATATTCAGGTTCTCGGGATTGTGACCGATGTTGAGGTTGATGAAGATCATGAAATGGAGTTGGCTTTGGCGAAGCAGATTTTGGACGAAGCAGGTGCTTCGTATCTGAACGTCAAGTTTAATAAAAACATGAACGACTCGTTATTCAAATTTGTACAGGCGTTTCCGACGACTGTTTTCATGGACAGCAACGGGAATGTTGTGGGTGCCGAGATTGTGGGGGCACGCTCGAAGGACGCTTTTCTCAAGGAGGCCGAAGCTCGGCTCGCTATGCTGGGCGACTAGAGACCTTCCTTTTGTTTTTACAATCGCTCCATCGCTCCGGCGGTCTTTGATCTGTCGGAGCGAAACTGTCGCGATTTGCATTTTGCGCTGACTCGCTATGTTATAATTTATTGCGTTGGATTACCGATAAATTAGACGTGCGGGAGTATTTTTATGCGTTGTCGCCAGTGCGGTCATGAGATTGACACGAGTCATCGGTTTTGCGCTTTTTGCGGTGCGGAATGGATGGCTGATGCCGGTCGTGCCGCCCCGCACGATGAAGGCGCAGCGCGCGATTTGCATGATGATAAAGCATCTTTTCTGACTGACGAAGAGATGTTTTTTGCTTTAGATGACGACGCTATCGACGATGATCTAGTGTTTTCGTCTTACGATAACGACAGACGCCCGATAAGATGGGTGCCGATCGCTGTGTCCTTGCTTTCTGTCCTGTTGCTGGCAGGTTTGATCATCGGGATTTGGATGCAGTTTTTTTCGGAGGACAGAGAAGACACCGAGTTCTCCGATCCGACACAACCGACTTACAATTTAGTGTTTTCGCCTCAGCGTCAAGATCAGGAATCGACAACGCCATTTACGACTGAGAGTGGTGATTTTACTCAGGAGACGACTTCGACGACAACGACAACGACAGAGAGCACGACCGACACGGAGCCGACTACGCAGCCGACCACAACTCCTCCTTCAGCTGAGGTCGTCGTCGTGACAGATCCTCCCACCACAACTCCGCCCACCACAACTCCGGCCGTGACAGATCCGCCCACTACAACTCCTCGCGCCACAACTCCTCCCGTGACACAACCGTCTGCGACAGGATCGACCGAGACGGTACCTGTACCGACTTCCGGTGCGGCGCAAGAGACGACTCTTGACGAGACCGAGTCTGTAACGACTCCGGAATTTACTTCGCCTTCGACGGTGACAACGACTCCTACCACGCCCGAAGAAGAGACCGAGACGACGGAGAGCCAACCTCAAGCCCTTCTTTCGATCGATAACGTGCACATGGACATGTGGCCGGGCGTAAGGCTTCACTTTTCGTATGCTCCGCCGCAAACGACCCCTTCAAGTGAGCCCGGAGAGGCTTCTTCCGAGACTGAAGAGCCGTCGACAACCTCGGAGCCTACAGTGCCTGACGACGGATCGAAAACAGATCCGTCGGTACCCGTTGAAGAGTCGCCGGGTGAATCTTCTATCCCGCCGCCGTTCGACATACGTTTCCTGTCCGTTTTTGAAAGTGAGACGGAGGACGGCGCTTGGACGAAACAATTTGTCACGGAGGAGAAATCGGTTTCAAAGCTGCTGATTGTCGCTGAAACCAGTCAGGCGATGACGAAAACGTTAAGTATTGAGGTGTTGCGATCATCGCTTACAGCCTTTGTCGAGTCTATGGATTTCGTTGACGAGGAGTCAGACCGAAAAGGCGATGCCCTCGGGCTCATGCATTTTTCCGATTCGGAAACGGTTCTCAGCGAAGTAACCGGAAATAAACAGGAAGTTCTCGATGCTATCAGTAAGCTGGAAGAAGGAGCTGATGAAAGCGCTCTCTGGAAATCACTATATCTGGCATTCGATCATACACCTGATTATGGTGCCATCATTCTTATAACCAAAGGTGAAGATACAGGCGTCATGTTGCCCTCACTCTACGTTTGGCTTATGGCAAATCAAAAAGGAATTCCGATCTACACCGTGCTCCTTAAGACGAATGAGTCTGCCCTGCCCTTGGAGAAAGAAGAGGAATTTCGGCAGTTCTCGAAAATTACAGGTGCCTGTTGCTACGTCATCGACATGACGAATCCTGAGACCGATGTCGCTGTCAGTATGGAGACGGCTTTAATGGCGGCATATGGAGGTGACCGGCAAAACAGTTTCGTCTTCTATGAAAGTACGACGCGTGCCGAGGCGGCGACGCGATTTGTCAAAATAGTGTATGCTCCGGAGGGGCAGGAAATTGTCGAATCGGAAATTGTTACCTATTCGATTCCTACAGATACGGAAGATTTCGTACCGGAAACGAGACACCACACATCCGAAAAAGAAAGGCGAATATATTCCGGCCGGAGAGAAAGGGAAGTATACTCATGAGCGGTGTGGTAGGCGTCAGACTGAGAGACGTGGTCAATTATTTCGGTTACCATGTCATTCGCGACTACGGGAAGATTGACAGAACGATTATTTCGGTTGCCGACATTACGCGACCGGGTTTACAGCTTACCGGTCATTTCAAGCATTTCGGTCCCGATCGTATACAGCTGATCGGTAACATGGAAATGGCGTACTTGAAGACCTTGACGCCCGAAGAGGAGGCAGAGTGCCTCAGTTGCCTCTTTGCGACGGGCATTCCCTGCCTGATCCTTTCTCGGCGCCATGAACCAAGCGAGGTCATGTTGCGTTGCGCCGATAAATTCGAGACCCCTATTCTGCAAAGTGATCACTCCACCGCGTCAATATACAGTTCGCTCGTCAAACACTTAAATGTCGAACTTGCCCCGCGCATTTCGGTTCACGGTGTGCTCGTCGAGGTTCTGGGTGAGGGTGTTCTCATTCTCGGCGAGAGCGGCGTCGGTAAGTCGGAAACGGCACTTGAACTCGTCAAGCGCGGGCATCGCCTAATTGCTGACGATCTCGTTGAAATTAGGCGCGTATCCGATACGACACTTCTAGGCCGAGCCCCCGAGATCATTCGACATATGATCGAAATTCGCGGTCTCGGCATACTCAATGTCAAGGAACTCTACGGTGTCTCGTCTGTTAAGGTGCAGGAGAACGTCAATTTCGTCATCAACATGGAGTTTTGGGATGAAAGTAAAGTCTACAATCGCCTTGGCATTGAAGATGAGTCGACGACGATTCTCGGTGTCTCCATTCCGTCTGTGACGATTCCAGTGCGTCCGGGGCGGAATCTTGCGATTATTGTCGAGTTTGCCTCAATCAATTTCCGTCATAAGAAGATGGGGTACAACGCTGCAAGAGAGCTTGAAGATCGCGTCTTTAACGGATCCTATCAATATTAGATTCTCGTAACAGTCCGATAAGATAAGAGATGGCGAAACACGGAGGGGATAGAACGGGTGGGTAAAGAAGAGATGGATGCTTTTGCCATCAATGAGGTCGTATCTGCCCTCACGAAAATAGAGAACTTAACGCTTGAGCGCAACGTATCCGTCGCACATCTCACGCGCTTTCAGGCGGGGGGGAACGCTGACATCCTCGTTCATCCCCACACTTCGGAGAGCGCAATCGAGCTGATCAGGGTCGTTCAGAAGAGCCGTTTGCCCCTGACGGTCATTGGGTGTGCCACGAATATTCTCGTTTCGGATCGCGGTATTCGCGGTGTGACGTGTCGGCTGTTTCCCGGACTGGGCGGCTTACGCCGTGACGGTAACAGCTTGTTCTGTCAGGCCGGTGTTTCATTGTCCGATGTCGCGGCTTTTGCAGCAAGGCACTCGCTCGGTGGCGTTGAGTTCGCAGGCGGAATTCCAGGCTCTGTCGGCGGTGCCATATTTATGAACGCCGGCGCGTTCGGGGGTAGTATGTCGGATGTTGTCCATAGAACGACGTTCATCGATGGCGACGGTTGTCTTCGGGAAGTTGTCGGTGAAGAACACGATTTCGGGTATCGACACAGCTTATTTGTCGGCTTAGAGGGATCCGTTATCCTCGAGACGGAGCTTCGGCTCGAGTTTGCCGATCTGCCATTTATTTATGACAAAATGGCGGAGAATGCCTATAGGCGATACAAGTCGCAACCGCTTGACGCCTATTCGGCAGGCAGCGCTTTTAGAAGGCCGGAAGGTTATTTCGCCGGCAAGCTGATTTCCGATGCCGGCATGAAAGGCTATAGGCGCGGGAATGCGGGCGTATCTTCCAAACACGCCGGTTTCATTGTTAACCATGGAGGGGCGACGGCGGAGGAGATTGTGCAAATATTCCGAGATGTCCGTACTGCCGTGTACGATATGGAAGGCGTCATTCTCATGCCTGAAGTCAGGCTGGTCGGTGAATGGGATGATGATCCTTTTGCCTTCGAGTCCTGAGCTGCACTCCGTTGATTTTTATGAACGGCGACCGGGCTCATTGAAACCACACAGAATTATGAAGAGTCAAAAATTCGGAAAGGCTGTTGGATGAACATTACGATTGTTACCGGTTTATCAGGAAGCGGAAAGAGTTTAACGGCAAATTTGTTGGAAGATATGGGGTTTTTCTGTATCGACAATATGCCTCCTCAGCTCATCGCGGAGCTTACACGCGTCTTAGCTGAGTGGCAGGCTACTGCTGAACGTTCCGCCACCGATATGTGTCTTGCGCTCGTTATGGACACGCGAACCCCCGGTTTTGTAAAACATTTGCACCCGGTATTGGATCACTTGCGGGACAGTAACGTTCCCGTCCGAATTCTCTTTCTCGAGACATCGGACGCCGCGCTGATCAGTCGTTACAATCAATCGCGGCGCGATCACCCGTTGGCGCACGGTCGCTCCCTTTCGGAGGCGATTGCGTCGGAGCGCGAAATGTTGGCGCCCGTCAAAGCGCTCGCCACCGATATTATCGATACGACCAGCTTATCGCGTCATGATTTAAGACAGCGACTGCAACAATTGTTCAGCCATACAGAATTGCGCGATGAGATTACGATATTTGTACAATCGTTCGGTTTTAAATACGGGATCCCGCCCGACGCCGACATCGTATGCGATGTCCGTTTCCTGCCGAACCCGCATTACATAGATCACTTGAGACCTCTGTCAGGGCTAGATCAGCCTGTCATAGATTTTCTGAAGCAATACCCGGAGGCCGACGAATACCTTGAGCGCCAGTGTGAGCTTTTCGACTACACGATTCCATTTTATATCCGCGAAGGGAAACAGCGGCTGAACATCGGTATCGGTTGCACGGGCGGGCGCCACCGCAGTGTCATGTCTGCCGAACGGATTGCCGATCATCTGAAGCAGTCAGGATACAACGTCATCGTTTTGCATCGCGATTTGCATCGAGACGTGCGTCAGCGACAGATTGACGCGATGGAAGCTACTGAATTGTATTCATGACCTTTTCCGCAGGTGTACGCAGGGAATTAGTCGATCGTTTTTCTGCTCGCGAAGAATCGCGAGAGTGGGCGATCGTCTCTTTTGCCGTGTTGTCGGCTCTTTCGGGGTCGGTCGACAGGACGGAAGATGGGTGGCTTGTCTCGATACGTATCACGGGCTCTTATATCGCAAAAATGCTCGAGGAGATCGCCGCGACGCTGTCGCTTCCGATCGTCGATAAAAAGGTGGGCAAACGCGATATCTGTTTGACATTTTCCGTTGCCTTTGAGAAGCGCGCCCTCTTGTTTTTTGACTTTGAACGTTGGTGGAGATGGACGGGAGAGCAGGGGCTCGAGGCGATCTTCTCCGCTTTTTATCTCGCGTGCGGCGTGATGTCGAATCCCGCCACGGGGCGTTATCGTTTGGCGTTTACTCCCTCTTCTGAGAGTGCGATCTCACTTATGAAACGCGTGTTCAATCGTGCCGAATTGACGCCGGGTGAATCACGACATCAAGGTAAGCGTTTGCTGTTTTTCTCAAACGGAGAGGATATTTCGCGTTTTCTGCTCCTGTGCGGCGCGCACCGCGCCCTCTTGCAATTTGAGGAGAGGAGGAGTGAGAGAGAGCTGCTCGGGCAAGTTAATCGCATCGTAAACTTCGATGAAGCGAATGCAGGTCGCCGTGCTCAATCGATTTCGGAACAGCTTCGTGCCATCGATACGATCGAACGCATGCGCGGCCTCGACTCTCTTTCTCCCGTACTCGCGGAGGCGGCGAAGGCGAGGCTCGAGAACAAAGGCGCATCACTTGAAGAGCTCGGTGCCGGCATGTCGCCTCCAGTGAGCAAGTCGGGGATGAGTCATCGTTTTTCGAAGATTCGGAGGCTCGCTCGCGCTCTCGAGAGTAAGCGCCTGCGTGAAGAATCGGAAACGTAGGGAGTGGTATACTTAAGCAGATCAACACCTTGAATGATTTCACTTGGAAAGAGTTCAATTCGTGTTGAATCAACCGCCGGTGACAGAAAAACCGACGCGTCGATCGCCGGAAAGGACGAATGCGATACGCCTTGATGCGCGAGACGATGATGGTTTGGTAAGGAAATGATGGACTACTTAGAAGGCTTTCTGATTGGACCGATATGGAGTGACACGGATTATCGAACGCGTCGACATTATTTCGCGCACGTTTTCCTTGCCACGTTGATGGGTGCCGCCTTCACGATATTTCTTTTTTTCTCGGATGCCATGTCGAAGTGGGTCTTCGTCCCGTATCCGCTATCTCTCGTGCTTCTTATCGTCCTGATGTTGGCGACACCGCTCATATCGAGTATTTATTATCGCGTGCCTTTTTTTGTCAGACCTTTCCTTTTGATTTTGTACGCGATGAAGTACATTCTGCTCTTCTATACGCTTGTTCATATTTTCTTTCCGCTCGTCACAGTCGATAAAATGAAGCTTCCCGCTTTTTTGCTTGAACGCGTGGACGATCATATGACGCGCTCGATCGATCGATTTGGAGATTCCGGCAGAGTACTGACTACTGTTGCCGGCGTACTTGTCGGTGCCTTTTGGATTATTGCCGAAGGACTTCTTGTCGTTCTAATCCTGATCGCTGTTCCGCTCGCCGCAATTTTGCTTTTAAAAGGTGTGCGCCAGGCGCTTGATATAGGCCTTTATGAATTGATCGATCGTTTCATCATGAGGGGCAGACCGGCTACAATTGAAGATATTCCCTGGCTCGGGAATGTCGCGGACGATACGGAGAAGGAGAAGACCGTAAGCTTATCGAAACCGTTCGCAGAGCGGCGGGAACACCGCCTAAACGAGGTAGCGGATGACGTGCCGCATGATGAAGAAGATGCGTGGGGATCGCTCGAATCTGAAATAGAAAAGTCGGAGACTGTTCGGTTTGTTCCCGTGCCTGAAGTTGATGAAGTCTACGTGCCGGAATTTCCCGTCGATCAAGAGGAAGCGGCTCAGGAAGAGCTGGAGACTGACACGGTCAATACTGTTCGGTTTGTTCCCGTGCCTGAAGTTGATGAAGTCTGCGTGCCGGAATTTCCCGTCGATCAAGAGGAAGCGGCTCAGGAAGAGCTGGAGACTGACACGGTCAATACTGCTCTGTTTGTTCCCGTGCCTGAAGTTGATGAAGTCTACGTGCCGGAATTTCCCGTCGATCAAGAGGAAGCGGCTCAGGAAGAGTTGGATACTGACACGGTCAATACTGTTCGGTTTAGGCCTGTTCGTGAGGACG
>JGI24707J26582_10001275_pt1 | contig 19835 bp, 19 predicted proteins | sample BioPla1DNA1_FD_26582 | JGI IMG/M metagenome (IMG submission 26582)
TTTTTCTTCATTTTCTTCAGTAATAGCATTTTCCATAATTAAATCTATTAGTTCGTCCTTCCTATAGGTTGTAATAGATTTAATTCCCATGGCTTTTGCTATAACTCGTAAGTCTTGTAATTTTTTCTTCCGCAAAATACTTGAATCCAAAATTTCACCTCCAAAATATTTAAAACGCCTCAACACTTGGGAATAATCATTAGGATATGATAATAGATGGGTTTGTCATGTCAATAATATCATTATAATATTTAATAGTCAAACAATTATTTTGCATATTTAGGTTTTTTATCCATCCTATGTATGGCTTCTATATATCTAACAGTGCCGGTTTCTCCCCTCATTACAAGAGAATAGGTCTTAGCCATATTGTTTTCGTAATAAACTACTCCCTTTAGTAATTCCCCATTGGAAACTCCTGTAGCTGTAAAAACTACTTCTTTTCCCTTAGCCAAATCTTCTATATAAAGTGTTTTATTTATATCTATAAGTCCCATTTCTTTACATCTATTCTCTTCATCTTTATTCATTGGATATAGTCTACCTTGAAATTCTCCTCCTAGACATTTTAATGCAGCTGCTGAAATTACACCTTCTGGTGCACCACCTATGCCCATTAAAACATCCACACCTGAATCGGGAAAACAGGTAGCAATAGCTGCTGCTATATCTCCATCGGGAAATAATTTTATTCTAGCCCCAGTATCTCTTACCCTTTTTATTAACTCCTCATGTCTAGGTCTATCTAGTATAGTTACTGTAATATCTTTTATATCCTTATTTAATCCTTGGGATAAATTTTTTAAATTTTTCTCTACTGGATAATCTAGGCTTACACATTTAGCCCCCTTTGGTCCTACTGCAATTTTATCCATATACATATCTGGTGCATTAAGTAAACATCCCTTAGGTGCTACAGCTACTACAGAAATAGCACCAGAAATCCCTTTTGCTACAGCAGTAGTCCCATCTAGTGGATCTACTGCTATATCTAATTTTACAGAATCCTTTGTAGCTTTACCTATTTGTTCACCTATATATAGCATTGGTGCTTGGTCCATTTCCCCTTCACCAATAACCACAGTTCCATTTATATCTAAGGTATCAAACATACGCCTCATAGCGTCAACAGCTGCCTTATCAGCTTTTATTTTATCCCCTCTACCTAAATGTCTAGCAGCAGAAAGAGCTGCAGCTTCTGTAACACGAACTAGATTTATGGCTAAATTTCTATCCATGGTATACCCCCTTTTATTTAATGCACAATTAGTAGTTTACAATGCATAATTATTTGGGCCTTAAATAGCTTAAATATCTGAACCTGGCACTAACTTACTAACTTATTATAAATATCCAGCCCTGGTAAATACCTAAATCTGGCACTAATATACTAATTTATTATGCCCATTAAAGCTCCTTCAACAATTACAACTCAGGATAATAAAAGTAATTCACAATATTATCATCCTGAGACAGACAGAATAAGCCTACATCTAAAGAATCTAATTCACAATTTAAAATTGGCCAAAGCCTAACTATGTTTTTTAAGTAATTCCTTTAATATATCATTTTTGTCTAGTCTGTGTCGGGCTTCTATAAATCTTATGGTGCCAGTTTTAGACCTCATGACTACTGAATGGGTTTGGGCCATATTGTCCCCATAATATACTACACCTTTTAATAAATCTCCATCAGAAATTCCCGTAGCTGCAAAGAATATATCATTTCCTTTAGCTAAATCGTCCATAGTAAGCACTTTTTCTAATTTGTCCTCTGTCCATCCCATTCCACTACAGCGAACCTTTTCCTTATCAGACATGGGATATAATTTCCCTTGAAAATCTCCCCCCATACATTTTAGTGCTGCAGCTGCAATAACACCTTCTGGTGCTCCACCTATACCCATTAAAATATCTACACCTGTATCGGGAAATGCAGTTGCAATGGCAGCGGCCACATCTCCTTCTCCAAATAATTTAATTCTAGCACCAGCACGTCTTACTTCTTCAATTATCTCATCATGTCTTTCCCTATCTTGAATAATAACTGTTAAATCAGAAATATCCTTATTTAGTGCTTCTGCTACAGCCACTAAGTTTTCCTTTACTGGTTTGTCTATATCNACTTTCCCAGCTGCCTTAGGCCCTACTGCTATTTTTTTCATATAAGTATCTGGTGCATTAAGTAAACATCCCCTAGGGGCCATGGCAATAACAGAAATAGCATTTGGTAATCCTTTGGCAACTAAACTAGTACCATCTAAAGGGTCTACTGCAATATCAGCCTTTATATCCATTCCCCTACCTATTTCTTCACCAATATAAAGCATTGGGGCTTCATCTAATTCCCCTTCTCCTATAACTACCTTTCCTCTAGTATTTACTAGATTAAAAGAAGCTCTCATTCCATCTACTGCCGCCTGATCTGCACCTACAGCATCACCTCTACCCATATATCTTCCTGAGGCTAAGGCAGCAATTTCTGTAACTCTAACTAAAGATAAAGCTAAATCCCTATCCATTATTCATCTCTCCTTTTTTTCAATACACGACTTTTTCAATGTACAACTTTTAAAAATGCACTAGATAAAGACATAAGTCATAAACAGGAAATCCAAAAACACCATTTCGGTTCCCTGCTTAAATTCACAATTATTTGGGTCTATCTTTAGGGTCTAAGATTATTATAGCCGAATTTTTCGAAATCAACAATTTTTTTGTTTAAAAGTATAATATTATAAACAAAAGCTGTTAATAATCTAACAGCTTTTGTTTTCTTAAAAATTTATTTAGATTGTTCCCAATCCTTTAAAAATTTTTCTATACCTATATCTGTTAATGGGTGAGCTAACATTTGACGAAATACATTATAGGGAATAGTTGCAATATGTGCCCCTAGTTTTGCTGCCTCAATTACATGTATAGGATGTCTTATACTTGCTGCAATTATTTCTGTTTTTATATTATGAATATTAAATATCTCCACTATGTCCTCTATAATATATAAGCCTTCATTTCCTATATCATCTAGTCGTCCCACAAAAGGACTAACAAAATTAGCTCCTGCTCTTGCTGCTAATAAGGCCTGATTAGGAGAAAATACTAAAGTTACATTGGTCTTAATGTTTTCCTTAGACAATATATTCACAGCCTTTAAGCCTTCCCCTGTCATAGGAATTTTAATCACTATATTTGGATGAATTTTAGCTAATTCTCTAGCTTCATTAAGCATACCATCCTTTTCTAAGGATATAACCTCTCCACTTATAGGCCCATCTACTATTGATACAATTTCCTCTATTACCTCTTTTAAATCTCTACCTTCTTTGGCAATTAAAGAAGGATTGGTAGTTACTCCTGATAAAACTCCCCACTGGTTTATTTCTCTAATTTCATCTATATTAGCAGTATCAATAAATAATTTCACTTATTTAAATACCCCCTTTTTCAATGCACAGTTTACAATTGTGCATTGTCAATTGCCTAAGCCCTCCCTGCAGATCCAAATAATTGCATTTTTTCTATAATAGCTTCTTTCATAGCCTCTTTTGCTGGTCCTAATATTTTTCTTGGGTCTATATTCTCTGGATTTTCTTTTATAAATTCTTTAACTGCATTGCTAAAAGCTATTCTTAAATCAGTATCTATATTTATTTTATTAATTCCAAGGGATACAGCCTCTTTAATACTATCAGCTGGTACTCCACTGGAACCATGTAATACTAAAGGAATATTTGTTATTTCTTTAATAGCCTTAATTCTATCAAAATCAATTTTTGGCTCTCCTTTATAAGGTCCATGGGCAGTTCCCACTGCTATGGCTAAATAATCTACATTTGTTTCATCTACAAATCTTTTAGCCTCTTCAGGATCAGTAAATGTAGCTTCTCTTTCATCTACAGTAATATCATCTTCTGTACCACCAATTTTACCTAATTCTGCCTCTACAGATACTCCTACTGCATGGGCTACTTCTATTACTTTTTTAGTAACTTCAATATTTTTTCCTAAATCAAATCTAGAACCATCTATCATAACTGATGTAAATCCATGTCTAATACAAAGCATTACTTGATCAAAATCTGTACCATGGTCTAAATGTACTGCCACTGGTACCTTTGCATTTCTAGCTGCTAATTTCCCTAATTCTGCTATATACTCTACACCAGCATACTTTAATCCTCCTTGACTCGCTTGAAGTATAACTGGAGAATTGGTTTCCTCAGCTGCCTCTATTATTGCTTGAACAATCTCCATATTGTTTACATTAAATGCTCCTACAGCATAATTATTTTTGTGAGCATCTTGTAAAATTTCCTTACCTGTAACTAACATTAAAAAATGCCTCCTTTATATAATTATTACTCATTGTATTAAGCATATATTACCCTATACTATTCTTTTATGTCTCTGTTCTCTTCATTAATAGAATCAATACAAGAAATATTATGCTCTTTAAGAGATATTTTATCCTTTTTCATCAAAATACTCAAGTCCTCTTCTGTTTCAGCAAATATAATTTTTACACTATGGCAATGGGCACATCTTAGTTCTAATCTATCGGGAAACAATTGTATATGGATTTCTGATTTACCACAATCACAATTAATTTTTTGTTTTGAATTTAATAAATATAATTGTTTTAAAGCTTTGCCAAAAACCTTAAAATTGTTAAAATAATCATCTCCATAAATTGCATTTTCACTTTTGCCTATACTTATTTGAGTTTCTAATAATATTTGATTGCCTTTTTTTTCAGTTCCTATAAAACATAATTCTGTCCCATAAAAACAATAAAACATATTATTCTCTTTTAATACTTCCCTAAGGTTTAATCTAAAAACATGTTTGCCACCACAACTAAAACAATTCATTTCAACTTTGAAACTTCTGCCATTTATTTTTTTAATAGCAATATTGGTCTCTCCACATTTACATTTATACTCTATTTTATTATTTTCCATAAGCTTAAATACATTTAATTCATACTTCCTTAATCTACCGCAAAACCTACATCTAATTAAAATGGTTTTACACCCATTGATAAACATTTTGGGTCCCTCCTTAGTAGATTAATTCGATATGAATCCACAAAATCCTTCTTTTGTCGAAAAAAATATTAAAAAATTTTTAAATATTGAATTTNAGGAAATAAGTTCACAAAATGTNAAGAAAAGTTATANAAAAATTAAGGAATATACTTTTACAAAAGTTTAGGGGCATGCCTCTTTGAGGAATGCCCCAATTATTCTCTTCAACTTTTATCTTAAATTAATCTTTATCTCTTCTTTAATCCTAATATTTCCCTTGCTTCATCTGGAGTAGCAACTTCTCTTCCTAATTCTTTTGCAATTCTAACTACTTTTTCTACTAATTCTCCATTGGACTTTGCTAATACTCCCCTAGATAAATATACATTATCTTCAAAACCTACTCTTACATGGCCACCCATGGCAATTCCTATAGCTGCCATTGGCATTTCATGTCTTCCTACTCCTGCTACTGTCCAAGTAGAACCAGCTGGTATACTATCTACCATAAAGGCTAGGTCCCTTGCAGTTGCTGCCATTTGAACTCCCAATACAAAATCAAAATGCATAGGCTCTAATATATAACCTTCTTTGGCAAATCTAATAGCATAATCAACCATTCCTTTGTCAAATACCTCTATTTCTGGCTTAACTCCTTTTTCTATCATAAATTTACCAAAGTTTTTAATGGTATTTTCCGTATTTACAAATATTTCGTCTCCACCAAAATTTAAAGTACCGCAATCTAATGTGGCCATTTCAGGCAATAATTCCACTGGCTGTAGTCTTTCCTCATCGCTCATTCCAACTGCTCCACCAGTAGATGGTTGAATTATTACATCAGGACATCTTCTTTTTATTTCTTCTATACATACTCTAAATCTTTCTTTGTCCTGAGTTGGAGTACCATCATCTTCCCTTACATGAAGATGTATAATACTAGCTCCTGCCTTATATGCAGATTCTGCCTCTCTTCCTATTTCCTCTACTGTATAAGGTACATTAGGATTGTGCTCCTTTGTTACCTCTGCACCACATATAGCAGCTGTAATAATTAATTTATCCATAATTATAAGCCCCCTTTATCAATTCTTTATCTATTAAAAATCTTCCTTGACTTAAATTATAAATAATTACTTTCTCATTTTATCCTTTGGAACTACGCAAGTTCCCTCAGCTCTACATACTACCACAGGTTCTTCTAAAACATCACAAGCTGAATCATTAACATCAGGTCTTGGAACTATAACCTTTCTAGCTTCAAATTTCATCTTTCTAGAAGTATTACCTTCTTTAGTAATCTCACCTACTGCCTCTATAAACTCCCCTGCATATACAGGAGCCAAGAATTCTACATTATCATAGGCTACGAAAAGTCCTTCGTCTCCATCATTTCTAATAAGTAATTCTGTAGCTACATCTCCAAATAATTGGAGCATTTTAGCACCATCTACTAAATTGCCTCCATAATGTGCATCCCCAGCGCTCATTCTAACTCTAATCATTGCATTAGCCATTTTTCATACCTCCATTATAATATAGTCATGTTTATTATAACATAAGAAAAGGTTTTAGACTAGATGAAGACTAAAGATTGTTACATTTCAGACAAGAATAAATCATAATAAGGCAAAATTCCCTAAAACTGTAGACAAATTTATAAGGGTATTTCCTGCAATCTTAATAATATTGTAACCAATTTTATACATATAAATGGTAAAATTAGTTTATTAAACTACACTGGAGGTGAATAAATTTTTGGATGAATTAATTGTACTTAATAATTTAAGAAAGGTATATAAAATGGGAGAGGAAAAAATTGTAGCATTGGACAATATATCCCTTACCATAGAAAAAGAAGAGTTTGTCTGTTTATTAGGCACCTCTGGTTCAGGTAAATCTACATTACTTAATATGATGGCAGGTTTAGAAAAACCTACAAAAGGCGAAATCATTATAGATAAAAAACATATTGAAAAAATGAATGAAAAACAATTAGCAAAATTCCGCCAGAAAAACATTGGATTTGTATTTCAATCCTATAATTTAATCCCCACCCTTTCAGCCTTAGAAAACGTTAGTCTTGGTCTAATTTTTCAAGGCGTGCCAAAAAAGAAAAGAGAAAAAATGGCTAAAGAAATGCTAAATAATGTAGGCCTTGGGGACAGACTCCATCACAAACCTTCAGAAATGAGTGGTGGCCAACAACAAAGGGTAAGTATTGCTAGGGCCTTTGTAGGTAAGCCTAAAATTGTCTTTGCTGACGAACCTACAGGAAATTTAGACACTAAAACCACCATGGAAGTAATGGAATTAATAACAGAAATGGCAAAGGAAAATAAGCAAACTTTAATTATTGTAACCCACGATGTGGAAATTTCTAGTTTTGGCCATAGAATTATCTATATTAGAGATGGGAATATAGAAAAAATAGTAAGTCAAAAAAGGGAGGTTGGATAAATGAAAAAGTTTATTAGTATTGTACTTCTATTAATAATACTGTTGGGACAATTTGGTATGATGGGAATGGCTGAAAATGAAGGTGGTAATACTGAAATAACTCTAAGGGAAGTAAAGCCAAGTTCTACAACAATTGGAGTAAATGATTTATTTAATTTAGATTTAAGTTTTAATATAAAAAACCTTGATGAAGACACAAAATTATACATTAATGTAAATAGTTCATCCTCATTTGTATTAGCAGATTCCCAATTTGAAAAAATATTAAATCTTAATACAAATCGAGATAAAGGTACTGTTTCATTTAAATTTAAATACATTGGTGGAACAGATTATAAAATACCACTTGTAGTTTATTATGAAAAAAATAATACTTATAAGGAACTAAAATCTTTAACCGTAGACTTACCAAATATAAATCCTACTCCACCTAAAGAACCTGAAAAACCAGAACCAATAGACGGCTCAAAATTTGTTCCAAATCTTGCTATAATAGGCCCTAAAACAATTACTATTGATGCTGGCGACTCTACATACTTTCCCCTAACTGTTAAAAACACCAGTAATGAATGGGCTGAAAATATTACTATTAGTGCTGAATTAGAGGGGGCTTCCCCTATTAGCATAGATGGGTCAGGCTATGAGAGTTTAAGAAGATTATATAATGGTAGAACTGAAGATATTGATTTTAGAATAAGTGTGGACTCCAGTGCAGAATCGAAAACTTATCCCATAAAAATAAATTTTCATTTTTATAATGAATACAATCATCCCTTTACTGGTTCCGATACTATATATGTAAAAGTAGAAAACAAAAATACTAGCCCATTAGTTACTATAAGTAAAGTATATACCATACCTAATGTGGCTGAAACTGGTAAAACTACAACAGCAGTAATTGAATTGACAAATACAGGAACCTTGGAAGCAAAAGATGTAAAAGTTTCTTTAAAGGGTTTAGATAACAATACTTTCACCCTTTCATCTGGAACCAATACTCAATATATAAAAAATATTCCTGGTGGAGGAAAATCTAGTCTTTATTTTCAAATCACTCCATCTGAAAAATTAGCAGGTGGAAATCATAGTCTAGAAATAATGTTGAATTACAAAGATAGTAAAGGTGAAAGCCACGAAAGCTCTAATAAATTCTTTGTAAATGTGGCTTCTAATAGAGAAAAAACCTCAAATTTAATTATGGAAAATCTTAAATATCCTGAAGGCGCTGTAGGACAAAATCAAACTGTTAATATAGGTTTTTCCCTTAAAAACCAAGGAAAAATTCCTGCTAAAAATATAAAAGTCATGGTGGAAAGCTCCGATTTAAATGGTGTAGTACCTAAAACTGTTAGTACTAAAAAAATAAATTCCATAGAACCTGGTAAAGCAGAAGACTTAAGTTTTCTATTTTTAACTGGAAAAGACGCAGAAACTAGAAATTATCCTATAAATATTACTGTAGAATATGAAGATGATTTGCTACAAGGTGAAAACAAATATACTCTAACCCAATATGTAGGAGTATTTGTGGTAAAACCTGGAGATGATATAAAAACTATTCCTCGACTAATTATTGATAAATATAATTTTGAACCTCATTTAGTAAAAGCTGGAGAAAACTTTACTATGAATTTATCTTTCTTTAATACCAATAGCCAAAAGACTGTTAGGAATATTAAAATATTTTTAGCTTCAGATGAAAAATCAAATCCTGATAATCCCAGTGCTGGAAGTAATATTTTTACACCTGTGGATAGTAGCAATACTTTCTATATAGATAGTATACCTCCAAAGGGGAAAATAGAAAAAACCATAATATTATCTACAGTACCAGATGCATTGGCTAAAACTTATACTATAACAGCTAATTTTAAATATGAAGATTCCGATGGCGAACAACATGAAGATCTTGAATTTATAGGAATTCCCGTTATTCAACAATCAAAATTAGAAGTTGGGGAATTATTAGTTCCTCCTGAAGCCTATGCATGGGAACCTGCCCCTATATCTGTAGAGTTTTACAATACGGGAAAAGTTACACTATATAATATGATGGTAAAATTAGAGGGTGATTTCCCAACAGAAAATGCTACTTACTATGTGGGAAATTTTGAATCTGGTAGCACAGATTATTTTGAAGGCTTAATAATTCCAGAAGAGCCAGGAGAACTAAAGGGTGCCATAGTATTTACCTATGAAGACTCCACAGGGGAAATTGTAGAATATAGAGAAGAATTTACCCTAAATGTTATGGAACCAATGCCAATGGATGAGTTTCCAGAAGAAATGCCTCCTATGGATGAACCAAGGGGAATTAAAAAATTATTAAAAAGTAAAGGCTTTTGGATTACTATAATTTTAATTTCTGCAGCTATTGGTGGCTTTGTATTCTACAAAAAGAAGAAAAAGAAAGGTATGGCTTTAGATGAATAGTTCAGATTTAATCCGAATGGGCATTAAAAATTTATGGAGACGAAAGCTTAGAACATTTTTAACTGTTTTAGGTGTAATTATTGGAACTGCTTCTATTGTGGTAATGTTATCCTTAGGATTTGGAATGCAAGAAGCCTACACAGGTCAAATAGCCCAAATGGGTTCTTTAACTACTATAAATGTACACAAAAATTATGATGATTTTAATCAATCAAGTCCTGGTGGTAGACCTAAAACAGTAGAACTAGATGATAAGGCAGTTGCAGAATTTAAACAGATACCTGGAGTTGTTGCTGCAACACCTATTGTTCAAGCCTATGGAACTATTATTAATGGTAGATATATTTCTGAAACCCCTATTAAAGGTATTGACCCAGAAGCCATGGAGCTCTTTGAATTTAATGTAAAAGAAGGTAGATTATTGCAACCTGGAGACGATTTAGTAGTAGTATTTGGCGGTTCTATGGAGTATCAGTTTTACGATTATAAAGCCATGCAAAGAGGCAGATGGGTAGAACCAAAAGTCGATCTAATGAAAGACAGAATGACATTTACCTTTGATACCTCCTATGGATATGGAAGAATGGATATGGGGCATCAAGAGGGTGATAAAAAAATCAAGTATAAAGAATATAAAATTAAAACTGCAGGAGTCTTACAAGAAGGAGATTGGGATACAGACTGGGGAATTTATGCTCCATTGGAAACTGTTGAAAAAATGATAAAAGACAAACAAAAAGCTGAAAATCAAAGACCTGAACCTGGTAGAAGTACAGGAACCANCTACGAACATGTAATGGTTAAAGTAGGAGATATGAAAAATGTCCAATCTATCCAAGATACTTTAAAATCCATGGGCTTTCAAGCCTATAGTCTAAACGAATGGATAGAACAAACTAAAAAAACTGCAGGTATTATGCAAGCAGTTTTAGGGGGAATAGGTGCTGTATCTTTACTTGTAGCAGCCATAGGTATTACAAATACTATGGTAATGAGTATATACGAAAGAACTAAGGAAATTGGGGTAATGAAAGTTATAGGGGCATCTTTAAAAGATATAAAAAGATTATTTTTATTTGAATCTGCCATAATAGGATTATTAGGGGGAATCATAGGAGTAATTTTTAGTGAAATACTCTCCCTGTTAATTAATAAATTTGGTGGCAATTTCCTAGACTTTTTAGCCCTAGGAGAAGGCACCAAAATAAGTATTATACCCATATGGCTAATATTTGCAGCCATGGGCTTTACAACATTAATAGGCATAATATCTGGATATTATCCAGCAAAACGAGCCATGAATTTATCTGCATTAGAAGCTATAAGAACAGAATAAAAGAGACCAATTTGGTCTCTTTTATTTTATCTATTGAAAATCTCTAATTTTACCTTTTACCATAGCTTTGGAAACATTTATATTTTCATCAAATATTATTAAATCTGCATCTTTTCCTACTTCTATACTTCCTTTTTCATTGTCTACTCCAATAGCTTTAGCAGGATTTAATGAAGCCATTCTTACTGCGTCTTCTAATTTTACTCCTACCATATTTGCCATATTGTAAACTGCTTTATTTAATGTTAAAGTTGAGCCTGCTAAATTACCTTCTTTAAGTCTTGCTGCCCCATCTTTTACATATACTACCTGACCACCTAAACCATATTCTCCATCTTCAAGGCCAGTAGCCATCATAGCATCAGAAATTAATATAATGCCATCTTTCCCTTTTACCTTAACAGCTAAATCCATAGCCCCTACATGTAGATGGATTCCATCACATATCATTTCACAGGCTACTCTTTCATCTGTTAATACAGCTCCTATAATACTAGGATCTCTATGGGAAAATGCCCTCATACCATTATATAGATGAGTAGCTATAGTTGCACCTGCATCTATACCTATCTTAGCTTCTTCAAATGTAGCATTACTATGGCCTATAGCAATCTTTATTCCTTCATTTTTCAAATATCTTATAAACTCCTCAGCACCTTCCAATTCAGGAGATACAGATACCACTTTTATTGTATTATTGGAAACCTCAATAAACTCTTTCATTTCCTCTAAATCTGGATCTTTAATATATTCTGGTGGTTGAGCTCCCTTTTTCTCCATGGAGAAATAAGGTCCTTCTAAATATATCCCTAATACTTGGGATTTCACCTTTGAATAATTACTATCATCATTTATATATTCTCCAGCTACTTTTAATGCCTTTTTTATATCCTTAGGGTCTGCTGTCATAGGAGTTGCTAAATAGGAAGTTACACCATTTTGAATATGGTAATTTGCCATAGAATCTAAGGCTTCATAAGTTCCTTCCATAGCATCATGGCCAAAATTCCCATGATTGTGAATGTCTATAAATCCTGGAGATAAGTATTTACCTTCAGCATCTATTATTTCATCAAATTCATTTTCCTCTACTTCTTCTCTATGAAATATTTTTGCTATTTTTCCATTTTCAATTATTAAATTACTATCTTTTTTTATTTCATAGGGAGTAATAATATTTGCATTTTTTACTAAAATTTTCATTTATAGCACCTCTTTATTTGCATTGCAAAATTTTTAATTACAAATTAAATTTCTCCACATTATAAATGTTTAATTCTATTTTCATATTTTTTATATAAATCGTCGTTGTTGTAGCCGTCTACATTTTGACTTACATATACAGGTAATTTATGTCCTTCTTTTGATAATATGTCTAAAGTTTCTGCTACAATACTGTTTACTACTATAGAACCTGATATAGTGGAACTTGCACCAGATTGTATACCATCAAAGTCTAGTAATCCATCTCCCTTTGGAGCACAGTTATCTATTACTAAATCTGCTAATTCAAATAATCTTTTACCACTTTCATGTCTAGATTCTACATTTTTTGAATGTTTCAAAGATGTTAATGCTATTGTGTATATTCCTTTTTCTTGTGCAAGCATTGCCATTTCTATTGGCACTGCATTTCTTCCTGAGTTTGATACTATTAGTATAATATCTCCCTCTTCAATTTTATAATCATCCCAGATTATTTCAGCTAATCCACTTAGTCTTTCTATACTTCCACCTCTTTGAGCACCAAAATTAGTCAATATAGTATTGTCTAGCATTGCTTCTACATTGGCTAATCCTCCAGCTCTAGCAAACATTTCTATCCCTATCATATGGGAATGTCCTGTTCCAAACACATGGATTATTTTATCTTCTTTTATAGTTTTTGCAAAAACCTCTGCTGCTTTGTTAATATTATCCATTTGTGTTTCCTTAATTTCTTTTACTAAATCTTCAACTGCATTAAAATACTTTAAACTTGACATAATTCATTCCTCCCATGTATTCTCTTTAAAAACTATTTTATTTATATCATCAAAGTCTTCCCAAGGTATACAATCTATATTATTTTCTTTACAATAATCTAATAAACTGTCCTTAGCGAAAACTATATCAGCAATTTGTGCTACACATTGATCTGTAATTCCATCACCTATAAATATTACAGTATGGTATTTTTCTTTATATCTATTATAATGTCTTACTTTGCAGTTCCCACATGGACCATGACCAAAGCAATCAACAATATCTTCTTCATCATATATTTTTGCCCTCATATTATTCCCATTGAACACAAATGAATTTGAAAATATATCTACATCTTCAATTCCATGTTTAGCTAAAAAAGGTATTATTCCATTGTCAAATCCGCCACTTACTACAGCAAAGGGAATATTGTATTTTTCTATATTATTATAAAATTCTACAAATCCTTCTGTTAAATCAAATTCTGTCAATATAAAATTCACATATTCTTCTTCTGTTAGTTTAAATTCTCTAAACTGTAGATCAATTAAAGTTATAAAATCTATTTCTCCAGCTTCAAAGGACTGTCTAATTTTTGTGATATTATCGTTGCCATGCATATCAACTAATTTATGATTAGTATCAACAGTAGTAATTGTTCCATCAAAATCAACTAAAATAGCAAAATTTTTCAAATGTTTTTTTAGCATATTTCCTCCAAATATTTATATTTTTACAATACTCTTTGTAATGTATATTCTAGTTTATATATATCAGCTCTATACACAGATCTAGTATATTCTATAGCTTCACCATCCTCACTATAGGTAGTTCTTTCAAATAATAAGCCAAGACTACTCTCAAGACTATTATCCTGTATTTCAAACATCTCCTTTTCGTAGGCTGTAAGCACTACAGGCTCCACACTTTGCTTACCATAAGATAATTTGTTACCATGAGTATTCTCTATTAAATCATATAGTGAATTCTTTTCAATATCTTCCAATTTTAATCCTGGCACAATTTTTTCTGGAATATGAGCCAATTCAATTGCAAATGGCAAACCTGATACTATTCTAAGTCTTTTTATCATAAATATAAAATCTTCATCTGGATTAATATCTAATATCTTTGCTATTTTTTTACTAGGTTTATTTTTTTCAAATAACATTATTTTATTGGTAACCTTTTTTCCCTTAGCCTTCATCTCCTCTGTAAAACTAAGGAGTTGAGACACATTCCTTCTTTCTTTTGGATAAGCTACAAAGGTGCCCTTGCCCTGTTCTCTATAAAGTAATCCTTCATGTACTAAATTCTGTATAGCTTTTCTAGCAGTCATTCTACTTACTCCATGGTATTTGCACAATTCCATTTCCGTAGGAATGGCATCACCAGGTTGTAATTCTTCATTTTCTATCTTTTCCCTTATTATCTGTCCTAATTGATAGTATTTAGGAACAGGGCTTTGATTATCCACTCTCCTCATTCTATTCACCAACCTTAGCATAATACTATATTTTATGTCAAAACCAAGGCGTCAATTATAATATATATTTTTCTATAGCCTCTAATACTCCATTATCATTATTTGATTTTATGGTAATATAATCTGCATGGTTTTTTACTTCTTCTGGAGAATTTCCTATTGCAACTCCAATATTAGAGACTTTAAACATATCTATATCATTATAATAATTTCCTATAGATATGATTTCTTCCCTTTTGAACTTTAATTTATCAGCTAAAATTTTCAACCCACTTCCTTTAGTTACATCTTTAGCCATTATATCTATAGTGTTAGGGACTGAGTTGGTAAAACTAACATCTATTTGATTTTTTACAATAAACTCTTCAACTTTGTCTACATCTCCCACACCAACTAGATTTATAATCTCCATATCCTCTATTTCTCTAGTATCTTTAACTATATTTGGTTCTATATCATGAGCTTTTACAAAATCTTCTACTGCCTGATTAATACCAGTAACTCCCCAATATGTTTCTCCAAATATATGAATAGGATATTCTTCCTTAATACAAAAATCTACAATTTTCTTCACATCTTCCATATTCATATTTTGTAAAAAAATCTCTTCATTCTTTTTAAGATCCATTATTAATGCCCCATTATAGCAAATTAAATAATAATCAAAATCATATTTTTCTATAATGGTTAAGGCACTAAACAATTCCCTACCTGTTACTATAGCTATGGTAGTATTGTTCTCTACTGCCTTTTTTAAGCCATTCAAATTAGCCTCTGAAATCTCTTTATCATCTGTCAATAAAGTACCATCTAAATCAATGGCTAACAATTTTTTGCTTATATTTTTTTTCATATAATTAATACTTCTCCTTTTTTACTACTAGATTTATAAGAAAGATCTATTATCTTTTGGGAAATTAAGCTTTCTGAAAAAGTAGGTGTTTCCTTATAAACTATCTTATCTTCAATTATATTATAAAGCAAATTAGAAATAGATGCAGCATGCATGTCCACCATTGGCCCCATGGACATTTTACCATTAGGGTAAATGGAGTTTATATGTTTTACATATCCATTTTCATTAATTTCTTTAAATATCTCCCTCTCATTTTCACCTACAAAACTATTAAATATTGGATTATAAGGATCTTTGTCAGATATGGATAAATATCCATTTGTTCCATATATATCAATATGAAAATTACTATTAGGATTATAATTTACCTTTGAAACCTCAATAGTTCCTATGCTTTCATTTTCCAGTTCTAAAATTATTAGTCCCCAGTCATCTACATTTACCTTAGATAATTCCTTGGAGTCTCCATCTGGTCTTTCCCTAATCACTGTATTGGTTCTAGCACTTAGTGTTTTTATATTATTATCTCCTAGTACAAACATTAAAGTATCTACCACATGAACCCCTAAATCTACTATGGCACCACCGCCAGATTGTTCTTTTCTAAGTCTCCAATTCATTTCTCTCTCTGGATTTAAATAACTACTATGGAGTAATTCTCCTCTAAAACTAATAATATCCCCTAATAGTCCAGATTCTACTATTGCTTTTGCTTTAGCAACAGCTGGCATAAATCTATATACTAAAGCCACTTGAGTTATTAGTCCTTTATCTTCTGCCAAATTTGCCATTTTTAAAGAATCTTCATAGTTTAATGCCATTGGCTTTTCACAATATATATTTACTCCTTTTTCCATAAATTTTTTCCCTTGTTCACAATGAAGAAAATTAGGAGTACATATATCTACTATATCCAAATTAGTTTCTTCAGATATTTCATCTACAGTGGAATATAAATTTTCCCAACCTAAACCTTTAGTATTCTCTAATTTTTTACTAACTACTAAAGACATATTATACTTATCTTTAAAAAATGGGCTTAATATAGGTAGATTTTTATAAACCATAGTATGCACTTGGCCAATATAACCATACCCTATTAATCCAATATTTATTTGTGTCATGCCCCAATCCTCCAATATCTATGATTTTAATCATCAGAATGGTTTGCCATTCTAAGATTAATTTAGAATGACAAACCTATATTCTTATTTATTTAATTTATCATTTAAAATTACTTGGTCATTTTCTACATTAAATTGAAGTTTTCCTTCTACATAGGTTCTAATTACATTGTATTCCTTATCTAATACTACTAAATCTGCATCCTTACCTTCTTCAATACTTCCTTTTTTATCTTCCACTTTTAATAATTTAGCTGGTATATGGGAAGACATTTTAACTACATCTTCAAGCTTATAGCCTAATTGAACCATATTTTTAAAACCAAATAGTAAACTTTTCGTACTACCTGCTATAGTACCATTGGGTAATCTACTCCAACCTTCCTCATCTATATTTACTGTTCTATTGGAAAACTCATAGATTCCAGGTTTTAAACCAGAGCCAATTATTGCATCGGATATCATACATACTCTATCTGTAGATTTTAGTCTCAATATTAATTCAATCATATCTGGATGTACGTGGAACAAATCACATATTAATTCACAATATATTTCATCGTCTAATAAATAAGCTCCCAATGCTCCAGGCTCTCTATGGTGAATAGATCTTTGAGCATTACAAGTATGAGTAGATAGTGATACTCCCCACTTAATTCCTTCTTTTGTTTCTTCTATTGTGGCATTGGTATGACCACCTGCCACTAAAATATTATTATGGACTAAGTATTCTATTAATTCCTTAGCCCCTTCTATTTCAGGCGCTACAGTCATATGAGTTATATTGCCGCCACTACTTTCTATAAATTCTTTCATTATATCCACAGATGGCTCCAATAGATTTTCAACTATGAAAGCACCTTTTTCTTCAGGGTTTAAAAAGGGTCCTTCCATGTGTATTCCAAGCATTCTAGCTCCATTATAACTTCCTTCCATCACTTCTCTTATAGCCCTTAAAGATTTATTAATAGTAAGTCTATCTTCTCCCCCTAAAGTAGGTTGGAAAGAAGTAACTCCTACAGAAGGAAGATATTTACACAATCCTTCCACATTTTCCACATTAGCTGCACCTGCTGCCCAGCCTCCAGAACCATGAATATGAATATCTATTAGCCCTGGTATTATTAAATTGTCCCCCATATCTATGATTTCAAATTTAGAATAGTCTTTTAATGACTTTTTTTCTAAAATTTTTTCTATTTGTTTTCCATTAATTAAAAGACCTCCGTCTATTAATTTTTCTGGGGTTTGTATTTTACTACTTTTAATAATGTATTTATCCATTTTTACTCCCCCTTATATTAGAGAGTTTTATTTTCTGTGTAATCTGTGAGCATATTCATCTACTAATTTTTTATTAAATTCTGGGCCACCATCTACGTTTTGACTCATATATACTGGTGGTACATATCCTTTATCTAGCATTATTTGGATAGATTGAAGGATTGTAGCATTTAATAGTATAGCAGCTGTAATGGAAGAAGTTCCACAAACTTTAGTTTCCATTCCTTCTAATTCAATCGCTGCATCTCCTTCTACTCCTCTATTGTCTAATACTACATCTGCTAATTCATATAACATTTTTCCTGAGGAATGTCTAGATGTCATAGTTTTAGAAACATCTAAAGAAGTAACAACAATTATCTTATTTCCTCTTTCTTTAGCCCATTCTGCAATTTCAATTATCATTGGATTTCTTCCTGAATTAGATATAAGAACAAAGCAGTCATTTTCTCTAATATCTACATCTTCCATAAATTTAGTTCCNGTTCCNTCTANNGTTTCATACATTCCACCAGAGGGCTCTTTTAGTACCTTTGCTGGTATTAATCCTCCAGCTCTACCTGCTATTTCAATAGCACCAGCATAAGAATGGCCACTACCAAATGCTTGAATTATTCCACCATTCATTATGGAATCAGCAATTATTTCTGCTGCTTTTTTAATATTATCCCCTTGTGTATTCCTTACATCTTGTATCATTTCTTCTATGGCATCAAAAAATAGTTCATAACTCATATTGTATTCTCCTCTCTTGTTTTTAGTCTAAAACTTTATTTAAATAAGTCATAAAATCTGTTTCTGGGTCATCAGGAACCATTTTAGCTGTTAATACGACGCCCATTTCATTTAATTTCTTAAAGGCTTCTATTTCTTCTTCTACTACTTTAATATTACTTTTTATTTGAATTGCCCCTTCTTTATGAGCTAAATTCCCTACATTAATAGTGTCTAATTTTACCCCAAGATTAATTAGTTCCACTGCATCTTGAGGACTTTCAAATATTAAAAGAACTCTTTGACCTTCGTATTTTCCTGCATTAATATTATTAGCTGCCTTTTCTAAAGAAATAAGAGACGTTCTAATTCCTGGCGGTGCAGCCATTCTTAACATACTCTTTCGTAAATCATCATTGGCAATCTTATCATTTGCAACCATTATTCTGCTCACCCTTAATGAATTACACCAATAAGCAGCAACTTGACCATGTATGAGCCTGTCATCAATTCTTACATGTACAATACCCATATTTCTACCTCCTATATGTTGTTATAAAACGGAGTACTGCTTGGCAATACCCCGTTTTATTGAATCTATGCTAACACTCCTAAAGCACCTAAGATAATAGACAAAGCTAATAGTATCCAAATAGCCTTGGTAGAAGTCATCTTCTTCCTTCCTAGTAACCAATATACAAAGAAAACCATTATAGCTGGAACTAAAGATGGCATTATTTGGTCTAATATTCCTTGAACTTCCATGGTTACATCTCCTGATTGGAATACAATAGGAACTGATGGTGTTACAACTGTTGGAATTAATGCACCTATTACAGTTAAACCTAATATACTTGCAGCTTCTGTAATACTTTGCAATTTGCCACCCATTACAGTAACTAGTTTTGTACCTTGATTATAACCTAATTTAGTAAATTCCCATCTAATAAACCATCTAGCTACAGACCAAGCTAACCAAATCCAAATACCTGCTGAGCTACCATTCAATGCCATATATGCAGCTATTGAACCAAACACCGTTGAAGTTATAACTCCAAATATAGTATCCCCTATACCTGCAAGAGGTCCCATTAAACCAGTTTTTATAGCTGTTACAGCTTCTTCTGCTTCTAATCCTTGTGCTTCTT
>JGI24707J26582_10001277_pt1 | contig 19826 bp, 22 predicted proteins | sample BioPla1DNA1_FD_26582 | JGI IMG/M metagenome (IMG submission 26582)
AAATTAATAGCACTATACCAGTCTTGTCATATTTCTTCATACTTTAATCAAACTCCTTGTTTTTGTGATAGTGGGAAATGTAATGATTGTTACAGTTCCTACTTGCGTATATTTTAATGAGGCAGCAAATTTTTATAATCACAAGCAAGGAAATAGTAGCTTCCCGGCATATGCGCGTGAATTGTTCCGCCAAAATGTAGGAAAGCTCCCGCAGAAGAAGAGTCCGCACCAGATTTTATAAAACCTGATTTCGCGTCTTGATATTTTTTAGCCACGTAAAAACCAACATTACTTCCAAAATAGGTTTCTTCACCAGTGCCACGAGTCGAATAGTTAATAATTGTATCGTTTCCATTTACTATGCTATGCTGCTTTGAAGCCGCTACATCAGCAATTACCATCATAAAGAATGCGGGTGTTTGTTTGACTTTTACATCAAATACTTCCACTTCTGGTTCTAATGTTCCGTTTATAGGATAAAATCCTTTTGACACAGCATAAATCTGGCAATGTCTACTGATTCGCTCTCCATATCTATTTGAAATTCCATAAATAGATGTTTGAGAATCATTGTAATATGAATCACTGTAAGTATATATCGTATTACTATCATCGGTATAAGAATAAATATCTTCACGATTACTTACAACCGATTCAAACGCTTTTAATGTGGATTTCAAATGTCCGTTGTAGTTATAATCAACTCCAAACATCCATTCCCATGTGCCTTTTTGTGCGCCGAACCATTTGTTTTCATACTTGTCTGTTATGCTGATTTTATAAGTTGTGCCATATTTATTAAATCCCCATGAATCTAAAGGCAAATAAGGAACTAAGTCATCTGTATTAACGATGTTAAATATTGTTTTATATCCGCCATAATTTGTGCTTGTCGTTGTATTGGGCGTGGCATATGTGTAAACGAATGAATCATAATTTGACAAATTCTCAAACTTCGAGCCAAGTATATTAGCTATTGCCGCCCCCCGTGAATGCCCAACTATATATATTACTTTATCAGCATTATAATCAACATTTGAGCTTACATAGCTAATTATACGATCATACAGCCTGTTCGCTGCAACATCAAAGCCTTTGTGATTGTTTTTATTCTTCCAATCAGTATTATTTCTATTCCAATAATTACTTGTATCTGCCCCAACATCAAAATTGCTTGACCATTCTTCAATTGTAGAATCTGTTCCGCGGACAGATACAACTATAATTTCTTTTTTTGCGCCTTTATATTCAACGACTTTATGTCCAACTGTCATTTCGGAGATATCATCATCATTATAATACTTTGCGAGGTTATAGTTGGTAATATTTTTAAGACCAAATTTAGCGAAAGCTGAATCAATATTTGCGTTGTTGAGTCCTCCGACAGTTAACCTTGTGTTATCACTATAAGCAAGACTTGCATAAATTGACCCCAATACCGCTAAGTCTTTTTGATAATCTGTGTTATCCTTGAAAAACTTTCTGTAATCAACACTAAATTCAACATCATAAGAAGCGTAACCATCTTTCATACTTCCGGAAAATTTATTGCTAATAGGATTGTTATCACCATCGTCAGTAATGCCATCGAAATCAGTATCATTAAGACACGGATTTGATTTCATAAACATACCTCCATATATTCGTTTACATAGAAATAGATTTTAAATATGCCAATAAATCAGCTTTAGGAAGAGGTTCAGTGTGTCCTAAAATACAAGATTGACAGTCCGTGTGTTCTATAAGCTTTATCAATGACTTTAATTTATCCATATCCATATAATCATTATTGAAGAAATCTTCACTTATGGAATCTCCTAAAAATAATATTTTTTCTTCGGGAATGTAAATTAAAACAGTATCTTCTGAATGGGGAGCTTCTGCATGAAAAATTTTTGCTGTCATTCCACCAAGATTAAGCGTAAGCTCTTTTTCAAACTGGACATCAGATAGAGTAACAACGATTTTTCGGTTATTTGAATATTCTCTGTTCAAATATTCATTATCTTTTTTCATAAATTTCATATATGAACTATCAGTAAGTCTGTTTTTCTCGTTTTCTAAAAAATCATTGGTTTTATGGAGGGCAATGGATATACCGTGAATGTGGTGCATTCCAAAGGTATGATCCCAATGCCAGTGAGTAATAACTGTCATATCTGGCTTTTTTAGACCCTCAATTTCTAAGGCTTTGTAAAATTCATCAACATGTGCAGCGGAATTTCCTGCATCAATAGCAAGTGCAAGTTTATCTCCCCTTAAGTAAGCTAAAAGAGGGCGGTCAGTTTCGGGCTGATGCGGAAAATAGAATATTCTATGATTAAGCTTTTTTAATCCCATTTGCTATCCCACCTTTCGGGCAATAAGTCTTGAAGCAATACTACCTTTAATTCGGGCAGTATGATTTTGGTTTTCATGTTTTGGTCATCTATCTGCGAAATAAATTCTCTACATCTTCCACATGGTGGTAAAATACTTCCATCTTCATATACTGCAACTAATTTTTCAATTACAGTCTCATTATTTTTCACCATTTCAGCAATGGCTGACTGTTCAGCACATAGACCGATAGAGCAAGGTAGATCAATGCATATACCTGTAAAAATGTTACCTTTAACAGTTTCTAATGCACATGAAACATGACCTGCGGTTCCAAACTGTCTTAGTTTTTTGTGATTAATCAGATTATAAGCAAGTTCATACAATTCTTGTTTATTCATAGTTTCTATCCTTTCCTAATACCATACAAAAAAAGCTGGGTAGTCTGACTTACAAATTCCTCATGTGTGATTTTATCTGAATCAGTAACAAGAAGACTATACAGCAAAGGATTCAAAACAGAAAGAATTTGATGGCTTAAAAAGTCAAGAGAAAAATCTTCTCTGATAAGCCCCTCATTTACTCCTAAAATTAAAACATTGCGAAATTCTTGTATAATCTCACTTTGAATATGCTCCATATCTTTTTGATTCTTTTCTTGAAATAAAACAGCCATATCTGAGAAACTTAGCAATAGAAATTGATGATAGTCACTTTCCATTAATTTTTGGATAGCCTTTGTAAATTTTTCTGTAAAATCAGTTTCCTCTGTAACTATTTTCTCTAAACCATTACGTAGCTTTTGAAGTTTAGGGAACGTAATTACAAATAGTAAATCTTCTTTTGAGGAATAATGGTTGTAAAGAGTACCTTTAGCAATTTCTAATTCCTCAGAAATATCACTCATTTTAAAATGATGATATCCTCTTTGTTTTATCAATTTTTCTGCAGTTTCAATGATATTTTGATTTCTTGTTATATATTTTTTTCTTTAGACATATCATTAACCCTCCCGATTATAACCCATAAGTCAAATTTGACTATAAAGTCATTTTATCTATTTTATGTACAAAAGTCAAGATGAGGTCGCCAATACGGGCATAGAATTACGTGAAAAATGTAATTGTATGCCCTATGCATTATTTTATAATCTTCCAGTTACTTCCGCTCTTTTCAAGTACCAAGTCAAATTGCGATACCTGCGTTGCTTTAGTCTGCTGGTCGAGGTACTTCACTGCCGCTTCTGTGGTGATGAAGTAAGATCCTTAAACTATCTCCGGGACAGACACTATGTCTGCAAGGAATGTAAGCCCCACAAAGAAATTCTATTAAAAACTGGTATCTTTGACTAGATGGATGCTGAATAACATAGAATGATACCTACGATGTGTGCTTATATATAAAGTGAGCCACAATGTAAACAAGCCTTCTTGGGACCACCCCACGAGGGCTTTTCTTATGCCCAAAAGGAGGTGAACCCATGCCATACAAACCTAAGCGTCCTTGTGCTTACCCAGGCTGCGGTCGCCTTGTAGACAGCGAGCAATACTGCGCCGAGCATAAGAAGGTGGTAACAAAACGTTACAACAAGTACCAAAGAGATCCAGCATCCAACAAACGCTACGGCAGGTCCTGGAAACGGATCAGAGATCGCTACATCAAAGCCCATCCTCTTTGTGAGGCGTGTGATAAGAACGGACGAATTGTAGCCGCCGAAGAAGTCCACCACATTCTCCCTCTCTCCAAAGGCGGTGGCAATGAAACCAGTAACCTGATGGCCCTATGTAAGTCATGTCACTCAAAGATCACTGCTGAGAGTGGTGACCGCTGGGGGAGGTAAAATCCCTACAACTTTTCAATCCGGACAGCGGGCTGGGGTGTCGTGTTAAAAAACGCAGATTCAAACGGGGGTATAGCCCCCACTTTGTAAAGGAGGTGTGATCATTGGCAAAAGACGGTACGAACAGAGGTGGCGCTCGTGTTGGTGCAGGGGCAAAAAAGAAACCTCTGGCTGACAAAATAGCCGAAGGAAATCTTGGTGGTAGGAAACTGACTGTGATGGAGTTTTCCGATACGGCAGATCTTGAGGGACAAGAAATGCCTGAACCAAATAAGATGCTTGAAGCCATTCAAAAAGATGGTAAAGCTCTGGTGGCTGGTGAAATCTACAAAGCCACATGGCAGTGGCTGGATAAGCGTGGCTGCGCTGCTCTGGTTTCTCCACAGCTCCTTGAAAGGTATTCCATGAGTGTTGCCAGGTGGATTCAATGTGAAGAGGCCATTACAGAGTATGGCTTTCTTGCTAAGCACCCCACTACAGGAAATGCCATTCAAAGTCCTTATGTATCCATGGGACAGAACTACATGAACCAGACCAATCGTCTATGGTTTGAGATATTCCAGATTGTAAAAGAAAACTGTACTGGCGATTACAAAGGAGCAAATCCTCAGGATGATGTAATGGAAAGACTTCTTTCTGCTCGTAGGGGCAAATAAAAACAGATGGGAGATAATGATATGAGTAAAAACTACAGAACCGCAGAAAGTGTCTGCAAGGGACATCCTGATAAGCTTTCTGATCTAATCGCTGATAGCATTTTGAATGCTTGCCTTCGAAAAGACAAAGCTTCACGTGTGGCCTGTGAGGTCATGGCTACTAAAGGGAAAATCATCGTGGCGGGCGAGATCACCTGCAGCGAAAAAATTAACATCCGCCTTATAGTAAAAAATGTACTTCGTGAGGTGGGATATAACCCATGGAAATTTACAGTATTTGTGTTTGTACATCACCAAAGTGTAGATATTGCTGCTGGCGTAGATACAGCACTTGAAGTAAGAAATGGAATAGTTGATCCATACGGTTCCATCGGTGCTGGTGATCAAGGCACTGTATATGGATATGCTACCAACGAAACCCGTGAACTACTCCCTCTACCACTACTTCTCTCTCATAGAATCGTAAAGCGCATTGATGAATGTCGCAAAGGAAAAATCATCAAGGGCATTATGCCAGATGGCAAAGCTCAAGTCACAGTTGAATATGATGGGGATAAACCTATCCGCGTTAAGAATGTAGTAGTATCTGTTCAGCACCACGAAGTTAAAACCCAAAAGCAGCTAGAATCAGATATCTTAAACAACGTGCTCTGGCAGTGCTTCGAGGATTTCCCCTTAGATGATGAAACCGAAATTCTCATCAACCCATCAGGCAGATTTGTTGAGGGTGGTCCTGCTGCTGATACTGGACTTACTGGAAGTAAGATCATGGTGGACACCTATGGTGGTCTGGCTTCCCATGGTGGCGGCGCACTCTGCGGAAAGGATCCAACTAAGGTTGATAGAAGCGGTGCCTATATGGCCAGGTACATTGCTAAAAATATTGTTTGGAGCGGGCTTGCTGATAAATGCGAGGTCGCTATTTCTTATGCCATCGGAAAAGCAAATCCAGTTTCAGTAAATGTGACATCCTTTGGCACAGGGAAAATCAATGACGAGGATTTAAGTGAACTGGTAAAAGAGATTTTTAACTTACGTCCAGCTGCTATCATTGAAAAGCTGCGCCTTCGAAATGCAATCTACTCTGATACAGCAACCTACGGTCATTTTAACTCATCACTCTTCCCGTGGGAGAACGTGGATTTCAATTTAAACTTAAGAAAGGTGGCGGAGAAGTTTCTCCAAGAGGGTGATTCAATATGAATATACAAAGAATAAAGCTGTCAGGTCTGAATCCGGCAGCATACAATCCTAGAAAAGAACTAAAGCCTGGAGATCCAGAGTTTGAAAAGCTAAAAGCCTCCATTGAAAATTTTGGCTATGTGGAACTAATCGTCGTTAATGCGAATAATGATAACACTGTGATTTCAGGTCATCAGAGGCTTAGTGTGCTTAAGCATCTAGGACAAAAGGAAGCCGAATGCGTTGTGGTAGATCTGAACACTGAACAGGAAAAAGCATTAAACGTTGCAATGAACAAAGTTTCTGGCGACTGGGATAAGGATAAACTGGCGCTACTTATTGCAGATCTGCAAGGTGCTGACTTAAAAAAGCTCTCAATGTGGATGCACTTCCCATTGAAGCCGATGGGCCTTCAGGGAGCAATCCTTGGGGGCTTTTCTTATGCCCAAAGGAGGTGAGCCGAGTGCCAAGGAAACCATTACAACCGTGTGCCTACCCCGGATGTCCGAAGTTAAGTGATGGCAGATACTGCGAGGAACACAGGAAGATGGAAGCCAAACGCTACAACAAATACTCACGCGGCCCTGATGCTAACCGTAAGTACGGCAGAGCCTGGAAAAAAATCCGTGACAGATATGCTAGGGAGCATCCTTTATGTGAGATGTGTAAAGAGGACGGCAGACTTACTTCTATCGATGAAGTGCATCACATCCTCCCCATTTCTCAAGGTGGAACACACGATAGAAGCAATCTGATGTCTTTATGCAAATCCTGTCACAACAAGATACACCTTGAAATTGGTGACAGGCAGATTAGACGGTAGGGGCCTCTCAATCTCTACAACTAACGAAAGCGGACAGCGGCGTAGGGTCACACGCACAAATTCGCATAAGTTTTAAAGGAATAGCCCCCAGACGAAAAGAGGTGAATGTTTTATGGGAGCAAGAGGCCCAAAACCTGGCTCGGGAGGTAGCTGTGATGTATTCCATTTTGGCAGTTTTTTTATTGGCGCAAACACTACTTCGCCCAGCTATTCAAATGAAAAAGAGTGCGAGAATTTTGGAAACACCTAAACTGATTCGTACCATTAGTTTTGGCGAAAATATTCAAATAGAAACAGGCAATGTCGGCATATCTTATTCATATGACAAGGTGCGGTTTATAGAGGACTATGATGAAAGCTACTCTTTCTGGATTTGGGCAGGCAGTAAAATGCAGATAGTTATTTATAAAGAATCATTTACTGTGGGAAATTCGGAGGAGTTTCTTACGTTTTTTAAGGAAAGATGCTCCCAAGAAAATCCCCTTTGGTCTAAGAAAGAAATGAATAAGCGGATGCTTAAATACTTATTGCCGATTTCTACTGTAATTCTTGCTTTAGCAGTTATATATCCCATATGGGTATTTTTTTAACTCGATACCCACATTGCTGCAACCAGAAACACTTTTCCAGCATATTAATACCTATCAAGAAGAAATTGAATTGATAGCTTTTGAGGAAATACAGGGCGGTGGGATAGCTTTCGGCAAAGACGAATTAAACAGAATCCACGCAGTAAAAACAAGAAAAGCCGCAAACCGCTACATATATATAATGAACACTATCGCAATGCAACGGATATTGCCTGATTATAATTCATATTATAGCGAAGTTTTTGAATCAGAGAAAATGAGCTTTCACTTAGTAAGTGGAAAGAGGGTGTTGTGTACGGTGTTGCTTACGCTCACTGGTGGGAAAATGTTGTAGGTGAAAGTGTGAAGAAAAAGTATACAATTATCCCATTTCAAAACGAGGGCATAGACGACTATATTTTGTATTACAGAAGGGTGTGAATTAAAGCAAATCCATATAAATACCCCTCTGTAATCTGACTTACAAGAGGGGTAAAATAATGTTAAAATCTATTACTTATCTTTCACTGCCATTAGCTGTTCTAGAAGTAGTGGGTCTTTCATCTTAAAGCTGTAACGGTCATAAAATACATTGGTGGTATCCCATACCACAGGGCACATCTGTCGTGAGTATGCCGCTTCTGTTACAGATGACATGTAAAGGCGAACCATTTCATCAGTTTTATTTTTGATACTAACGCCGTATTCTCCAATGATAATAGGCACTCCATTATCAATAAATCTTTCCTTAACCATGTCGAAATAATTATTAAGCTCGGCAATATCCTTCTCAGTTCCCCAAGTAGCTTTCGCCTTACCCCAGCTGGCATCCTTATCTAGAAGTGCAAAAGTAGGAGGAGTATAGTAATGCACTGAAACTGCACAACGGTTTTCCTTATCATTTGGTATTTTAAACATCTCATCACTGGTTAACTCGAAATCTGTGTTGTATCCAGCAATAAGTAGGTGACGCTTCTCATTATTTCCACCAGAAGTTCGAATAATATCCACAAACTTTTGGTTGATTTCATTAAGCAAATCATAGGAAGCTTTTTTATCACCCTCATCACTATATCGGTTCCACATTTCTTCCCAACCGCCCTCTTCATTCAAGGATTCAAACATTAAATAGTCGTTATAATCCTTAAATTCTCGAGAAATTTGTGTCCAAAACCGTTCATACCTGTACATACATTCTTCTTTTTCAGTAGGGAATGCTGTCCACCAACCACCGTCCCAATGTATGTTTAAAATAACATATATTCCTGTTTCCAATGCCCAATCCACTACTTGGCGAACACGAGCTATATAGTCAGAGGAAATTGTGTAATCCTCCCCCATCATATTGGACCAAGCCACAGGAATTCTCAACACTCCAAATCCCTCATCAGCATAACCTTGAATAAGTGGTTGGGTGATGAGGGGGCTTCCCCATGCCGTTTCATAACTCGCCACCACATCAGCAGGTGAGCCAGTAATAATGGCTTCAAAAGTGTTTCCAAGGTTAATTCCCACCCCCATTTCCCGTGTAATTTCCATGGTGGTAATCTCACGGAATTCCACTGGGGCAGTGGTTTCAGAAGGTGGCTGAGTTCTATCGAGTTTTGGGTTTTGCTTGCACCCTGCAAAGGTGGTAACTACCATAAAACTTGCTAGTATTAATGCACTTAGTTTTAGCTTTCTCATACTAAACTCCTTATTTCATAAATACAAATTCGGAAATTTCAAATTGATCTCTAAGCTTAAAGGACTCCCTAGTCCATCCTTCACCATTTTCCTCAACCACGAAATAAATAGAATGCCTTCCAGTTACACTTTTAACACTGGTGGTGTAAATACCATCATCCAACCCAATTTTACAAACTCCAATTTCTTCACCATCAGGACTATCAAGGCGGATACTAAAGCTAGTGATACAGCCTCTACCAATAATGTTAGCAGAAAACGTCATAACCTTGCTGGAAAAATCCTCACCAAAATCAAAATATTTATATCCAATAACATTGTCTGAAGTAATGTTGCGAATAACCCGTGTAAAGGGATTTTTCTCAGCTACATAGCAATCGCCTATTAAGACGCAAGCTATATCAGCTGGGGTGATTTCATATGGATTTAGGGAATCATTAAATCCAAGAGAAGTCATTTCCACTTGTGGGATTGTGCCATCGGGAAGTATTTCAATTTTCTCGACACAAGCACGTCTTGACATAATCGTGTTGTTAGTTGTGCGGTGATAGAAAATATACCACTGGTCTTTAATCTTACAGATTGAGCCATGGTTATTCCCTGCTGGATAATCCGCTCCGTTATCAACGATTGTGCCACGATATTCAAAAGGACCCGTGGGGGATTTACTAGTGGCATAATCAAGGCGATTGCCGTTTTTCTGTGAATATATCATATAATAGGTGTCGTCAATTTTCCTAAGAGAGCAAGCTTCAAATAAAGAAAAAGGCTCTTCCACTGGGATGATATGCTCTATACAGGTGCCGTCCAGAACCTCGTACATATTGTCAGGATTTATTTCAGCCATGAAAGAACGCTCGAAACCACAGTAAATATAAACTCTGCCATCATCGTCCACAAGAACACCAGGGTCTATAAACCAGCCATTACAGCATATTTCATCTGGGATTGTGTACTTATAAGGGGCAATCAAGTCGAAGGGGCCCTCAGGTTTATCGCTGACAGCGACGCAACCCTTTGCACCGATAATATAGGCGTAAAGATAATACTTCCCGTCCTTTTCAACAACGTCAGGTGCAAACAGCTTATTGTTTGTCCAATCAGTATCAGCTTTGCGGTTTTCACCATCTCTAGTTGTAAAGGAAACTCCGTGGCAAACCCAATTGTTTAAATCATCAACATGGGCTGATCAAACTTTCAGTTTATAGTCGCAAAAATCATCAGAGCCAGCAGTATCGTGGGAACCATAGATATACACACGGTCGCCAAACACCCTCGGCTCGCCATCTGGAATATACTCCCACTTAGGTAGAAACGGATTTGACATAATAAAACTCCTTACTATTTTGATTATTTTACTTTACTATACTATATTTGATGAAAAAAGAAATCTATTTTTGTGTTAAATATACTAAACTATTGTGCAAATAACCAGCTTATCCCCTTAATATATTAGAGAGTAGTAAGGGAAGATATTATGCTGCACATTCCATAGGGAAGAAATTTAGAATAAATATTACAACTTATAGATATATGTGATATAATTTGACAAAGGTGATAAGGTTGTAGACAGGTTGTATCTATTAGGCTTTATTGCATTTTTGATATGAATAACTTACATTTTAATAAAAAACACAAAATAGATTACATAAAGGGGACGTAAATGATGGAAAGTCAGTATTTGTACATAGTTTTTTCTTCCACACCATGTAAAATAGAAAATTCATTCGCCTTGCCACTAGATACTCCTATAACATATTCTGCTTTCTTACTCTCACCGCCAGATACTCTCTTGTGGGCAGGTCAATTCTGAACCGCCCCTTAAAACTGCCCACATTCTCAACCGTCATGTTCCATGTATCGATGATATCGGCGGTGTATGTATTATTATCGTCAATATGATAATATCTGAATGCCGGACGCGAAATTCCGTAATAAAACAGGTGATAACCGGTTTCCTCAGCAAGAATTTCATCTTCCGGAACCACGCACATCTCGTCCCATTCCATGTTTTTGGGTCGCAATCCGCCGTCCGGAGCTTCCTCAAGTATTTTTCGCATAAAAGCTATCCTTTCACAACTGTCACCTTTAAGCTCTCCGCCATGCGACCACCATATTGCCTTATCGTCTATGTAGGTTTCGCCGTGACCACCGTAGCCGCCTCGGCAAAGTGCTTCCCAGAATCTCCGTACAAGCTCCTGCGGCGAAATATTTCCCCATGCGAACTGAATATTTCCCTCGTATAGCATTTCGTCAATTACTATCGGTTTGCCATAGCTTTTTCTCCACTCGGATGTTCCCTCCGGAGAACGCTGAATGCTGCAGTGCGTTATCCATGACTTTGTATGATCGTAAAACTGATTACCGTTATGTATTGATCGCAGGTGATCATACGGGTCGCTTTCTACGATTATCTGCGCATATCGTTCCCAGTCCTCAATGCTCTTGTTTTTTATCAGGTCATATTCATTAGCAAATGACCACCATACATTTCTGAAAGCCGAAAACCTTGCCGCTGTGTATTTCAGATAAAGTTCGTTATGCTCCGGCGTCATGGTCGAGAAGCCCCAGCGGTCATAAGGGTGAAAAAAGATAATATCTGCCTCAATACCCAGCTTTTGAAGTTCGCCGATACAGTATTCAATATGCTGAAAATGCTTGGGGTTAAACCTCTCAAAATCCCAGTTGTTGCCCTTGGAGTCCGGAGTGTAGCCCCACACATTGTCCTCTGTGATAGCACTTCCGTCAACCGGAGTACCCTCGTATGGATAGGAGCGTGGCTCACGTAAATTGTAGCAGTAGCTTTTAGGAAATACGCAGAAACGTATCTTGTTGAACGGGGAATTTCTCAGAGTTTCAAGAGTTTGTGCGATAAGGTCATCGCTTTGCAGATTCCATACATAACAGGTCGTGCCGACAGGATAATATGGTGTTCCGTCGGAATACTGAAAATGATATTTGTTATGTACCTTTACGCAGCCGTGATTATTTTCCGACGGCGGCGTGACAGAAAAAGTTCCTTCGTATTTCCTGTCAGAAAAATTCCCGCAGACCGTAAAATGGTATTCTTCCTCAAACGATGGCATGAATCTTACTTTGTATATTCCGTTCCCATCGTAAAAACCACTGACGGTCCTGCGTTCGGAGCTGCTTTCAAATTGCGCAGTGATACTGCGCTCCAGAAACGGGTTGCCATCGGTGGTTCCCTCGGAGCAAAACTCGAAAACGCCCCATTTTTCAACTGATTTTGTATAATTCATAATGGTTCCTCCAATGCCTTTACACATAAACCGTCGGATCACTGTGCTGGTGGAATCCGTCGGCTTAGATTTTTAATATCACAGGGAATCTGATTTATGGCGCTGAATAAGTGAATGTTATTTCCAGCGTCGAAAGTATCTCATTGTCTTTGACGGAAAGAACAGTCGCGGACAGACCGGAATTGTCGCCATCGGCGTGTCTGCTGCCATCGGGGACAGATGTTACCCACTGGTTATAGAGGTTTACTCTCGTGCAGTTACCGTCGTCGGAACAGGTATATTCCTTGCCGGATAGCTCACGGACTTCGCCGTTTACCTTAACCTCATCAATAGAGATAATATACCCGGGAAGAACTTCTCGCCGTTGTAAATCCCGAGAGCCGAGAAAAGCACTCCGCCCGAAAGTATTACTCAATCCGAGCCGACAGAGAAGGATAATATGAAAGCGCTGGTGGTTTATTTTTCGTGTACCAATACAACTAAAACACTCGCAGAGTACGCCGCGAATATACTCGGCGCGGACATTTACGAGATAGTTCCCGCCGAGCCGTACACCGAAGCTGATCTCGCCTACTACACAAACGGACGCGCCGACCGCGAGCAAAACGATCCCTCGGCTCGTCCCGAAATATCAGGCGGTATTGACAATATTTCCGACTATGACACGATAATCCTCGGATATCCGATATGGCCCGGGCAGGCACCGCGCATTATCTGCACGTTCCTCGAAAGCTATGATTTTTCGGGAAAGACGATAATTCCTTTCTGTACCTCGCACAGCAGCGGTATGGGGTCGAGCGCCGATAATCTTCACGCGCTCTGTTCCGCCGAATGGGAAAGCGGTAAGAGGTTTGGCGGCGGAGCCTCAAAAGATGAAATTAACGAATGGTTGCAACAATTTAACTGAATATGAACCACCCGCCCAATTATGAGGTGGGTGGTTTTTGCAGCCGTATTCTTTGTTTAATGCGGCTCAAATTTTGACTTTACTTTTGCTCCTTCTTAGCAGTATTGCAGTTTCTGCCGCAGTACCGTACTTAAATTATAACACAAAGCCGCTATTTTTCAATTGAATGTATCAGTTTATTTGAGCAGCTTGTTTTCCACCCTGAAAAAGTCCACGTCGACATAACCTCCCGACTGCTTTGTCGGGAAATTGAATATCGCGTAACGGTATCCCATAAAATGCAGACCGTAATAATTCATTTGCAGCGTGTTTCCTATTTTCGTCCAGTTCTCGTTGTCGAGGCTGTAATAGAAATACGCCTTGTCCGCCGCGTTNTTGAAATCGCAGTCGACCCGCAGATACACTTCGTTTTCCNCTATTTCGACCCTTTCCGTTTCAAATTCCCGTTCAACGTTGTCGTTATCGTCATACCAAACCGTTACGATATATTTTTTCCCGTCCTCGATTTTTACGGCGACATAACCGTATTTTTCCGCGAAGGCGGCAAACCCCGCAACATCGCCCTCTTTCATTCCCGAAACGTCGAGCTTTATATATGCGCCGCATTCCGGTCCGAAGGTTCGCTGCGTAAGGGTGTTTCTCGCATTGGCAACAGTGCCGCAGACATCGCCCGTTCTCAGCCTCAGATAGCCTTTCCTCTCGGTGAGCGACCAGAGGCGGTTGTCGGGATTGTGGTTCCATTGCCATTCCAACGCGAGGTTAGAGCCGTTATAATCGCTCTCGCCCGCTTCCTCGGGCGTGTCGGCAAAGCTGTGATAGGATCTCACTATCTGTGAGTTGATAAATTCGTCGCTTGTGACGACGCTCTTTTTCTCGTGACCCGCGACAGGAATTTTGGCGGTCTTGGGCACCTTTCCGTCAGCGCCGACGACCGGCCAGCCGTCCTCCCATGTCATGGTCATCAAAACGGGAGTTCTGCCCACCGCCCCGTGATCCTGAAATACAAAGCAATACCAGTTGCCGTCCTTATCGTCGACGATACCGCCCTGTGCGGCACCGTCATTCCTGAAGCCGATATTATCGTCGATTATCACTTTCCTTTCCCACTCGCCGTCGAGCGCTTCGCTTCTGTAACAAAGCTGCGTTCTTCTGCCATGAGGAGGCCATGTTATGATAAAAATATAGTAATATCCGTTCAGCTTATAGACGTGAGCGCCCTCGGCAAGGCAGCCCTTGACAAGTCCCGCGTCGTTGATGAGTTTTCTCTTGGTTCCGGGCTTGACCGCGCTCAGATCCTTTTCCAGTTCAACGCACCATATCTGTCCGCCGCCGTAGACAATATACACCTTGCCGTCGTCGTTGAACAAAAGGCTCATATCATGGAAGCACTCGTCAAACACGAACCTGTCCCATTTCCCGTTTTCTATATCGTCGGTATGATAGATATAAGTTTTTCCGGTGGAGAAGGAAGTGAAGCCGGCGTAATACACACCGTCGTTATATCTGAGGGTAGTCGCCCACTGACCCTTGCCGTAATTGTTTTCCCCGTTTCTTAAGGCAAGATTATCCCTGTCCTCCAGTGTATCAAAAACGTAATTTACCGTTTCCCAGTTTACAAGGTCGTAAGATTTCATTATGGGACACCCCGGAGACAGGTGCATAGTCGTCGAAACCATATAAAACGCGTCGTCGACGCGGATTATATCAATATCGGGCACGTCAGCGAAAATAACGGGATTTGTGTAGTTTCCGTTGCCGTCGTCGGTTGAAGTTATCGTGGATTTTATGATATCCTTATCAAGCATTGTGGTGTCCTCCTCTTCTTCGGGCTCCGACGTCACGTTGCCCACTTCCGCCGCGCATGCCGTCAGCGACAATACCGCCGTCAGCGCCGCGGCGAACCGAACAAGTCTTTTCATTTTTTCTCCTCTTTTCATTTTTTTCTCCTGATTTTCCGCTGCCGCCGTCAGCCGTCAAGCTCTGCGTTTACCGAAACTTCAACGATCCCGTTTTCCGTTTCAAGGCCTATGGACTTGACAAGCACCTTGTATTCTGCATTCGGGTCAACGTTGATGTAGCCGAAATTCAGCACCTCGCTGTCTTTTTCAAATGAGGTGGATTTCACGGAATACTCACCGTCACCGGTAATTTCAACGAATGCTGACGGACTTGGACCGGGATTTTCAGCCTGCCCGGTAAGTATAAGAGTTTCGTACTTTATCTCGGTATCTGAGATGTTCTCTTCAGGGCGGAGTTACTCACTGCCCTTTGTGAACTGCCACGATCTCAGCTCAATATCCGCCCCGGAAAATACCAGATAGATATTGTGATTTCTGCCGTCAAACTGACTGAATTCAGCAGAACGAACCTTAGCATAATCAGCGTTGTCAAATTCAATGAAGGATACTGCCTCGCCGGAAATATCGTCAAGGCGCACTTCGATCCTACCCTTGCCCTTGACCTCAGCAGTGAAAGCGGAAGCACCGTAGCCGAAATCCGCGCCCCTTACATAAATCCATGCGCCGTCTGCCTTGCTCTTTGCAGCAGGGTCGTTACCATCGGTGTAACCGATATCGGCTGATGTGAACATAACTGCGCCGCTGTTTTCAGCGTAGGGGTCAAGAAGCTTTATCTGGGATACGCCCTGACGCGTTGCGGCGGTTATCGGGACCTCTCCGTCAGCCGCATTCATCGGAAGATAATCAACCATAAGGCTGCGGAAACCTGCCGTACCGCCTGTCAGTTCTTCAAGAAGAAGTGTGTGGTGGAGAATGTAGTTCGTTCCCTGATACTCGCAGAAATGCGTGTGATTGTTGCACCAGTCCATTCCGGATTCGCCGTCAGCATTCTGACCGGAATTGTAGAAATATGCACCCCTGTATTCCCAGCTGTCTGCGTCAAGGGGAGTTTTTGTGGTCATGTATGCCATACTGCATGTGGGCGGCGCAGGAATGTCCTCGCGGTCCCAATTGTTGCGGTTCTGCCAGTCGTTGCTGTAGGTATAATAATAGGTGCCGCCGATGTAATTCAGCTCGCTTGCCTCGAAGAAATACGGGGCGTCAATAGAAACGAACTCGCTGTCAAACGAGAGCATATCCGCACCCAGACGTGCTACTTTTGGCACATTGGTATGTACAACACCGTCGTCTGCCGCATTTCCGCCGCCGAACGCAAGCCAGCCTGTGCCGTTTTCGTCAATGCAGACGCCCGGATCAAATGGCGCAGGGCAGTTTTCAAGCCCCGGCATATTCTGATAAACCAGCGGTGCGCCGAGAGGGTCAGACCACGGACCTACCGGGTCGGTGGAGGTAATAACTCCCACACCGCTGCCGCCGTTCGAGAAGTACAGATAGAAGTGCGTAAGACCGTCTTCCTCAACGCGGGAAACGATGGACGGTGCCCATGAATTCACTATCCAAGGCGCTATTTTTGCGGTGTCTATGAAGCCATGGTATTCCCAGTTCACCATATCGTCAGTTGACAGCATAACGATGGATTTTATGTGAACGTAGTCGTTCTTTCCGTCGTCGCCGACTGCCTCGTACTGCTAATGGTCGTTAGTGCCGTAAATATACAGTCTGCCGTTGTACTCAACGCCTGTCGGGTCGGCGCAGAATACATTCGGCGAAATTGGATTTGCCGTATTTTCCAGCTTGTAGCAATTTTCACTTAATTTCATGATGTTACCTCATCGTTTTTATTTTATTATACACATTGCGAAGCTAAAATTCAATAGCCCATATTCGCTTAATCCACTTTTTAATCACAATATGCACTTTTGCTGTTGACTTTAGTGCGGAATTAAACTATACTGTAAACGGGGTGATACTATGCGCAGAAGAATAGCGGTCATTACCGCAAGAGCCGACGCGTCCGAACAGCGCGAGATAATATACGGAATATCCGAAGCCGCATTTCGGGAAAATGCCGATGTTGTGGTCTACTCAAACATATACAACCACTGGCAGGACGATGAACTGCTGAATTACGAGAACATAATTTACTCCCTGTTTGAGCCGGATTTATTTGACGGCGTTATAATCACAGCCGAAGCATTCAGGGATATATCAATAATCAACGATGCAGTCGGCAGAATAATAGCCGCAGAAATCCCCGCCATTGTTATTGACGGGGAGATGGACGGTTTTAAGAGCGTGTATTCCAACGATGAAGCCGACATGGAGAAAATGACGGAACACCTGATAACGGTTCACGGCTTAACGGACATCGACATACTGACAGGAAGCATGGACAACGACATTTCGCAAAAGCGCCTGAACGGCTGCAAGCGCACATTCAAAAAGCACGGAATTAACCTTGATAACATCAGAGTGTATTACGGAAACTTCTGGAACGATTCCGGCGAGGAACTTGCCCGGCGGTATCTCAGCGGTGAAATACCGCGTCCTCAGGCGGTGATATGTACCAACGATTCCATGGCATTCGGGCTGTGCGATGTGCTTTCTGCGGCAGGTGTGGATATTCCCGGCGAGCTGACGGTAACGGGCTACGACCAGACCGGCGGCGACCATACCGTCGGAAGGATCTATCACTATCCGCTGCTGACGACTTACCGCAGGAACCGCCGTAAAATGGGCCAGGACGCTGTGAGTGCTATTCTCGGGGCAGCCCGATTTAATGATAATTCCGACAGGTTCGTAAGCGGAAACACCTGTTCCTGCGGTGCCTGCCGTTCGCAGCTTATTGACGAGCTTAACGCTGAGAAGATAGACCGGTATCACACCATTATGAGCACCGTAGCGCAGTTTTCCGGCAGGCTAACCACGTCACGCACTCTTGAGGAATACACCGGAGCAGTAAGCGAGTTTTTCTACCTGCTGCACGGTGCGGACAGGCTGTTCCTGTGCCTCGACAGCGCATGGAACAGTGAACGCTTCGATGGCGGCGAATTTCTGTGCTGTACGATAGGAAACGGACACTCAGAGCCTCCGATAAAGTTCAGCAGGGGCGAAACTCCCGTCCCGTTTATTACGGAGCATGATTCCCCTAAGATTTTCTACATAAATCCAGTATGCTTTCAGACAAGGCTTTTCGGCTATACGGTGCTGGAATACGACCGCCCGGCAAGCTACGATTTCAGCTTCCGCGACTGGAGCAAGACCGTTGCAGATACGCTAGAATTTCTGCGCATGAAGAATGATATCCACTATCTCATGCAATGCCAGCGGGAATCCGCNTTGTATGATTCGCTGACAGGGTTCTATAATCTTCGGGAATTTGAAAGCATTGTGGAGAAAGCCGGACAGAACTTCTGCACACAGGCTGTAAAGCTTAGTTTCCTGGACGGCGGAGAATATCTGTTTGGCGAAAACTTCCGCAGCGATATAATCGCGGAAACAGCGTCAGCTATAAAACGTGTATGCGTTCAGCATGAAATATGCTGCCGGACCNATGACAANACATTTCTTATCCTGTTCAAAAAGGAAAACGGAATGTTCCCGGACAAGCTGAGAATAACGCTTCACAACGAGGTATATTCACGGCACGATGAACGGCAGGTCATTATCACATACTGCAGTTCCGATGACACGGCGGTCGGCGAGCTGCGCTCAGCCGTATCGCTGAATGCAGAGCATGAGGTTGGTCTGGTCAGCGAACGAAGAAAACTTCCGCATTATAACGAGCTTGCCGACATAAGGAACAGGATAATTTCAGCGCCGAATAAGATACCTCCGCTTTCGGAAGTCAGCAGGAAAACGTGCGTCAGCGAGGGGCATTTCCGTTTGATTTACCGGCAGTGCTTTGACGTAAGTTACAACCGTGACTGCATAAATGCAAAGGTAATGAAAGCCTGCTACTTACTGTATTCTACCGCTATGAGCATTTATGCAACAGCAGTAAGCTGCGGTTACGATGATGAAAAATTCTTCTCACGGCAGTTCAGGCAGGTGACCGGATTTTCTCCGACAGAATACAGGAAAAGGATTCTGAGCTGACGGCAAGATTTTGGTGATGAACAATAGCTGACAGACTAATGCCGCACATTTTTTGTGCAGCGTTGACTGTGACGAAACATATCTCACCGTCAGCATTCTGCTGATTCAGGAACTTGTCAGCTTTCCAAGCCANACGTTTCTGCAAAGGAGTAAGATCATCGTTGTATGAATGGAGATCTGANAGAATTCATTGTCTGCCCTGCTGAGGAATAATTAAAAAGTGCACACCCCTTGTGCCGAAAATGCACACCCTTACGACCTTTCGTTAAAATGTATAGGAAAACCCCATTAAATAAGGGCTTTCGCAAAAAGAAAACGGACACCAATCAATATACGCATTATATCAAAATTGGTGTCCGGTTATGTCACTGTAAAAGATTTTGAAGCGTTCAAAATCAATATTCGAAGATTTTCTAAAGCCGTTTTTAAACCTTGATTTCATGGTATCCATTATTTTTTCTTTGTCTGCGCTGTTTATATTTCCTTCTATAACAGATTTTTGCTCTGCGTTAGATTTCAACATCATGTTTTGTGCGAATGGGTTTTTTTATCTGGTTCTACATCAGAAGTAATGTCATCTGTGATTTGTGTCTTTTTTTGATAAGTTATAACTACATTTTCATAATC
>JGI24707J26582_10001278_pt1 | contig 19813 bp, 21 predicted proteins | sample BioPla1DNA1_FD_26582 | JGI IMG/M metagenome (IMG submission 26582)
GAGAGATCCTTTCTTGATAGTTATTTTTGATGATTTATATTATACCAAAGGGTCTCTCGTTTTTCCTTTCTCGTGTCATAAATGTATTGTAGCCTAACATACCTGTTAAGCCCGCAATGAAGTATATCATATAGTTTCCTATACCACCCCAAACCGCAACAATTATAACTGTTACCATTGCCAAGTTCACACCTAGCCAATTTATAGGTTGATTTATTATCCCAAGGCTTTGCAGATATTGGTTGGCAGATCCATTATAGGTATTGAAAATTAAATAGAAAATCAATGCCATAACTGCCTGGGACATTATAGTAGGCATAAAAATCACCGACTGCGCCACTGAATTTCTACGACATGATTTCTGTAAAAGTACTGCAAGTAGCAATGCCAATGGCAAGGTATAGATAAGTTTCAAACCGACATATTCAAGAGTGTGTATGACAGAATCCCAAAAGTCGTGATCTCTAGTAAATATCCTTATAAAATTATCTAGACCTATCCACTTTTTCTCACCAAACCCCTTATATTCGTAGAACATAAAGCTCAATGCCCATGCTATCGGATAGATAGTGAACACCGCAAACATAATTAAATTTGGCAATAACATTAGATAAGTTGTTCGTTCTTCCTTAATTTTATGCAATGTCATTGATAGCTTATTTTCTTTTTTGCGCATTTTAAATCACTCCTACATTTTAAAGAGGGGCGGGCAATATTGCCTCGCCCCAAGAAGAATGAGATTACTTAGAAAGGTCTTGATTTATGGGATCAAAGTTCGGGTAGATTATTCGTTCCGCTCCCTCATCTACGAGCTTATCATAAGCGGCATTATACCTAGTGTTCAAATCTTCAATAGCAGCATCAACATCGATCTGTCCAAAAATAGCGGCGACAAATACATCTGCATAGAGTTTTCCTTCGACAACCAGATTAGCAGGAAGCGCAGGCCAGTTGGCGTCATTATCGTTTATCTGGAGGTCTGGCATTCTTATATAAGTTTCCGGAGGATTTGCTCCTTCTTTGGCGGTCGGAATCATAACTTCGCCTAAGTTAGCCTCAAAATAACCCTTTAGTACCTCATCGGAGTGGATGTACTTAAATACTTCCCAAGCTTCCTGAGGATATTTCGTTTTTGAGCTAATTCCGTAATAATATCCACCATACCAAAGCTGTTGTTTACCCTTGATTTCACCGCCTACACTGGGAACCTGAGCACAGTTCCAATTTTCCTCGGTTGGAAATTGCGTTGCATAAACACCAGGCTCAGCATGGGATACTGAAAGATACATTCCGATTTTACCTGCAGCAAACTGAGTACGCAGTGGATCGATATTCATTGATTCGCTTCCGGGGAAACCATAGCCGCCGTTGAATATTTCTCTAAACGCTTCTACTACGGGTTTGTAACTTGAAAAGTCAAACTTGCCTGCTTTGAAATCATAGCCTTCGCGCACACCGCCGGATTTCTGTACTATAGGATCCACACTGCGCAGTATGGAGCTACCAGGAGAAGCGAAGTTACATGCAAATCCATAAATGCCTTCTCCCTTTAGTTCGTCGGTGATTTTCTTTGCATATTCTACCATTTGTTCAAGCGAGGCAGGTGGTCCTTCTATTCCGACTTTTTCAAAAATACTTTGGTTATAGAACAAGCGGCATTCGGATGATGTATATGGCAGTGAGTAGATTTTCCCATCAACCATGTTTACACCTTCGATAAATGCATTTTCACCAAAACGAGCCTTGTATTCATCATCCATAAAATCGTCCAAGGGTGCAATATATCCCTTTGGAACAGTATCGTTTACCTGCAAGGGTAGTTGGAAAATATCAGGCGCAGAATCGGTTGAGAATGCAAGGTCTATCATCTGTGAGAAGTTTTCGGCATAGACTTCATAATCGATGAAAATCCTGTCATTTTCTTTGTTGAATTTTTCTATAGTTTCATCAATATAAGCCTTGTCATGCCTGTTGGTGCTCCAATAGCGAATTGTGACTTTTTCGTCCTCAGTAGTTTCTTTAGCCGAAGCTTCTTCCTTTGGTTCTTCCTCCTTTGGCGCTTCAGTTGCTTCGCTCTTTTCGACGGGTTTTGTTTCTTTGGGCTCGTCTTTTTTACCACAACCGGTAAAAACAATCACCAACGATAGCACCAACAAAACCAGCAAACTCAGTTTTAGAATACGTTTCATGTAGCTTTCCTCACTTTCTTAGGGGTTATCTACCCCAAAAATTTATAGTTAATCCCTAATATGCTCAGGATCAAACCATACAAGAGCTCGTTTATGCCTAAAGCCCGTACCCTTATGTAGGGCGGTAGAAGAAATGAACTGAGAAGCCTTTCCTTCAATAATTAATTTTGTTGCTTCAATATAATCGTTAATTATTGTTTTGTCAAATATTTCTAAACTGTCATGTCCGAGGCATAATGCATCATACTCATTTTTGCGGCTCCATAGTTTTTTCATACCGTTATGATATGTCATGACGCTTGTGGTCGATGGTGGAAAGTTCAGCAATAGACTGTCATTACAAGTATCACCTGTGAAAAGCAATCTGCTCTTATCGTCCAGGAAACAACAAGAGCCTCTACTGTGACCGGGGGTGTGAATTACCTCTATAGTACGCCCGCCAAGGTCGAACTTTTGTCCGCCTTTCATACCCACAAAAGAAGGCTTATAGGGCAAATCAACCAGTAGTGCTTTAAGCTGTTCTTTCGTAGCATCAGGGTTACGCACAGGCGCTCTTGAAAACACATAATCTTCACGGGCTTTTGCAGGATCAAAGCCTTCACTATATATAGAAAGAGATATCTCTGAATCATATTGTGTAAATGGCATATCTTCCTCATGAATATATGCAGGTACATCAAAGAAACCGACACCGCCTATATGATCAAAATGACCATGCGTTAGCAATATTACCAAAGGTTTATCCGTTATGCTTGCAATAACTTCCGGTAAATTACCCAAACCCGCTCCGGCGTCAATTAGCGCAGCCTTTTCCTCTCCAACTACAAGGTACATATTATCAAGCAAATAGTCACTTATAATCCAAACACCATCTGCCAGATTTCTTACTTCTCTTTTTAGCATTTCTACCTCCTTAACCTGATTTCTAATTATAAATTTATATCCGCAAAATCGAGTATGCGGTTCCAATCTTCATAATCCAGATCATGCTCTCCTGTTCTGTATGAGAAAGTGAGACGTGTACCTGATATGGGTAAATCTGGTTTAGGGAAATGTTCATCTGCTAAGCCTTTTATACCGTATAGTTCATACACCTTGGAAGCCTCTTTTAAGGAATTGAATTGCCCCATTGGGTCAGCCCACGAGTCCAAGGTTTTGGCACTTATGAAAAGCGGTCTTGGAGCAATAAGCGCAAGCAACATATGCTGGTCAAAAGGCAACATTTCCGGATTGTGGTCAAAGCTTTTATAGTTATTATTGAACCAATAGGGAAAACGCTTGTTAATCTGCCAAGGCTTCTCTCCTGTCGCGCCCCTTGCAAGCGAATCTCCCGCACAACCTGCACAGGAAGAAACAACCATGGCTATTTTTTCATTTTGAGCACCTGCCCAAAGGGCGGTTTTTCCACCCCTTGAATGCCCCACTACAGCTATTTTATCAGCATTTATAATACTGTCAAGAGAAAGATATTCATATATCTTGTTCACAGCCCAGCTCCAAACAGATATAGTGCCGAAACAATTATCAGGTCGGTTATTTACAAGCTCCGGAAAAAGCCTATGAAAGCCGGTTGTAAACCCTTCATCATAATCAGGCGCTACACTTTGTGTTAGAAATACCGCAGTTGCATATCCTTTTGATACTATCATCTCTGCAGGCCAGAAGCCGCTGAGGAAATGCCTTGCAGGATCCGCATTTGATATTCCCCTATTTGCTATCATTATTATCGCAGGAACAGGAGCCTCTGCTCTTTTAGGTATAAACAGCACAAATGTAAATACAAATTCTAGACCATTTCTTTTGGCGATAACTTCAACTGTCTTTCTTATAGTCTGCCCTTCCATTGTAGTATTATCGCATCTTTCATCTGCAACTCTAAAATCTATTTTTATTGATTCTTCATCAGGTATGCCACCAAAAAGATACTCCCTTATTAAATTCAGCACTTCAGTTCTACGCTTTGTTTTCCAGCCAGATAGATCATGACCGTTTAATATATCGGGCAAATTTCTATCCATTATCAAATCACCCCTTAACTGCACCGGAAGTAATTCCGCTTATGATATATTTTTGCAAGCTCAGATATAATGTTAATACAGGTATCATTGAAAGAACAAATACAGCAAAGGCTAAACCAAGCTCTGAGTTGTTTTCTCCAAAGAAAAAATATTGTGTTAATGGCAAGGTTCGAACCGATTGTTTTTGTAATATTGTTACTGATATTTGAAAGTCGTTCCATATGTTTAGCGCATTTAAGACTACGCTTGTAAATATTACAGGCTTCATAAGGGGAAATATTATCTGCCAATAAGTACGATATAGACCCGCACCATCTATATTAGCAGCCTCTTCAAGCTCTCTTGGTATTGATTTTACAAAGCCTGTTATTATTAGTACCGTAAAAGCAACTTGAAAACCGGATTTTGCCAATACAAAACCAATTAGAGAATTAACCAGCCCCCACCGTAATAGATTAATATAAAGCGGCGTAAGTATTGACTGGAAAGGAATTATCATAGCCGCTACAAATATAAAATACACAGAATTATAAAACTTACTGTTATTTTTTCTTGCTATTATGTATGAAGCCATAGAGCAAATCACGGTAAGAATTATCGTTGCTAAAGAAGTTGTAATAAAAGAGTTCTTCAGTGCATTGAAGAAATTCGACTGTACTATGCCTTGGCTGAAGTTCTCCCAATATAGTACCTCCGGAAGAGCGAAACGATTTACTGCTAATTCTTGCTTGGATTTAAGTGAATATATTATCGCAACATACATAGGGCTTATACATATTATCCCAATTAGCCACTTTAATATTGTATGAAAGAATTTTCCTACATTTTTTCCACGGCTTTTCATCATAACTCTACTTCCCTTTTCCTAAGATTATAAGACACAATAAAGCTCAACAAAAATATAGAAATAGTAAACACAATAGCTATCGCTTGTCCATAACCGGCCTTAAAATATGTGAATAAGTTACCATATATGAGCATGGCAACAGTTTCTGATGAGCGCCCAGGTCCACCGCTTGTAGCAGCCATAGGATAATCAAATACCTTCATGCCCCATGATAGTAACAATGTAACATTTGCGGTTATCGCAGGACCTATCATAGGAAGAGTAATATATCTAAATCTCTGAATGATATTACAGCCTTCTATATCACCTACTTCGTAGTATTCCTTGCTTATTCCTTGTATTGCAGCGATATACACTACCATACAATAACCAGCGTCACGCCATACCGCAATATTCGCAAGACCTGCCATAACCCATTTTTTATCCCCTAAGGGGCTTGGTATTCCAAGCACGCCATAGAAAAAATCACTGTATATATATTTCCATACATAGGCAGATAGAAGAAGGCTCAAGCAGAAGGGAGTAAAAATCATGGTTCTAATGATATTGTTGCTTCTTGAGGGCTTTGCAATCAATAACGCAAAAAACAACCCTAATAAATTTGAAAATACAACTTCTATCACCATAAATATGAGCGTATTACTTGTTGCATTAACAAAATGGCGGTCACTAAACATGCGCACATAGTTTCGAAACCCCACATATTTTACATTATCTGAAAGCCCATCCCAATTTGTAAACGAAATCGGTATACCCTCTATAAAAGGATATAACACGAATAAAATAAACAATGCCAAAGCTGGAAATAAAAAACTGAACTCAACTATTGATTTTTTCTTCATAATAACTCCATAGCAGTCTCTATGCCTAGGCATAGAGACTGCTGTTATTTCTACTCTCTAATGTACTCTAGTTCGGAATCTAAATCATTAAGGAATTCATCGACATTCTTGTCAGCACTTATAGCAAAGCTTTGGAGCATAGCACGGAATGAGCGAGAATACTCTGCAGTTAAATCAGGCACAAGCGCCTTGGCTACTACATTCCCACCTTCTATCTCCGCTGCTATTGCTTGAATATAAGGGGCTTTATCTTCGGTTTTCGCATTTACATTGGAGGACATAAGTTTTGAATAGTTCATCCAAATATCCGCTGCCTCATCAGTTGCCAAAAACTCAAGGAATTTTAGGCAGGCATCTTTTTTATCTGTTTTTGCAGAAATAAGGAACACATCATCAATACCTACCCATAGCTTGTTGTTCTCTTCTTCATTTGACCACGGCGTTGGGAACATTCCAAATTCAGTACCTTCGGGAGCGGCTACAAGTACATCCCCCATAATCCATCCACCATTTGTAAACATGGGTCTTTTGCCTGCTGCAAAATCCGCAATTGCGGTAGGCTGATCCAGTGAAAAATCACCAACATCAAAGTAGTCTGCCTGTTTTGCGTATATACTCATGGCTTCTTTCATTACTTCGGACTCGGCAAGTTTAATATCCCCACTCTGAGCTTTTACCCATAAATCAGCTTCATTTTCAACAACAACCTGCGCTGTTAAGAATGCATCCAATTCATGGAAAACACAGTTTACATTGTTGTATCCATGGATTAAGGGCAAAATTTCTTTAGAATTAAAGTAGTCAAGCACTTCAATAAACTCATCAAGCGTCCTTGGAACCTCGACGCCGTGCTCTGCAAAAAGGTTTTTGTTATAGAATGTTGCTTTTACTTGCGCATCCATTGGGAACCCGAACACACGCCCATCAACGGAGCATTCTTCCACCAGTTCAGGCAATAGATTGTCGAGGAAAGCTTCATCAGTTATGTCTAAAAACTTTCCAGCAAGTACAAGTTCTAGCATGTTCCTCGGTTTGCCAAAATAGAAATCAGGCTCATCATTGCTTGTCATACGCGTTTGATATGTTGTCATGTATGTTGCAGCATCAACACCTTCAACTTCAATTTTGATACCGGGATTTTGCTCTTCAAACAGCTTAACAAGAGCATCCAAGCCATCGCGTTTAGTTTTTTCACCCATGTAATGCATTAACTGTATTGTTTGAGTTTCAGCAACCACAACTGATGTAAACAACATAGCAAATGCCATTACCAGTAATAAACACTTCATTGCTTTGTTTTTCAAGATAATCCACTCCTTTAAATTTTTTATATATTATAACAAAAGTTAAAATATATCGGTACAAAAGCCAATCCTATACTATATTGTATATATTTTACCTCAATTTATTTACAATGTAAATTGCTATTATTGTTTTTTTTGTTGTAAAAGTTGCTGTATAATACGTTGACATATGCACAAGGCGGTAATATAATCGCTCGGAGGAGGGGATTGTTATTAAAATTAGAGGAATTTTAGCTAAGCGCATAGTAGCATTCGTTGTTGCAATATTTGCTATACTTGGAACATATGAAGTATTGGGCGCAGAAAGGCATATAAACCATTTTTCTTGCGGCAGCGAAGATGTTGCAAAAATCGCAATAACCATAGACGATTGGTACAGCAGGGAATTATTGCCTGAGTTTTTAGATGTTGCAAATGAATATAATTGCAAGCTTACTTTTTACCCTATAGGTGTAAACCTGCTACCTGAAGATAGGGAATTATGGCTTAGAGTGATAAATGAGGGACATGAGATAGGCAACCACAGCAACACCCATATTAACCTTGAAAAAGCCAGCAGGGATAGGATTGTACGCCAGCTCGAGAACATGGAAAAACGCCTTGCGGAATGTGTTGGACAGGATTACGAGCTAAATACTGTTCGTTTTCCATTCGGCGCGGGCAGGCATAAGGGGACAAAATCTTCATTTGCGAAGGCCGTAAGGGATGCGGGCTATATGCATGCCATATTCTGGAATATAGACACTACAGACGCTGATGAAATACTGCGCAAAACCAAAAATGGCAGCATAATATTGCTTCACTCAAATAATAAAGATATGCGGGCATTTAAGAAAATACTACCCGTGTTCCAAGAAAGAGGCTTTGAGATGGTGACTGTAAGCGAATTGCTTGGGCTTACTAAAACTTCTCCCCTGCCTCCTAATGATTGAAAAACTATAATTGACTCTATAATAAACCGCTATACAGCTTGCATACATATGTGAGCTGTTTTTCATTATCCATATTTAATTGCAATACTTTGTGGTACAAATATTTAGCCCATTTCATAAAGTTAGATTACACTAAAGTTCACAGCTTATCTCAGGTAGATATAGGCAATACACTAGAAAAATCAAATGAAATGTTCCTTATACTCATCATAAAAACTTTCAGGCACTAAAAAACCATTATCCGGCTTGCATGTATATGTAAGCCTTTTTTTGAACATAGGATGCTCAAATGATAAATACCATGCATGTAACATAAGCCTATTTGCCTTCTGAGCTTTTTTAAAACCATACATATCATCACCAAGCACAGGGTGGTGTATATGCGCCATATGCACCCTTATCTGGTGCGTTCTTCCAGTAATTATCTGTATTTCAAGCGCTGTTTTTGCGCCGTATTCTTTAATAACACGCCAGTTGGTAATAGCCTCTCTTCCACCCTCTACTACCGCCATCTTTTTTCTATCCCTTAAGCTCCTCGCTATTGGGGCGTCTATTGTGCCTGAAAGCTCTGGAAACCCGCCCTGCACAAGCGCTATATATCGCTTATCAACCTGCCTTTTTTTAAACATATTTGAAAGTAGGACATGGCTCTTTTTATCCTTCGCAATAAGCATAATACCGCTAGTTTCCTTATCTAGGCGATGTACTATGCCACGCCTATCCTCCCCTGCAATATCGGATAGTTTAGAAAAGCGGCTTAGCAGTGCATTAACAAGAGTCATTTCGCTTGTGCTATCTGACGGATGGCATATAAGCCCTGCGGGCTTTTCTATTATGGCAAGGTATTCGTCCTCATATATTACATTTATCGGAATATCCACAGGTAAAATTTCCTTCGGCTGCTCCTTGGGAATTAAAACTTCAATTATATCTCCCGCAGAGGTTTTGTACGAAGGTTTGTACTCCTTTTTTCCACCCACAGATACGCTGCCTGAAACTATTAGCTTGGCAGCTTGAGAGCGGCTTAGATTTTCGTCAGTTATTTCTTTATCCAGCCTATCGCCTTTTGCTATTACACGCTTTTCCATTTTCTCTTTCTAAATTCATAAGAATATATATGCAGCTAATCGCAGCGCCTATAGCTATTAAGCTATCCGCAATATTGAATACGGCAAAGTCCACAAACAGAGGACAAATAAAATCTATCACATAGCCATGCACAAACCTATCTATTAGATTACCAATAGAGCCTGCTAACATAAGAGTTATCCCATATGAAAGCATATTGTTTTCATGACTGTATCTTATAAACACATATAGCAGACAGGCTGTGAGTATCGCGACAAATGCTGTTATATATGCAGGATTATTACTGAACATACTGAAAGCCATGCCGTAATTCTTATGCCCTTCAAGTTTTAATATTGATGGAATAAGTACCATATCAGCATCGTAAAAGCAAGCCTTTGTAATAAGATCAAGCATTAGTAATATATGTATAATTAAGGCTTTTATTCGCATGTAGCTATTGCAGAGTCTATGAATACTTATCTTTAATATATTCGTCTATGGCTTTTGCTGCGCCCTTGCCTGCGCCCATGGCGAGTATTACTGTTGCAGAACCTGTTACCGCATCTCCCCCTGCAAACACACCATCTCTTGATGTCGCGCCACTGCCTTCTTCAGCAATTATTCCGCCCCATTTTTCAGCTTTAAGCCCCTCAGTTGTACGCACAATAAGAGGATTGGGGTTAGTGCCAAGCGCGGGTATAAACATATCTGCTTTTATTACCGTTTCACTGCCTTCTATGGGCACGGGTCTAGCCCTACCGGAAGAATCCGCTTCTTCAAGGCGCATTTTAATACATTCAACTCCGCTTACCCAGCCGTTTTCATCGCCAATCACCCTTACAGGGTTATGGAGGAAATAAAACTTTATGCCTTCTTCCTCTGCATGGTGTACTTCCTCCAGCCTTGCTGGAAGCTCGCTGCGGCTACGCCTATATATTATTGAAACCTCACTACCCATACGCCTTGCACAGCGCGCAGCGTCCATCGCCACATTGCCGCCACCCACTACACAAACATGCTCGCCACGAAGCACGGGAGTATGGCTATCTTCCTTATATGCTTGCATTAGGTTTATACGGGTCAAGTATTCGTTGGCACTAAGTACTCCGTTTAAGTTTTCGCCCGGTATACCCATAAATTTAGGGCAACCGGCGCCGGATGCTATATACACAGCCTTAAAGCCCTGCGAAAACAAATCGTCAATAGTAAATGTACGACCTATAACAATGTTTAATTCTATTTTTACCCCCATGCTTATTAGGGATTGTATCTCCCTATGTACAATATCATTTGGGAGCCTAAATTCGGGTATACCGTATACAAGCACGCCGCCTGCTTCATGAAGTGCTTCAAACACGCTTACTTCATAGCCCATTTTGCGAAGTTCTCCAGCACAGGTAAGTCCGCTTGGTCCTGAGCCTACAACCGCAACTTTATGCCCGTTTTCAACAATATCATGGACGGCTTCATCGCCATGCTGCATGTTCCAATCGGCTACAAAGCGCTCAAGCCTGCCTATGGCAACGCTCTCCCCTTTTATACCTCTTACACAATATTTTTCGCACTGCGCTTCCTGCGGGCATACCCTTCCGCATACAGCAGGTAGAGCGCTATCCTCGCTAATAATATTAAAAGCTTCAGCGAAATTTCCGTCCTTTATTCTGCTTATAAATGCAGGTATATCAATCCCCACAGGGCAGCCGGATACACATGGCTTGTGCTTGCAGTTTATACAGCGCTTCGCTTCCTCTATCGCCATATCCTCTGTGTAGCCAAGCTCTACTTCGCTAAAATTATTTATGCGCACATCAGGCGCTTGTGCTGGCATGGGTACTTTATTTATGTTTTTCATATCATATCTCCTTCTTATAGAGATTACAGGCATATTCGCGGCTTTTTGTTTCGCTTTCCTTGAACATTTTTGAGCGGCTTATTGCTTCATCAAAATCCACCTTATGACCGTCAAAATCAGGGCCGTCTATACAGGCAAAGCGTATCTCACCGCCCACGGTAAGCCTGCAGCCGCCGCACATGCCCGTACCGTCTACCATTATAGAGTTCATAGAAACGGTAGTGGGTATATTATGTTCTTTTGTAAGCAGGCTTACAAATTTCATCATTGGTAGGGGGCCTATGGTAAACACCCTATCGTATTTTTTGCCGGATAGTATATTATCCTCAAGCCCATTTGTAACAAAGCCTTTAGCTCCGTAGCTTCCATCATCTGTAAGTACATATAGATTATCCGAAATGTTGCGGAACTCGTCCTCTAATATTACAAGCTCTTTATTTCTAAAGCCTATAATGCTGTCTACCTTAGTGCCCTGTTTATGAAGCGCTTCGGCTATGGGAAGGGCTATCGCAGTGCCTACCCCACCGCCTACAACACAGGCGTAGTTTATACCCTCTATTTCAGTAGGGTTGCCAAGAGGTCCCACTAGTGCATTTAGGCTATCGCCAACTGATAGACTATCAAGTTCAAGCGTGCCCCCACCTACTATCTGGTATATTATATCTATGCTGCCTGTATTTGTATCCGCACGGGCTATGGTGAATGGAATCCTCGCGGAATTTTCATACGAGCGCAGTATTATAAACTGCCCCGCCTTAGCCTTTTGCGCTATAAAGGGCGCATGTACGCTTATGCGCGCGACTGTTTTGTTTAGATATTCCTTATTTAGTATTTTATACATATTTCACCTCATCAGTTTATTGTTCCGCCAGCAGGCACAAAAGGAAGCACGCAGCCTTCGCCCAGCACATAGGGGCTTAGCGTAAAAGGAGTGTCATTTTGAACTACGGATAATATACGATTTGCCTCTTCAGCGTTTGCTAAAATGGGCTGGTAGTTGTTGACTAATCCGCCTACACTTGACGGATGTATGGGTATAAGCCATGTTCTATGCCCTGTGTAGTTGCCAACAGCATCAAAATAAAAACTTGTCCTTGCCAAAAGCGCATCTCCTGCCTGCTCCTTTATTTTATCATTCCCGCCAAACGCAAGGTTGCCAAGCGAATACACTATGCTGCTTGAGCCTTTTATATCCACACCCTGCACCACATGGGGGTGATGCCCTATTACCACGCTTACCCCCTCTTTAATAAGCCAATCCGCCATTTTCTCTTGGTTAGTATCGTGGCGGAGGGAATACTCCGTTCCCCCATGTATTATACCTACAATCACCTTTGCGCCTTGAGAATTAAGTTCATCAATCGTATCACGCACAAGCGAGGGTTGCCGTCTCCAGTCCCCTATATATACACCCACAAAGCCTATCTTCGCGCCATTTTTCTGGTACAAATATCCTTTGTTTGTATATCTACAGTTTACAAACCATTCAACCCCGAAATTGTCAAGCGCGGCAGTGGTAGCCTCAAAACCATGTTTATCATAATCCATACTGTGGTTGTTGCCAAGGGTTACAGCTTCTATACTCGCAAGTGGGAGTATCTGCGCATATGTGCTGGGGGCTCTAAAATTATATGTCTTATTAAGCTTACCGCGCTTTGAGTCGTGAAAAACACCCTCTAGGTTTACAATGGTAATGTCATCGCTCTCAAATATAGATTTAAGGTTTACAAAGGGGTACTCAAAACCATATTTTTCTATATGCTGAATAAAAGAGGAATCTTTCTGCCAAAATTTGTCTTCACTGCCAAGTGTGCAGTCCCCGCCGAATGTAACTATTATTTCTGTTCCTTGGACATTTACTGTAAAACAAACCAAAGCCAAAACTACAATAAGTATTTTTTGTATGGTTGTTTTCATAGAGTACCGCCCTTTTCGGAAGCTTTAATAACCGTCTGTATATTTAATCCATGCGGAGGAAACATGCTGTTTAGGCTCGAAAATGCGCGCTCGTATATATTTACAAGTTCGCTAAGCTCGCTAATGTAAACTGCGCCAAAGGGTAGGTCTAGCAGACGCTGCCACATAAAACGGCTTGCGGATAGCTGCGGGAATAGTATATTCTCCAAGCTTTCATCGCCCTTAAAGCTATCTACCACATCTGAAAGGCAGTTTAGTATAAAGCCCATATGCACCTCCCACATAAGGGAGGGTATTTTTTCTTCTCGCCAATATGCCTTTTCCTCCTCTTTTAGAGCATTAAGCAATTCTATAAGCTCATGAAAGAAAAGTTTTTTGCCCTCAAGTTTTACAACATAGAAAATATCGGCAAATTCTTTTTTTATTATAAGCGACATAAGCACCGCAAGGAAATCCGCCTCATACATTTGAAATGGCGAAGCATGTTGCAAAAGCCCATTTAGCTTGGCGATATTATCAGCATAATTTTGAGCCTTATAGCGCTCAAAGCTGCGCCTCACCCTGTCATTGGCGATTTCCTCCAGCACATGGGGTTTACCTGTAAAGTGATGATAGAAACTGCCCTTTGTACAGCCCAACTCAGCCAGTATCATATCTATGGTAGTATTATCGTATCCATGCATACAGAAAAGCCTCTCGGCGCTTGAGAGTATCTGCTGCCTTCTTATTTCGCCCTTTGTAAGTTGTTTTTTCATCGGTTATACTCAATCTCCTGCTGTATTGGTCGATAGTTGGAAGTGCATAGCGTTTCACGCCTGTATTCCTGCCCATTTCTAAGATATACACGGTATGTGTCTACCACATAACCAGTCCTTGCCTTCTTGGTCTGCCTTATAGTGCCGGGCGCAAGTAGCGTATTCTGTACATATTTAGGTTCATCAGGCGGCTTATTGGTGCTTATCAGCTTAGTTTCAAGGCGTATACTTTCCCCTGCGCCTGTCTGCATACCGTACATTTCAACTGTAATTTGGCGACTTTTGTAAGAAGCCACTATAAACACCGGGGTTGATTTGTCATTCCTAAAAGCAAAATCTAGGTTTGGCCAGTTTACGGTTGCATCAAGCCCCTTGTCTATATAGTTAGATGGCCATGGGTGCGGGCTTCTGTCTATTATAGTCATTCCGGCGATTGCCGCAGCATTAAACAGCGTTGATGAAACTTGGCATACTCCGCCGCCCGTTTCATCAAGGCTTACCCCTCCTGAAATTGCAGGAGCGGGCATATAACCCTTTTCCTGAGTTCTTTCACCTGTAGCTTTATTGAAGGAGAAGCTTTCCCCAGGCATTACGCATGTGCCGTTTATTGCCTTTGCTGCAAGGGATATATTTACATTGCGTTTATTATCGTTGGTTGTCTTGGTGCTGTACTCTGATAGCTTAGAAAAGCCGTTCTGTAGTTCAACGCTTGTAACCTGCGGCATTAAGGGGGTAGAAGAAAGATTTATCTGCGCGTTATAATCCCCTTTTTGCAGGTTGCTGAGTATCTCTCTGTACAGTTCATCGGTGTTGAGCTCAGCGCCCTTTACATCCTGCGTTACTGTAAACTTCTTGGTATTATAATCAAAAGAGGATATAACAGCGTTTACAGCCTGTTTGTTTATTTGAGACGAAATTTCATCGCTGATGCGTCTAACATCCGCCGTATTATAGGATATTTCAGTGCTTAAATACGCCTTGTCCCGTATTGTCTGCTGGGTATGCAAAAAGCGCGTTTCAAAAGGAGTATCGCCGTTTTCTTTGTTCCATATAAAGCCGCGCCTGCCTATACAATAGGCTTTTTCCACAACGCTTTCAAGGTTGGTTTTAAAAGGAATTTCTCTATCCGTAATTAGCCATGTTTTACCGTCTATATTTACGCTCATGTTCATATTATTTGTCCTTGTATGAGCGCTCCCCTTAAGAGCGTTTATAGCGCTTTGCTTATCAAGCCCGCCTACATGCACTCCATCTATGAATACACCGTCAAATATGGTGTTTCGCTGCATCCATTCTAGCTTTTGATTGAAAGAGCTTTGATAACCGTATTCCTTATATATGGTAAAAACCATAAACACTATAGCAACAAGGCTTACAAGCGCAACAAGCCACCATGTTCCGCTTGAGCGCTTTTGAGTACTTTTGCTTTTTTTATCCACAGGAGAGTCGTAATTATAGGACTGCTCATTAAAATAGGGGTCGTAAATTGGGTTATAATCGTCTGAAGGGATAAAAGAATACCCCTCACCGGCATTTTCGCTGGTAGAGGCTGGCTCTCCGCCTAAAAAAAAGGGAGATTTGTCCTCCATATGGCGTGCGTTTTTCATTTTATTATTATTTTGCACGGTTTAACCTCCACCAAAACGGGTATACAGTTATTGTAGGTTTGAATGGAAGCTTTGTCAAGCTTATAAAGGCTTGACAAACAAGGAAACTAACAGTATTCTACAAACAGCAAGCAGTGAGGAGGAAAACAATGAAATTTTACAAATGCGACCTATGCGGCAATATAATCGCTTTCGTTGAAGACAAAGGCAAACCGATTATGTGCTGCGGGCAAAAAATGAAGGAAATCGTTCCTGGCACAGAGGATGCCTCGCAGGAAAAACATGTGCCCGTATACGAAGTAAACGGCAATGTGGTTACAGTTAAGGTAGGCAGCGTGGCTCATCCCATGATAGAAGCACACTATATCCCCTGGATTGCGCTTGAGAGCAAATATGGCAACCAACGCAAAACGCTAAACCCCACAGACGCACCCGAAGTAAGTTTCGCCCTTGTTGAAGGCGATGAAGTAAAGGCAGTTTACGCTTACTGTAACCTGCACGGTCTTTGGAAAGCATAAAAGGAGGAACAACATGGCAGATTACCTAAAGTATGTATGTGATGTATGCGGTTATATATACGACGAAGCTGAAGGCGATCCTGATAACGGCGTAGCCGCAGGTACTAAGTTTGAAGATGTCCCCGAAGATTGGGTATGCCCGCTCTGCGGTGTCGGTAAGGACGCTTTTTCTTTGGAAGACTAAGATACAGCATTTATTTAAAAAGCCTCTTGCCCCTTGGCAGGAGGTTTTCTTGCAGTGCTTATGTTTTGATGATATAATTCCACTCACTTACCATAGGAGGTATACATGGATAAGTGGGATCACCGCTTTATGCAGATGGCTCATCTTGTTGCGACATGGTCTAGCTGTTACCGTGAAGGACGAAACATAGGAGCTATAATCGTAAAGGATAAACGCGTAATGACTACCGGTTATAATGGCGCTCCGGCGGGCATAGAAACCTGCAAACAAAAAGGGCGCTGCCTGCGTGATGAATTGAACATAGCTTCCGGCACCCGCCAAGAGCTGTGCTATGCCATACACGCTGAGCAGAACGCCATAATACAGGCGGCTAGGCTCGGCATATCTATAGACGGTGCAACCCTTTACTGCACGCACCAGCCCTGCTCTGTATGCGCTAAGATAATAGTAAACTCCGGCATAGTAAGAGTGGTATATGAAAACCCCTATCCAGATGAATTTTCAACATTATTCTTTAAGGAAGCGAATGTATCCCTTGAGCATTATGAGGTAAATAGATGACTACAAAAAGACACGGTCTTCTTAGCTCTACAAAAACGCTTGTTATACTATCCCTGCTATGCGCACTTAGCATAGTGCTCGAAAAATTTGTCGGGATAAACACACCTTTCTTCAGGCTCAACTTAGGTTACCTGCCTGTTGTGCTTTCGGGTATGTTATTTGGCGTTGGTGGAGCTGTTTTTGTTGGAACACTAGCGGACTTAATAAGCCATATGCAGTATTTCAACATATTTTTCGCTTTGCTTGCCATGGTAGAAAGCGCTATATACGGCTTGTTTCTTAATCCTGTAGCAAAGGATAAAAAAGATATGCTTAAAAAAAGCATATTATGCCAACTAGTAATAACGATTATAGTACACGCGGGTATGAACACCTTGCTTTTGTGGGTATTGTACCGCTCTTTTAACCCCATACGCTTTATAAGCGGTACGCTTACCTTTCCCTTAAGAGCCGCTTCGCTATATTTTTTACTTAAATACCGCGAACAATTTGAAAGACAGATTATATAGAAATGGAGTATATATGAAACGCTTTCTGTGTATTTTGCTAGTATTAACACTAATTCCCCTGAGCACTATTGCCACCCAAAAGGAAAAGGCAATGGAGCTTATAGATGTGCTAACCAAAGAAGAGCTTACCAAAACCCCAAAGGGTATGCACCACTACTTGCTCATATGCATGGATTCTTGGGGGGCAAAGCTTAGTAACCTAAGCTTTTCTGACGGAATGGTGTTACTTACTATAGATGAAGGCACAGGCAGGGTTATGGTAACAAGCCTAATACGAGATATGCTGGTTATGCACCCTGATGGTGCCCCCGGAAGGCTTACCTACATAGCTAAGGAATTTGGCGTTCCCGCACTTGTTGAAACCATAAGCCTGCACTTTGGAATAAATATAGAAAAATATATACTTATGGACTGGAGCCAAGTGCAATCTATAGTGGATGCCTGCGGCGGCGTTCGCCTTAATGTAACAAATGCCGAAGCCAGCTATCTGCGCAGGTATGCTATTGCCCCGACCAGTACCGTTCCTAAAATGGCAAATGCCGGCGAATACCTTTTTAAAGGCCATGCAGCAGTCATATATATGCGCATGAGAAAGGTTGCCGCATCAAACGGCGAAAAGCAGGATTATGGCCGCACTTTCCGCACAAGGACCGTGCTTTCAAACATAGCTGACAGCCTTGCGGATATATCCTACGAGGACGCTGAAAAGCTGCTTAACTCCGTACTAGACAACATATTATATACAAACTTAACCGCAGCTGAGATACTTGAGGCTTTTAATATTGCATATAGTCTTAAGGGAACAAAGGTTGAGCAGTGCCGCCTTCCCTTTGATGATACCGCTAGGGCTTACAACTACTACGGCGGAGCTGCACAGCTTATAGACTTTCAAAAAAACCGCGAACTGTTTGATGAATTCCTCCACGCCTCAAGCTATGTGGTGATGGAATAATGCCGAAATATAACCCGAAAATAGATAAGGTACTTCAAACGCTAAGGGATATGTATCCAGGTGTAAAGCCCTCGCTTAATTTTAGCAACCCCTATCAAACGCTTGTAGCAACCATATTATCCGCCCAATCAACGGATAAGCAGGTAAACAAGGTTACCCCCGCAGTATTTAGGGATTTTCCAACCGTGTATGATATGGCAAATACCACACCTGAGATACTCTACCCCTATGTAAAAAGCTGCGGTTTTAAGTCAAAAGCCAGCAATCTTGTAATGACAGCAAAAATAATTGTTGAAGAATTTGACGGGGAAGTACCAAGAACCTATGAGGAAATTATGACGCTTCCCGGCGTAGGCATAAAAACCGCTGATGTAGTGCTTTCACACGCCTTTGGTGTACCGGCAATAGCTGTTGACACGCATGTTTTCAGAGTATCAAATAGGCTAAAGCTTGCGGATGCAAATACTGTGGAAAAAACCAGAGAACAGCTAATGGAAAACATTCCAAAAGAAGAATGGAGCAGTATGCACCTCAAAATAATCCACCATGGAAGGGAGCTTTGCAAGGCAAGAAACCCGCTTTGTTCAAGCTGTGCCCTTAAAGATATATGCCCCCACTATTTAGAAAACAATGGAGGTAATTGATGCAACTATACCACAACTCAAGGTCCTTACAATGTAGAAGCCATATAGGCGCTCAAATATGCTCAAGCAAGATTACTATTCGCTTCTTCGCTTCGCTTTCGAACCTTTCGGTAACACTACGCACCTGGCAGGGAAAGGAACATTTTTATCCCATGCCCCATATAGGCAACGGTTGTTACGAGGTGGAGATAAAGCTTCCCGATAAACCCGCCCTATTTTGGTATGATTTTACCATAGCGGATTCAAAAGGCAATATAAGCTACTACGGTAATGCGCATGATGGGCTGGGCGGTGAAGGCACCGTATACAGCCATAAACCTCCATCATTTCAGATAACCGTTTACGATGAAAAATATATGCCTCCCGCCTTCCTAAGAGAAGGCACTATGTATCAGATATTCCCTGACCGCTTTCATAGGACACATATGCCAAAAAGCAATAGGAAAGATGTAATTCTCCATAAAAACTGGGGCGACACTCCCCTTGTAATACCCGACTCCAGGAGCGGCGATAACACCGCCTTTGACTTTTTCGGCGGAAACCTAAAGGGCATAGAAGAAAAATTGCCCTACCTAAAGGACCTTGGCATAAGCATAATATACCTAAACCCCATTTTTAAGGCTAGGAGCAACCATCGCTACGACACCGGCGATTATATGCAGATAGACCCTATCCTCGGCACCGAGGAAGACTTTTCTTCCTTGTGCGATAGCGCCGAAAAGCTCGGCATGCGTGTAATTATCGACGGCGTGTTCAGCCATACGGGAGAGGACAGCGTATACTTCAATAGATACGGAAACTACGATTCCGTAGGCGCATACGAGAGCAAAGATTCTTATTACTACTCTTGGTACGCTTTCCGTAAATTCCCCGATGAATATGCCTGCTGGTGGAACATACCCACACTTCCCGAGGTAAATAAACACGACACTACTTTCCAAAACTTTATAATGTCGGAAAAAGGTGTCGCAAGGCACTGGATTAATAAAGGCGCTGCTGGCTGGCGGCTTGATGTGGCGGATGAACTCCCCATGGATTTTTTAAGAAAGCTAAGGAAATCCGTAAAACAGGAAGACGAAAACAGCATACTACTTGGCGAAGTATGGGAGGA
>JGI24707J26582_10001280_pt1 | contig 19796 bp, 19 predicted proteins | sample BioPla1DNA1_FD_26582 | JGI IMG/M metagenome (IMG submission 26582)
TAAGTATAGAATAGATGTAAGGAAGAATATCTCAAGTCCATTCACTGTCAACTTGATAATCTTAGTCTTGCTGATAGTTATCAATAAATGCATAAAGTGAACCTAAGGAAAGAAGGCTTGCCCAGAAAGCTCTTATTAGATTAGGTTTATACATAGAAACTAACAGTATAGATATAGACACAAAAGCGATAGTAATGGGGAAAATATTCAAATTAACCTTAAAGATAAAGTCTCTTGTGAATCTATGAAATAGTTTAAATTTTGTGTAGTCTTTGTAGACTATGCTCTCAATAGAATACCCCATTACAATGAACATTAATGGAATGACAAGAAAGAAGTATTTAATTCTTCTATTGTATTTAACAATATTGTCCTTAATATTGTTTGAGAGTATTTCATTGTGTTGATAAAAGCTTTTTAATAAACTAATCATAATGGATCCCCCTTGAGTTTGATCTTCATTATATTATATTAATTAGTTTACTGATTATGACAGAAAACAAAAAAAAGAGACATCCTTATTGGATGTCTTTTTGATCTCATTTAAGGACAACTTATAAGCTTCCCTATTCTCTCATGATTGTCTTAAATATGCAATATATTCAAAGTAAAAGTATGCTTATTTTTAGAGAGATGGAATGTCCCTTTGCTTTTCTTTGTTTACCTCATGATAAATTCAGACCTAGATTAAAGCGATACCATCCTGCTTCTTTGATCAGTATTAATGATAAAAGTATGCTTTTATAAGGGCAAGATGTATGGTCTTATATAATGTATGAGTCTATTTTAAAGCTTTAAGTGTGTTCCGCCCTATCCTGTAAGTTGTAAAATAAAAGTACGCTTTTGCCGGCGGCTACTATGACTCATTATGTATATACTAATATCATAAATCTAATAAGGAGTAAAAGCTACATCCTTATGTTTCATTGTATATTTTTATTATACCAAATATTTTTCGATTTATGCCAATATTTAAAATTTAATTTAATTTTATTGTAATCTTGGACTACAAGTTACGTAGCCCAAGATTAGATAACATGTTGACCTATTCTTCATCCATGAAGAAATTTTCATCAATTAAGCTTATATAGTTATCTTCGTCAGACTTAGCAAGCCCTAGAATTAAGTCAGCTTCATCTTTGTTGTCTACGATGGTTGCTTCTTGAGTTAATGCAAGCAAACCAATGTAAGCCTTCATTGACAATGTCGGATCTTTTAAATTTATTAAACTAGTGTCATTGTGTTTAGTGCTTACTTTGCCACTAATATACATAAGCTTTTCTTTTAAATCAATGACTCCATAGTCAACAGCCATTCCCTTGTTAGTTAAATCGTGTCTGAATATAACATTCTTAGGGTTGAATAAGTCAGCCTTTTGTCCGATTTCACTTAATGCCATTAATCCAGTGAACACAGTTTCTATCTTGTTGAAAGGAACTCCTGTGTAGGAGTTGATGTTGAATTGAACCCTTTGAATTCTTTCCGCTTCAGCTTTTTTTAGATCTAAATCAATATATTCAGCAGCGTCAGAGTGAGTAATGTCCCCTGAGTGAACTAAGGATTCGTCTTTGAATCGAGAGTACCAACCAATGTGAGACTTTTCTCCTTTTTTGTTGATAGATACTCCATGTAAGTCAATGTCAATACGTTTGGAGTCATTCCAATAAGTGAAGAACCTTAGGAACTCAGTATTTTCAGGAATCCTAATAGCAATTCCATTACCAATGTATCCACCCTCTTCAAACTTATCAGTAATTTCAATTCTACTTTTCATCAAGTCAACGTCTTTTTCGTCAATATAAACCTTTTTATCTTTAAATAATCCACTTAGATCTTTCTTTGCTAAATTATGAATTAAAGCATTTGTGAAGATCTTCTTAACATCGTCTGAGCCTGTGTAATTATTTAAAGCAGACACAATTGACTGTGTTTTCAGCTTGCCAGCATGCTTGTTTAGTGAACATTCAATTTTCTTAGGTTCAACTCCAACATTAACCATTCTATTCACTTGTCGGAACAGCACACCCGGTCTTTGCTCAAGAAGAGTAAGAACCTTATCATAATCTTTTTCTTGATAAGCTTTTTCAAGTTTCTGATTCCAAGATAACAAGTTTCCACTCTTTAAGTCGACTACTACAGATCTTGCTGAAGGGTTACTAGAAAACCTATTATATGAGAGATAGTCAATTAAAGCAATGTTTCTGTTTATTGACCTAGCTTTCCCTCCTTTGCCTAGAAACCTTCTTGACCAGCGATTGCTAGCAAGGTTTTCCTCAATAGAACTAATAGGAAAGCTTTCAATCAATTCAACAAAACCTCTTTTGACAGAAGTTTTAAGATGCTTGTATTTGTTTTTAACAACAACGTATTCAAGGACATCTAAGACATCTCCTGGATGCTTAACAACGTCACGTAACGAATCAAAAGCTTTATAGACAGCCTGAAGATCTCCAGACAGTAATGTATCTCCAAAGATTGCACCAATGTTTTCCTTGAAGGGAATTTCTTCAATAGTTAGATTTGTTCTTAACATGACTGTTTTAGCTAACTCCAGCTCCTTAGGTAACAATCTTTCCTGACGTCCCATTAGATCTTTAATGACTTTCTCATCGACTTCTTCTTTGAACAGATACTCTAATGTCTTCAATTCTCCTAATTGGACATCTTCAACACGTTCGTCGATTTCTTTAGTTTCAGGCAGCCATCCTTTCTTAACATCCTCACCTGTAACTTCTTCAAACCCATAGGTAGTTAAGTAATGAAGAAGTTGGTCAGTCCGGAACTCCTCTTCACTCATATTAAGAACTTGAATAGGGAAGTTTGGATACATAGGTGAAACTTCAATTGAAGGCTCCATCTCCATAACTCGCTGATATACTGGCTTTAGTGAAGAATTACGTGAATAGTCTTTAGCAAGATTAATCAAGCTATCTCCAGTTAACTTGTAACCAAGGGCCTTTAAATTTTCTCCGTCGGCTAGAGCCATCTGTATAGCCCTTGAAAGAGCCACATCAGTATTTTTTGGTTTCCGCTCCCCTTCGATTACCCTTAACTCAGACAGTAGAAGCTTATTAAATTTTGTCATATATATCCTCTCCCTTTAATTTATGTTCGCTTATGTTATTATACCAATAATTTTCATTTGTTATTAAGGATTAGTTCCATACAAACTCCGCTTGATCAATAATTTCTACATTTAAGTAATCACCAGATTGAGTTAGCTCTTCCGATAGTTTTTCTGCTTGTTCGTATTCATTGAAAGACTTCGTGTTTTTATATAATCCAAACTTATCTTCATAATAAACTACAAATCTTTTCATGGACATATCCTCCTAAAATTATTTAGATATTCTTTATAGCCAATACTGCACTTTGTAGAGCTAAGGTCATTTATCAATATAAACTGCTTCCACCTGAGCAATCTCTGCAAAGGAATACAGTAGTTGGCTCACCATAAATTTCATAAGAATAAGGATCTAAGCACAGAGTGCCATTCTTATCTCCACAATCAACACAAGTTCCTTTATCATCATCTAACATTAAGTTTTCTATGTCTTCAAGTTGGCTGTAGATGTCATCTTCGTTAATTTCAAATTCGTCCATTTCCAATTCTTCTACATCCATCAATTCGTTTTCATAAGTAGTCATTTAAGTTTCCCCCTGTATGTGTTTGTTATGTTAAATTAATAGTAACACTATTTCTTTCTTATGTCAACAGTTTATTTTATTTTTTTACTTAAGTCCGAAAGCCTCGTCAATGTGCATGATTTCCATGTTGTGAATGCCTACAGCCTTCACTTCTTTAAGCCTTTTAATAGCATTTTCCTTTGTGTATCTTTTTCTTCCAATGTTCACACCTTTTTTATTATTGATGACTAACACATAGTTTTCCATATATAACTCCTCCTAAAGAGATTATGTTTTGTTCATGTATTAATAATAACATGTGGATTAAGTGCTGTCAACAACTTATTTAAATATTTTTTCAAAATAAAAAGAGACCATGATTAACATAGTCTCTTGTTTCTGTTTTCTTATAGAATGCCTGCCCCACTAGACATTTCCAAGATAGGCAAGTAGGCTGCAATAATGATTGGGGCTAAAACCAATCCTATTAAAAGAATAGATATTGGTTGCACTAACTCCAATAGTGAGTCAATTTGCCTGGTCAACTCATCTTGGTAATATTGAGCAACTTGCTTAAGTGAGAAGACCATCCTACCAGACTTTTCTCCAGTCATGGCAATGTTGACTAAGATTTCATCGAAGTGCTCTTGTTCAGCCATTGCTTCTGAAAAAGTCAACCCGTTCACCATTAAGTTAGATATACTCTCAATTTCACTCTTTACATGAATATTTTTTATTGTATTTCTTGTTAATGACAGTGTATCACTCAATCTTATCCCATTATCAAGCATTAAGGCTATAGTTGAAGAGAATGAGAACATATGAGAAGAGTTTATTACATTCTTTATGACTGGCAATCTCAACATCATTTTGTCTACATACCTTCTATATAGGAAGTTGACTTCAGGGATCTTCTTCTTCAGTAAAGCAAATATTCCTACTAATAAAAGAATTGCTCCGACAAGGTATGGAAACACACTTCCAACTCCAAATACAAATACTGAAAAGGCCGGCATATCTATCTCATGTTCAAGGAAGATAGCTTCAAAGTTGGGAATGAAGTATAAAAATGCTGCAAACATTAATAAAACTAGTACTATTCCAATTACTATAGGGTACATTGAGGCAACCTTTATTTTCCTAGCTACCTTTTGTTCTTGCTCCTTTACAGCAATAATGTCTCTTAAGCTTTTCTCTAAACTACCTGAAGTCTCACCAATGGAAACTAATGCTACATAAGTGTAATTAAATTGTCTTGGAAACTTAGAGATCGCTTCAGAGAACGAAGAACCCAATTGAATATCCTCAGTAATTTCTCCTAATATATGGCCTAATGTCTCACTTGACGTCTCCCGTAATGATAGTAATGAGTTCAATAAAGGCATTCCTGAAGATAGCATAATATGCAACCTTCTAGTAAACATAATCATTTCCTTTTCCTTCACCTTTATCTTCATATTATCTTTTGCTTCTTCGTCAATGTTGTCCAGTAAAGACCAGTCAATTTTTTTGCCTTCATTACTTTGTTTTCTGTTTGCTCTTGAAGACTTCTTGAGTTTATTCTCACTTAAGTCATCTTTTACTACTTGAAACTCAATCTCATTAGATGAGTTGTTATCTAAAGTGGGCTCCTCTAAAGAAGGTTTCTCTTTGAACATTTTTTGAAGAGTGTCGTGCATTTCTTCATCCATCACTATTTGTTTGTTTTCAACAGATTTTTTACTTAATCCTTTAATTGATGAGTAAAGCTTATTTAACCCTCGCAATACAGGACTCTTTTCTGATAAAGACTTCTTTTCCTCTTCATTGCGGTCAGACTTCTTGAGTTTCCCCTTTTTCTCTGACTTTTCAATGTGAGCTTTTGTTCTTTTGTTTATTTTGTTTTCAAGTGTGCTTAGCTGTCTATTGACATTACTCCTCATAGAGTTAAAGACCTTAATGTTTGAAACTTTTTTGAGATTCAATATGATAATGACATCTTCTTTTTCTTTTATGGAATTCATAGCATTCACTTCCGAGCTAGACTCAACTGTTCCTCGCTTATATTTGTAATCACTAGTAATTCCTTTATATGAAAAGAGCATACTGTCACCTCCTTATTTAAAATAAATCTCAACATCTTCATTGCGATTGTCTATTACAAGTGTTTGCTCAAGGTTGTCTCCGGTTAGACTTAGTTCTCTAAATGTTAGTTTGTCATATGTTACTGTAGCTGTAACTTGAGCATTGTTTGCGTTGATTAACAACTTATATTCTCCATAGTTTGTTTTGTTGTTTATCTTATCATATACAAAGTCTTTGTTGACTGTGATGACTGAGTTAGTTGATAGGTCATCTTCATTCTTCACTTCAAACTCATCATTTAAAACAAGTCTCACATCATAAGAGCTAGTTGGGCCATAAGGTGTAAACTTTAACTGTATTTCTATGTCGGTTTCGTTGTTGATGAAAAACGTGTTTAAGTTAGAACTGAAATCCAATACCCTTTCCTCATAAACACTATCAATGTCTGACACTTCATATTCTTTCTGTATGTCTGGGAACTCTACAGATCCCTTATAAGAAACATTTTCATTTAGTATACTATATACTCTCTCAAGCCCTGTTATATTGTCAATGTAATCAGGAATGATTTCCTTAGATTGTTTTAAGTTCAATGATGTATTTAAAATTGGATTCATAAAGGTTGTAATGACAATCAATGTCAAAATTAATACTCCAACTATAATAGATATTGTGACGGCTCCTTTTTTATTCACTGTTAGTCACCTCTGCTGACTTCAAGCTTTGATTGTTTATGCTAAATTTAAAGTTTACATTGTCATTATACACAGATAACAAGTTGTCTTCTATACTGAAAAGAAATGCTTCACTTGTTAGCTTCAATTTTGTTCCATCACTTTCTCTATATAAACCTTCATTAGTAAATGTATAAACGTTATCACCCATTTTAAGAACATCTTCACTTTCCTGGAATACTGGGAACATCAAGTCTTTTGATAATGAAGATCGGACAATGTTAACTTCAAGGATCTCATCAACAATTAAATCATAATCTCTATACTGTTTCATTAATTGTGTTGGTAAAAAGATTGCTGAGTATACAATTCCAATAGTTAGGCTAATAGTAATCATCATTTCAATCACTGTAAATGCCCTTTTATTCATGATAAACACTTCTTTCTAGACTGTATTTCTCAACATCTTCTCCTAATGTAAAGACAATGTCAAGCTGGTTTGTGGAGTACTCAGTTTGCCCTTTGTATTCATAATTAACAACCAGCTTTCCATACTTTGTCTCTATTTCTTCACCATCAAGAAGTTCCCATTGTTTGCTATTGTAGACTTCAGCTATGTGATTGTTGATTTCCTGAGAAAGTGTCATATGCTTATTGATGTTCTTTCTGTGATTAGAAAAATACAAGTTAAAGCTTCCAATCATAGATACTATTGTAAGCAATATAACAAGAGTCACTATCAAGCTTACATAAGACGAACCCTTTTCATCTTTTAATATCTTATACACTTTTATCACCCCTTAATGTTCTAAAAAAGAGCCGTTACGAGTTAATGTCAACTTGAACTTATGTTTGATCTTGTATTTATTACTTATAAGTTCTGGGTTGTCCATAGTAACTGAAAACTTGTCATTTTCTTCATATTCATCAATCGTATTTATTTCGACAGTAGCTATTTCTTCTAACTTCTTAACGAAGAACCCTATGCTGGAATAGTCTCCTGCATATCCCTCAAGAACTACTCGTTCATTTTTTATATTCATGTGCTTAATTGCAATAGTCAATGGAGTTTTCTCTGGAACAACATAAAGAAAGTCTGACAGCCAATTCTTTTGATTCTTAAGATCTTCAATTTTGCTGATAAATCTAGAGTTCTCAGTCAACTCGTACTCTACTTCCGCTATATCAGACTCAACACTTGCAATTGTTTGATTTTGAGCTGATAATATCTCATTTACCTCAAAAATCTTGTCATCATAGCTATTCCCTATCAGATTGAAAGTAGCACCTATACTTAAAGACATTGTCAACAAAATGACAATCAGTGAAGTGTAGTCTACATTCGCTTTAATAAGTTTACTAAAGTTAGTATTGTCTTTTAATTCTGTGTCCATAGACACTAGGCTTGCCATGCTGTATAGTGTTAAGTTTTCTTCTGTTTCATTGTTAATATCCAAAATGTCTACAGGAGTTAAGCTGCTATCTAATTCCGATTCAATAGTCTCTTTCAAGTAAGAGAGGTTTGACAGTTGTCCTATATAGTAGATATTGTCTATATTAAACCCACTTTTAAGCTCAAACATCCTCATTATTCTCTTTATTTCATCAATTAACTCTCTCACTTTATCATCAATCTCTAATGAGAGAATGTCTAGTAGACTCTGTTCTTGTTTTACATCTTCAGAGTGTTTTACATCTTCAGAGCTCTCTTCTTCATCAATGTTATACCAGTCTTCCTCTTCAGTTCTAACATGTAAATGACTCATTGACTTGAGTTTATCACTGTAGACAGCAATATCCTTTATGATTTCTGAAGAGACAACATCTTCAATCATTTGAGACCTTAAGTAGTTGTCGACTATTTTTATCAAATCTTTTCCACCTATATTTATTATCTCAATGCCGGAAATCTTCCCTTTTTTATACAGATACATTCTTGTCGACTGATGTCCTAAATCAATCACAATGTCATTTTCTTGAGAGACTCTTTCCAACAAAACAGGTTGAAGCATGACTCTGTTAACTTTCCATTTTATTGTTTTAAATTGTCTCAATGCATCTATAATGCTTTTCCTTAAGGTGGCAATCAGAATTTCTGATTGGTTCAAGTCGCTGTCTTGATCTACAATTTTCCATGTGTAATGAGAATCTGACATCCCTTTCTCAGCCATCTTTTGTTCGGCTTCGAAACGTACACCTTCATTTATTAGCTTGTCTTCAACTGTTGGCATAGATAGTAAACTTGCGTGGGTGTTAATGCTATCAACCGGCATTGATATATTTAAAGAAACCCGTTTTAACTTGTGCTTCTTGCAAAAGGATTTAATGCTTGCTTTCAATAATTGATAATAGTCTTTTGTGTAAGGTTTACAGTTTACCTTGTAAACCTCATGTGCTTTAAGCTCTCTAAGAATTGGAGCTACTGAGTTGGGTGAAGTTCCTGTTTTGTCTACCAAGGCTATCTTGATTTCGTTTGAGCCTAAGTCAACTCCTATTTCTCTATATTTAATCATCAATATACCTCCTCATGAAACACGTTTAGGATAACGGAACCAGATATTGAATCCCCATCAGATTCCAACTTAACAGAGTAAGGCTCAATCATTCCAACCTGATCTAAATATTTAATGTAATTTCTAACATCTGAATATTTTCCTGAAATGCTTATTGGTATTACTGTAATGCTAATCCCTTCAATGTCTGGTAGATTGGCACCACCTGGACTGAACTCTGAATCTTGACCAACATCTTGCTCTCCATCAAAACTCTGTTCTTCATCTTGTGTTTCCAATGTAACACCCTCGTCTTCTTGTTCCTCAAGAGAGCCACCAACACCTGACGAGTCTCCCTCTCCGCTAAAGTCCTGATCAGAAGGCTCTCCAAAATCTTCCTCATACTCTTCGCCATCTAAATGGTATCCATCACTCACCCTGCTAGAAGACGTCACCATTGAATTGTAATCTATCTTCAACTCGACTTCGTTCTTGTAAGCATTTTGTTCTAAATCAATTAGAAAAGAAGGAATATCTAATACAAAGTCATCTTGGTTCACTCCCTGCCTTACTAGGTTAGCCTCTTTCTCTACTTCTCTAGCTCTTTCTTTAGTAGACTGTAGTCTTTGTATTGTATCTTCGATAACTGACTCGTTAGATGAAGTTAAATCTATTAAAGAATCCACTTCTTCCTTCTTGTTGACTATGTTATCATAAGAAAACTTGCTGGTGTCTATTTCTTCTGGAATTATATCTTGAAAGAAAAATACAATTATTGATACTGAAATAATGACAACTATAGCAATTATTTGTAAAATTGAATTATTTTTGCTCATTTTGTTAGCAATGCCTCCCTTGCGATCTAAAGTGCAAAATCAAAGAAACTGAATATATAAGTACACAATATCCCCAATGTTATAAAAGGAACAAATGGAATCTCCTTTTCCCTGTCAATTTGACCTTTATTTTTAACAATTGAAGGAATTTGGAATAACAATCCTATAATTGACGCGTAAAAAAGGCTGCCCAAGGAATCCACCCATCCAATAGATAGCCCTATTAACGCATATAGTTTAACATCAGCGCCTCCTATTTTGCCTTTACTTAATATGAAAACTAAAAACAATGCACTAAATGAAACTATACCACTGATGAAAAAGTGAACAAAGTCTACTCCATGGATAGCTCTTAATATTAATACAAGTATTAATCCTATCACAATAAATCTATCAGGAACTATTGTTTCCTTTAAGTCAGTAACTGTAGCTAAAATCATAATTGTTATAAATACAATTTGAATAAGGGCCATCACAGAAAACCCAAATTGATAAACAATAAGAGTGTAAGAAATGGCTGTCAACAATTCACCAATTGGGTAAATGGGAGAGATTGGCTCTCCACAATACCTGCACTTACCTTTAAGAAACAAGTAGCTCAATACTGGAAACAGGTCTGCAATTGACAACCTGTGTTTACATTTTGTGCAATGTGAAGGTGGTAAAGCAAGGCTTCTTCCATCCAAAGTTCTTAGTGCGACTACATTGTAGAAACTACCCAAAATTAAAGCAACCAAGAAAACCAATACGTAAATAAAAGCAGCTTCTACATTAATCATGTCTGACAACCTCTCTCAAGAACTCTACTGGGTCTAGCCTTAAATTGTCTATCTTCACCTCGAAGTGGAGATGTGGGCCTGTGCTTCTGCCTGTACTTCCAACGTAGCCAACAATGTCTCCTTGTTCAACCCAATCACCAACCTCTAATGAAGAAGCCTCTTTCATGTGAGCATACATCGTTTCAAATTCAACATGTTTTATAACGATGTAATTTCCATAAGATTCAGTTCCCTCAACAGACTCAACAACCCTTCCTGGCAAAACTGAATATATGTTGGCTCCATCAATAGATTCAGTTGCTAAATCTAATCCTGTGTGGAATGCCTTCACGTCCTTAAAAGGATCCTTTCGTATGCCATAACTTGATGACGATCTATAATGCTCTATATCTAAAGGCAACTGAGCAGACTTGAATTGCTTTCTAATGTAATCAACATTTACAGACTCAAATTCGCTTGTTTCTGTATTGAAGCCTTCTAATACACTACTAACAGTCTCTGATGGGGCCCCTCCTATAGAGTCAACCTTGTAAACACTGTTTGCACCATGAAGTGCTTGATCTTCAGTGAAGCCTTCAAATTTCAGCTGGTCAACAAGCCCACTGTGTGAAAAGCTTGATTGTTCCATATAACTTTCTGCCATTCCTACAGCCTGTTGTTTCCAATCAGCACCACTATTGTCAGCCCCATAAGTTGAGTCTTCTACAGAAAACCCTTCAAACACTAATTGGTCAATCAGTCCCTGTCTTGAAAAGTTGAGTACATTTAGGTAATCTTTAGCTTTTTGAACTGCATTCTGTTGCGATACGGTTTCATTAGGTACCTTTAAACTGCTTTCCCCTTCCCTTTCTTTAGGTTGAGTGGTTTCTTCGCTCTCTTTAGATTGAGTGCGCTCCAGGTAAAAAGTAGGGTTTGCTTTATAGAACCTAACGGTTTCATTTTTTATATATTCATTTAATTGAGATTGCCTTACGTGATAGCTTCCATACTTGAGAAAAGGTTCTACATCCCCTAAATTGTCATAATCAACTTCTTCAGCTACATAGTTTTCTGTGATTTCATGAAACTGATCTAAAGAAGTTTTAGCATCTACATTTTGAGGAATGTCTGCTTGTAAAAACAAGTACACAATTACTCCTATAGAGAGACCTGCCAGTGCATATCCAACTTTTCTAACTTGTCTAGACTTCTTCAAGCTTTTACCTCCTTAAATTTGCCCTATTAATTCTTCTATACTTGTTATACCTTTTATCGCCTTTTCTATCCCATCATATCTTAAAGACCTGTAATCTGTTGTACTTATAAACTTTCTTATGTTTTCCATAGATTCACCTTTTGAAATCAAAGATCTCAGAGTATCATCTACAACCAGTACCTCTACGACACCTATTCTCCCTTTGTAACCACCAGTACACTCAGGACACCCTATAGGTTTATATACATAATGTCCTTTTTGTTTTTCTGCTTCATAATCAAACTCAGGAAGTTCCTCCTTAATCCACTCAACTTCATATGACTTTAACTTCTCCTTTTTTTGTTTACAGTGTGGACAAAGTTGTCTTACAAGTCTTTGTGATATAAAGCCAATCGAGCTCGCTCCTATCAAGTAGCTCTTCATACCCATGTCTGACAGTCTTCCTAGCGTGTCTAGTGCACCATTAGCATGCAATGTTGTTAATACAAGGTGGCCTGTCAAAGACGCTCTAATCGACAGATTTGCTGTCTCAGCGTCCCTTATTTCCCCTACAACAATAACATTAGGATCTTGTCTAAGGAGAACACTTAATATTGTGGGGTAGTCAGTCCCTGAAGCTTCATCAATTTGTATTTGATTGACGTTCTCTATAGTTTTCTCAACAGGGTTTTCTATTGTATATATGTTTACAGAGTCTTCATTTAACTGGTCAATCATTGAATACAGAGTAGTTGTCTTTCCACTTCCAGTTGCTCCAGCCAGATATATAATTCCATTCTGATTTGACAGCATGGTTTTCACTTTTTCTTCATTTTCTCGAGAAAACCCAAGCTCAGCAAATGAGGCAACTTGTTGACTTTTTGCTAGGAGTCTCAAAACGAACTTCTCCCCATGGATTGTGTTTACAGTACTCACTCTTAAGTCATAAGATTTTCCATCATGTTGATAGTTGTCAATTCGACCATCTTGACTTTTTCTGCTTTCTGCTATATCCATGTTTGAAATTACTTTTAGTCTCACATAAATATTTGAAATCGTATTTGCATTGAATGTGTATTTTTCTTTGTTGGTAAGAAGTCCATCAACTCTATATCTAATTTGAAGTTGGCTTTCTAGTCTTTCAATGTGAATGTCACTTGAGTTCAACTCTATGCCCTTATTTATAATGCCATTCACCCATTCTACAACATTAAAGTTTTGCCCATCCTTACTTCTGTTTGACATTATAGTAGACATTGGCTTTTGAGACTTCAATTCCTCGAACTTGTCTAATATTTCATGTTCGAATGAAAAATAAAAGGCCACATTTTGACCGTTTGATTTAGCTATATCTTCTATTCTGCTTCTCATGTCTCTTTCTATCAAATTAGATATAGTAAAATGATAAGAATGTGGTCTTTTGTCATGCAAGAGAGGAAGCATATTTTCCCTCTTTAAAAAGTTTAACCCAAATTGTGAAATAGCATCTTCATCAATAAGGAACTTATTTAAGTTAGCATATTCAATTCCATAATGATGTTTGAAGACTGACTCAATTTTCTCAATTCCAATTACCTTCAAAAAGTAATCTAACAGTTCTCTATCGTTCTCCATATTGTTTGCTTCAAGGACAATATGACTAGCATTCTCTTCTCCATGAGCCAACTTCTTTATTAAAGGTTTCAAGTAAATCATTATTATCTCTCCTCTATCTAGATAAACTAACTATTGTTCTATTTAAAGATTCAATTTCATCTGACTTTATGTTATTCAATGCTGTCTCTTGGTCAATTAATCCATCAACTACCAACTTAGCAAGGGACTGTATTCTAGTCTGCGTTCCTTGTGCTCTAGAAGTAGTTTGCATTTGATCGACTATTGCATTTGGCCCTTGGTTTTCTCTAATAATATTTCTTATAGCATCATTTGCAATCATTATTTCACAAGTTGGAACTCTTCCTCCACCAATTTTTGGTAGCAAATCTTGACAGACAATTCCTTCAATTGAGTTTGCTAATTGAATTCTCATTTGATCTTGTTGGTTAGCAGGGAATACATCAATAATCCTGTCTACTGTCTCGCCAACTGACTTTGTGTGCAATGTCCCAAAGACTAAATGTCCTGTTTCTGCCATAGTGATTGCGTTTTGTATTGTTTCTAAATCTCTCATTTCACCAACTAGCAAGATGTCTGGGTCCTCCCTCATTGCAGCCCGGACAGCCCTTGAAAAACTGCTGACATCTGAACCTATTTCTCTTTGGTTAACAATGCTTAACTTGTGTTTATGAATGAATTCTATTGGATCTTCTATTGTGATGATGTTTTTAGATTGATGTGTGTTGATTTTATCAATAATAGCTGCTAAAGTTGTCGATTTACCAGAACCTGTTCCTCCTGTTATAAGAACTAACCCATTTTTCATGGTAGTAAATTTCTTTAAGACAGGCGGAAGATTCAGCTCTCCAAAACTAGGAATATCTTGAGGGATAGTTCTTAAAACAATGCAATCAGAATTACTTTGTCTGTAAATATGAATTCTAAATCTCACAGCACCATAAAATCTCATAGAACCATAAGTCATAGATAAATCTATCTCATTCTCTTTCCTGTACTTTTCAAACTCTTCTTCTGTTAAAATTTCTTTCACAAACCCTTCTAAAATCTCAGGGGTGTTTTCTTCAAGCTTCTTTAGCCTTCTTAGCTCACCGTCAACTCTTAAAGTAGGCACTAGATTATTTGTTAAATGTATGTCTGAAGCTCCTGCCTTTATTGCTATATCTAATATGTTATGAAACTTATCTTTGTAAATCTTAACCATCTCCCTTTGTTTCTTATTTTCTAATTCATTGCATCTGAATATCACTCATTGCTTTAGTTGACCGATGCTTTCATTGTTATCTAAAGAAAACATAAAAAGAGATGCATTAAGGTACAATATAATTATACCAAAAAGGAGGTGTAAACAAAGTGGTAGGTGGCGTGAGTCTTCATTATGATTATATAAGACAAAAAAAGAGACACCATATGGTGTCTCTTTTTGTTTATTTATTTATTAAGGTGTATGAGGGGCAACAGAAATGTCATCGCTAACACCATAGAGAGTCTTTCCATCTTTATCTTCAAGACCTTTTCCGCCATTTCCAATATAATATACAGAACCTGCTTTGTCATTGGCAATAGGAGTACCATCATCTTGAAGCATTACATCTCCACCTGCATCACGAACTTCAGAATCAATAGCGATACCATAATCAGAATAGTCATTTTTAATGCTTTGGACCTGACTTGAAAGTTTACCTTCATCAATTGCAAAGACATCAAACATTTTTCCATCTTGAGTAACTGTTGCAACAGGAGTTTTACTATCTATAGGCCAAGCTCCTTCGTTCTCCGTGTTGTAAACTAAAGCAGCGTTTGATAACACTTTAGCATCTGCTTGCATAGCTGCAACGTTAGCATTCTTAGTATACCCTAAGAACCTTGGTGCAGCTAGTAAGACTAGAATTCCCAGAATTACGATTACTACTAGCAACTCAATTAATGTAAAACCTTTCTTTCTCTTTGAATTAAATGCTTTTAACATATTTATTCCTCCTTGTTTTATCCTTTTTTATGTGTGTTAAGACATATAAAAATAATATCAAAACTTCTTAAAAGGATTTGTATATATATATAAATATCAAAGAACTTGAAAATCCAATAAGCTTTCACAATGTAAATAAACTAACTGTAGAGCAATCAAGAATGACATTAATTCATATTTAGATAGTTTTGGCAACAACCCCATAAGAGACGGAATGCAGAGTCTTTAAATAATCAAAGAACCCAAAGGGTTAATCTTTTGGCTCTTTAATTTTACTTTATACTCATCACTAAATTGAAACTCTGTTTAGATCAACTCATCTAATCTAGATTCATCAATTGTTTCTTTTTCAATTAATTCATTTGCAATTCTTTCAAGTTTATCTTGATTGTTCTGAAGTAGTGTCAACACTTCCTTATAAGTTTTCTTTGAGAATCTAATGGCTTCTTTAGTATACAGTTTTTCATCCTTAACCTCAAGCATTCCAAATTCCTCGCTCATTCCGTAAGATGAAAAGTAATTATTAATTAAATTAGTTGCTTGTTTGATGTCCTGTGATGCCCCTGTAGTAATCTCTTCTTCATCATTGTAAAGAATGAACTCTGCAGCTCGCCCAGCATAAAGAATCTTTACATTATTTACAATATCTCTTTTAGATAGCAGTCCTGTCTTTTTAGGTATGCTTAAGGTTGCCCCTCCCATTCCTGTTGTTGATGGGATAATTGTAACTTTAGGAACTTCATTGTCAGTTAGCAATTTAGTTGCTAAAGCATGTCCAGCCTCATGGTAGGCAACTACCTTAATTTCTTCAAGATCGTCACTTCTTGTTTTCTTTTTGTGTCCACCAATAATCATTTTGTAATAGGCGTCATCTATGTGTTTGACTTTTATATCTTCTGACCCTTCGTTCACTGCTAAGATTGCAGCCTCATTCATCATTGTTTCTAAGGCAGCTCCAGAAAATCCAATTGTCATATTAGCAAATGTCTCAAGGTTTACCTCTTGACTTATCTTTTTATTTTTTGAGTGGACTCTTAATATTTTTAATCTATCTTCTTTGTCTGGCAAATTAATCGCAATGTGTTTGTCAAATCTACCTGGTCTAATTAATGCTCTATCTAAATCTTCAACTCTATTTGTAGCAATAATTGTTATAACAGGTTCTGAAGTATTAAAACCATCAAGTTCTGACAATAAGGCATTGATTGTTTGATTCTTTTCTCCATCATTTGGTCCACCATCTCTGTGAGTACCAACTGCGTCAATCTCATCAATGAATACAATAGATGGGGCCTTTTTCTTCGCGTCTTTATATAAGTCTCTTACTCTCTTAGCTCCCAATCCAGCATACAATTCAATAAAGTCTGAACCATTAATTGAGAAGAAAGGAACTTTAGCCTCTCCTGCTAAAGCCCTTGCTGTCAATGTTTTCCCAGTTCCCGGAGGCCCATACAACACAACACCTTTAGGGAGTTTAGCTCCTATCTTGTTATACTTTTTAGGTTCTTTAAGGAAGTTAACTAAGAACTTCATATCTTCTTTGGCTTCCTCGTTTCCTGCAATATTTTTAAATGTCACCTTTGATTCAATTGAAACGAGAGAGTCTTTCTTCTTTAATCCGGTTCCCATTCTCTGAATAAAGGCTCCAAGCAATACTATCATGAAGAATGAGGATGAGATTCTTAGAAAAGTAGAAACTGATCTCATTCCTGTATTTACATGAACTTCTATGTCATTCAACAATAAAAACTCTTTAAAGTCACTTGTTTTTGGGCTGTCAGTTTTGTAAAGATGTCCTTCTAAATCGCTGAACTTAAACTTCTCAGACTGCACATTTAAACTGACACTTTCAACATCTTTATTTTCAACCATCTCTATAAATTCATTGTAGCTAACTTCTTCTACCCTGTTTGTCAGCTTGACAATCAAGAATAAGACTAATAAAGCTGCTATGAAAAGACCTAATATTTTATAGACCTTCTTTTTATTCATAATCAAAACCCTTTCTCTTTTTGTAATCTATTCCTATTATACTCCTTCATTACGTGATATTCATAAATGAAATGAAAATATCATAGAAAGGAATGAATTAAAGTGAATATACTCAACACTGAAATAGTGTTCAGAGGTCACCCTGATAAGCTAGCTGACCAAATCAGCGATAGCATATTGGTGGAATATTTAAAAATAGATAAAAACGCAAAAGTCAATGTAGATGTAGTAGGCGGAGGAGGGACAGTATTCATTACAGGAGAGGCTTATGCGTCCAGACATGTAGATATACCTGAAGTTGTTAAAAACATGCTAGCTGACGTAGGCTGCTGCCCTAATGCAGATATTGTTGATGAGGTTATCCAAGAAGACTTAGATGCCTTTCAAGACTTACCTGTTAATTTAGAAGATTTTGAAAATGTCTTTTATGGGTACGCTTGCAATGAAACTGATGAGCTGTTACCCAAAGGAATGGTCATTCTTCAAGAGATAGCTAAGGCTTATGAAAAACTTCGAAAGAGGGACAACAGATTTCTTGCAGATGGCAAGGTGAGAATGGAGGGTCTTTACAATGAACAAGGAGATCTAATAAGGATAATTTCAATGGACATCAACCATCAGAACAAAGGAATAGATAATGATGATATAGATGAGATTATGAGAGAAATGGTTCTAGATGTTGTCAACAAATATGATGTTCAACTAGACGAACTCGTGTTAAATTCGTTTGGCGCATATAAAATTGGTGGATTTGATAGAGATACTGGGCTAACTGGAAGAAAGCTTGAAATTGACAATTATCACGGATATTTTCCATCTGGAAAAATGACTCTTAGCGGCAAAAATCTTTATTCTATTAGAAGTGCAGCCTATAAGGCAAGACAGATAGCTAAAGACATTTTAAAAAGAGATAATTTGGGCTGGGTCTCAGTTCAGTTGACTTACGACAGTACAGGGAAACAAAGTAAACCTTTTGAGATATTAATTGACTCTAACAAAGGAGAGATAAATGTTCCTCAAGAACTTTATGAAGAATGTTCCCCCGAGAATATTGTAAGAGATTTGAATTTAATTGAGGAAGACCTTGTAAACCTTTCTTCTTTTGGTCACATTCAATAATAAAAAGACACTTTGTAGTGTCTTTTTTTATCAGTAATGAGCAAGAAGACACCGACCTCAAGCGTTTTGCATAGCAAAATGGTAGGTGGGTGAGTCTTCATTTGTCACTCTTAGATTCTTTTTCCAAGTCTTTTGTTTTCAGCCTGTTCTTTTTGAAGAACTTATTATATAAGTATAATCCAATAAAAGCAACAATCACAAGTGGGAATGAGTTAATTAGAAATAGCAATATAGACATTACTGCATTTTTTGCGTTCATTGCAGAATTAGTTATTGCTTTCTTTATTTTCTCCATTGAACTGTCGTCTAATGAATGAATAGCCTTATATTCAGAAACTTCTTCTATATTTAAATTGAACGTAGAATACTCAGTCTTACTAATGATGTTTAATTTTTCTCTCATTAATGCATCCTTATTTCTGATGACTTCGTTCACTTTGTCATTAATAGAAAGAATAGACTCAATGTCATCAGCTTTCTTATAAAGCTCCATCAATTGAGCTTCTTGTCTCTCTAAGTTCTTAATGTTTGCCTCAATGTCATAATATGTTTCAGTTACATCTATCGAGCTAGACATTTCCTTCACAATAAACAACTTATCTTTAAGATACTCTTTAAACTCAACAGACTTATCTGATGGAATCCTAATTGACAGCTCAGCCTTCCTTTTGCTTGATCTATCTTCAGGTGTTTCAACCTTATGTGAACTGATGTATCCGCCTAATGAGTTAATCTTAGCTTCAATGCTATCCAAGTCTTCTTCAATGTATTTAGTCTCTACATCTAAATTGAGTATTGAAATGACTTTTTGCTCTTTAACATCTGGCTCATTATTTGCTTCTTTTAAATGTGCTCCACCTTCACTTAAGATCAACTCATCACTAATTGGTTGAGAAATGTCTGCACATGACACCAGAAGCAAAAGAATAAGTGGTAACAATATCATTTTAAAATAGTTTGTTTTCAATAATTAACACATCCCTTATTTTTCTTCAAAATGCTTATCAACCTTCTACGACAACAATATTCGTCATTTTATCATATAATGTTTGTTTCTTTTCAGTAAAAAACATTGTTAAAGCAGGTAGCATTAATAATACTCTTGAAAAAGATTTTAATATGTTCCTAATAAAAATCTTAAAAAAGCTAGGATTGTTCCCATTCTCATCTTGCAAGACAATGTCATTCATTGCTGCTTTACCCTTATTAGATTTTCTTATAGCTAAAATATCTATTATAGTAAAATATATAGCTTCGAAAAGTAGCATTATGATAAAAAGAAATATATAGGTTATATGCTCATTCCCATATCTATCAGGATAATACATTATTAATCCTACAACAAAACCTAAAGGAAAAATTGCCATGGTCATCACTACAAAGGGTGCCGCTTGCATGTCCCCTTTACCTAACCCTAGAATTATTAGCAGAAAACTTAATATGTTAAATAATATAA
>JGI24707J26582_10001282_pt1 | contig 19774 bp, 10 predicted proteins | sample BioPla1DNA1_FD_26582 | JGI IMG/M metagenome (IMG submission 26582)
TCATCAGCTTATCCGGGCTGGTGGGTGCGTCATAGCGAATCTGCACCACTTCCTGTCCGGTTTCCTGGCGCCTGTTCCGCCCCGGGGGGTTAGAAAACCAAAGGGCATCTGCGCCCTTATCCCAGAGGGCGATCTCTGTTGTTACGGGATCTATATAGAGAGCTAGATGGTCGTTTTCCGCCATCNGNTCCATTTCCGCCGGCAGCTTTGCCCCCGCAAGGGAGGTGCCCGCCAGAATTAACAGAATTGCTGTGACTAAACGGGCAAAAGAGCGCATGGTTTCACCTCCTAAAGTCTCANTACCAGTTCGGCATAGAGTGAAGAAACAAATCCCGCCACCACATTTAACACATTGACAAAGAGCAGGCCAAGGAAAAGTACAATACCAATACCTACAATGGTAAGCAGGCAGGTCCAGAAGTTTTTCCCGGTATCGTAGTCATGGATGGTCATGGTTCCAATAAAGACGAGGCCCGCCGTCCAGAGGGCGCCAATNATGCCTGTGAAGTAGTAAAAGGTCCCCTCCTGCAAAGTTAAGTAGTTGCTGATTACAGTCAAAGGCAGGTTAACAAGTACAAAGGGGGCCAGGGCATAACCTGTGGCAATGATGATGTCTTTAAGGGTTCCCTTACCGTCCATCAAAGTTGTCAGGGCCCAGTTGACTACAGCCCAGAGNAAGAAGGGCACCAGCACGCTGATGACTTCCACCACCACATTAAGCTGGGAAAGATCCCGCGGGTTAAAGATAAACCCGGTATACTGGCGCATCACTACATAGGTTAGCGCCACCATCCCTANGATGGCCAGGGCTGCCCCCATGGTCCCCCGCTTTTCGTGCTTCAGATCCCAAAACCCGTCAAAGGGATGGAAGATGACATGTTTGGCATAGGCCAAGCTGGTCCAAAAGCTTTGGGGTCTTCGCACAGGCACAAACCTTGCCGCCGCGACCTCACCGGTTTCTTCCCCTAGTGGCTGGGCGCTCTGCAAACGGGGCCTTAATCTCACCCAGACCACGATGGCCAAAGCCAGGGCGAAGAGGCCTGCCATTACTTTGCCAAAAGACTGAGCCATCACTTCCCGCCGATAAAGGCCAAAGGCGGTAGAGTATTGGGGGCGGTTGTTGCCTAAACGGAAATTAGACATCGCCTCCCCAAAGCGATCCTGGCGCAAAAGGGCTGTGCCAATTCCGGTGTAAGCCATATCCAAGTTAAAGTTATGTTCCAGAACCTCCGCCCAAAGCTCTGCGGAGCGATCGTAATCTCCCTTTTGGTAATGATCGATGGCTGCATGGATCAGCTGTCCGTAGAGTGTCGGCCCAAAGACTAAGATGCGGCCTCCTCCCCGGTCCGCAACCAGGATTTTATCACCGAGGACATCCAAGGCCGCGGGCACCCTCAGCGTATCCCGGGTAGTACCTAGNCCGCCAAAGACATAGAGCAGATGCCCCTCGCTTTCGTAGGTGAANACCCTGCCTCGCTGCCGGTCTAAAACTGAGTAAAGCCCGTTTTCCCTGGCCACAATGTCCACAAAGGACGAGGCCCTAATCGTTTCCGAAAGGGTGTATTCCTCAGCCGCAGGCACATCTCCGATGGGCTCGAAAAAGCCGTTTCTGCGGAGCACATCGGTGCCGCTGGGGTTAAGGCGCCGGATCTGGTTATGCTCAGTTACATAGAGAAAGCCCCGCTCGTCTAGATCTACAGCGCTGTACTCTGTGGGCAAAAAGAGGGCCATACGGCTCCGCTGTTCCCTAGTGGCAATCTGGGCCCAGAAGCGTTCCAGGATAGTTGGCCTCACCAAAGGCGCCCCCAGGTAACCTCTGAAGTTGCCGTCCACATCAAATTCGATCAGGCCCTCATAGATCCCGTCAGCTAAGACGTAAATACGTCCGCCCTGATCCACCGCGACCTTAAAGGGGCGGTAGTTGAAGTCTTCCGGCAAAACACCTTTTAGATCTGTTTGGGGCGGACCGATAATGCGTACAAAATTCCCTGCCGTAGTAAGTTCCACCAAACGGGCATTGTCCCGATCCGCGATATAAAGGCGATCCCGCTCTGTCACATAAAGGGACACCGGGGAACTAAAGCTGTGCCAGACGCCTTCCGCCGTGAAGCCGTCGATTACCTGAATGAGTTTAAAACTGCTGTCCAGTCTTAAGATGCGGTTATTGCCTGTATCCGCAACAAAGATCTCCCCGGACTTGCTGACTGCCAAGTCCCTCGGTTCCCTCAAGGAGCCTATGCCTAGGGAGAAAGCGTCAATCACTGTTTCCACAGTATAGGCCTGGGCTGCGGGCAGGGGGCTGCCGTAAAAGTCAAAGGTGTAACTAGGCAGAGGGGCACAGCTGGCAGCTGTGCTTGCACCAAGTGCAAGGGCCAATGCCAGCAAACACCAGACTAAATTGCGTGTAAATNTGCGAAACACAGCCATTCCCCTCCTTCTATTCCTTCAGGCCCGAGGTACCCATCGTCTGAACCACGCTGCGCTGGTTAATTACAAAGACGGTAAGCGGAACAATCATCATCACCAAAGCTACCGCCGCACCCACACCCGCCCTGGCAATGCCGCCGGAGACGATCTGATTGAGGGCATAGGGCAGGGTTTTAAGGTTTTCACTGTAGATAAAGCTGCTCCCCGTATTTCCCCACAGGCTCTGGAAGGAGAGGATAATTAAGGTGAGCCAGGCCGGCCGCACAGTCGGCATGGCTACCTGCCAAAACACCTTCAGCTCACTGGCGCCGTCAATGCGGGCGGCCTCAAGCAAGCTGTCCGGCACCATTTGATCCATAAACTGCTTCATCAGGAAAAGTCCCAAACTTGATGCCCAGGCCGGCACAATCACGGCCGCATAGCGGTCAATCCAGCCTAGAAAAGAGATGGTGAGGTAATTGGGTATGGCTGTCACCTCAGGGGCAAACATCAAGGATAGGACAATGAGGTTAAAGATAACCCTAGAGCCGGGAAAACGATGTTTGCTGATGGCAAAGGCGCAGAGGGATGCCAAAAACACATGGCCTGCGGTGCCCAAGGCGGTAATAATCAAGGTATTAAGAAAGTAACGGGAGATGGGAACCCAAGAATCCGCCATCAAAATCGCCAAATCCTTAAAGTTATCCAGGGTTGGATTGCGCACAAAAAACCGCGGCGGAAAGAGAAAGAGCTCATTTAAGGGCTTAAAAGCGCTGCTGATCACATAAACCATGGGCAGAGCCATAAAGGCGCCAAGTAAGATCAGCATCACCAGGGCAGCCACATCTCCCCCTGGCGAACGGGTCACCCGCTTGCGATAAAGGGGCAGTTTCATCTTGGTTCCTCCTCTCTTCCGCTTTTTTTCTTAACCAATTTTCCGCAGGAGATGCTGGACCAGCTGCTGGGTGCCAACCATGATTATAAAGAGCAGGGTGGCGATAGCTGCAGCATAGCCCATCTCAAAGCGAATATTTCCATAGTCCATCAGATGGGTGATCACGGTATGTCCCGCATAGTCCGTGCTGGGAAAGCCCACCAAGGAGACAATATTCTTCCCCGCGGCAAAGGATGAGGTAATGGACATAATAGCCCCGAACATGAGCTGGGGACGCATGGCGGGCAGGGTAATAAACCAGAGCTCCTGCCAGCGGTTNCGCACACCGTCTAGGGCNCCNGCTTCGTAGAGGGTTTCATCAATGCCCTGGAGCCCNGCGATAAAAGCCAAAAAGGATGTGCCCAAACTCATCCAGAGGGTGACCAAAATTGTTACCCACAGCAGGGTGTCCGGATTGGTGAGCCAGCGCACCGGCTCATAGATGATGCCCCAGCGGAGCAAGACGCCATTGATCCAGCCGTAGGCGTCGCCGCTGAAGAGAATGGTCCAGATCATAAAGACATTGCCTGAAATAGATGGGGCGTAAAAGAGCAAAGTCAAGCATGTACGTACAGCGGGCTTAAGTTCATTAATAAACCAGGCCAAAATCAGACAGAGAAAATAGCTGACTGGGCCAGTGATCGCGGCAAAGAGCATGGTGTTTTTCACCGCAATCAGAAAGACATCGTCGGCAAAAAGCAGCTTCACGTAGTTGTCCCAGCCTATCCAGGCCGGAGGCTGGAGCATGTTATAGGATGTGAAGCTGAGCACGATGGAAATTAGTACGGGGATAACGGTGAACACCAGAAAAAGCAAGACGTAAGGCCCGGCAAAGAGATATGAGATGCCCCACTTTTTCCAAAAAGCTCCCCCTCTCACGGCCTGCTCCCCCCTTCCTCATCTAAGCGAAACTCAGCCCGTTTAGAGCGGATTTCTTCGTTCATTACCCGATTGTAATCGAGGAGTGTTTCCCTAATTGGCGCCTGCTTTTCCACAATGCGGCGGAAGGCGTTGTCCAGATGACGGCCTACCATGTAACCTCCGGGCACTTCCGGCACTCCCCTTACCCAGGACAGCTGCTCCTCCAGTTTGCGGTAGTCTTCCGCCGGCCAGGGCAGGCTCCGTAAAGTCTCAGGATTGGCCGCAGGATAGCGGGCGGCTTCACCGAGCAGCGCCTCTAAGTCCAGGGCATAGCGGGCCTGGGTATCTGCATCGGACCACCACTTAAGAAACTCCCAGGCGGCCTCCAGATCCTGTGCGCTGCTTAAGATTACACTGGCGGTTCCGCTGGCGGGGACTGTACGATCAATCGTGCCATCTTCCCTCACAAAGCCCGGCACCGGAGCAAAACCCCACTCACCCCTCAGTTCCGGGGCAAAGACTGTTAAAGTGTTGTACAGGGTGTAAGGCGCAATCAGCAAGGGCATTTCCCCAAGGCGGAAGCGGTTTTCTGCGCTGTATTCCACCGGCAGATTGTAAAGTTCATAAAGATCAGTCCAAAACTGGAAGGCCTCAAAGGCTGTCTGGGTGTGAAGGTTGGTTTCCTTGGCGTCTGCCTGAAAGAGTTCTTCCCCCCTCTGGTTAAGGAACATCAAAAAGGTCAACACTCCCTGGCTGGCAGACAGGCTGCCCCCTCCTGCCGGGGCTTCCCCAATATTCCCGCCCACACTGCGGTTGATCACAGTAAAGGGCAGGCCAAAGTTCATGTTGTCCTTCTGCAGCTCTGGGATAATATGCAGCACTTCACCCCAGGTCTGGGGAACCTCAAGGCCTAACTCACCCAAGATATCCTGGCGATAGAAGAGCATAAAGAACGGCAGCTGTTCAGGGAGGGCGAAGACCCAGTCCCTAAAGCTGAAGGGTTCTAAGGCGGCAGGGTAGAACCGATCCGCGACCTTAGGAAAGTCGGGGAAGACAGAAAGGTCTGCCACCGCTTCCCTGAGGCCAAAGTTCATGGGCTGGCTGGGGTCCACACCAAGTGCCACATCTGGCCCCCGCCCGGCCAGCGTTGCCTGGAGTAAAATATTCATGTTGACGAGTTCCAAGTCCACCCTGATGCCGGTCTGGGGGGTAAAACTGTCTTCGATCATGGTCTTGAGGGCCTGGGCCTGATCGCGCCCGGTGCCGATCCAGACTTTAATGCTGCGATCTTCTGCAAATCCTTTACTCAGATCGCCCAAGGCGCTGTAGTCATGGGTAAAGGAAGCGGCGAGCTTGGCAAACTCATGCCTCACCGTTTGCCACAGGGCAGGACTGGCCTCAGGCAGATCCGCATCTGGGCTGGAAACCAGGAGGTAGTCAATCTGCAATGGCTGTTCCACAGTCTGCAAAATCCAAGTTCCCAGGGCGCTAAGATTATCCCGGTACTCTTCTAGGCGCAGCTGAATTGACTCTGGGTTTTGGGCCATGCTCTCGAGCTGCAATGCCAGATTGCGCACAGTGAGCATATGGCCGCCCCGCTCCTGGGTGCTCCCTTCCAGCTGATCCGCAAGCTCATGGAGGAGTGCCGCCTGCTTTGCCATATCTTCCAGCACTTCCGGAATGCGCTCGGGCAACTGATAGTCCCGCAAAGGATCAGGGTCTGGAGAAATAACCATGATTACTCTCCGGTAGATCCGGTTCAGCTCATAGAGACTTGCTTCCACCGCCTGCACCAAGGCGGCTTGTTCGCCCAGGACTACTTCTAAGGTTATTTCATGTCTGCCCTCGCTAAGGTAGAACAAGTAGGGTTCATCCTGATCGCCTAGGACATGCATCCGGTAACGGGTGGAATAGCCAAACTCCACCGCATCAAGTTCGGCAAAGGGCACCTTGCCGTCAATTAACACCCTGCGATTGCTGGGGATGCCCCGGCGAAGATTCTGCTTAGCCTTAAAGGCAATGGTATAAAGGCCTGTTGTGGGCACGGTAAATTCCCAAGTAATCCACTGTCCGGGCTGGTTGAAACGCCAGCCGCCAATGGAGTTTAGGCGAATCTGGGCGGGATGGTACGGTTCCATGGTAGGATCGCCCGCATCGGATATGGCAAAGAGGGTGGAATGGGACCGGTAAAGGGCATCTTCCCCCTGAACTTTAACAGAAATGCCGCTGGTTGGCAGGTTTGGCCAGCTTCCCTTAACCTTTTGGTAGGATTCGGGCTGGGCCGCCTGGCCAATCACAAGCTTTTCAATTACAATCGGTTCCTGATGGGCAACNAGGCGAATAGTTGAAATACCTTCCGGCAGGTAAAATAGAAAAGGTTCCTGTGTATAGCCCCTTGAGTCCGCCAGGGGCTGGATTCTTCGCATAGGGTACTCTACCTGGGCCGGCCGGATCTCATTGCCCAGGCTGTCCCGGAGAACAGCTCCCCCGTTGCCAAAGGTGCGATGGAAGAGAAGGTAACGGGCTTCTGCAAAGGGGCGTTTACCGTTTAGCAAAATCTCCTGTTCCATGCTGGCCCCCCGGCCCGGGGCTGCTGTGTATTCTAAGCTGATGTTGTAGAGGCCTGCCTCGGGCAGTTTAAATGTCCATTGAATATAGCCTTCTTCCGAGACTTGCACCGCCCCCTCTGGCAGTTTCTCCGCCCGATAGGCATTGGAGAAGTCGCTGGCCAAAAGGGTCAATTCCAGCTCTGGGCGGGGCAAATTAGCCAAGCCTGCGAGATATTCGTGATAACGCAGTTCACGGCAGGAAGCTGTGCCGGCACATAGTGCCGCAACCGTGACTACGAGCACAAACACTGCTAGGCGATGCAAACTACGCTGCACGAATATCCCTCCTCCTACACTAACTTTTTTACAGATTTGCGAATGATCAGTTCTGTGCCTAAGGTGATCCGCAAGGGCACATCGGAATCTTGGCCTTCGATCAGCCCATGCAGCCGCCTGGCAGCTAAAGCGCCCATGCGGCGCTGATGGATGTTAACTGTTGTTAACGGCGGAGTGACATGTTCGCTGAGCTCCACATTGTCAAAGCCGACCAAGGAAAGATCATTAGGCACCTTGATACCGGCGGCCTCGCACTCTTTTAGCACGCCTAGGGCAGTGCTGTCATTGTCAGTGATCACCGCGGTCACAGGCAAACCCCGTTCCAGCAAGACATGTAAGCCCTGGCGCCCCTGTTCTACCTGGGGCCCCGATTCGCTGTGGAGCCAGAGCCAGTCAGAACTGCGTCTAATGCCGTTTTCCCTCAGGGCAGCCCGGTAGCCGTCGTACCTTTCCTGCAAAGAGCGGTGCGATAAGGGACCGCCAATAAAGCCAATGCGTCTATGGCCCTGGCTGACCAGGTAGTTGACGAGGCGCATGATTCCGCCCCGGTTGTCGGTGACCACACAGTCTACTCCCATCTCCGGTTCCCAATTGTCCACCAGCACAACGGGTATTCCCCGCCCTTTCGCCTCCCTGGCGATAGCTGGATAGACATCCGCGCCAACTAAAATCAATCCGTCCAGCTGACCGGTGCTGTGCAGTTCCCACAGACTGTGATCATGGGGGCTGGAGATGGTTTGGAAGAAAACTTTATAACCGTACTTCTGGCATTCACTTTCCACACCGGCCATTACAGTTCCATAAAAGGGATCGGTAGGCAGAGACTGCAGCCGGGAGTTAAAAACAATGCAGATGCTTTGATGCACGTTTTCCTTTATGTTTGTCGGATTGAGTTCATACCCAAGTTCACCGGCTTTTTCCCAGACCAGCTTGCGTGTTTGGGGACTGATCCTTCCTTGCCCGGTTAAGGCCCTGGATACCGTGGTTATAGATATTCCTAGTTCTCGGGCAATGTCTTTTTGGTTTACTCCCACATTGCTGCCTCCTAATATGGCTGGCGTTACATTTCTAGCCTGAATCCTTCGCTTTGCGCAATTTGCGCAAAGTCATTTAAGGGGATCCTGTTTGTGTAATCATTATTCTATGCATGTTAGGTAATTCCTCCTTAATTCTTGTATTTTTATGGAATCGCCCAGCGCGCCAGTTGATTTGCACATTTTTTGCGCACACATTCGGGAGCATATTGCGCAGCTATTCAAAATTGTGCGGGGCCTGCCAGCGTAGACAAAAAAACCCCTTTGCCAAAGGGCAAAGGGGAGAGAGTATCTATGGCCGCCGAATGCTTCACTAATTACTTACCACTGGCAGGCGCTTGATAGTTGCTTTAAAGAAATTACCGTCGCGTTCGTCAATAAATTCTATGTGTGGGTAGGCTTGCAGCGATCGGCGAATGCCACTACCCAAACCACGGTATGGTAGAATCTTGGTTGCAAAAGAGGCTAGAATCGGATTTCGAATATTTGAGTTCCCTTGCAGTATGTTCGCTACTGTCAAGTTATTCGGCAAATGTCCAGGACTGATAATCTCTATTCTGTCTGCAAAGATAAATACTCTTATGGGTGCAGCAACGAAGTAGTCACGGTGAATAATCGCGTTTACCAAGAGCTCCTCAAAAACGATCCCTGGAATCTCAGGGTCTCCCACCGTATTAATCCCTTTCTCGCGTTGGATATACCTGATGTTCCTTCTAATGAAATTGCTAATCTGTTGATACTGATCAATGATTTTCCCGATGATATCTTTACTTTCAATGTAATGTTCCACAGAGATATCGGTACCGGGATAGGCCACTGCCTTGATCATGAATAACGGCAGTTTGGCAGTGGGTTCTCTAGAAAACAGTAATGCCCCACTGCGATTAAAATTACCGTCTTTCATTAAGTTCATGTTTTCCAATAATTGTGGCAGGGGAACTTCCACCGAATCAAGGGATTGCCCATATTCTTTTTTGTAAAACTCTTGAAAATATGGCAGATCCAGATCCGCCACCGTCATGCCTGGGACCTCAATACCATCACCATGTATCAATCCAGATGCCTGAAACAGTCTCTGCAGCTCTTCCCTAGACGTAGTTTTTCTCTTACTGGCACCAGACCTAACCCACACTACGCCGTCACTATCCACGTAGGGCTTGCTTACTCCCCTTGGAACAGACACTACCACCACTATGCCCTTCTCTAGAAGGACATTTTTCGTCTCAACATTAATGGCAGGACGAATATTGCCAGAAGAGGCATTGACCAATATTCTATTGATGCGAGGTATGTCATCACTGTTCAAGCCCGTGAGGGTGCCATCATCACCAACCCCAATCAGAAGTATTCCGCCGCTTGAGTTGGCAAAAGCAACCAACTCTTGGGCTAATGACTTCTCATTAGTCACATCAGCCTTGAACTCCAGACTACTATCTTCACCTCTGGCAATAAGTTCTAAGAGCTCTGAGGTTTCCATGTTTCGTATTTCCTCCCCCTCTTGATGAAGGCCTCTTCTCCACCTTCCATGATGCTTACTATATCATTCTGTATCTCGGGTTTATCAATACTGCCGGTTCTTACCGAGATGTTACCGGTACCATACTCACAGGTCATCACTTGCTCTGCGTCACCCAGTACAGGAAAATTAGCATTGTGTGTCGCAAAGATAAACTGTGTCTCGCTTTTTAGTTGCATCACTAGTTTTATCACATCTTCATAGATGGTTTGATTATCTAAGTCGTCTTCAGGTTGATCAATAATCACTACATCACTGTCTTTTTGGCTGAGAATGAAGAGAATTAAGGCGGACGCCCGTTGCCCTAAAGAATGCTCCCTAAGGGGTAAACCATGATAACGGATTTCAAATTGGTTCGGGACCTGATAGGTCAGCAAATCCGACAGATACTCCAGAAAAAGTTCCCTGAACTTATCCCTGAAAGTCGGATTCAAACCATTAGTAACGTCATCAAGAGATTTGTACATGTCGATAAAGTCGGGATAAGAGCCAACGAGTGTCCGAAACGTGTCCTCCCTAATTCTACTGCCTCGGAAAATCCCCTTGAAAAAGTCTAGAAATGCTGCCTTATCACCCTTAAAATGGGCTTCTATCGCTATCGGTGTATCAGATTTGTTGACGTCATCTAGCTCAGCCCTCAGTAGCAAGAATTCTTGGTGCCATAGTTCTTTTAGCTTTGCTAGCCCGTGCTGCAGTTTAGTTTCAAGATCTTCTCGTTCCTGCAGCTGGTTGTTTAGCGCCCGCAGCATTTGGTTTGCTTGGTCAATGGTTGCACGCAGCTGACGAAAATCACTGGTGTTAATTGCCTTTGAGTGCAACGTTTGTTTCAACTCGGCGGCAAGAGCCCTTTCTATCTCAGCAAACTCCTCTTTCAGCCCATCCCGCTCATTTTCGAACTCATCGTGTCGCCTTTCCAGTTCAGCTATTATAGTCTTTGTCTTGATAATCAGCTTTTGTAGGTCTGTGGACGTAGTTACTATCTCACTATAGGCTTCAAAGAAAGATTCAAAAAACTTTGAGTTGAATTTCGACCTGTAATGCAAATGGTTTTTCAACTCGTCCTCGTGTTGGCTGAGCAGATTCTCCAAATCCGCGACATATTCGCGAGCGGTAGATATTACTGCAGAGAACTTTCTAGCATCCTTATCATATTCAACCTGTTTCCCTAGTTTCTCCTCTATGCCATGTCGACTGTATTGTTTTAGGCGGTATTCTGCATCGGCCTTCTTTGCCTGATATTCCGATATACGTTCCTCTATACCAGCGAGGGTTTTCAGGCGAGCTACGATCTCTCTGACCGCCTGCTCTTGCGTGTCAATTTGAGTACGCATATGGTCTAGTTTGTCTCCTAACATTCTTTCTACTAAACCCTTCTCAAAGTCTAAGCTGGTGCTGGACAGATCCTTTTGACCAAAATAAATCGGATTACGCAACACCGTTTCTCTCAAAGAAATGCCGGGTTTAACCACTCCATTGATGAAGACATCTGGTGCTTCGTTATATATCCTGCGAACTTCGTATTCCTGCCCATGCTGATCGACGGTCCTGACTGTCACTTTGCCCCCACTTCCGAGAACAAATGCTGGGAGATTTTCCTTGTAAGGATCTTTCTGTGCGACCATATCGCCCAGAGGTATATTGAAAGCATAACGTATGGATTCAATGATTGAGGACTTTCCGCTGCCGCGAATCCCAATTAAAGTATTCAGACCCGGAGAAAAAGCTATGGTTTGTCCGTCTAGGAGTCCACCCTCGAACTCAACTTCCTTGATGTATGAATGCTGACATGTTTCTGGCTCTTCGGCCACCCGGACTATATGATCAAGTAACGCATATTTGACCGCATCGAAGGACCAATACCCGATTTTGATATAACATTGACGCCCTTGTCCTATTTCTTCAATCGACTTCGGATCAGAGCCTTCAACTTCGGCAGGATACCAACCTTCGAGCCAGCGTTTGACTTTTGCTCTGCAAACTTTCTTGTTATTTAGTTGATTATGGCTACGGACTTTCTGAAAGCCTAGTGTTCTGTTGCGAAAATCCGAATCTTTGCCAAACTCTCTTATCAAACCTCCGTCCAATTCTTTCCAAAGGCCACTGCGCTCTTCGACATGGGCAAAAATGAGGAAGTAGTCTTTATCAAAACGGTCTAATCGTTCGATCAACTCTAGCAGGCCGCAGGAGGTCGGTGTGCTGCGTCGTTCAGCGAATGACCTCCCCTCAAAGACACTGCCAATAAATTGGTTAACGTGGTCATTGCCTTCGCTGATCCATTCATCCGAGAAAACCACGAGTGTATGGACACCATTCGCACCTTCCCGCACACGAAGTTCCACACCTGGGAGCAACATGATATCCTGCCTCATAGCTGTCTTTTGCAGGGCAATGAACTCATCGTAGTCGAACTGATTGTGATTGGTGATTACACCTACACCAATACCTGACTGTTTCAGAGCATCTACATAATCTGACAGAAAATATCTTTCATCACCAGAGTACTTGAACGTATGATCAGATCTAGTATGCAGGTGAAAATCAGCCCTTACCCACTTACTACCATGCTTGAAGACATCGGTTCGAGCCATCTTGATGCAACCTCCCTTTCATCACCGGGGTAATGCATGCCCTTTCAGCCAATCCATCAGAGCGTCACCAAATCTATCAGGTTAGTTCATCTTTTCGCAGTTTTTCACTCGTATTCCTGCTTTGCGAATCGTGAACAGCAAAAGCAAAGCTTAGCCAACACTTCCTGCCCGCAGCTTCGAAATCCTACCGGTGTTCATAGCGTCCAGCATTTAACTTAAAAGAGAGACCATATACTGATTAAGGAGCCATGATCTTCCCTCTTTAGTACCTTGATGACACACCTTGGAAACGGCAGTTGACCCCGAGAAAGCTCCCTGTTTAATCCCGCAAAATAACCAGGCTCCGTCGTCTTTCCCTCTACTGAGAGAAATATCACACGATAGGGTTCGAGCGTTTTACTGGATCCTCTCTCAAAAACTGAGCCTTTCAACCTATACCTAGTTATGTGACGGATCCCCGTCTGTAAAGATCTCAAATGAATCGAAGAGAGGTACTGCCCCATAGCGCCCCAATAGATAGGCTTTCTCAATTTCTTTATCATATCGCACTTTAAAGTCGTCCAGAGAGAATAATGCCGAACCCTTTAGCTGGCGTTCAATAAGCCAAATTTCATCTCGCCGAAGCAGTTTTAGGTCCAAAAGCGAAGACTCGTGCGTTGTAACAACCATTTGGGTATTGTTTGTATGTTGATAAAACAACTCTACAAACTCTCTTGTAAGGTTTGGATGCATGTTGCGATCAATTTCATCAACAAAAACAACCCTGTCTTCCACTTCATCGAACAAAAGGGGTACCAGATCAAAGAGTCGCTGTGTACCATCGGATTCTTCGTGGAGATCAAATCCCTCATAGGCCTCCCTGTGCTTTAGTCTAAGCTTCTTAGCAATAAATTCATTGTTGTGGCGACGTAATGCCAAAAGTACATCCGGACCTCTCACCCCAAACTCCTCTCGGTCACTAAGCTTGTGAACGACATCCTTCAAAAAGTTTTCCTTTGCATCTTTTGGCCAATGCTCTAAAGCATCTTCAATAGTGGTGTGTTCAACGTCAAGGGCTTGAATCCCCGTATCAAAATGCATCAAGAACTTCTCAAATTGTCTCTGCATTTCTTCGTTTTCGGTAACGAAGGGCAAAGGTCCAAACTCAGAATCTGGGAAGATCACAATCAGTGCTTCAAACCAGCGGTAAACTTGCTTAAAGATCCCCAGCTCTTCTTGGAGAGGTTTTTCCGCCAACTCTGTGAGAAAGAGATCCTTTGGCACAGACCTAATATCTTCAGCGTAAATGTCGAACCTTGTCTTTTGCGTACCCTTCAGGCTTAAGTCGGTTGTGACATCTGTTTTGTCCCGCACAAAAAAGTAAAATTCGGTCCCGTTCTTCCGCAGCTCATAGAGCCATTCCTCAGCAATTGCGCCATCCTGATACGAAAGGGCGAAGCCGTAAGAGTAGACCTTATTCTGGATTAGAATCTCGAATTGGAACACCCCCGGCTGATTGACCCCATCCTCGATCATCTTGTTATATTGTTTCAGCCGTACATTGCGTGCTGAACCTTCCACGATGATCTCCCGGGCAAAATCAACAGCCTTAATCAAGTTTGACTTGCCTGAGGCATTAGCGCCATAGACGTAAGCTGCCTTCAGTAGTTTTAAGTCACCTATAGTCATGGTGTGATTGTCTAACTGATTCAACCTTCCGTTGGCCACTAACGAAATCTGTGCAATATCACGAAACGAACGGAAATTTTCCACCGTAAAACGTACCAGCATATCAGCTGCCCCCTTATACATACCTTCACACTCTTCCGCGTGTCCTTTTGTATAGTATACGAGGCATTTTCACCTCAAATACAATTTTTCCTCCCTCAAATTGATACTTTTCCATTTTCCCGGTGTTTTTTTCTCTTGTTTTGATTGACACTACAGATTCACATGTGCTAATATCAACTAGTTTGCAAAGAGGTTTATTGGCGACAGTCGAGTACCGCAATAGAGGGAAGGGGAGGAAACCACCCATACTTGGCCAATAACTAGGTAGACAATCCAATGGAGGGAATACACCGTGAAGAAACCTGCATTGATCCTGCTGCTCATTTTTTCCTGCTTACTGCTGACTGGATGTCTGCCTGGTGATGGGAGAAATTCAGAGGCAAGGCCCGCCGGCTTTTTGTGGGGCATTTGGCATGGATGGATGGCGCCCATTTCCTTGATCGTCAGCCTGTTTCGAGGTCACATCCGCATCTATGAAACTGCCAATACAGGCTGGTGGTATGATTTGGGCTTTTATATTGCAGTAATCGGCGGGTTTGGCAGCATTGAACTAGTGCGAAAAAAGAAAAGATAGGATCAGCTGAAAAGGCTGCAAGAAGCGGTTTTTAACCTTTTCCTGCAGCCTTTTTTGTATTGCAAGAGCTTATGACCCCTCAAAGCTCACAGCATCTTCCCCTATTAGTCCGTGGTAGGCGGCTTCCCTCTGATAAAATCCGCTTTCCAGCTGTTCAGCCTGGATAATCTCCTTGCCGTAGGTCTGCCTGAGCTGCAGACTGTATACAACTGGGAAATACCTAAGGATTGATTCTTCCTTATGGGCAGTAAAGCACAAAAGTTGAATCTGATTAGCTTTGGCCACTTCAAAGATAGGATCAAGAACATGGTCTGCTGAAGCTTTGCCAAAGGGATTGTCCGCCACTAAAACCTTCCAGGAGTTTGCTTTCCCTTCCATCTGTTGCCTGATGTGGGCCAGCATTACCATGAACATCGTGATGTAAGCGCTGTAATTCTCACCGCCTGACCAGCGGGATACATCATCCCAAGGTGCATGGTGCAGACGCTGATGACGGATGAGCGATTCGCTCCTGGGCTTGTACACTTGCACCCGGCAATTCTCAATGGGAGCCAGTACATTCAGCAAGCTCCTGGTGCGGAGTAAATCGCCCAGGCGTGCATCTAACTCATCATCGTCCATGCCGTCTTGCTGCCAAGTCTGCATTTTATCGATCACATCTGCCAGATACTGCTCCATACGGACCTTATTCTCTTCTTCTGAGTTCGTGGGCCAATCCATGACTAAAAGCTGAAGCGTACGTCCGTAGAGGCCGATGCGCGAATTTTTCGGGATCTCCAGGATACTCTCGTAAATGGTCAGGGCCCGGCGGGTACAGAGATTGACCAAGTGGGTGAAGTTCTGTTCGCTCTCCACCAAAAGTTTCTCGTACTGCAGCTTATAAGCTGCAATAGCCTCGAAAATGCGAATAAACTGCGTTTCTACAAAATCAAAGTCATAGAGCCGCCCTTCGGCCACAATACTTTGGATCTCCCGCACAAACTGGCGCACCCGCACATTATTAGTCTTTTCCAGCTCCTCCCGGTAGCGATGGAATGCCTGGTTCACCTTAAGCTTATGTGTCTCAACTTCTCCGCTAACCTGATGGCGCCGCTCTTGAACTTGGCGCACCGCGGCCCGGGGCCTGAGCCCATACTTTTGCCACTCTTCCTGCGTTAAAGGCGTCACTTGCTTCCAACTGGCCTGCACAAGATCTCGATAGGTTTCTAGAATCTGTTCATAGGCTTCTCTATTCTCCAGCTGCCAGGCGGCAAGCTTATCCTGTCTTGCAAAAAGATCGCTCAGCGTATTTTCGACCTGCCGAAGGGAGGACTTACATACTTCCACCTCTTCGGCGTGGAGAACTTGATCATAACCCAAATAGGGATCTTTACCGTAAGAACTTTGTATCCCTTCTGCCAAGGTTAAGACTACCTCTTGGCAAGTAGCGACATGTCCCCGCGCGGTCCACCAGGCTTCTTTGCAGGCAGCTGCCTTAGCTTGGGCATCCCTAAGCCTTTGATCCGCCTCCCGCAGCTCCCCATGGCTGACAGTCCTTTGTATATTTGTTAGGCTCTCGATGTGCACACCACGCCTTGTAATCTCCTCCCTGGCAGCTTCTGCCTCAGAGGCGGCACGTCTGCACAGATCCTCCAGATCACGGCGATCGCTTTGGCGACCCCGCAGTTTCTCTAAGATACCCGCGACCTGACCCTTCAGCTGTTCGTAGGCTGCTTTCGTTTCCTCTGGCTCCACTTCTTTTAAACCATAGGCAGCAAAATCATGCCGGTGGGATTCCAGGGCCCCTTGGCAACTCGCCAACTCACGTGTCTTTTCTGCCTTTTGCCCATGGAGGCTCGCTACTTCCCCATCCCAGCGTGCAATTTGTGTCTGCAAGAGTGCGATCTCACTTACGAGAAACTCCTGCTTACCCCTTTGCTCAGCATACTCTCCGTGGAGAAGCAGAAACTCTGCCAAAAGCTCCAAATACTTCTCTGTTTGCCGCTTCTCTGCGCCAAGCTTTTCCAAGACCGTTTTAGCTTCCCGGATTTCTGTCAGCAAAGCGGCCTGCTCACTTTCCAATTCTCTGAGTTGGACTTCATTTGTCTTCAAGGCAAGCTGCAGGCTGTTCTGTTCAGTTCGCCAGGTTTGGACAAGTTCTAAGGAATAGTTCCGATAGAAACTCTCTATCTCACCCCTTAAATGGGTGATTTCCTCAGCCCGCCCCCGCAGTTCTTGCAAGCGCTCTTTTTCGCTGCCAAGCTGGCCTGCCATTTTCTCCTTGAATTCTCGGAAATATTCCGCGGAAGTATAAAGCTGAAACTCCTCGCCGAGCAAGGTATAAAGCTCACCAGGGAGGATGTTCTGCAGGCTGCCCTCCTCTTGACCCTGGCCAGGGCTGAGGCTTTGCCTCACCAAAAAGAGCAAGGGGAAGTCGGCAGGCAGATCCTGCAAAGTCCTGGCCGCCTGCCTGACGGAGTGGAGCTGTCCTTTTTCCACGATAAGGCAAAACGGCAGGAGGGGATGGTTATGCAGATACTCTTCTCTTTCCTTGTCGGAGTCAGGGTGATCCGCCAGCCATTCACTGCCGAGCAGTACAGGCAGGCCCCTTTTGGCCAGTTCCTGTTTAAGCTGAAGCATCACAGGATGGGGCAGGTATGAATCTCTGCCTTGCAGCAAAGCCCACTTCTCTTCCCGATTGGCCAGGCTGGCCTGGGCCAAAATCAGATTCTGCTGGCTTGCTTCCCAAAGCTCCCGTACTTTCAGGATAATCGAATCTCGGTGCTCGAGTACNGGTAACTGAAAGATAGAGCGGGCGGCTAAAAGTGCCCCTGCCTGTTCCGCCGCCTGTTCATAACTGGCCAGCTGATCCTGGACCTTCTGCAAATTTGCATTTAAGTCCCGCCCCGCGAGCTTAAGTTCGAGGCGCCTTTCTTCTCCCCGTGCAATTTGCTCTTCAGCCTTGTCTATCCATGCGGCTGCGCTCTGGAGGCGCTTCTCTGTTTGACTAAGCAGTTCAGTATAAAACTCTTTGGTAGAAGCGGGNTCCTCCTTGGAGAACTCGGGAATAGATTCGCTCAGCTCCCGCTGGCGCCTGGTATAGCGATCCAGCCAGGCTACCATACTGCCCTGCTCCTGATGCAAATCGGCGAGCTGGGCTTGCTGGTCTTCCTTGGTACGGGAAATTTGCTTCAAGCGCTTCTCCAGTTCCTGGATCAGTTTTTGTATGGCCTCAATCTGCCTGGCGAATTGCTTTTCCTCCGCCTGCCAGGCCCAGGCCATTTCAGCCTTTACAGCAGCGAGCTGTTCCATCAGTTCTGGTTCGGCCACATCTAATGCCTCAAGGCGCGCCGTGTACTCAGCGAGCTCACCTTGGGCTTTAAGCAGTTGATTATAAGAATAGAGGGCGTAAAGCTGGTTTGCACTTGCTTCTGCCTGCCCCAGTCCCTCCTCTGCTGCTTGATACTCTGCTTGACGCCCCTTTTCTTTCAGCTCAGCATCTTTGTATTCCAGCTCTTTCAGATAGACACGGTAGCTGGCTATCTTCCAGTCAAGCTCAGCTTTACGCTCTTGCTTGTCTTCAATTTCCCCGGTCAGCCCTTCCATCTCCCGGGAAGCCCCCTGGATATGATGATCGAAAGTCTTAGCCAAAACGGCCAGCTCCCCATGGAGGCGCTGGAGTTCTTTTTGCCTGTCATCTAAGGCCTGCACAACCTGGACCACATCTTCGGCCTGATTTTGGACAACCTCAAAGTCAGCTATGTTTTGCTTGATCACAGGTATCTGCAAGAGCGATACCTTGTATTCATTGAAGGCATTCACNAGCTCCTGCTTCTTGCTTTCGTTGCGGAAGATCACCTGCTCCACGCTGGGAATGAGCAGATTGTCCATAAGCTGGGCAGTTGTCCTGCAGCGTTCAAAAAATCTGTCAACTCCGCCTTCTGTGTTATTGGTATCCCGAATGTTTCTCCATTCCTCCGGCAGGATATGGTAGTAACGGAGGCGTTCCTGGTAGCTTTGGACTTGATCGAAGATCTGCACTTGCTGCCTAGCTTCACTGCGCAACCAGTCCCGGAGCTCTTGGTAGCGAATGGGCTGGCGCCTGCCCCCTTCCAGTTCTGTAACGAGGGGCAAGGAAGCGATGGTTAATCCCTCTTCCCTGCCGTCCTCGCCTAGGGTTGGCTTTGGGTAATCAAAGAGATAGTTGAAATAGCGGAACTGATCATCGNCGCCGCTAGTAAAGCAAAAGCCTGTGCAGACATAGTCTTTCTGGTCACCTGAACTGTCCAGGAGCCATTCTACTGCCACATGCCCTGTATACTTGGAACTATGCAAAAGCTCTACAATCCTTCGCCCCTGCAGTCTCTCATTGGGCAGCACAACCTGCATGATGAGTTGCAGGAGCAGGGTCTTCCCTCCGCCGTTAGTGAGCAGCACAAGGGCGTCCTGTTCCGCAAGATCAAAAATCAGATCAGGAAATTGCTTTTTAGCATAGTCGTATTGAATATTTGTAACTCGAATACGGTTAATGCGAGGCATCAGCTGCCTCCTCTCCTTCGTCTTCCCCTTTAAGATTTAGAGGTTGGGCCAACAGCTGCAGCAAGTAGTCTTTGCGCTGGCTGTGGAAGTAATATTTGACAACCAAGTGTTCGAGCTTGGGCAGAAGGCGAACTTCTGAATCGTCCAAAACTTGCACTAAACCCTCGGTTTCGAGGAAACCAAGTATCCTCAAAAGAAAGCTGATCCGGTTATTGCGCCCCCGCCGCTGGTACTTCAGCGTCTCATTAAAGGCTGGCATTTCGCTCCAGAGCGCTGCTACACTTGAGAGGTTAACCTGCATTTCTTCTTCCCAGGCCTCAACCTGCTCACCACTGGCGGCCTGGATTTCCCCGACATGGCCTGTCATAATCGCTTCCAGTTCTTCCAGGGGAAGAAACTGCCTGGAGGTCAGGGTTTGATCATCGCTGTTATAAAACTGGGCGAGCAGGCAGAGCATGGCAAAGTAGGCCAGATACAGCTCGCTGTTGTTTTCCAGCTTCATGGCGGTTCGCAGTTCTTCATTGGTATAGCCGAAGAAGCGATTGTTCACCCCGGGCGAGAGATAGAGATGGCTGCCCATGGAGAAAATCTTTAGATCCGCTTCCTTCTCGATGATTTCCTCTAGAATCAAGCGGACATTGGGGTTTTGTTCGTAATGATAAAGAAGCTCTAAATCTTCAATATGCCC
>JGI24707J26582_10001283_pt1 | contig 19698 bp, 18 predicted proteins | sample BioPla1DNA1_FD_26582 | JGI IMG/M metagenome (IMG submission 26582)
CAATGATATTTTTCAATTCATCTAATCTTGCTTTTTCTTCTGCAGTTAATTTATCTGCTTCCTTTTCAGCTTTCTCAACAAGAGCNTTGTATTCTTTTTCTAATTCAGTCCATTGCTCTTCAGAGTAATCTGCAATATTCTCAACTGCTTCTTCAGCCATTTCTTGAACTGTAGTTACAGCTTCTTCAACTGCTGGTTTTTCTTGATTACTTTTAGAACCTCCACAAGCAAATAACAACGATGATGTTGCTAAAACAAATAACAATCTTTTCATAAATTTTCAATTATTTAATACCATATTAAAAATAGCATGCAAAGATAAGTCTTTTATTTTATCAATAAATTATATTTCCATTTATTTTTAAGTGTTAGACTAACAAAACAAATAATTTTATCACTCCATCAACCCAACTTTGAAATTATTTACAATATTTCTGTATTAAATCATCAACTAAAGGATCATTAAGCTCTTTTGCTTTATTAAAACTTATACAAGCTTCAGAATTATTTTTCAGTTGTATCTGTGTTACTCCAAGTAAGCGATAGCTTTCAGCATAGGTGGGGTCAATCTTAATAGCTTCTTTAAATATTTTCTCAGCCTCATCATTACGCCCTACTCTAAGATTAGTAGCTCCCAACTCTATATGATAAACCACTTCATCGGGACTAATTAGAATTGCTTCTGAGAAATCATTTAATGCTTTCTGAAATAACTTACTATCACGTGATACTTGCCCTCTAAGGTAATAAAACACATCATTAACACGTCCGCCCATCACATCATAAAACGTATCATAATCTTTCAAAGCATCTCGATGACGATTCAGAATTGAGTAAACATGTGCTCGTTCTAAATAATAAGTCGCTTCTTCTTCCGTTGGCCGTTCAGAAACATGAGCAATACAACTATCTAAAAAAACAACTAATTCTTCGGGTTGAGCGCCTAATAATTCTTTTGATTTAGCTGCACTATAATAAGATGTAGATGTGGCTTCATTAGAATTATTAATTTGCTGATAGATATCAAATGCCTCTTGATACTTTGCATCCGCAAAATAAATATCACCTTTCAACTGGAGATAAATAGATAAATTATTAATTTCTAATCCGCGATCAATAAGTTCTAATGCATCTGTTAAAGCCCATCCTTTAGGTTTTTCATTGGCTTGTACTAAATTATAATTATAAATTAATTTGGCATAACTATAGTAAACTTCGGATTTATCTGTAGCTACATTTACCGCTTTAGCCATAATATCTTTAGCTTCTTTTAGATTAGCTTCATCATTTATATCATTAAATGCATAATAAGAAGCTTTTCTAACATATCCTTCAGGATTAGTAGGGAACTTCTGTATAAAGTCATTTAATAAACTAAGGTATTCCTCACCTTGTATTTGAGAAGAAACTATAAAAAGAAAAACAAGTGCTTCTTCTTCGGTATCGGGCAAAGCCTTTTTAATACCTATTTTTTTCAAGGATAAATCATTAAACGATAAAGCACCTATAGATTGAGCAATAATATAATTAGTATCCACTGCATAGCTAATTGAAGTAGCCTCCTCGCCGATGGCTTCTTGAGATAAACCTACAACCTCACCATTCTGATTCATTATAGGACAACTGACCATTTTATCTTTTAGAGGTAAATTCAAAGTATAATAGTTGTAATCCCCTATTCGTGACACCTCTTTTATTGTACCAGCTATAGTTTCCTCTTTTTGTTGAGTTGCATAACCTAATAAATAGACTGCATCACCTGCGTTAAGCTTTTTTTCATTAACCACTAAAGCCTCTACACTTTTATCTACAGCCACTTTAAATTTAATAACATCATAGAGGTCATCAACCCCCATAATAGCTTCAACCTCAAATCCTTTACCATCAGCATCTACTATTGTAGCTCGCTGAGCTCCTTCAAACAAAGCATATTGAGAGACTCCTACCCCTTTACTATCAACAAAAAAACCATTTCCGGTTCGAAGTATTTCGTCTTTATCATTATAGGTAATGATTGAGAAAACTGCTTTACGTGCTTTTTTTACCCATTTGGGTGATTGAGCCATTGTCCAGCTAAAGCTTAATAGGCTTAAAACTGAAAATAAAAGTATTCGTTTCATTTATTAATCTTCTGTATTTAACATTCTACATTTTAAGGCTTCATAAACAATTATACCTGCAGCAACCGAAACATTTAATGAATCTATTGTTCCCACAATAGGAATAGAAGCCCAATGATCACAAAGAGCTAATAATGGTGCTGATACCCCCACATCCTCGGCCCCCATAACTATACAAGTAGGAGCAGTATAATCAATTGATGAATATATTTCCGTTCCCTTTTCTGAAGCAGCTACAATTTGAAATCCACTATTCTTAAGGTATTGAAGAGTTGATTTTAGATTCTCCTCACGACAAACAGGAAGAGTCATTAAGGCTCCTGCCGATGTTTTAATAGCATCAGCATTAACTGACACACTACCCTTTGATGGAATAATTATTGCATTAACCCCAGCACATTCACATGTACGAGCTATAGCTCCAAAATTTCTAACATCTGTAACCCCATCTAAAAGGATAAATAATGGGCTTTTTCCTTCTTCAAATAAAAAAGGAACAACATCTTCAACTTTATAATAAGTAACTGGAGAAATAAACGCAATCACTCCTTGATGGTTTTTCCTTGTTTCTCTATTTAATCGTTGGATAGGTACTCTTTGAACAGGGATTTTCTTTCCCCTAATCGCATCAAACAACTCTTTTGATAACTCACTTTGAATATCTTTTTTAATTAAGATTTTATCTACTTCTTTTCCCGCTTGAACAGCTTCAATAACTGCTCTTACGCCAAAAATCATTTCATTTTTAGGATTCATTTTATTTTTCTTTTTATAAAAACCCTAGCAATTCTTTAGCATTATCTAAAGCAGCTTGAGTTAAAGTAGAGCCACTCACCATCTGAGCTATTTCTTCTACTCTTTCATTGTCGTTTAATTCANTAATATGGCTATGTGTTTGATGTTCATCATCTTTTTTATACACTTTATAGTGGNTTTTACCACGAGCCGCTATTTGTGGAAGATGCGTAATACTAATTACTTGCTTATCATTAGTACTCATTTCCTCCATAATAATAGCCATTCGTTCAGCTATTTCCCCTGAAACCCCAGTGTCTATTTCATCAAAAATGATAGTAGGCAATTGCATTTTTCCTACCATCATAGCTTTTAATGATAACATAACACGAGCTATTTCACCACCTGATGCTACCGCACTTAATGGTTGCAAAGGAGTATTCTTGTTTGCTGAGAATAAAAAGGTAATAACATCTTCTCCCCATTGATTAGGTTGTTTTCTTTTATCACATTTTACCTGAAACTGCACATTTTTCATCCCTAACGGAACTAAGTGTTCTACAATTTCTTTCTCAAACTGAAGAGCTGCTTTTTTCCTTCTCTTACTCAACTCTTTTGCTTTAACCTTAACCTCATCGAATGATAAAGTTATCTGCTTGTTCAGCTCTTTTATTTCGTCTTCTAAAGAACTTATTGTTGTTAATTGATTTTTATACTCCTCTTTTAATTCTATTAATTCTTCAATTGTTTGAGCTCTATGTTTTTGTTGCAGTGAATAAATAAGATTCAATCGATTCTGTATCTGTTCTAACTCAATAGGATCAAACTCAATATGCTCCTCTTCTCTAGTTATTTCATGATAAATATCTTTTAATTCAATATAAACACTACTTAACCGATCCGATAACATGTTAGAGGAGGGAAAGACTTTACTTAAATCTCTTAACGACCGAACACCTTCATTTAACAAAGAAAGAACACCCTTATCATCATTATCTAAAACAGAATTCAATCGATAAAGAGTTGCTTTAATTTCCTCAGCATGTGATTGTAACTCAAAAGTCTCTTCAAGACGCTCCAACTCCCCTTTCACTAAATTAGCCTCTTCTAGCTGTTCTAATTGAAACTGAAGATAATCTTGTTGTGTTTTTCCTTCTTCTGCCTCTTGAATTAGTTGTGATAGTCTTTTGGTTTTCTTTTGCCAATCCATAAAGACTTCCTTATAGACTACAAGTAAATCATCATTCTGAGCCATAACATCTATGACGTCCATTTGAAAACTCTCTTGACTCAGTAGTAAGTTTTGATGTTGAGAGTGAATATCAATTAAATAATCACCCAACTCTCTCATTTGAGTAAGGTTTACAGGAGTATCGTTTATAAAAGCTCTACTTTTTCCTGTAATTAATACTTCACGGCGTAAAATACACTCTGAATGATAATCTAACTGGTTAGCTTCAAAAAAAGGTTTTAAATTATACGATCCAACCTGGAACTCAGCCTCAATAATACACTTCTCTTCTCCCGCACGGATGGATTTACTATCTGCACGCTGTCCTAGCAACAGGTTTATAGCGCCTAATAATATTGATTTTCCAGCTCCAGTTTCTCCTGTAATAACAGAAAACCCCTTATAAAAAGGGATAGATAGTTGCTCTATAAGAGCATAATTCTGTATGTATAGCTTTTTTAGCATAAACTTTTATAAATGAAAAATCGAGTCTTTATATTAAAAATAGTAGATTAAGTCAGCCTCAACTAATTAATAATAGTTGCTAATTTATCTACAATATCGGATGCAACGGCCTCTTTACTTTTTAATGGATAAACTTTCGCCTCATTTTGATCAATCAATGTGACTTTATTTGTATCCACTTGAAATCCAGCTCCAGCATCTCTCAGTGAATTTAGAACAATAAAATCTAAATTTTTCTTTCTTAGCTTCTCTTTTGCATGTGTTTCTTCATCATCAGTTTCTAAAGCAAAACCAACCAATCGTTGATGCTCTGTTTTTATTTTTCCTAAAGAAGCAGCAATATCTTGAGTGGGTTTTAACTCTAATAACACTTTATTCCCCTCCCGTTTTACTTTCTTATCAAACGTTTCACTAGGAGTAAAATCCGCAACCGCTGCNCATAAAATCCCAGCATCCATCAAAGGAAATGCTTCAACAGAAGCATTATACATTTCATCTGCTGAGGTTACATTGATACGTTTAATTAATGGAGAGGAGACCTCTAAGTTTACAGGACCACTTATTAAAGTCACCTCAGCTCCTCTTGCTACACATGCTTCAGCTAAAGCATAACCCATCTTACCCGAAGAATAATTACCAATAAAACGAACAGGATCAATTTTCTCGTAAGTAGGACCAGCTGTTATAAGTATTTTTTTTCCTTTAAGAGTGGCTTGTTTTGAAAAAAAACGCTCCAGATGATTGATCAGCTCATCGGGTTCCTCCATTCTACCCTTCCCCACTAAATGGCTTGCTAACTCACCAGAAGTAGGTTCAATTATTATATTTCCATATGAACTTAATATATCCATATTCTTCTTTGTAGAAGGATGTGCAAACATATCTAAATCCATAGCAGGTGCTATAAAAACAGGAGCTTTCATTGAAAGATAAGTAGTTATTAGCATATTGTCAGCAATACCATGCGCCATTTTTCCAAGCGTAGCAGCGGTAGCTGGAGCAATAAGCATAGCATCAGCCCATAAACCGATATCTACGTGACTATTCCAAGTACCATCTCGCTGTGCAAAAAACTCACTAATAACGGGCTTACTAGTCAAAGCAGATAAAGTAATAGGTGTAATAAACTCTTTCCCTGAAGGAGTAATTACAACTTGAACTTCAGCTCCTTTTTTTACTAAACCTCTAATAATATAACAAGCCTTATAAGCTGCAATACTACCTGTAATACCCAGTACTATTTTTTTACCCTTCAACATCTATACTAAGCTTTCTAAAGTTACTTATTTGTTAGTGAACGCAAACGAATTTTTGTTAGCATTGCTTTTGTGTTCAAAGTAAAATCACTATTCAAAATCCAATTGAAGTAACCAGGGTCTTTTTCTAACACCTCTGTAACAGGTACTCCTTTGTATTTTCCAAAATTAAAAATCTCCACATCATTTTCATCATAAATCATACGACCTGCAAAATCCACATTTCTATTATAGGATGAAAACTCTGCTAAAAACTCCATATCATTCTCCAAGTCTGGATAATAATCGAGTTGAGCTTTTAGTACTTCATAAGTAGCACGTGTGTCTGCTTCTGCTGAATGTGCATCTGTAAGCTCTTTATCACAATAAAACTTATAGGCAGCTTCTAATGTCCGTTGTTCCATTTTGTGGAAAATCACTTGAACATCAATAAATTTACGACGACTCATATCAATATCTACGTCTGCACGAAGAAATTCTTCAGCTAAAACTGGTATATCAAACCGTATGGAGTTAAATCCTGCTAAATCAGCTCCTTCTATATCTTTGGCTATATTTTTAGCCACTTCCTTAAAGGTTGGACAATCCACTATATCCTCATCATAAATTCCATGAATCTTAGATGATTCCTCTGGAATAGGCATTTCTGGGTTTATCCGCATTGTTTTAGTTTCCTCATTTCCATTTGGATAAACCTTTATATAACTAATCTCAACTATACGATCTGAGTTTATATTGGTTCCTGTTGTTTCTAAGTCAAAGAAAACAATAGGATTTTTTAAATTTAATTTCATATATAATCTTTCTGCTGATATTCAGCTTTTAATCATTTAACATCATAGGCATAAGTAACATCAATATATTCTTTCCGTCTTCTTGCTCTGTAGGAAAAATAACTCCTGCTCTAGAAGGATCGGCAAGTTCCATAATAATTTCATCCGATGAAATATTATTCAATATATCTATTAAGAAAGTAGACTTAAATCCTATACTCATAGGAGTTCCTTCGTATTGACAGCTTTGAACTTCTTCTGCCGAAGTTGAAAAATCTATATCTTGAGCCGATATTTTTACTTCATTGTTTTCTAAGTGTAACTTAATTAAGCTACTAGCCTGAGATGAAAATATAGACACACGACGCAAAGCTCCAATAAATAATTGACGATCAATTATTATTTTAAAAGGATTGTTTTGAGGTATAACCGAGTTATAATTAGGATATCTACCTTCTATTAATCGACAAACTAATCTAAAGTCTTTCAATAGAAATACCGCATTCCGTTCATCAAAACTAATTGTTACAGCATCATGCTCTTTTGTTAATATATTACGTAATAAATTGGCTGGTTTTTTAGGCAAAATAAATGCTGAACGCTCACCTTGTGATGGAGTATCCACTTGATAACGAACTAACTTATGTCCATCTGATGCAACTAAAGTTATATTAGATTCAGTAATATCAAAATAAACACCATTCATTACTGGGCGAAGTTCATCATCAGCAGTTGCAAAAACAGTACGATTAAATCCATCCAAAAGAACATCAGGTTCCATTGTTAATTCAACCATTTTATCTTCATTCAACTCAACTAGCTGAGGAAAATCCTCTGCATTTTGTCCCATTAAACTATATTGTCCGTTTTGATATTGTACAGTTATTTCTAATGTTTCCAAACTAATTTCAAACGTTAGTGGTTGTTCAGGCACCTCTTTCAACGCATCTAAAATAGTTTTTGCATTAATAGCAAAATCCCCATCTGTGCTACTTTGATTAACTTCTACTGAGGTTACCATTGTGGTTTCGCCATCAGATGCAGTTATGGATAACGTACTATCTTTCATTTGAAACAAAAAGCAGTCTAGTATGGGTAAAGTGTTTTTAGCATTAATAACACGACCTACAGCTTGCAAATGACTAAAGAGCGAAGTGCTCGAAACTATAAATTTCATATATTAAACTTTTTATGGGTTTTAGATTTTATCTCTATACAAAGTTAAGAAAAAAGATTCTCCTATCGTAATCTTTACGAACTAAAAATACCTCCCCTCTTTTTCTATAGAATCACTAAAAAAATTGTAACTTCGCAGGGAATAAATCAATTAGAATAGAATGGAATTTACAGGTAAAATTATTGCGGTACTCCCCCCTAAAAGTGGAGTTTCAAAGTCAACAGGAAATGAGTGGAAACTACAAGAATATGTTATTGAAAACGATGATCAATATCCAAAAAAAATGTGTTTTACAGTCTTTGGAGAAGACAAACTACAAGAATTCAACATCGAAATGGGAGATGAATTAACTATCTCATTCGACATTGATGCACGACAATGGAACGATCGTTGGTTTAATAGTATAAAAGCTTGGCGTGTGGAAAGAGTACAAGCAGGTGCATCTAATGCTCCTGACTTTCCAGGTGCTCCAGTTCCACCACCAGCTCCTGGTTCTACTCCTGAGTTTAATCCAGGTGACGATACGGATGACTTACCTTTTTAGTCCAAATCCATATTTCAATATATAAACAAGAAAAGACATGCAAAAATAACTAGTTTATTGCATGTCTTTTTTCATTTTAATATATATCATTACACTATACCCTAAAGCTCATACTCTAGATGACTAGGACATATGACCCTTATGACTAGGGCAAGCAGTATGGATGACTAGGGCATAGTATATGGATAGTTTAGGATAGTCTGCAATCATTAAAACCACTCACTATATGCAATTAATTATCACTGGAATATAAGAACTGCATTGTAAAAAACAGTTCTTCTTTTTCAATAGCTAATTGGTAAATTAACTTAAAGTATTTGAAAAAATCAGCCCTAGAATATACTACCGAGGGCAAAGATATACCTCTGACACTTTCATTGATCCTCAATAGTTTAGAGAAGTCCATAATACCCTCCATTTGATAGTTTTCTTTTAATTCCAACTGAGATAACGTATTAGAAAAATCATCTAAAGTATTTCCACTAGTAACACTTTTCAGATAAGAAATAAGATTACTTTTTTTATTAGATATCAATAAACAATCATTATAAACGGTTGCAATGTTACCTAAACCAGAAGTATCCATTCTACTAAATGAAGAAAAAACATCGTTAATAGGTAAAGGGAAAAAAGTATACCTCACACCTTTAATTACTTCTGAACTCACTCTTAGAGGTGTACCACTACTACCTTTAGTGATAGTTTTCAAAGTCAATTTTTCAATTTCCTTTGCTAATTTTTCAGCTTGAGACAAATGAAATGCTAAAACTATAGTATTCGCATCGGACGATAAAGTGTCTTCAAATTGAAAAGTAAATATATCTTTTCCAATATGCTGTGCCAACAATTCCTGTAGCATTAAAGTATAGGTGTTTCGTTGTTCTAAATTAAGTGTGTCTGAACCTATTTCGCTCCAACTTTTTTTGTTATAATCGAATATAGCCTGGATATTACCTGTAGCATATTGAGTTAGATAGTTCGTACCTTTAGGTAATATAGAATAGGGCCTATCTTGTATTGCATTCTGAAGTTTTAATACATGATTTAACGAACTTAATTCTTCATTTAATGTAGCTACCCCTTTAAGAAAATAACCTTTAGGACTAAACTTAAAATCAAAAGCCATCCAATCTGTAATATCTTTAGAAAAATTCACCTCTCTACCAAAATGTAAATCATCCATTTTTAGGAGTAGCGAAGAAGGATTCTGTATTGTCTCAATACAATTTGCATAAAATGATTCATCCTGATATAAAGAAGTGTTATTTAACATCGCATCGATAGCATCTTCAATCAATCTTTTTTGAAAACTCACAATAAAAAACTTAGGAGTTATATAAAAAGATAAAAACTCTCCTGTTTCTAATGTATAAATCCGAATTTCCTCTCCTTTATACATAAACATTTTATATGGAAAAGAACCAGATACTTCTTGCTGAACAAATTGCTTTAAAACTTTGAAACTTCTTTTATTTAAGTTACAATAAAAAACCTGATCAAGTAATCCATAAGGCTCATGAAAGCTTACAAGTATATTTTTCATTTCCTGCCCTACTTTTGTCTGTAATTCTGGAGATAATGTAGCAAAAAACTTATTCGTTAACTCTAGCAACTTAGAGTTTGAAACTCTGATTTTATTATTATTAACCGAATCAGCTTCATTTATTCTTAATATCACTCGATCCATTTCACTTGTAGAAAAAACCACCTTAGTGTCTTGAGGAATAAGAGAATATAGATTAAAAACTCGATCGTATTCCGCATCTAAAATGCCACGATAAAAAAACAAGCTTAATAGTAGGAATACAGAAATAACAACAACTATTAAAGTCTTTATTACTTTATTTCTTGAAGCCATATTTGAGGTTCTATCTATTTATATTGCACAAATTAGCACATTTTAAGATAAAGAAAAATCATATAAGGTAAAAGAATTTTATTTTATATTAATTCTAAATTATCATAAGCTAAGAAAACATTAGAAGGTAACTTTTTCTCTACTTCAAGATGTAACCCCATATCATGACTCATATGAATTAGGTAAGTCTTTTTAGCCTTTACACGTTCAGAGAAAACTAATGCCTCTTGTAACGTTTGATGGGAGATGTGTTTTTCCTCACGAAGTGCATTAATTATCAAAACTCTAACCCCTTTTAATAAATTATAGGTTTCTTCTGGTGCATACAGCATATCGGTTATATACGCCACATCGTTTAATTTGTATCCTAAAATGGGTAAACGACCATGAATAACACGTAAAGGAGTTATTGTAATATCCCCAATAGTAAAATTCTTACCTGGTTCAATACCATTCAACTCTATCCGAGGTACTCCTTCATATCTTTTTTCCGCAAAACAATAAGGTATTCTAGTATAAATGCGATCACAGACATAATCCTCAGCATATACTTGTACCTTACCAAAACGAGAATAAGAACGTAAATCATCTAGTCCACCCACATGATCATAATGTTCATGCGTTAAAAGCACCGCATCAAGAGGTGCAAATGGCACTTTTAATATTTGCTGTCTAAAATCAGGACCACAATCAATTAGTATTTTTGTTTTATAGGTGGAAAAATAAGCAGATGATCTCAAACGATTATCTCTACTATCACAAGATTTACATACTGAACACTGACAACCTATTTGAGGTATGCCTGTTGAAGTACCTGTTCCTAAAAAACGAATTTTCATATGCTATCACTCCCAATATAATTCACCTCTGGTTTTAAGATTACTCCAAATTTATTTTTTACAGATGATCGAATAGCCTCTGCTAACTCATAAATATCTTTTCCTGTAGCCTTGCCATGATTAACCAAAACCAAAGCTTGTTTTGAATAGACCCCTGCATCACCTATACGTTTCCCTTTCCAGCCGCATTGATCTATCATCCAGGCCGCAGGAATTTTATATTTAGCTTGAGATAATTCATAATAAGGGATTTCGGGGTATAAAGACTTCAATTCTTCAAACTTCAATTTCGAAACAATAGGATTCATAAAAAAACTACCTCCATTTCCTATATGACAAGGATTAGGCAATTTTTCTTCTCTTATAGCAATAATAGCATTACGCACTGTACTTAAATCTACTTCAGTATGTTTTAATAACTCTTTACGAACACTGCCATAGTCTAAGTGATATTGTTCTATTTTACTTAATTTTAATATCACTCGAGTAATAAAAATGTGTTTATTTTCCACTTTTTTGAATCTACTGTATCGATAAGCATATTCACAATCAGCAACGGAATATGTTTTGCGTTGTCCCATTATATCCACCGTCTCCACAGCATAAATCAAATCTTTAATTTCCACACCGTACGCCCCAATATTTTGAACTGCCGCTGCACCTACTTCACCAGGTATTAATGAAAGATTTTCTGCACCATACCATAACTTTTCTACGCAATGAGCTACAAAATCATCCCAACTCATACCAGCTCCAACACGTACAAGCACATAGTCATCCAACTCACTAATAACTTCTACCCCTTGAATAGCTGAGTGTAGAACCATGCCTTGATAATCATTTAAAAAAAGAAGGTTACTCCCCTCTCCAATATGTAAAAATGTTTTTTTTAGTTTTCCACTTTGTAAAAAATCAATGAGTTCATCCTCACTATTATACTCTACAAAATGTTTCGCACAAACATCAATTTTAAAAGTATTATGTTCTAACAAAGAATAATCCTTTTTCTCTATCATTCTTTTATTTTTTCAATAATTTGTAATTTAAATACTCGTATCCTCAAACTTATACAGCTTCCATTTGCCACCATTATTTGCAAAAAATAAGGCGTTAAAAAATCCATTCCCAATACCTCTCAAAACCACTATTTTATGCTTAGAAAAATCATTAACTTCTTGTCCATAATTTATATTAAATAATCGACCTTTAGGTAAAGGAGGTTTAAACGCAAACCACTGGCCAGACTCTAGTTGTGTTTCCAAAATGGAAAACTCATCATCAGGATCTATTGTAACAAAATCTAAGGGTTGCTTAATTCGCTGAGCTTGAAAAATACTATCACTAGTAAATTGAGCAAAAAAATCAAAAAACTCCTCCTCATTATCCTTTTCCATTTCTCGCATATTTATAGCTTCAAGGAACCATAATTCGTTTATCTTTTCAAAATAATACCTTTTTACCTTGTGCTCATCTAACAAGTACCACTCTAACTGGATAGATTTTGAGGAGAAAACATCTACCTCATCCATCGATTTTTCGCTATCAAACAATAGAGTGTAAAATGTATCATTAACAAATAGACTATCGTGTTTCCACTCCTCTTTTTTTATTCGAACTACTCCATCCCCATCATAGTATGGTAATGGAAAAATAATTCGCTTTAACTGTAAAGTTGGATTCGAAGCAAAAGAATAGATAAAATCATCAAAGGTTCCATCGGTCTCTTCAGGAAGTGTATCTCCTATTAAAAACTCATATAACTCTTTTTGTCTCTCTTGTTCTTTTTCTGTTAAAGTGTCTTTTTCTGTTTTTAGAGTATAGGTGAATTTAGTTGAAGATGACTTTTTAGAGCGTCCTCCACAACCTAATAAAAGAATTAAAGAAAATACAATTATTATAAAACTCCTCATTTGTACTACCAAGATAAGAATAAATTTAGTGACTTATATATTCTTTCATAAAAAACAGTTTTTTAACCCTTAAGACAAATAAATATTAATCCTTCTTTCTCTTAATTTGAGAATTTAACACTCGATAAGATGCAAAGTTAAACACTTTTTTGCATCTTAATGCAAGATGATTGTTGTTTATTCGGAGAAAAAGAGTGTTATTTGCTATAAAATAAATTACCATGATTACTTTCTCTAATGCTAAAATAAATATAGGTTTAAGCATCGTTTCTAAGCGTACTGATGGTTATCATAATTTAGAAACTGTATTTTATCCTATTCCCATTACCGATGTACTAGAAATATACAACTCAAAAAACAAAGATAAGTCCATCTCATTACATGTCTTTGGAAATAATATACCTGGAGAATTTTCAGAAAACCTAATTGTTAAAGCCTACAATTTACTATCTAAGGATTTTAACTTAACTCCCATTGATGTGTTCCTTAGCAAAAAAATCCCATCAGGCTCTGGCTTAGGGGGAGGTTCTTCTAACGCAGCCTGTATGATTAAAAGTCTAAACTCTTTTTTTAACTTAAACCTATCAGCTAAAAGAATGGAAGAATATGCAACTCAATTAGGTGCAGATTGTCCTTTCTTTATTCAAAATAAACCTGTTTTTGCCGAAGGTATCGGTGAATTATTTACTCCTATCAATTTATCATTAAAAGGACATACTTTGCTTGTTATTAAACCTAAACTATTTATCTCAACTCAAGAGGCCTTCAGTAGAATTCAACCTAAAAAGCCTTTGTATCCCCTTCTAGATTGTATTCAACTCCCAATCAATCGATGGGAAAAATATATTACCAATGATTTCGAGAAACACTTATTTGTTACTTATCCAGAACTCCAAAGTATAAAAGACTTCTTATACAACTCTGGTGCACTGTATGCAGCAATGAGCGGTTCGGGTCCTTCAATTTATGGAATTTTCAATAAAGAAGATGCACTTCCTGACTTATCAGCATTCACCGAATATTATCGTTGTAACTTATAAATAAAAACGGTACTTCGATAGAGTTCGAAGTACCGCTTAACACAAACACAAAATAAAACACGACAAAACTACTATGTGGATTCTACAAGGTAAAACCTATTGATGTGCAACATAATAACAATTAATATAGCACGTTTTACAATGCAATTGTTATGTTATCCACAAAATAGAAACAGCTGTTTATTCTGAATTGTTCGTATTATCTTTATTTTTAACTTTTTATGCTATTGCACTCCCTTTTCTCTTAATTTTTGTTGCCAATTCCAAGCCGATTGAAGTGTATCTTCTATACTCGTTTCAGCTTTCCACCCCAATTCATTATTAGCATGTTCTGGATTAGCCCAAACTTGTTCTATATCTCCAGCTCTACGTTCAGTTATTTCGTAGTTTAACTTAACACCCGTTGCTTTTTCAAATGCATTTATTAATTCTAAAACAGAAAGACCTGTTCCTGTACCTATATTAAACACCTCAACAGCTTCTTTTTGTTTCCCTTTTAGAATTCTATCAATAGAAACAACATGTGCTTTAGCTAAATCTACTACATTAATAAAATCACGAATACACGATCCATCGGGAGTATTATAATCGTTACCAAACACACTTAGTTTCTTACGTATTCCCATAGCAGTCTGTGTTATATAAGGCACTAGATTTTGAGGAACTCCTAATGGCAACTCTCCTATTAAACCAGATGGATGAGCACCAATCGGATTAAAATAACGCAACAAAATAGATTTTATAGGTGATCCAGATTTTACAGTATCTTGAATAATCTCTTCATTTATTTGTTTAGTGTTTCCATAAGGAGATTCAGCTACTTTAATAGGTGCTTCTTCGGTTACAGGTAATTGATCTGGCTGACCATACACAGTACATGAAGAAGAGAAAACAATACCCTCTACACCAAACTTAGGCATCAGTTCCAATAAGTTAATTAAAGAAACTAGATTATTTCGATAATACAATAAAGGTTTTTCTACAGATTCACCCACGGCTTTACTAGCTGCAAAATGAATAATTGCTTTTATACCCTTATGTTTTTCAAAAAATTGCTGTAACCCATTAAAGTCTAAACAATCTAACTTTTGAAATAAAGGTCTAACTCCCGAAACTTTCTCTATGTTATCAACTACATCGGCACTCGAATTAGAGAGATTATCAATAATAAGAACCTCATACCCACTATTTTGTAATTCAACAACCGTATGAGAACCTATATAACCTGTGCCTCCAGTTACTAAAATTTTTTCTTTCATTTTATATATGTTTGTGTGATATTCCCAACAAAAATAACAAAAATAAACATGAGGGACACGTTTATCTCCACTAAAAAAAAGTAATAACTAGTCATTTTATCTATTAGTACCCTAATGCTTTATCTAAAATACAGACTAACAAAACTGATTACACTTCATTTAAAACAAAAAATGAGGCTGCACATTAAAAGCACAACCCCATTTCTATATCATTATGAAAGAATTTATACGATTCCTGAAAAACCCATAAATGCCATAGCTAACAATCCAGCCGTTATTAAAGCAATAGGTGTACCTTGCATACCTTTAGGTATATTAGATAAGCTCATTTGCTCTCTAATTCCAGCAAAAAGGACCAATGCTAAAGCAAATCCTAAAGCTGTAGAAAAAGCATAAACTACACCAGTTAATAAATTAAAGTCTTTTTGAATTACTAAAATTGCAACTCCTAAAATACAACAGTTGGTTGTTATTAACGGTAGAAAAACACCTAAAGCTTGATACAATGAAGGTGAAACTTTTTTAAGTATAATTTCAACCATTTGTACTAAACCTGCAATCACTAATATAAAGGCAATAGTCTGTAAATAACCTAAACCAAATGCATCCAGAACAAACTTCTGCAACAAAAAGGTTACGATTGTTGCTATAGTTAAAACAAATGCTACTGCAGCACCCATTCCTAGTGCAGTTTCTACTTTTTTAGAAACACCTAAAAAAGGACATATTCCTAAAAATTGTGACAACACGATGTTGTTCACAAAAATTGCTGATATAAATATTAATAAATATTCCATACTATTCTAGATTATGCTTTTTTAAATTTGTTTATGATAGCTATTAAATAGCCTAATGCTATAAAAGCACCGGGTGCTAAAACAAACAGTAACATTCCATAATGTTCTGGAAATACCACAATTTCAAATATTTTTCCTGTCCCTAACAACTCTCTTACTGACCCTAGCAAAGTTAAAGCTAAAGTAAAACCTAACCCCATACCTAATCCATCAAATAGAGAAGATAAAGGCGTGTTTTTTGCAGCAAAAGATTCTGCTCTACCCAGAACGATACAATTCACTACAATTAAGGGAATAAATAAACCCAATGTAGAATATAATGCTGGTACATATGCTTGCATAGCCATCTGTAATAATGTAACAAAAGAGGCTATAATAACAATATATGATGGGATTCGAACTGCATCCGGAATGATGTTTTTCACTAATGAAATGACTACGTTAGAACAAACCAGTACAAAAAGAGTAGCTAACCCCATGCCTAATCCATTCATAGCCGAAGATGTTGTACCCAATGTAGGACACATTCCTAAGAGGAGTACAAAAATAGGATTCTCTTTAATAATCCCGTTCATCAAAACTTTTAAATTATTCATACTAATTACTCCTTATTTTCTGTTGCTGTTATTTCACTATCTATTGCAGATTCAGTTGCTCCTGACACTCCTTCTACCTCTCCTGTTAAGTAAGCTTTATAAGCAGCGTTAACTGCATTTAAAAAAGCTCGAGTAGTAATGGTTGATGCTGTAATAGAATTAACCTCTCCTCCATCTTTATCTACTGATAAAGGTTTATCTCCTGGATTTTGACCTATAATATCGCCTGGTTCTCCTTTTTTGAACCACACATCCGCTTTAGAACCCAATCCTGGTGTCTCAGCATGTGATAATAACGAATAATCATAAATTTTCCCTTCCGAGTCAAAACCGACTAAAACAGTCATATCCCCACCAAATCCTAATGATACCGACTGAACAGCAGTCCCCACCCACTCTCCATCTTTTTTAGCGGGATAAATTATAAAATCAACGGTCTTAACTTCTCCTTTCATTTTATAGATAGTATCACTATCAGCTACTGGATTATTATCAAAACCAGGAACAACACTCATCAAAGCATCATTTAAGATCTTCATATTTGCTTGTGCGATTGGCTCTTTAGTCAACTCGTTAAAATAAGCTAATATAGCTACAGAAAGCACAGTAATTCCTGTCAAGACCAAAAGCATATTTTTTAATGATGATTCTAATTTTTTCATTTTTTCTTTGCTACCTCCCCAAAGCGTTTAGGTTTAATATAAGCATTAATTAAAGGTGTAAATGCATTCATAATAAGAATAGCAAAAGACATACCTTCTGGATAAGCACCAAATTGACGAATCATAATGGTTAAGAAGCCAATTGCTACACCATAAATAATCATTCCTTTAGAAGTCATGGGCGATGTTACATAATCTGTAGCCATAAATATAGCACCCAATAATAATCCTCCTGTTAATAAATGCACTACTGGAGAAGCATAAATTGAAGGATTAGCCCAGTGCATAACACCTGCCACAATAAACACGGTACCCAATATGGAAATTGGAATATGCCAAGTTATTATCTTTCTCCATAGCATATATACCAGTCCTAATATTAAAGCTATTGCACTAACCTCACCAATACAACCCGCATTATTACCTATTAATAGGCTAATTGAATCGGGCAACTGATCAAAAGAAGCTCCTGGTGCCCCATTTATAATTCCTTTCATTAAAGCTAAAGGAGTGGCTCCAGTTGTTGCATCAGCATATGTTGTAAGTTGTCCTACAACAGGCCATGTAGTCATTTGTACAGGAAAAGACAAAAGCAGAAACACACGCCCTGCTAACGCTGGATTAAACGGATTATTACCCAATCCGCCAAAAGACATTTTTGCAACACCAATAGCAAAGAGTGCTCCTAATACAATAATCCAAATTGGAAGATTAGAAGGTAAATTAAAGGCTAGTAATACTCCCGTAATAATAGCTGATCCATCTGCAATAGTTGAGCGTTCTTTTTTCAAAAACAAGGTGGTAATCACCCACTCAAAGAAAACACATGCTGCTACTGATGTAACAGTAACAATTAAGGCTCCTAATCCAAAAAAGACTAATGATACAATGAAAGCAGGAATTAGTGCTATAAGCACTCCATACATATTTTTCTGTACACTATCTCCTCCATGGATATGGGGAGATAAAGATACGGTTAATTTATTACTCATATTCTTCATTATTATTTAGCTTGACGTCCTCGAATTATTCCACCTACTTGGGCTTTTCCTAATCTACAATAATCCAATAAAGGACGATAAGCAGGACAAGTATACTGACACGAACCACATTCAATACAATCCATAATACACTCTTTTTCCATCCGTTCAAACTCCTTATGTTCTGCCAATGCAGCTAATAAATAGGGTTCTAATCCCATAGGGCAAACAGAGACACATTTAGAACATCTAATACAATCTTGGCTAGGTCCTCTAGTTGATTCTTTTTGAGTAAAGATTAAAACTCCAGAGGTCCCTTTTACAGTAGGAACGTTCATTGATGTTAAAGCTTTTCCCATCATAGGACCTCCTGATACAATTTTACCTGTATCTTCTGGTAATCCTCCTGCAGCATCAATAAGCTGCTCAATAGGAGTTCCAATACGAACCAATAGATTTGATGGTGACTTAACGGATTTACCTGTTACTGTCACTAAACGCTCAAAAAGAGGCTTATTTTTCTGTACAGCTTCATATACAGCATATACAGTGGCTACATTTTGAACAATAGAACCTGTTGTAATGGGAAGCTTTCCACTTTCCACTTGTTTTTTTATTATTGCCTCAATAAGTTGCTTTTCTCCTCCTTGAGGATAACGCACCTTCAATGGAATAATTTCAATTCCTGCATAACTTGCAGTTGCTTTTGTCATTAATTCAATGGCATCAGGCTTATTATTTTCTATTCCAATGAAAGCCTTATTTACTTTTGCAGCTTTCATTAAAATAGATACACCAACCATAATTTCCTCAGCATGCTCAAGCATCAACTGATGATCGGCAGTTAAATAAGGCTCACATTCCACCCCATTAACAATAATGCACTCAGCTTTCATCGATGGCGGAGGTGTTAACTTAACCTGAGTAGGAAAACAAGCGCCCCCTAACCCCACGATACCTGAGTCTGCTATTTTTTGTATAATTTCATCAGAAGAAAGAGTGCATTCTTTCACTAATTCATCTGATCGATCAATTGTTTCTTCCCATTCATCTCCATCTACATTTATAACAATAGCATCTTTAGGGTATCCACTAGCATCAACAACTTTATCCACTCTAAAAACCTTACCACTCACCGACGAATGTATAGCGGCTGAAATAAATCCAGCTGATTCAGCAATTTTAGTTCCAACTTTAACTTCATCGCCCTTCTTGACAATAGCTTTTGCAGGAACACCAATATGTTGACTCAACATAATCGTTGCCTGCTTGGGAACATCCAGTGTTTTAATGGATTGATGAGCAGACAATTTATTCTCTTTCGGATGTATTCCACCCCTTGAAAATGTCTTTAACATAGAGTATTATATTTCTTAAGTTTAACTTTCTTCATTATTCTTTCGCCTGATCTGTTTTAGGTTGATCAACCTTCTTTACCTTGCTGCCCTCAGCTTTC
>JGI24707J26582_10001290_pt1 | contig 19660 bp, 16 predicted proteins | sample BioPla1DNA1_FD_26582 | JGI IMG/M metagenome (IMG submission 26582)
GACTGTTCTACCATGCGGTAATACAGTTTCATAAGGTATTAATCCCAGTTTCCCGAGGCTATCCCTTTGTGAAAGGCAGGTTTCTCACGCGTTACTCACCCGTCCGCCGCTAAGATACTTGGTGAATCAGTCCGAAGAAATCATCTCCAAGCACTTCGCTCGACTTGCATGTGTTAGGCACGCCGCCAGCGTTCGTCCTGAGCCAGGATCAAACTCTCATTTAAAAGTTTGATGTTAGCTCATCTTTGCTGACTAATTTTTTTAGTCTTTGAATCGACAAGGACTTATTGTCCTTTTGTCTTTTGGTTTGTTCAAAGTATCTCACACTGTTTAATTATCTAGGTTCATGCTCACCTTGTGAGCTCTAGTCTTTTGCCTATCGGCAAGCGACTCTTATATATTAGCAAATTTATTTTGCTCTGTCAACTGTTTTATATTTAAATCTTATTTAAAGATTATCGTTAAGCGATTTGCTCTTCAGTCGACTTTTATTATGATACAATCTTTTCAAGATAAAGTCAAGACCAAAAAGTAAAATTATGAATATATTTTAGGGAATTTGATGAAATCTAGTCTTCATCCACTATTGCTTCAAGCCACTCCTTCTGTNCCTTTATGGATTCACTGGGTTCTAATTCAAATGCAATATTTATATCCTTCAGNGCTTCTTTATACTTCTCAACTAGGATATAGCTCACACCCCTATTATAGAATAACTTATAGTCTTTTGGACATGAATCTATCCCCTTAGTGAATATATCAATCGCCTTTATAACATCACCCTTATTATAATAAATAATTCCTAGCTCATTAAATAGGTCAGGATCATCATCCCTTAGTTCTATGGCTTTAATTAAATATTCAATTGCTAAATCATCTTGCTGGAGTCCCAAATAGGACTTAGCAATAGAGAAGTTTAAGNTCCAATTATCCTCATACTTGGGCATTAATTTCAGGAAAAAATTAAGAGCTTTCTCATAATCATTGTAGGCTAAATAGGTTATACCCGTTTCAAATACTACATCATCATCAATTCTATCGATTTCATTCCTGATCTCTTGTACCAGAACCTCATCCTTGCTCTTGGAAATGAATTTTTTCCAGGTTAAGCTTGCTTTCAGGTATTGCTCTAAATACAGGTAATGGTAGCCTAGCTTGTAATATGATAGAGCATATTCCTTATCTATATCTAAAATTGATTCAAATAAGCTTGTTGAGAAATCCAAAAAGTCATTTCCCTTTTCATCATCTAAATCTATAAACTTCCTTGCTAGACCTTCAATACCTAATCCATAATTGAATATTGCATCGACATTATTAGGGTCCAATGCCAACAAGGCTCGAAGCTTAATACAACCATCATCAAATCTATCTTCTTGTAAATCCCTTACCCCTGTAAAAAAGATATAATCCTCTATCTTATCATCATAGGCATATAGTATCTCCTTATATTCCTTTAGATATGGAAAATTATCATCTGTTCCTATGGTATAGATTATTCCTTCTACAAAATCGCTGATCCTTATCTCTTCTTCAAAGACTCCACCTTTTATGCCTTCAATCAGTTCTTTTGTCAAAATTGGGAGTGGGATATCTGCCCTTATAATATACCCCTTTAAGTCTACAAATGAATCATCTTGTAGCTCTATAAAAGTTAGATTGTCTGTTTTCTCTTTAAAATATTTATCTACAGTTTCCATATTATACTCCTAACTAAAATTTATTCATAAACATTCTCTTTCTTCTAGTACTAGTGCTTAAGAGTTTATATAGATGTCCTCTATAAATCATCATTATAGTAAAAACAACCTGGGCTATTGAGTATAGGGCGATTATTTTTATATCTGTAGTGAAGGTGAATGATATATGGGTATCAAAAAATCCCAGATNAAGATCTCCCGTTATTAAATAAAGTAGGGCAAAGAATGATAGGCTTGGTATGCCCCAATTCAACCAGTTCTCCTTCATAAAAACTAGGGTCTGCACTATGCTCTCCCAAGGATCATAGCTTTTTAGATATATGGTTTCTGCTAAGGGGTTAAAGATTAATGGTACTAGGAACATGACCACAAAATATAAGCCAAAGGTGAAGGATGGTTGAATATTCATTAGCATATTGCCAGGCAAGCTCAATAATAACCTTGCTATATAACCAATGAATATAATCACATATATCTTCCTTAAGAAATAACCAAATCCGTATTTAAAATCATCTATGGTAACCCTGTTATAATTTATTACATTAAATAGTAGGTATAAATAGTTGGAAACCATGGCACTTATTATAAGTGCATTGATTATACCTGCAAAAATAGATATGGGTCCTGTAATAAGGGCTCCAAAGAGGCTGTAAATTATATAGTTTAGTACTGTATATATAAACCCTGTAAAAACTATTAACCAGTTCTTTTGAAAACTCTCTAAGGTCTTACTTCCTGCTTCCTTATTTACATAGATAATATCCTTAATAATGTCCAACTAAATCATCTCCCTTACTATTTCGCTGATATCAAAGGCATTAGCCCTGGTAATGACCCCTTCCATATACTCAAATAGAATATATGTCTCGCCTGGTCTACCCTTCCCTCTATAATCATTCTCTATTANATCTATTACATCCAAATCAAATCTCTCTATTCTAACCTTGTTTATTAGTTTTTTTGTTGGCAGTCTCCTATGGACCTCTGTAAGCCTAGACAGGATTTCCTCCTTTCTTAAAACATCATGGAGGTTTATTATGTCCCACTTTGAGTTATCAACCTGATTTGGTAATTTGAGTCTTAGATTCTTGTTGTTCAAGATAAAATCGAATTTTAGAATATCAAATATAGATAACTCATTTTCAAATCCCTTCATCTCAATAAAGTCCATTAAGATCTTATATAAACTGCTTCTCTTATGCAAAACCCTATGATAACCCTTTTCCTTCCAGTAGCTTGATAACTCCTCATAAAAATCAAAGGGAGATGGATAATGGGTCCTTATCAAGTAGTTTAATGTATGCTCAAAATAGCCTTCATTGTAGTACTTTTCTACCAGGTCTTCAATGGCCTTCAGCTTTAGTAACTCCTCATATGATATATTCTTGCTCTCTAAAACTTCATACGGGGGCTCATCTATATATTTATATCCATATTCTTCCTCAGCTAATCTCAAACCAGAGCCCTTCAATAATTTTAAAAAACCTAGTTGAATTTTTTCAGCCCCTAGATTATACACATCATTAAAGGATTGTTTAAAGGTATCATATCCTTCATAAGGCAAGCCTGCAATCAAGTCCAGGTGCTGGTGGATGTTTTTAAAGGATTTAATTGTCTTGACAACTTGACTCAGTTTAGTAAAATCCGTAGTCCTACTTATAGTATCTATGGTATCAGGATTGGTGGATTGGACCCCTATTTCGAATTGAAATAGCCCTTCTTTTGTATCCTTTAAGAAGTTTAGAAACTCATCATCCATTAGGTGGGCAGTAACCTCAAAGTGAAAGTTTATATCTTCTGGATCCTTATCCTTAATGAACTTCATTATCTCCATGGCATGCCTTTTGTTGGCGTTGAAGGTTCTGTCTACAAACTTTATCTGCTTAGCCCTTCCTTCAATAAGAGTTGTTAAATCTCTCTTTACCCTTTCTATGTCAAAATACCTGACCCCTTTAAAGGTTGATGATAGGCAGTATTGACAATTGTAAGGGCATCCCCTGGAACTCTCGTAATATACAATTCTATTCTCAAACTCCCCGACCAGGTCCTCATAGGGAGAAGGAATGGTGTTTAAATCCCTAATCAAGTCTCTTTCAGGGTTTTTTATAATCCTATCACCTTGTCTATATATCAGACCCTCTATGTCTTTTAAGTTAATCCTCTTACCAGACAAGCTTGTTATGAATTCCTTAAAGGGCTCTTCTCCCTCACCATAGATAATATAATCTATATAGGGGATGGACTTCATCATTTCATCACCATCATAGGAGACTTCCGGACCTCCCAATAGGATTTTTAGTTCAGGCCTAACCAGTTTTAAGATTTCACACACCCTTAGGGTTTCCTTTAAATTCCAAATATAGGTAGAAAATCCAACCACATCTGGATTTAGATTGTATATTTCAGAAGCGATAAATTCAGGCTGCTGATTTATAGTGAACTCGTAGATGGGGATAGAGACTATATCCTCCACATACTTCGATAAGTATCGAATTGCTAAGTTGGAATGAATAAACTTTGAATTTAATGAAACTAATATGGTCTTCATAGTAAACCTACCTTTTTAGTGATTTTCTTTCCCCTACCAGTATTGATTGTTTTTGTCAAAAGATGTAGAATATATAATAGATTAAGGAAAGGAGCCGCATAATGAATAATTTCGATAAAATTACAATACAAGAAATGTCCAAGTCTGATATGCTTTTAATAATCCAGGCCCTAGAATATACTGGCCAAAATACTAAAATTGATGATTTTTTAACCCTAAAGGATAGCTTTATAAAGGAACTATCTATCTTATCCGAGATTCCAGAAAAAGATTTTATAGACTACCTTCAAAGGGAAGCTCAAGCCCTCTAGCGTAGGTTCCTTTTAAATAAATAATTTCCTGATTTTGTACTTATTAAAGAAGTTAAGCCATCAGCTCTGACTTCTTTTTTTATTACCTTGGAATGGTTTAGTAGGGAGTGGTAAAACATATCCCCCTCTTCAAAGCCAAATATATCAGGCAGGACATAATCATTTATTTTAAGATCCTCTAGGGGTATCCTACCTTTTCTCAATTTTGAGANATACTTATTTAGATTTACATAAAATACATCAAGGGTTTCTATATCAGTTTCTTGGGTAGCTCCATATATGATCCTACCTATAGAAGTAGTTGGCATTCCCTTGTTTAAAATCCCTAGGCAATCCTGCAAGTTCTTGTACATATCAGATTTTACACCATTTAAGACATTTAAGATGTTTATCCTTTCCCTTTCAAAAGAAACCCTAATGCTATTAGGTAGCCTATCAATATCTAACCTAAAATCCTGTCCATGCCTTTCAAGTAAGTCCCTTTGTGAAAAATTGATAATATACTCCTTTAAACCATCTATCAGGTCCTGATTCTTTTGGGTTGACAAATATATCAATNCCCCAATCATTAGCCACTCCAATAGATTATTAATGCTTCCAGAAAAAAAGAGGATATTCTTGATCAATTGCTTTTCGATGATANCTAGGTCTGTATTTGACACGATTATGGGTATCAATCTAGTGTAATAAGTCTCATCGTAATAATTTAGATAACTGTTTCCATCAAATCCTTTAAAAGTAGATAAGGGGNAAGCCTCCCCCTCTATACAATACTCCATCCAAAGTTTTAATTCTTCCTTAAATCTCATATAGTCTATTTCATTGCCTACTTCTTTCTCTAGCGGNAGTAAGGATTTTACAGTTAAAACTGTTAGTTGGGTTATATAGGTGTTCTTCATATTTAGTCTTAGGTCTTCCAGGATGATGTTAGGCATCAATCCTTCTAGATCTATAAAAGTCATGCTATCACCTACATCTTGTTTGGCGCCTCTATTCCTAAGAGGCCTAAGCCTACCTTAATGGTATTCTTAACCAGGTAGGTTAGTAAAAGTCTTGCCTTCCTTAGTTCCTCATCTTCCACAATTATTTGGGCATTATGGTAGAATTTATTGAAGCCCTTGGCTAGTTCAACAATCTGTCTGGTAATGAAGAAGGGTTCGTTCTTTTCCATAGCGTCCATAACAACACCTGGGAAATCATATATCATTCTGATAATATCAATCTCATCCTCTGATAGTAACAGATTAATATCTACCTGATCTCCTATATTAAAACTGCCCCTTTCAAGAAGAGAGTTAGCCCTAGCGTGGGTATATTGGACGTAGGGACCTGTCTCTCCATCAAAACTTAGGGTTCTTTCCCATGAAAAGACATAGTCCTTAATTCTCTGATTGAATAATTCCTGGAAGATTACAGCTCCTATACCGACCTGTTTAGCCACTTCTTTTTTGTTTTCCAAGTCGGGGTTTCTTTCATTTATAATCTCTAAGGTGCTTTCAACTGCCTTATTAAGGACATCCTCCAAAAATACTACTCTACCCCTTCTGGTGGATAAGGGACCGTCCTCCAGACTTACCATGCCAAATGGTATATGGATACAATCCTTGGCCCATTCGTAACCCATCAGTTCAACTACCTTGAACCATTGTTGGAAGTGGAGGTTTTGTTGGGAGGCAACCACGTAGATATTCTTATAGAAATCATAGGTTTCCTTCCTGTAGATGGCTGCGGCAATATCCCTAGTGGTATAAAGGGTGGACCCATCACTCTTCTTTATCAAGGCTGGTGGCATCCCGTATTCTTCAAGGTCTANAAGATAAGCTCCCTGGGATTCCTCTAAAAGATTTTTTTCATTTAACTCATCTAAAACCCTCTGCATCTTGTCTGAATAAAAGCTCTCGCCTGCATAGGAATCAAACTTGATATTGAGCATGTCATATACCCTGTTGAACTCCTTTAGNCTGACTTCCCTTATCCAACTCCAAAGCTCATAGGCTTCTTGGTTGCCATTTTCCAATTCCTTAAACCAATACCTAGCCTCATCCTTTAANTCTGGTTTTTCTTCTGCTTCTTCATTGTATCTTACATAGAGTTTTAAAAGCTCGTTGATAGGGTCCTCTTCAATAACTTCCTTGTCTCCCCATTTTTTATAAGCTGATATAAGCATACCAAACTGGGTACCATAATCTCCTAGATGGTTAATGGCTATGGTATTGAATCCCAAAAACTTATAGATCTTGTATAGGGCATTACCAATTACAGTTGTCCTTAGGTGACCCATATGGAATGGTTTAGCTATATTGGGCGAAGAATACTCGACTATGACAGTCTTGCCCTCTCCTAGCTTAGAAGACCCAAACCCATCCCCTTTGGACAGAACTTCTTCAATAACTGTTTCCACCAATTTTGATTTATCTATGAAGAAATTCAGATAGGGTCCCTTGTTTTCAATTTTTTCAAAGTAGTCACTGTTTACAAACTTGCTAGCCAAGTCCTCAGCGATCAGATTGGGAGCCTTCCTAAAAATCTTGCTTAGTTTAAAGACGGGGAATGCATAATCCCCCATATCATAAGATGGTGGAATCTCTATGGAAGCAGCAATCTCATCCCTAGTTAATGAATCAACCTCCTGAATGATTAAATCTATAACCTTCTCCTTAAAATTTATCATTAGTACCTCCTAATTTCCCTTATATTTTCTTATTTTATTTCCAAAACAGTGACCCCTGTCCCACCTTCTGCATATTTGCCGATCCTGTGAGATTTTATAAGTCTATGCTGTTTAAAATAACTTTGTAAGCCTTCCCTTAAGGCACCTGTTCCCTTACCATGGATAATATATACTTCCTTAANTCCTGCCAGGTAAGAGTCATCAATATATTTGTCCAATTCCAAGATAGCCTCTTCTATAGTCCTTCCNCTTATATCCAGCTCATTTTTAATGGTTTTAGACTTGGAGCTGATAAGGGTCTTTGACTTCTTTTCCTGCTTAGCTTCTACTTCTCCACTGGTCCTCCGTAAGGTGCTTATATGGACATTAACCTTCATTATTCCCACTTGGACTGTCACATTACCATTTTCATCAGGTCGGGATAATACTTCCCCTTTTTGATTCAGGCTTAATACTTCTACGGTTTCACCAATCTTTAAATTCTTTGGCGGTTTCTTGGATTTAACATTTAGTAAATCCTTGACTAAGGAATTATCAAGTTCATCTATCTGAGATGAAAGCATATCCTTAGCTTCTTGGATCCTACGATTTTTTTCCCTATCTACCTGGCGGGAAATATCTCTCAACTCGGATATTATTAGATCCGATTGGATTTTGGCCTCTTGAAGAATATCCCTAGCCTCCTCCTTGGCCTTCCTAATTATATCCTCCCTCATCCTACGAGTCTTTTCTTTTTCCTTAGCAAGGTCCTCTCTTAAGTCTTCTATTTCCTTCTTCAGCCTTTCTGCCTCTTCCCGGCTTTCTTCGGTCTTGATCCTATCCCTCTCAATGGCCTGAAGGACGTCTTCAAACTCTATATTCTCCTGGGAAATCAAATCCCTGGCATAGCTAATAATATAGTCTTGTAGACCTAGGCGCCTAGATATCTCAAAGGCATTTGACTTACCTGGCACACCTATTAAGAGTCTATAAGTAGGCCTGAGGGTCTCTACGTCAAACTCAACAGATGCGTTTCTTACATTCTCTGTGGTTAGGGCATAGAGCTTTAATTGGCTGTAGTGGGTAGTGGCAATGGTTCTAACCTGCATCTTTAGCAGGTGGTCTAGTATTGACATGGCCAAGGCCGCCCCTTCAGTCGGGTCCGTACCTGCCCCTAACTCATCAAAGAGGACCAAGCTATTAGGTCCTACATTATTCAGAATGTCCACTATGTTAGTCATATGGGATGAAAATGTGGATAGGCTTTGCTCGATGCTCTGCTCATCTCCAATATCAGCAAAGATCTGGTCAAATACTGCAATCTCTGAATTGTAATCTGCTGGTATATGAAGTCCAGACTGAGCCATTAAGGTTAGTAATCCAACTGTCTTTAAGGTGACTGTCTTTCCTCCTGTATTAGGACCTGTAATGACTAGAGATGTAAACTCGTCACCCAAATAGATATCAATAGGAACTACGTTTTCCACGTCTAGGATGGGATGTCTAGCCTTTTTTATGTTGATAAAGCCCCTATCATTTAAGCTTGGCTTGGTAGCCTTCATATCTAGGGCTAGTTTACCCTTGGCAAAGACAAAATCCAAATACTGGAGGATACTCTGGTTGTTAAGTATAGCATCAGCCTCAGCTGCTACCATACTTGATAGCTCAGCCAGTATCCTGGCAATCTCNTCTCTTTCCTTGATTTCCAATTCCCTTAATTCATTATTTAACTCCACCACTGCCATAGGCTCCACAAAGACTGTAGCCCCACTGGAGCTGATGTCATGGACCAGACCTGGTATATTCCCACGGTTTTCCTGCTTAACTGGGATTACAAACCTACCCTCCCTGATGGTNACTATACTGTCCTGGAGGTACTTCTTATGGGTTTGTGAGTTTATAATGGAATTTAGCTTGCTCCTGATAGCTTCATTCTTGCCTAGTATCTGTCTCCTAATGCTCCTCAGGGTGTTACTNGCATTGTCAGATATTTCATTTTCACTGATTATAGCATTGTTTATCTCATCTTCTAAGGATTTAAAAACCCTTAAGTCCCTTATCAAGCCTTCAATTATTGGATAGCTTGATGCTTTGTCTGATTTATCATCCTTAATAAATTCCTTTAGACNCCTGGATACCCTAAGGGAATCCGACACCTTCAAAAGGGCTCCTGGGGTCAAGGATCCGCCTATTTCAGCCCTTCGAACCTCAGGGCCAATATTGTGGATCCCAAATAGGGGTGGGCTGCCCCTGTTGATAAGTATAGATAAGGCCTCATCCGTCTCATCTAACAAGGTCAATATATCATCCATATTNGTCCTAGGCTTGACCCCATTGATTAACTCTCTTCCTAATTGTGACTCTGCCTTTTCCAAAAGCAGGGCCTTTATCTTATTATATTCTAAAACTCTTAAGGTCTTCTCATTCAATCCGTATCCACCTCTTTAAAGTATGCCCCTATAGTAGTGTCCTTTGGTTATATTTGTATGTTTCTTGAAATCCTCAACGAAGGTCACGGCCTCGTCCTCATCGATTCGAGAATNTATATAGTNATAGTAGACAGCTTGAATTTGTCTAATATTGTCTTTTTCAATGGTAAAATCCAACCTAAAGCTTGAAAGTCCAGACCTAGCTATGGACTTTAAACTATCTAAAACCATGATGGGAACTGCGTTAAAGATAGTAGTATTGATACCCTTTCTTTCCATATAAAAGGTCATATCCATCCTATCCCTTAGGCCATAACCCCTAGCAAAATTACAGCTTGCACAGTCCCTATCATCCTTACAACCCTTTACCAGGGCCATTGGACAAGTCTTCATAACCATCAAGGGTAGATAACCATATACTATGGCTTCCATTGATGAGCCTACCTTACCTGTGATGCCTTTAATTTGCTCCAGAGTTAGCTCAGGGGATAGGGTCTGACCCCTAAGTCCTAAGGACTTTAAGTATCTAGCAGTATAGCTATTGAAGACGTTTAAACCTATGTCCCCATGTAGATTTAGCCTNTACCTGTTTCTCATATGATGCAGGGTCCCCAAGTTAGAAACTGATATACCATCTATCTTATCCTCTATTGGTCTTATTATTTTATCTAACTCTTCTAACTCTTCCTTATATAGGATTCTTTCTGTCCAGAGATAGACCTCCTTACCCTTGGACTTTAATTCTTGGATTATTTCTTCTACATCTTCATAGAAGCCTAGATAAACCCTATCTAGCTTATCCTTATCCAGTTGCTCATATTGGCTTCTAGTGCTTACCCTTATGTTTAATTTAGGTATAGGGAGGTAACTCTGTCTTTTAGTATATTCCAACAGGGATTGAATCTTTTCCTCGAAATCCGCATCTGATAAACTTTTCCTCTTATTGAAATTTGCCACCGTTTGGTTGAGGCTCTCTATGGCCTCCCTTCTCAATCTATTTAATACAGCCATGGGTAAGAATGAACCTGACTCCAGGCTAATCTCTAGTTTGTTTAAATAATAATTTGTATTTCCTAGCTTAGATAATTGCTTTTTTATACTTTTCTCATCCAAGCTAATATTTTCTCCTTTTTCCACTAAAAAATCAAGGGTTTCTTCCACCCTATAGTCCTCATATTTTAGCTCCAGCCTTGGTTTTTCTCCTATTTTTATATCTATCCTCATATCCAGAGGATATCTTATCTTCTTATCTTGATAGGAAGACTTGGCCCTTGCAAGTAGACTCTCACTTGAGGTCTTATAAACAGGCGAACCTTTTTCTATAAATCCTGATTTCTCAAAAACCAATACGTTACCCTTACTTAAGTTAATGGGAACCTTAAAGCCNTTAAAATCACCGTTTTTAAGGGTTAGCTCAATTCCGTCGCCCTTTTCTACATCATCTTGTAACATAATATAGACCCTGTACTTATCTACCCTACTTACATAGCCAAGAAGGCTACCCCTATTATCAGGCCTATCATAGGAAATATAAGTCCTACCAAAATCCCCTAGGCCTAAACCCTTAGTAAACTCCCGATTGAATATCTGGGTGACATCCTTCTTATCTCCTTCTGTAATGGCCTCCACACCAAAGTCCAAGGCCTTCCTATAATTGGCTACAATGGTTGCTACGTATTCTGGCCTCTTCATTCTGCCTTCAATCTTTAAGGAAGTGATCCCACTTTCTATGAGCCTATCTAAATGCTCCAGAGTATTGAGGTCTCTAGGACTGATTACATGTTTCTTATCCCAATCCTGAACCAGCCTTCCNATATTGTCAACTATGGAGTATTTCATCCTACAGGGTTGAGCGCATCGACCCCGGTTGCCACTTCTCCCCCCTATCATGCTGCTCATGAGACACTGGCCGGAATAGGATACGCACAAGGCCCCATGAACAAAGCTTTCAAGCTCCATAGTTGTACCAGNTTTTATCCTTTTTATTTCCTCTAAGGGGGTCTCCCTAGCCAAGACTATCCTAGAAAAACCTAGCTCTTCAAGCTGTTTGGCCCCATCTAAGTTATTGATAGTCATTTGGGTGCTGGCATGTAAATCCAGCTTAGGGAATAGTTCCCTAACCAGGCTTGCTAGCCCTAGGTCCTGGACAATAATTGCATCCACATCTATCTCATAAAGAAACCTTATATAATCTAAGGTTTCCCTCATTTCCTTATCGTCAATTAAGATATTCACCGTTACATATACCTTAACCTTGTGTAAATGGGCATACCTAATAGCCTCCTTTAATTCCGAAGAATCAAAGTTGGTTGCACTATGCCTAGCATTGAATAGTTTTCCACCTAAATATACTGCATTTGCCCCATTCTGCACAGCTGCATAAAGGGCTTCTTTCCCACCAACTGGTGCTAATAACTCAACTTGTCTTTCCACTAATTATTTCCTTCCTTTTTAAAGGAGCCTGTTTCCTCCTCTAACAATCTTATGTATTCCGTTAGCTCCTTCTTAGTTTCTATAAGTTCAATTTGATTTTGGAAGTTCTTGTCTTGAAGTAGCTTTAGCTGTTCCTTATAGTCTTGGATTTCTTCATCCTTTAGCTTACCTTCTTCCCTATAGGCTTCTATATCCTTTTCTAAATTCTCCTTTTCATTTCTAAGCGAGGATATGCTTTCTAAATATTCCTTACTTCTTAGCTTTAATTCATCGATTTCAGCCCTTGCAGCTTTCAATTCATCTTCCAGTACACTATATTTCTCAAGGGGGNCCTTGGTTTTTAGTTTTAGTTCCTCTAATTCATCCTTTACCTTGTGTAGCTCATCAGCTATATGTAAAGCTGCCAAGGTTGCTGCCATGGTAGGGCTTAATCTATCATTCTTTGCAGCAAGATTTCTTATCATCTTGTCTACATAGTAGGCTAAATCCCTGATATAGTCTTCATTGTCATAGCCAATAATTGTAAAATTTCGACCGTCAATTATTACATCTACCCGTTGTTTATCTGGCATAACCCTCCATACCTCCCATCAAATATATGTATATTATACTACATAATTCCCATAAGGAAATAGGAGTAGATTAATCTACTCCTTAACTTCTTAATACTCCATCCAATTTGTTTTGCAGGTCTTCGATAATAGAAGTTTGAATTTGGTTCACTTCATCGTCAGTCAGGGTTTTTTCATGGGATCTGTAGACTATGGAGAAGGCTATGCTCTTCTTGCCTTGAGGAATTTGGTCTCCCTTGTATATGTCGAAGATCTCCACTTGCTCAACGAGCTCCTTGCCATTTTCTAGAACGATATTTTTGATGTTTCCGAATAATACATCTTCATCTACTATTACGGCTAGGTCTCTGACTACAGACGGATATTTAGGTAATTTTTTGTATTCTCTTTCAAAGTTACAGAACTTAACTATCTTTTCAAAATCTATTTGAGCAGAATATACCCTAGTGTCAATCTCGTAATTCTCACAAGCATCCATATGGACTTCACCTAGGATACCTAGCTCTTCTCCCTTATAAAGAATCTTAGCTGTTCTTCCTGGATGGAAGGTTGGATTATCCTCTTCTCTTATATAATCAAGGTTTTCAATCCCTAGCCTGGCTAAGAGAATGTCCAGGGATTCTTTTAGGTAATAGAAGTCCCCCTCTCCATAAAACCCTATAGATAGGACCTTCTTCTCATCAGGTAAATTATCCTCTGAATCTTCAGTTGGTATAAAGGAATTTCCAATCTCAAAGGCATACATCCTGTCTATTCCCCTATTGTAGTTTCTTGATAATAACTCCATCATAGTAGGAAGGAGGGTGGTTCTCATTACACTATAGTCCTCACCCAAGGGGTTCATCAGCTTAATATAATTCCTTAAGTCACTGTCTTGAGGTAGATTTATCTTGTCATATGCCCTAGGACTTATGAAGGAATATGTCATCACTTCGTTATAACCTAGTCCAATTAAGATCGCTTTAGCCTTATCCTCTATAACCTTACTATAGGGTTTTTGTCCCCTGGTTAAGACACCAGTAAGGGGCTTGCTTTCAATATTATGAAAGCCATACAATCTTCCAATCTCTTCGATTAGATCAGCCTCTATATGCAGATCCAACCTATAGGTAGGTATCGTAGCATGGATTAAATCGTCCCTTAGCTCTGATTTTATGCCTAGGGAATTTAGGTAGTTCAGCATGGATTCTATGCTTAAGTCCAAGCCTAGTAGCATATTGACCCTGTTGGGCCTAACAGTAACTACCTTTTCTTCCTTCTTCTCTTTATAAACATCAATGGATGAACCTACAACCACTCCTGCCTCGATTAATTCTACCAGCTGACATGCCCTATCAACAGCCTTACTAGCTAGGTTAGGGTCTATCCCCTTTTCATTTCGATTGGATGCTTCTGACCTTAGTCCNTAGCGTTTGGATGTCATCCTTATACACTTAGGATTAAAGTTTGCTCCTTCAAAAAGGACAGCAGTAGTCTCATTGGTTATTTCAGAATCCAATCCACCCATAACACCAGCCAGGCCCACTGGCTTGTTCTTATCAGCAATGACTAAGTCGGATTCTACTAGATTTCTTTCCACATTATCCAGGGTTACCAGGGTTTCTCCCTCCCTGGCCTGGCGAACTATGATTTCCTTACCATCCAACTTGGATACATCGAAGGCATGCAAGGGCTCGCCATACTCCAGCATCACATAATTGGTGATATCTACAATATTATTGATGGGCCTCATTCCGGCCTCCATTAGTTTTAGCTGCATCCATAGGGGTGATTCTTGTATTTTAACATCCTTGATTACCTTGGCATAGTACCTTGAGCAATTCTCGCTTTCAATAGTTATACCATTTAGGTAGTCAGATATATGATCTTCTTCCTTCGCTATGGAAATATCTGGTTCTTCCAAAGGTATATTAAAGGTGGCAGATGCCTCCCTAGCCATTCCGATAATACTTAAGCAGTCTGGTCTATTGGGGGTTATCTCGAGTTCTATGATTTCGTCATTTAGACCAAGAATCTCTACAACATTTGAGCCTAGAGGATTTTCTTCATTAAAAATGAATATACCATCACGATACTCCTTGCTGATTACATTGTCACTATAGCCCAATTCCTGTAGGGAGCAGAGCATACCACTAGATTCTACCCCTCTAAAGTCTGTCTTTTCTATTGACATACCACCAGCTAATTTTGCCCCTACTAGGGCAACAGGGACAATGTCTCCCTCTGTTAGATTTTTAGCCCCAGTGACTATTTGAAGGGATTCTTGTCCTACATCTACTTGGCAGACCAATAGTTTATCAGCGTTTGGATGCTTTTCTATACTTATAATCCTACCAAGGACTACATTTTCAATCCCCTTATTTAAGGTGTATATTGACTCCACATGTGAACCTGAATATGTTAGTCCATCAGCTAATTCCCTTCCAGATAAATCCGTTTTTACATAATCCTTTAACCATCTTACAGGTAGTAACATTACAATCCCTCCTTCTTAAAACTGCTCTAGAAACCTGTTGTCATTTTCAAACAATAAGCGGATATCATCTATATTGTGTTTTACCATGGTAATCCTGTCTATTCCCATACCAAAGGCAAATCCAGTATACTTTTCTGAGTCTATACCACAATTTTCCAATACCTGTGGGTGGACCATACCACATCCTAGTAATTCCATACTCCAGCCTGTGAAGTTGCAGGCTGGGCATCCTTCTCCCCTACATTTAAAACAGGAGACATCTACCTCAGCACTAGGCTCTGTAAATGGGAAATGGTGGGGTCTATATCTGGTCTTCATATCTTCTCCGAATAATTCTTTAATAAATATATCTAAAGTATGGATTAGGTTTGCCATGGAAATATTTTCATCTACAACAAGGCCCTCCAGTTGGTGGAACATAGGTGAGTGAGTATCATCTACATCGTCAAACCTAAAGGTTCTACCTGCTGATATCATTCTAATAGGAGCCCCTAACTCTCTCATTGCCCTGATTTGAACAGGAGATGTATGGGTCCTTAGTAAAGTATCTTCAGTTATATAGAAGGTGTCAGATAAATCCCTGGACGGATGATTTTCAGGTGAGTTTAAGGCATCAAAGTTGTTCTCTACCGTTTCTATTTCCGGTCCTAATATTACACTAAAGCCCATGCTGACAAACAAGTCTTCCAATTCATCGATGGTAGCTAGCAAGGGGTGCCTATGGCCTAGGATTTGATTCTTGGTAGATATAGTTACGTCTATCTTCTCCCTTTCTAGTCTGGCTTTTTTGGCCTCATCCCTTAGGTAGGCCTTCCTAGTTTGAATACCTTCTTCTATCCTTCTCCTAACCTGGTTAGCTATTTGGCCTACTACGGGTCTTTCTTCAGGTGATAACTTACCCATATCCCTTAGGATGGCAGTTAGTTCCCCCTTCTTTCCTAGAACCTTTACTCTTAACTCATCTAATTTCACTAAATCATCTACGTCTTCCAATCTATTAAGTGTCAACTCTTCAATTTCTCGAAGTTTTTCCTTCATAATTTCGCCTCCACTGTCCGTTATATCTACAATATTATACCTAAGATTATAGCACCATTTATTCCTTATAACAAATATATCATCTATTCCTCATGGTTTCGTACATTAGGATGGATGCCGCCACGCCAGCATTCAATGACTCTGCCTTACCAGGCATAGGTATTTTTATATATTTATCAGCTAAATCCAGGATTTTAGGGTTAACCCCCTTGGCTTCATTACCTATTACGGCTACNAATTTCTTCTTAAAATCTATATCATATATGGGTGATCCATCTAGTGAGGTCACCATTATTTCAAAGCCATCTTGTTTTAAGGTCATCAGGGTCTCTAATGAGTCATCCCTAATATAGAGAGGTAACCTAAGGATAGAACCCATAGTTGAGCGNACTACCTTTAAATTATAAGGGTCAACACAACCCTCTCCAAGGATGATACCATCAATATCAAAGGCGTCTGCACTACGAATTATGGTACCCAAGTTTCCAGGATCCTGGATGGCATCTAAGAATAGGATTGATGGATTGTCTAAGGCTCCAATCTCTGTTAGGTCCCTTAGATGAAATTCGCATAAAGCCATAATCCCTTGTGGGTTTTCAGTATCAGATAAGTCCTTAAATAGGTTATCCTTTAATCTAAGGGTGTCATAGGTATTCTTAACATTTTCATAAAAAATAAGACCCTCTTTAGATTCTAAAAAGCTATTTGAGAATAGGATCTTCCTTATTTTGATCTCACTGTTGATAGCCTCTTCAACTATCTTAACACCCTCAATTATGAAGAGCTTACTCTTCCATCTATTTCGTTTTTTATTCAAACCCTTGATTTCCTTTATCAAAGGGTTATTACTGGAGCTTATTTCCAACATAAGATCACCTATTAAAAATAAAAGTCCCTGTATCAGGAACTTTTATCTTAATTACCTTTTGCTATTTCAACTAGTTTTGCAAAACCTTCTGCGTCGTGAATTGCCATCTCTGATAGCATCTTTCTGTTAACTTCAATATTAGCTTTTTTTAATCCACTTATAAATCTACTATAACTCATGCCATTTGCCCTAGCTGCAGCATTGATTCTAGTGATCCATAGTTTTCTGAAGTCTCTTTTTCTTTGTTTTCTGCCTATATATGCATAATTCAATGATTTCATAACAGCTTGGTTAGCTGGTCTAAATAGTTTGCTTTTAGCACCATAATAACCCTTAGCTTGCTTTAATATCTTCTTATGTCTTTTCTTGGCATTTACGCCTCTTTTTACTCTAGCCATTTATTGTAATCCTCCTAATATATATAATTATCTCGGTAACATTGAATCTATTCTCTTTTGGTCACCTTTACTTACTAAGGTTCCCTTTCTAAGATTCCTGATTCTCTTTTGTGATTTTTTACCAGTTAAGTGNCTCTTATAAGCCTTATATCTTCTTAACTTTCCAGTACCAGTTCTTTTGAATCTCTTTGCTGATCCTCTATGTGTTTTCATCTTTGCCATAAATACATCCTCCTAAGCTTACTCTGTCTTTGGAGCTAGAAACATAACCATATTTCTACCTTCCATTTTTGCAGGTTTTTCTATTATACCAAATTCACTTGTCAAGTCCGCAAAATCCTTTAGTACAACCCTACCGATTTGGGTATTGCCCAATTCTCTACCTCTAAACCTAACAGATACCTTAACCTTGTCTCCATCTTTCAAGAATTGATTGGCTCTTTTTGCCTTGACATTTAAATCATGGACATCAATATTGGGGGTTAATCTTACTTCCTTAACATTGATAACTTTTTGCTTCTTCCTAGCCTCTTTTTCTCTCTTAGCCATTTCATACTTATATTTTCCGTAATCCATGACCTTGCAGACAGGCGGTTTTGCATTGGGAGATACGTTGACCAAGTCAAGCCTTCTCTCCTCAGCTACTTCTAAGGCCTCTCTTAATGACACTATTCCTAATTGACTACCATCGGAATCAATCAACCTTACTTCCCTTGCTCTTATCCCCTCATTAATCTGAAGTTCTTTAATAAAACAGCACCTCCTAAATATNTTCGAAAAACTAAAAGCGGGTATAAAATACCCGCTTTTCCCACAAGAAATAAATCTTAAGTATAAGATTTCAAAATCGCATAACCCTAAAAGCCACGGCCATAAGGTGAGAAGCGGACACTTCTACTTAATAAAATCTATTTAATTTACTATGTCATTATATGCTATAAATCAAGCCTTGTCAAATACTTTTTGTAAAATCTGTGTTTATTCTATGATAATGTCATATTAAAATTATTCTGATAAAATGTCAGTATGAGAAAGGAAATATATAATATGACTCAAAAAGAAATTAACAGACTTAGAGTTATCAATCAAACAATTGATAAGGTAGAAACTATTAGTGGAGCTGCTGAAGCTTTAGATCTAAGTGAACGACAAGTTTCAAGGTTAAAGAAAGACTAACTATTAAAAGTCAAGAGGTGAAATAAGAAATATTTAGGAATAATTTAAATTAAAATATGCATGAAAGTAAATTAGTAAAAAATGTTGAATTAGTTTTTATCACTCTTATTTATAAGTCCACATCATTCAAAATATCCCTCAATGCCTTTAGCTCCTCTTTGGTAAAAGTAATCCCCTTTCCCATCTTCTCATGCTCTGGTGACCAATCTCTTAAGTCATATTTGGGGGATCTATTATTCCAACTAATTAGGTTGATTTCCTTTGTCCAACCTTTTGGTGATTCTGAGATTATTCCTATATGTTCTGTGATTTCGTATTGAAAATTTGACGAAATTATCCTCCTTAGCTGATTTTATTTATATAAAATATTATCTAATTGCTAAATTAAACTATGATAATAAGACTTTATCTTTTGAGCCATTAATACTCTTCTTTTTTCTAAAAATTCATCATAATTTTTAACATCCATATTGAATATTTCTAATGGAATACAATTCTCTTCAAGATTTTTCTTTAGATCTTCAAGTGAAGTAATTCCGCCATATATAGGCTTTCCATTTTCACATTGAGACACTATTTCAGCTAGATATTCTTTTGGAGCCCTATCCTTTATCTTAATATTGATTTCTGACTGAGTATATGCATAATTTGCTACTTGATTATATCTACCACGATTATTTATGCCATTTCTCTGTAAATATTTCTTAGGGAATATATGATGTGTGTCTCCCCTGAGTTCTATCATATCTTTTACGGTTATTTTTTCAGATAAAAACCCTCTATCATTTGCATTTATTTGGGCCATTAAATAAACATTGTACTGTGGTGTAGTTTTAAAGGAAGATTCTAACCTCGTTACTAAAATATTGTTCCAAAATGCATCTGATAATTCACCTTCTTCAATATTTGCAATATAACTTTCAATATCTCTTTCCTTGATTCTTTTTATATCATAATCAAATGCAGATTCAGGTGAACCTGTATATCTTCCAGTTAAAATTGACATAACCACCCACCGTCTTACAACATTTTCAATAATCGAAGGATTGGTGCCTTTATCT
>JGI24707J26582_10001291_pt1 | contig 19658 bp, 8 predicted proteins | sample BioPla1DNA1_FD_26582 | JGI IMG/M metagenome (IMG submission 26582)
GCACTTATTTTATCATAGCTACTAATCTTATCTACAAAGTCCATGGCATTATTATAAGTAATTAATGGATTAAGTAGATACCATGTATTAGTAAAACCAGCTGTTATTGGAATATTAACTCCACTATACACCACATCTTTAGTTGCTGAGAAACCACCATTTTCTTTTAATGCAAGATTAAAATTATTCTCTAAAAACACATCATGATCTGTGTTCTGCTTGAGATAATCATTTAATTTCTCTAAGCCCTTTTTACCACCTAGCTGTCTTGCAACTGGCCAATATTCAGGATAATTAACTCCATCCTTTTGCCAAGATGTAAGTAATACCTTGCTACTTTCTACACCCTGGGCTGTTAGCCTTTCCATGATCTCAATTAGGTGTTCAAAACTGGTCATGGTTATGTATTTCTCTGTTACCATCTGGGGCTCTGTAACACCCATTAAAAACTCTAGGGCCAGGGGCAATTTACTACCATCTTCTATAGTATCAACCAATTGGTCGGTTTCAATCAAGTACTCCCTATAGGTATCAGCCATCTTACTATAATTAGCATCATCTCCAGATAAGAAAAAGAAAGTAAATTCACGATCCCTCGGAGTTATCTCGGCGTCAATACGTTGTATTTCTCTACCCGTAGCAACTGTATCTTCTCCACTGGATACATTNAACATATCAACNTCAAANACNCTACGTACNTATACATCGAAACATATACGATTAAGATCAACAACTATTCCAGAAGGATAGGTCATAATACCTGTTTCCTCAGCACCTTCAGTAACAACAGCAAGTAAAGCATCATTGTTGTTCTTGATACCAAATACTGGCATACTAGCCACATATCTATCATATTCATCTACGGAATATAATTCTTCAAATGCAACCTTCTTATTGGAATAAGCTCTTAATATACCCTGCTTTACCTTAGAAGATCTATTGATAACATTGGCATAGGTAGTGATTGCACCGCTGCCATCTGGGTAAAATAGATAACCATCCACATCGTTTCCTGCTGCACCAAAATAGGGCATAACCTCTAAAGTGGTGATACAGAACTGCATATTTTCTTCATACCCATCATATGGAATACGAACTACAAATCTACCATCCTCAAGTAAATACTGTATCTTAACAAATATACCTATGGTAGTGAAGCCATATCTTACCTCCACACCATTATCTAGGTAATTAACCTCAAGGAAGTCACAGTCCCTTCCTGCATAGGCTGTTGCAGGTGGGGCATCCCTTTTGTCAATATCATTATAGCTTATAGTAAATATAGATTGCAAATAAGCATTCCATTGTTTATTTAGTTTGCTTATTGGGTAATCCTCTTCTTCTACTACACTTTTCCACACATAACCTGTATCTGTGTTTTTAACTTGGATATTACCCTTAGTTTCATCAAAATATAATTCTAAATTCTTGGATTCTGCAATCTTCTTATAGTCATTAGGTAAAGTTCTGTCCACATTGGTAGCTGGAGGCTCATATTCATATTCCCTACGGGTTATAGCATTACTTTTAGCCACCTGTATACTGACGAAAGCATAAACTACAAATATTAAGACGATCGCATAAAATATAATGGATCCAATTCTATCCTTAATAAACTTTTTAATCATAAGCAATCGGCTAACGCCCATTTCACTCCTTTCCGGTATTAACTAAGCATGTTAGGTACTTATCACAGATAAATTATATATTATATATTATAAGAAGTTAACCTTAAGCTCTGTGATATACTCTAGTACAAATTTGATTACTCTCGCGGAAAGTACATAAACCATACCAGCAACGAGCCATATTACCAACATGACAAAAACCGTTATGATGCACATTCGCAATGCCTTACCAAAAGAGTAGTTATTCAGCAATTTCATTCCTAGGAAGAATATTATTATCATCCAAACATAAACTATGGCGGAGAATACACCATACCATGATTGCTGATTTTTTGACATCAAGTTTGAAACAAACATCAAGGGTGTGTTCACAAATATAAATGGCATTAGTCCGATAATAGTAGCAAATGCTATCTCATGAATCTTACTTTCACCATCTGATATTGAAGTCACTGCAAAGGACGCTAATATCCATGTAATCGGAATTATAAACAGCTTCACACCTTCGAATATTACATTGGCATTGTTAACATCAATAGATGCTAAGGGATAATGTACAATATATATGTAAGCAACCCTAACAACATATGCAATGGCCATAACTATAAAAGAAGATTTAAGATTAATTCTATCTCTATAATAATGGATACCATCCATTGCATCTACAGGATGAAATAATGCATTATAACAATATAAAATACCTTGGCCTATGCCCATCTTCTTATGATGATTCTCCATAAAGCTCCAATATGCTTTCTTGGCAGCTTTAAAGGAATACTTAAGGAATAGGAATACTGCTGCTAGTATAATTACTGCAAGGAATATAATTAATGTAAAGTTTTCTCTTAAAACTTCATATTTATATTCTTCAAAAGCCTGGGTATAAAGATCCCTATTATTTGCCAGCTTACTTTCCACCATGGAATCTTTCCATCTTCCTTGCTTATAGTAAGCCTTAGCTATACCTGCATGGGCTAGTTCATAGTTCTCATGTAATTCTAATACTCTAGACCAGCGATCATAGGCTAAATCATAATCACCTTTTTCATAAGCCGTTGTAGCTTCATGAACGGTAAGGATAAACTCTGTTGGGTCAAAATACTGAATATTATTATTAAGTCTATCAACTACAAATATTCTACCTTCACTATTAACAGCAATGGCACTAGGTCTTGAAAACTCACCAATCTTCTCACCTAACCCACCGAAAGCTGCCAGCATATTACCTTCCTGATCATATTGGTATATCTTACCATTAAGCTCTTCTATAATTGTGACTATGCCGTTATTGTCTACAGCGATATCACGGAATACAGGCTCCATGTAATAACCATCATCATCGAAGTATTCGCCGAACTTAAATGTAGAACCTGCTACAGTAGATTTTAAAACCTTCTTTCTAATGAAGTTGGTTATAGGATTAGTAAAACCACTACCCACTGTTTTATATTTTCTATAAATATTATTACCGATAGAGTTTAATTTCTTAACTTCACCCTCATCTCGATCAAAACTAGTTGCATAAATCATTCCATCATCGCCTAGGGCAACGTTGATATAAGAAGATGCTGTTCTTCTGGCCATAGCTGTTTTCTGTTGTTCTGATCCGAAGATACGAACTAGGGTTTCTGACAAGCTATATCCAATCTTAGTCTGTCCATATAGGCCACGAAACTCATTATTTCCGTCTATAGCCATAATGGTCTCACCACGAACAACATAAATATATCCTGTGTTACTAACAATTAACTTTGATGGTGCAAAAGGTGCATTACCAACTAAAGATGATTCTGGATTGGTAAATACCTCTACTAATTCACCTTGTGGAGACATATGTACAATTCTACTATTACCTGTATCAGATATATAAAGATCTCCATTGTCGTCAACAAAAACACCCTGAGGTGAGTTAAAGTCCATATCATCCGGACTATAATGCACAGCAACTGTTTTTAAGTCTGGATCTAAGACTACAACTCTGGAATTACCACTATCTAATACATATATATAATCATTCTCATCAATAAAGATATCCTGTGGATCTTTAAAGAAGATCCTCTTGTCTTCATATTCGCCAATATTATTAATCGAGCCTACAACATTATATGCCTTTGGAATTGGCATCCTAAAACTTGAATTGGCTGTTACATAATCTATGTCCTCTGCTGCATAAACAGAAGGAACAAAACTGCTCGAGCTAAGAATGAAAGCAAGTAAAAATACTACTATTTTTTCAAACCTTTTGAACTTGCGTTTTATAATTTCAATCAAAATTGATTGCTCCTTTCATATTTATTATTCAGCAGATTAGCCTTTGATACCAGAATATTGCATGGTTTCCATAACCCTACCCTGCATGATTGTATATACAATTACAGTAGGTATTGTCATAAGGAAAGTCGCCGCTGCAACTGCTCCTGCTCTTCCCACACTCATTCCTGCAGCACCGCCACTGATTGTACTAAGTGCAACTGGCAATGTCTTCATCTGTTGACTGGTGATGTAGATTAATGGCGAAAACGCATCATTCCAGCTGGAAACAAAGGAAAACACAACCAAGGTTGACCATGCAGGAGCTAAGGAAGGCATAACTATTTTTAAGAAAATGAAGAACTCTCTAGCCCCATCAATTCTTGCAGCTTCAATTAATTCATCCGGATATTGCTCAAGGAACTGCTTTATAAGGAATATATTATAAGCAACTGCTATATTAGGAAGTATCAACGATGCATAAGTGTTGATCAGTCCCAAATTATTAATAACCAAATAACTTGGTATTCTTGTTACATGAGGTGAAAACATTAAGGCCATAAGTATAACGCTAAATATAGCCTTAGCACCTGGAGGTTTTAATTTAACCAAGGAATATGCCCCTAAGGAAGATACGATTACTGTAAGTACAACAGTTATAGTTGTTACAACAATACTGTTAAATGCATATCTTAAAAAGGGAACGGTAGAACTTCCTAATGCTTGCAATAAATCGCTAAAGTTTTTAGTTGTAGGGTGTTTAACGAAAAATCTTGGCGGGAATAGGAATAATTCATCCAATGGTTTAAATGCTGTACTTACCAAATATACTAAAGGCAAGGCTGTAAAAGCAACTAGCCCTAACATTACTACATATAATAAAACTTTTTTAAATGTTATGTGAACCCATTGTCCTCTGAACCATTTGATTTTAATCACAAATATGTCCTCCTTCCATTATTGATATTAGCTATTCGTCTTTAGAGGATAGTAAGCGCATTACTACTCTACCCATAACAAAAGTGATTAGAAATAGCACAACCGCTACCGCTGATGCATAACCCATCTGGAAACGGATGAAAGCATAATCATAAAGATGGGCAACAATCGTATGACCAGCATAGTTTGGACTAGGCATACCAGCAACAGAAACAGCTATATCAAACACACCAAAGGAGCCAACTATAGAGTTAATAGCACCAAATAATAGTTGAGGTTTCATCATTGGTAAAGTTAGATAAATGAGTTCTTGAAACTTGTTTTTAACACCATCTATGGAGCCTGATTCATACACAGACTTATCCATGTTCTGTAAACCTGCCAGGAATACTAGGAAACCAGTACCCATACTCATCCATAATGAAATTATAACAATAACTTTCATTATGTGATTGGGATCTGTATTCCACAGGATAGGAGAATCAATCAGCCCCCAGTCCAACAGAAGATTATTCAAATAACCATATCTATCACTAGAGAAGATGATTAGCCATACTGTACTCATTGCCACACCACTGGTAATAGAAGGTGCATAGAAGGCCAAAGAAAATCCTCTCTTAAATTTCAATTGGTTAATAACCCATGCTGCAAAGAATGACGCTAAATAACCGATAGGTCCTGTAATAAGTGCAAATGTCAAAGTATTACTGATTGCTGTAATAAACACTTTATCATCCAAAAATAACAGTTTATAGTTATTTAAACCAACAAAATTTGGGGATTGTAACATGTTATAGTCAGTAAAACTCAAAAACATAGCAACTACAACAGGTATAACTACAAAGATAGAAAACAATATAATAAACGGAGACAGAAAAAGATATCCCATCCAGTTTTTCTTAATAAAACGCTTAAATTTAAATCCCAAAGTTTCTTTAGGAAGATCGCTGTTTATTATATTTGAATTTCCGTCCGTTTTCACTAACGCTTTATTATTCATAATTCTCTTATTAAGCTTTTTCAGCTTACTTTCCTCCTAACCTTTTAGTCTTAGTGACTATACAGCCACAGCGGTCTAACAAACCATCGCATCCAAAACATGCTTATTTGCATGTTTTGGTGCGTGCCAATGAAGCAAAATCGTATTAGTCATCAAGGATGACACCATACTCTTCTTGTTTCATTCGTAGCTCACGGTTAATATCCTTAACGGCTTGTTCTAAAGCATCCCTAGGATCGCCTCCACTTACAACTACTGTAGTCCAAGCGTTGGTCAAATGTCTTGCAGTAAAATATCCACCTAAAACTGTAGGAGTCTCCTCAGCCCATTGCCATTGTTCCTGAATAACCTCTATATCTTCTCTGTTCCAGGATAGTTGCAAGAAGGCTTCTTTATTGGCAGTATTCCATCTAGCCTCAGCACCCATAAGAGCTTCAACTTCTCTTGCGAAAGTAGCCTGTGCCTCAGTACTTGACCACCATTTTAAGAACTCCCATGACGCTTCAGGTTTCTCACTTTGCTTCATGATAATATCACCCTGTGAAGTTATACCTCCTGCTGTTCTATCTATGGTTCCATCTTCTAACATAACACCAGGTAATGGAGCTATTCCCCATTTCCCTGCCAGTTCAGGAGCTGCAACGGATAATTGCATATACAGAGCAAAGTTACCAACACCAATAGGCATAATACCATTTCTCATATTTTGATAGAAGTTAGCTACCTCAGGTACACCATAATGGGTAAATAGTTCTGTATACTCTTTAAATGCTAAATAAGCTTGTGGTGTATCAAGACCTGATTTTAGGCCATCCTCAGTATAAAACTCTCCCCCATGCTGGAATAGGAATTGGGTAAAGTCTCTACCGTAGTAAAATTCCAATCCATTCTGATATAGGGCAGGTAGAACATATTTATACAATTCATCCCTAGTATTAGGTAGTTGTACATCAAATTGCTGTAGTATGTCTTTACGATAGAATAATACGTTAAAGTCCATAGTCTCAGGAATTGCATAAACTCCACCATTGTATTCATAAGGTGTAAGAATAGCATCAACGAAGCGTCCCCTAACCTCATCAAAGCCTGGCATCTGTGATAGATCATAAACAGCATCACGGATCGCAAACTCAACAGGTGAAGTAACATCAACACCTAAGGCCACATCTGGAGCCTTACCAGAGATTACTGAAAGCATAAGTACATTGGCTGATCCAGCACCCAGCTGACCTGCAGGAACCACGTTAACATTGATTTCTATACCTGTATGAGGGGTAAACTGTTCATCGGCCATCTCTTTTATAACCTCTGCCCATTCAGTACCACGGGCAATCCACACATTAATAGACTCTGTTATCTCCACATCTGATGATAAAACACTACCTACGTTATCATAATCTTTCCAGAATGATGCAACAAAGTTTTGCAATGTAGCCCATAATCTTTGGAATATATTGGACTTCTTGTTTTCCCACTTTTCAGTAACAGGTCCTACTTTAAAGTAATCAATAACTAAAGGTGCTTTCTGCAGTTCTAGGTACCAATTACTCAGATTTTCTTGCGCACTTTGAAGATCTCCAACCTTTTTAGCTATACTAAATGGATTATTAATCATAGCTTCTATCTGTGTCTTGATAGACAAAAAGTTGTTAGCCATAGCTGGTAACTTATCAGACATGGTTTTAAGCTCATCATATTTAAACTGCATACTATCGACTAGTCTTTGCATATCTTCCTGCATATTAGGTATCTTATTAAAGAAACCATAATCATAGTTAGGGTCTGGATCAGATCCTGCAATCAATGCGATATTCAAAAGCAAGTCCGATAATATCAAGATGTCTTCATTAACAGATTCTATGATAGAAGTTAAAGGTCCAAACTTAACAGTCATAGATAATGTATGGGTTCCAGCTGTTAAGTAAAATTCAAAAGGTTCACCATTTTGATCTGATAATTCATGAATATTCCAGTTGGTGGAGTAATCGAATTTATAGGACAAGAGTTCTTCAAAAGGAATCTTATCATCAATTTCTATCATACGATAAGATGGAACACCATCTTGCCATTCTTGCTTAACTCTTAAACCTATCTTATATAATCCATCTTCAGGAACATCAAATTGCCATGTTATCTTCTGATTTCCTTCTCTCCAACGATAAGCTCCTATTACATTAAGTAGACGCTCTGTTGCTGAATGAGGTTGTGTTAAAGGATCTCCATCATTCTCTCTACGCAATGTAGGATCATTCTTTTCTAAAGCACTTAACTCAGCTTGGAATTCAATACCTTCCGCTGTAGCTGCTTTGTAACCCTTGGCATTGTATTCTTGCTTCACTTCTTCATATGAAGGATAAAATTCAGGGGTTATTAAACGAATTCCTGATATGGCCATATTAGCCTGTATGTAATTAAGCCTGATAACATGATTACCTTTTTCTAAATAAAACTTAAAAGGTTCATCGGTTAAACCAGTGGAGTTAATAAACTTTTGACTTCTCCAGCCAGACACTTCTACCTGTGAAGGTCTTGTCTCATTACCCAAACTATTAACAACTGGTTCTCCTTTGTCCTTAAAATACCTATAGAAGATCAAATCATTAGCCTCAATAAACGGATAAACTCCATCTATATACATAGAACGAACCGCAGGAATTGAAGTACCTGATTGCAGATAATAGTCTAATTCCATATGGAACATTCCATTTTCTTGCATATTCACATTAAATTCTATGTAAGGTGTATCTTCTTGCCATAAAAATGATTGTTTACCCTCAAATTCTGTAAGGGTAATTTTATTACCATTGGCATCTTTAATATCTGATAATGATATTTCGATTGTATCTTCAATGACACTATTATCAATAATTCCTTTATAATATTGAGAATATATAGGTACTTTGTCCAAACCAACAAAATCCCCATCAATATCTCTTCCCTCAAAGGCTACATACTTATCTTTTAAGGGTATTCCAGCTTCATTATCAGTTTTTTCAGTAGCTGATATGAATGCAAAGTTATTGATTAACAAAACCGTTACTATTAATAGAGATAAAAATGACTTATACTTCTTATATAAGAAACGGTTGTTAAGGCTTTTTTTCAAGCTCATAAAGACTACCTTCCTCCTATCTTATAGATTCTGTACATTTTTTTTAGTCAGTTCAAATATGGATTTGACATTTCTTCTAAAATGGTATAACTTATTATTAGCACAACATGAGCAAATTTGAAAGTATAATTAATTTGATATTCACGATAGTATTTTGATATTTTATGTTGAAAACCTATGCAAAAATATTACATGCTTTTTTTCACTATAAAGTATTTGATATTTCATACTACTATTTTGATTGTTGTACAAAATACACTAAGAAAAGGTGATGACTAGAAATGGCATTTAGGAATTTTAAGCAGTATTTTAATAAAGAGAGGTTAAGAGTTATACATGTTTCCATAATCACATTAGCTGTGATAATTGCTATAACAGTTTTATTTTCAATAATGACTAGACAAAAAGCCTATAACAAAATTGACAATTTTATGAATGAAACTACTATAGCTCTTGAGCAAAAAATAGATGAATATCTTTATACTTACCTCCAAAACAACTTAGAATATTATATAAGACCCAGTAATTATTCTCTATATTATGAATCACAGAATAAAGATCTGTCATTTTACTTCAGAATTCAAATCTCATTGTTAGATAGTGTACGGCTAGCGGATTATTTTACTGATATTGCACTATACAGAGCGCATGATAGTAACCTTATATCTGCTTTAAATACGCCAATTACATTAGATAGAATTATGAGAAATGACTTTTTGGAAAGCCTGGCTTCTTATTATGAAAGTATTATAAATTTGGTTAAGAGTAATACTCCACCAGACAAGCCCCAATTTAATATAAATTCAAATAATGAGATGACATATATATATCCTGTACATAATATAAACAATTGGAGAATTGGGGAAACCTACTTAGGCCTTGCTACCTTATATCTAAAAGATCCTGCATCTTTTTTTGATACCAAAATTGAACAATTAAATTCCAACGGAACCTTCCTAATAACTAATAATGATAAAATTCTTCTAACTGACGGTGATGAAAATACCTTATCCAACGAGATAATTTTTGACATACTCACCAATCACTCTGAGAAGTCTATTATTAATAAGAAGATTCATTCCACGAATTATATTTATTATTATGTTAAATCACCTAGTAGTAATATTACTTATCATTATTATGAACAGGCTCCTGGTTTTTTTGAGTATATATTTTCTGCTGAATACCTCTCTATTATATATATATTAGCACTCCTTTTGGTTATTGTTATATATATATTGATTTGCTTTTCATTGAAGCTTAAGTCAATTGTTAGTTTTAATCAATTAAAGGCAGTTGAAGAGTACAAATTAAGTATAGAAAAAAGTAATCGCCCCCAGATTGAAATACTAAAAGATAACCTATTATCAATTGATACTAATTATAAAAATTACTCCCTTATTATTTTTGAACCAGACATTTCCTTTATTAAAGATATGTCTNAAAGTCAAAAAGAGTTCTTTAGTAAGGCAATAATTGAACAAGTTGAAAAAACTCTTCAGCAAATGGAGTTGCCCAACGTTACCACCCTACAACCTGATGGTTTTGTTATTACTATTATAAACCATGAAATTGCTATTTCAATTAGAGAATTTGTAAATAAAATGCCAAGTATATTGTCAAACTTCACCAATTGCAAGTTTAATATATATTATACTGCCCCCTTCAGTAGCAAAGATAAAGCCGTTGATGCTTATCCTAGATTACGCAATATAATGAAGTACTCCTTATTATATAACTATCCAAATATACTATCCTTAGATAAATTGGAGAAAGTCGACAATAATACTAAAGCCGTTGATACCATGGTACTGGATACAATTAAAAATTATCTTATGGAATTAGATATTGATAAATTAATTGATTATTTAAAAGAAAAAATTCATTCTATCCGAACCAATGGGTATTCATATAATCAAACGATTGATTACTTAAATATGGTCTTCTGCTCTATAAAAAACTACTTCATGGATAAATCGCTAGAATATGATTTTGATAGTGGGTCTATTTTGGAACAACTTAATCAATTAAATAGTTTGGAAGAATGCATCAATATTATAGAGCAAACCTTAAATACCTATAAGGATATTTTAGTTGAAAATAACGCTTTATCCAATAAAAAGAACATGGATAGTATCCTAAGATTTATTGATGATAACATTGAAGAAGTTACTTTATCAGCTGTTGCAGATGAATTTAATATTACATCTGCCCACCTAAGCCGTACATTTAAGGATAATATGGGCATTAACTTCTCGGAATATGTAACAGAAAAGAAACTTATTAGGGCAACCGAGCTGTTGAAAGAAAATACCGATTATAGTATTGCGGATATTGCTAATAAACTTGGTTACAATACTGCTTCCTATTTTTCCTCCAAATTTAAAGATAGGTTTGGAGTAACACCAGGTAATTATAAAAAGAATATTTTAAGAAATAAGTAATATTTATTGATTTCACATTTTCTAATGAAAGGAATGGTCTCAATATGTATCCGCAAACCCAATATTATTCAGAAAGCCAAAAGAGCTTTCATGTTGATTATGTTAAAACCAGTGACCCTTTTATTATGTATAATTATCATTATCATAATGCCTATGAGATCCTCTATTTCCAAGAGGGCGAGCAGATGTTCTTTTTGCGGGATAGGATTTATCATATTACTGCAGGAAATTTGGTTCTAATTAACAAATACGAATTACATAGTATAAGGGACTGGGATAAACCAGGCCATAGCAGAGTATTCATAAGTTTTCGAGAAGATTTTTTTAATTCAATTAATACCTATGGTTTTGATTTATTATCTTGTTATAAAAAGGATATAGTAGTCATAGATCCCTCAATACGCCATCAACAAATACTTTTTCGAAAGACAATGGATATTGTTCGCGAGGCTGAGTCCAAAAAACGGGGTTATGAGATCTGTATTAGAGCTAAAACCATGGATTTGCTCATCTTCATAGATAGAATCCTGGATCAATATCATGATAAAACTGATATAACATCCCCTAGACATAACATTATTAATGATGTAATGATGTATATTGCTGATAATTATAAAGAAAAGTTGACCCTGGATATGATTAGTCGAGAGTTTGGTTATAGCAAAAATTATTTATGCACTACCTTCAAACAAGTTTCAGGTTTATCAATGAATCAATATATTAACGCCATCAGGATTAAAGAAGCCCAGAAGTTATTAAAAAACACAGATTATTCCATAACTCAGATATCTGAGTTAACTGGTTTTGATAGCATCACCCATTTTGGTAGAGTATTCAAAAGCATCACAGGATATACGCCTCTTAAATTTCGGAAAGACCAAAGATTTACCTAAAAACAATAGTGAAATAAGGGTGTACAGTTATAAAGCGTTCTTTTGTGCATAGCTATGACTGTATACCCTTATATTTTTCGATAGGAAATTCTCCCGAATTTCCTATCGAAAATAAGCCCTATTGCTATGGTCTAGGTACTGTTATTCTATACAGATTTACATTCTCATCTACTACTGCATCAATGCCTTCGATATAAGAGACTATGGTGTTAATCTCCATACAGAATACGTCTCCATCATGATATTCAGGTTCACCATTCATTAAGTTTTCTTCTCCGTTAACCAACAAATGGGTAGTTCCTATGGACGCTTGCACAGTGAATTGGCCACTGTTCATAACCAATACTCCCTTATCACTATCATAGGTATAGCTTAATAGATTAGGGTTAATTCCTATTATGTCATCTAGAACAGGTATAATAGGTCCAAATACACCTGTCTGTTCATAGACTTTTTTACCACCCTTCATATCCACTTCCCTACCATTAACTAAGACCTTATAATAAATTCTACTATCTGCTTTATATTTTCTAGTGGAATATTCAGTAGTTCTAAACCTATCATAAGGGGATATCACCGGTGCTTTATCATTAAGTAGAGGCTTTCTTTCTTGAGGCATTACTGTAGATAAGCCTGTTCCTTCTATTTCTTCCATTGGTATTGAAGATATAGAAGATGTAGCCTGTGGAAGTCCTTTCATCACAGCTGTTAAGGTTATGGTACCTGCTTCTCTAGTGGAACGAATAAAAACTCTATTGGTACCACATTCTGCATATACATGATTTTGATGAATAACACTATCGTTTCTACCGTATCCATTAAATCTACCACTATTATATCCACCTAAGAATACAGCTTCCCCATCTAAGGTAAAATCAATTCTATCAAAATTTAAGGGGCAGATTCGGCCTCTATCATCAACTACTTCCACATCAAAGAATGCTATGTCAGAACCATCGGCTATTAAGCCTCTATCTCCAGTAACTGGAGTAAGCCTAATTTCTGCTGCTTCTCCTACAGTTTCTATTTTATCCTCGATTAATAGATTTCCTTTATAATCATAGCCCTTTGCTTCTATTTTACCTGATTTGGTAATGTCTATTCCTTCAAAAGCGAAAATAAAAGAATCCTTTGGCTCGTCACAGGTACCGACTAATTGCTCGTTAATATATAATTCGACTTTATCTATATAATAATTGCCAATTACATAGACAGTCTTATTCTTAGGATCTCTATAATCATATTCTCCTGTTTTTACCCAATGGGTTCCATTAAATTCTCTAAGTGGATATTTATAATTATCACCTCCTACAGGTGGATAATTCCAATGTCCCACTATCATAATAGCAGGGCTGGGATCTTGCAAGGTCTTAAATGCATGAAAACTCTGTTTTTTTATCCTTACAGGATCTACCCTTCCACTCATACGGGCATTCTCACTGGCTGCCTGCCTTCCATGTTGAGCTGAATCAGTCCAGCATAGGGCGGCCGTTGCAGAATAAAGATCTTTCTTAGAAACCCCTCCAACCCTATCATTATAGAATTCCTCATAGGCACTGGCTGTAATCAGGACAAATTCCTCAGCAGTTAAATTGTGGATATCTCCCCCCTCCTGCTTTCTTCCTCTCTTACCTAACCACAGATTATCATAATCAAAATCTGGGGGCGAAAACCTATCCCATACCCGCCTTGGGGATTCCTCTCGCAAATATTCTGTTTCTACTATCGGCATTAGCAGTGACTGGAATCTACCAGCATGTCTATTGAGCATAGTACCAACAAACTCTGCCTCTTCAACTACCTCAGGGGTGGATATGGTACGACAGCCCATAAAACGCCCTCCATTGGGATCTAGTTCTCTCTTTAAAAGTGTCATTTCTCTCATGTGCTCTTTAGAAACTGCATTATTTCCAGTCTCCCAGAATAAGATGGAAGGATTGTTTCTAAAATAGATAATAACATCCCTCATTAATTCTACTCTCTGATCCCATTGCCTACCGTGACTTTCTTTTTCCTTGTCCCCACCAGGTTGTACACAAACCACTCCATACTTATCACAGGACCGAATATCAGCTGGGCTGGCTGCCACATGCATCCAACGGATAAAATTGGCATTACTTTCCTTGATTAGCTGTGCATCAAAATCTTTTAACCAATCCGGTGCTACACCAATTGCCGCCCATTCATTAGAGGATCGCTGGGCATATCCAGTAAGCCATATTGGCTCGTCATTAATTAGGACTCCTTGATCCTTATTATAGGAAACCTTTCTAAAGCCTGTTACTATCTTAACAGTATCGACAACTTCTCCATCCACTATTAGCTTACTATATACATCATATAAATAGGGATCATAAGTAGTCCAAAAACGAAGGTTTTGAACATTAGCACTGGCTTTTATTACTGTTACAGAACAGGAAGCCGTTTTTGTAGGTTTAACCTGGGACTCATCATCCACAGGTACATATCTATTAAGTTCTTTATCAAATACATATGCATCTTCAGGAGTTATGGAAAGTGGCATTTTATCAGGTACTTCACTTTTAGGAACAAGCATGGCCTCTGAAGAGAAGGTCTTTACAGCTTCTCCCTTATGATCTAATATTACTATTTCCAATAAGGCCTTACATTCTTTATCACTTTCATTTCTAACTTCTGCTTCCACATGAATATCTGCGGACTTGCCTACAATATCATAATTACTACCGTATACATATACACCTTTGGTCATTAAATTACTGTATATAGGCAATGTCTGGTATACTTTATTTTTGATATGTAATCTAACATTTTTGGTAATCCCACCGTAGGAAGGATTAAAGTCATTACAATTCCACAGATAGCCAACTCCTTTTCTATCTTCAGGAACAGGATGGGAAGCTAGTAATTGGCTCATATAATAACCAGGCTCCACATCCTCTTTATTGGGGGTTTCTGCCATACATACCCCTGTGTTTCTTGTGGCTGTATTATCTGTAGCTACTGCAATTAGATTTTCATCACCAAATCTTACATAAGATGTAAGGTCAAATGCAAAAGGCCCTACACCATTTTCATGGTATCCTACCATAAGACCATTGATATAGACAAAAGCCGATTGCCTAATTCCTTCAAATTCAATAATAACTTTCTTACCTTCATGGCTAGAAGCTATGGTAAAATACTTGCGGTAAAACGAAAATGTTCTAGCCTGCCCTGTACCACCATCACTAATCCTTGATACAAAAGCATCTTCATCATTGAAGGTGTGAGGAACACTGACATCCTTCCAATCAGAAAGTATATAGTCCTCTTCATAAAAATACTTGCCATTACTATCTCTATGCTTTTCTAATGCGGCATCTAGGGGAAAAGCATCTGCTTTTTTAAATTTCCAGTCTAGATTAAAGTTATACACTTGAAGTTCATTAGCAAAGCACGTATTCAGATTACTCAAAATTATTTCCTCCTAATTTATCTTTATAAATATATATTTAAGTGTTAAATATATATTTAATAACATGATTATAAAATCCTACTTTTTAACTTCTATTATGTAAGTTTTAGCATCTTCATCTAATATTCCATTAACATTTTCTATAAACGAAATAATAGTATTGATTTCCATACAGAGGCTACCCTTATCATGTAGCTCTGGCTCTCCATTCATTAGATTCTCTTCTCCATTTACTATTAGATGACTCTCTCCTACGGTAGCAATAATAGTATTCTTCCCACTGGTCATGGTTAATTGCTTTTTGTCAGCATTATAGTTATAATTTAGAATCCGACTATCAACAGCTTTGATAGCATCAAGTACAGGTATAATTGGGCCAAATACCCCTGTCTGTTGATAGGCCTTTTCACCCTTCAAATCAACTATTTTATTATTTACAATAAGATCATAATATGTCTTCTCTTGCTGATCAATAGAATTCACACTATTACCTTGCAGTGCCCTATAGGGTGATAAGGCTGGTGGGGTAATTGAATATTGGTAGACTAGTCTCTGAGGCCATGCCAAAGATAAGCCCACAGCTTCCTCTTCCTTCATGGCTACAGAACTTATGGTAATCCTTGCCTCTGGTAAGCCTTCCATGGTGGCTGTAACAGTGATATCCCCTGCATTTCTTGTAGACTTTACAAATACTCGGTTAGAACCACACTCTGCATATACATAAGTTTGATGGATTACACTATCTTCCCTACCATGACCATTAAATCTACCACTATTATAGCCTCCTAAAAAAACCCCTTCTCCTGTTACAGTAAAATCAATTCTATCATAATTAAGTGGACATACCCTTCCTTGGCTATCAACCACTTCTACATCAATGAACATAATATCAGCTCCATCAGCTATCAGCCCTTGACTCCCCGTTACTGGTGTTAATCTAATCTCTACTGGTTCACCAACAGTTTCTATAATGTCTTCTGCTACTAAATTCCCCTCCTTGTCATAGGCTTTAGCAGAAATACTACCGGACTGAGTTATATCTATTCCTTCAAAGGGATAAATAAATGAATATTCGGCTTTATCACAAACATCCACTAATTTATCATTGATATACAACTCAACCTTATCTATGAAGGTATTACCTATTACATAAACTGTTTTATTCTTTGGATCACGATAGTCAGACTCACCAGTTTTTACCCAGTGATTGCCATCCCATTCCTTTAGGGCATATTTATAATTATCTTCTCCCATCTGAGGATAGTTCCAATGGCCAACAATCATAATATTGGGATCTGTATCTTGTAAAGTTTGAAACACATAAAAACTCTGCTTCTTTATCCTTACGGGATCAACCCTTCCACTCATCCGAGCATTTTCACTGGCCGCCTGCCTTCCATGTTGAGCTGAATCTGTCCAACATAGGGCTGCTATGGCAGAATAATAATTAAGACCAGAAGCGCCTCCTACTCTATTATTGAAAAATCCATGATAATACTTGGCTGTCTCGACTGCAAAATCTTCAGAGGTTAAGTCATATACATCTCCACCATCCTGTTTACCTTTACTACCAAGCCAAAGATTGTCATAATCATAATCTGGAGGAGAATAATCGTCCCATACTCGCCTAGGAGCTTCCTCTCTTAAGTATTCTGTTTCAACTACAGGCATTAAGTCAGAATGAAAACTCTTCACATGGCGATTTAGCATGGTACCAACAAATTCAGCTTCTGCCACAACATCCTCTTCTGATATTGATCTACATCCCATATACCGTCCACCACTGGGATCAAGTTTCTGCTTTAGCTGGGTCATTTCCCTCATGTGTTCTTTGCTTATGGCATTATTGCCAGCCTCCCAGAATATAATCGAGGGACTATTCCTAAAGTATAGGATAACATCTCTCATAACTTCAACTCTTTGGTCCCATTGTCTTCCAGTAGCTTCTTTCTCTTTATCCCCTGCGGGTTGAACACAGACGATACCGTATTGGTCGCAAGCCCTGATATCCGCAGGACTGGCTGCTACATGCATCCAGCGAATAAAATTACCATTACTTTCTTTAATAAGCTGGGCATCATAATCTTTTAGCCAATCTGGTGCAACACCTATTGCAGCCCATTCATTAGTAGCCCTTTGGGCATAGCCTGTTAGCCATACAGGCTCATCATTAATCAATAATCCCTGACCATTATCATAGCTCACCTTTCTAAAGCCTGTATTAATCTCACTTATGTCCACTATTTCCCCATCTAACTTCAACATACTATATACATTATATAGATAGGGATCATAGGTAGTCCAGAAACGTAAACCTTCTACTTTAGCACTAGCCTTAATAACTGTTGTCTCAAGGGAAGCGGTCCTAGTAGGTAAAACCTTATCTTCATCCTCAACAGGAACATATTTATTCAAGTTATCATCAAACACATAAGCATCCTCTGGGGTAATTGAAAGTGGCGGTTTTTCAGGTAAATTAGCCTTGGTAATCGTAACCTCCTGGGAAGAAAACCTTGCTACTAGTTCTCCTGCATGGTTGACTAGGGCTATCTCCAATATTCCAGTACAATCACTGTCACTTTCATTTCTAACTTCTGCCTCCACATTTATAACTGCTGATTTACCCTTAATATCAAAAGCAGTACCGTATACATAAACCCCTTTTGTCATCAGATTACTATAAATGGGTAAGGTTTGATATACTTCATTTTTTATATGTAATCTAACATTTCTAGTAATTCCCCCATAGGTAGGATTAAAGTCATTGGTATTCCATACATATCCTATACCCTTTCGTTCCTCTGGAAGGATACTGGAAGATGATAGAGGGTTAACATAATATCCTGGCTCCACATCTGCTTTATTCGGTGTCTCAGCAGCACTATCCGTCATACCCCTGGCAGAGGTATTATCAGTTGCCACTGCAATAAGATTTGCTCTTCCATATCTTATATAGGGCGTTAAATCAAAAGCAAAGGGAGCTACCCCCGCTTCATAATATCCTACCATTTCTCCATTTATATAAACAAAAGCTGTCTGCCTAATCCCTTCAAATTCTACTATAACCTTCTTACCAGTGTGTTCTTCAGGTATGGTAAAGCTTTTACGATAAAACGAAAATGTTCTATCAGGACTGCTTCCAGCATCTCTTATCCTAGTAGAGAAAGAATCACTATCATTAAAGGTATGGGGAAGGCTTACATCCAGCCAATCTGTTACTAAATAATCTTCTTCATAGAAATATTTCCCATTGGTATCTTTGTGCTTCTCTAAAGCTTGATCTAAGGGAAATGCATCAGCTTTTTTAAATTGCCAATCTAAATTCATATTATATATCTGGGAAGCTGTATCAGGAACAGTAAACTTCCCTAAGTAGGGTGTTGGTTCAGGGGTATTGATATGTAATTCATTTACTCCATCATCTATAATGACATCCTTTGTATTATCTTTCTTACAAGCCCCAATCATTGTAATTACTATAGCCACTATAAATAATGCTCCTATGTATTTCCTCTTCATTTTAAACCCCGTCCTTTATTATTGATAAATATAATCCTTATATAATTTCAATTGGCAGGCCGCCAGCATTAAGGCCGGCGGTCTAAGGAAAGAATGAAGTAAATAAATCTTCTACTAAGGCAGTTGCATTTGACCTATACAAACTTACCTTAATAATATGATATGTTAATTTTATATAAATATCTAATCTTATATTAAGAAATATAAGTTTTTTCTACAATTATTAATATTATATTGTGAATTATTGTAAACATCACTGATAATATTCAAAGAGGAAGTTTCCTTATAAGGGAAACTTCCTTAAGTTCTTGTTTCTAGTTTATGAAATGATTATTTTCTAGTTACCTGCTGCATGGTATAATTCGTTCATTTCTTCAATTACTGTTTCGCCACCTGCCCGTAGCCATTGATTTAGTGCTTCCTGGAAACCTACATCA
>JGI24707J26582_10001292_pt1 | contig 19654 bp, 14 predicted proteins | sample BioPla1DNA1_FD_26582 | JGI IMG/M metagenome (IMG submission 26582)
TACGTGCTGACAACCTTGAAAAATTCTATCGTATTGCTTTTTCCAATCCAAATGTTGAAGGTATATTGATGTGGGGATTCCATGCAAATACCCATTGGAGAGGACCTAATGCTGCAATAGTGGATCATGATTGGACTGTAAATGAAGCAGGACTTAGATACCAGGCTTTAAGAGAAGAATGGAGGACAAATGAATCCGGCACTACTAATAGCAGCGGAAAATACGCCTTTAGAGGTTTTCATGGTACATACGATGTAACAATATCAGTTCCTGGAAGTGCTCCTGTTGTAGCAACTATTAATTTACTACCAGGAGACGGTACAGTTTTATATAATATTTCACTGGATGGAACAGTTGAAGAAGAAGAGATTCCTTCCAAAGTAAATTATGGGGATTTAAATGAAGACGGTGTTATAAATTCTCTTGATGCAGCTCGTCTTATTAGATATATACTAGAAATTGATGATCCTTACGGACCACCACCTAAATCACCTACTGTATGGTTACCTGCAGATTTAAACGGGGACGGAGTTATTAATTCAATAGATTATACAATTTTACAAAGATACATTTTGGAGATTATTTCTTATTTTCCTGTAGACCCTCCAGGCGAATATGTTATACATTAAGATTATTTAGGTAATTTAAAAAAGGGATTGTGTTCTAAAAAAATTAGCGCACAGTCCCTTTTTATATAAAAATAAATCCCTGGATAAATCCATGGTATTTTTAAAGCCTTGAAATTTTCATAAATAGATGATAAAATTGCAATAGAAAATTAAAATAGCTTTAAACCCGCGTTTAACATACATTGAATTTAATGTATGTAAGAGGCAATTTTAGGGGAGATTTTAAGTGTTGTTAAGGTATAAAAAAATTATTGTTTTAATTTTGGCATTTTTTATTTGTTTTACAAAGCAGATTTGTTATACCAGCTCACATTNTGAAGGAATGGTGGGCAATACTATATACCCTATTAACGCCAACAATGTACGTCTTGAAAGCCAGATTATAAACATCAATTACAACATATCCAAAGAAAAACATCATAATTTTCATCAAATAGAAGCTATTTTTAGTTTACATAATACAGGAAAAGCTACACAACTTGAAATTGGGTTTCCAAATGCAGCAAATCATGAAGAAAAGTTAAAGGATTTTGAGGTTTTATCTTATCCTGATTTAACACCTTTTGACGTTAGCCTTAATTTTAAAGAAGGAATGATTTTATCGGGGATAGAAGAGTACTATCAGTGTTCTTATTATTCATGGACTGTGGATTTTGAGGAAAATGAAAGAAAATCCCTTATTGTAAAGTATAAATTAAAAAGTCCGGATGGAATTGAATACATATTAAAAACTGGAGCCCTGTGGAAAGGTCGTATTAATGAAATAGATGTAAATGTAGAATTTTCAGAACCTGTTTCTTCTTTAGAAATAGATGCTCAGCCTGAAAATTACTATTATAATGGAAAAGGAATACAGTGGCAGTTTAAAAATATTGAGCCATTTTTTGATTTACATATAAAACATGTATCTGTACCAGAATTTTATCAATTAAAAAGCAAGTTTTATGCCCCGTTTCAAAAGGAACCTGATGGTTACAAATGGGATAAAAGCCTTTTTTATATAGGNACAATGCTTGATGATTTTGATGGCTATCTATTTGAATGCACCGACCAGGAATTGGTGTTGGAAGAAATCAAAAAAAGATTAGATACATGTGAATTAGTCCGTAATGAAATATATGCAAGAAACGGTTATATTTTTACAGAGTCAAAATGGGATGAACTTTTCACATCTCAAAGCTGGTATGAGCCGGATATCTTTTTTGAATATGGTAAATTAAATGAAATAGAAAAAACAAATATACGGCAAATATTAGAATTTGAAAGTGCAATGAAAGATCTAGAAGATAAAACTTTTGATGAAATTATTAAAAATCTTAAAGAATATTCTTTAAAATACGATGACAATTACAAGATATCTTATACAGGGAGCAGCACTTCTAAGGCAAACAGGACTTATTCAGAGATTACAGCACATCAAAAACGAATTGAACAAAATCGCAAAAGCTTTAAAGAGTTAATTGAACTTCCAGAAAAATTTGCAGAATTTAAAACAAATAATACTTTCGACAATTTATCACCCACTGATATAAAAGATTTAAATATAGCAAATATGCATGCTTATATTAATGGAATTATTAAAGTAAAAGATAATAATTCAGATACATTATTTATTGACAAGGATGATTCCATTTTTAGGCTTACCAATTTAGAATTAATGGAAGTTAAAAGCATAAGTCCTAATGGCAAATATATCATTATGGCTGGCAGCAGCATTCCAATTCCAGGCTTTGTAAGTGATGATATATATCTTATATCAACTTCTAATGGAATTGCTTACTTAATTGGCAAAGGAGATTATAATGACTACCAGTTTATTTGGTCTTATAATGATTCTCTTCAGTACAGAAGTTTAAAAAAAGATACAAATATAATTAATCATTTTAATTCACAAGATGGTACTTTTTCCATTATAGTAATTCCTATTTCTGATTTTGAAAACTTCTATATATCTGAAGACAATTCAGTAACTGTGCTTCAATCTAGAAATATCATATATTATATGAACAGTCAGGACCAATCAATAAAAAAAATAATTGAAGATGGATGCCTTATGGGTTTTTGCTCATCCAATAATAAGATTTTATTTTACAAAGATTCAGAAATATATGAACATAATCTTTCTGACAACACTTCAATTAAAAAAGTTTCTATAGATAAACCTATATGGAAAACCCAATTGATACATAACAATATGCATATCATCTACAGTGGGTTTGATGTGATTTTTTGTTATAACAACAATACAAATTCTTTGCATAGATTTAACAATATGGAAAATGCTGAAGATATTAAAATTTCCCCTGAAGGTGATAAACTTTTATTTCACAGGNTTAATTATTCAAAACCAAATGAATCAAATTCATATATAGTACATGCTGATAGCAATTTAAAAATGCCTTTAGATGTTGAAAGTGCCAATTCTATATGGATTGATAATGATAATTTTGTAAATTACTCATATGACCAGGATGGAAAAAACATAATAAAAACTAACACCTGTGTCACGGAAAATTCAACGGAGTATTATAACACATATACAAAATCAATTAGCAGCAGTAAAGACACATCAATTTTCAATAATTTATTTACTTATGTGTGTTTTGTTCTTTTAATAATTTTATGTATTATTTATTGGTTATATAAAAAGAAAATAAAAGTTTCTAAATAATAAATGCATTTTAGCTTATTTTTCTTTTTTACCTCTTCCCAATTAGACAAAATCTTTATTTTGTCTAATTGGGAATATTTTTTATTCTCTTGTTTTATGGTTTTAAAATATTGTATTTGTACTTTCTTATGAAAACNTTAAATTTTTTANAAAAACTGGATGGAAATTAATTTTTAATTATCTATTTAATAAATATTTAAGCCTTTATTATTAAAATTTTATATTTTTATATTAAAAACTCAAAAATATATGTTATAATATATAAGTATGTTTAATTTTAATTAAAAAGGTAGATTATTATGATATTTTTTGATTATTTATCGGAAAGACAAAAAAAAGATTTTTTTTATATAGCTCCACAGTCATTTAATAAAAACAGCAAAAGAGATGTACTTGCCTACTGTCTTGGAGCTACTTTGTACATGCCTGCAACCAGGAGTACAATAGCTGAAGATATAATAAATAAAAAGCACAAAGGCTTAACCTCACTGGTTATATGCTTAGAAGATGCTATTGGGGATAAATCTTTAGAATTGGCCAATGACATGCTTGAATCAACTATAAAGAAATTATTCTCCTATGTTAAAACAGATAAAATAACATATGACGATATTCCTCTTATATTTATAAGACCTAGAAATGAAAGTCATATGCTTAGTATATTTGAAAGATTATATCCTTATATTTCAGTTATTACAGGCTTTGTTTTTCCTAAGATTTCTTGCAGCAATGCAAATATATATTTTGAAAAGTTAGAAGAAATTAACAAAGGGCTTGATACTCCCCTTTATGCAATGCCTATTTTAGAAACTGAGGATTTTATTTTTCACGAAAAGCGCTCTGAATCTTTAAAATATGTTGGAGAAATATTTGAAAAATACAAAAATTATATACTCAACATAAGAATAGGTGCTACAGATTTTTGCAGCTTATTTGGAATCAGAAGAAATGAAGATACAACCATTTATGATATAGTTNTTATAAGAAACTGTATTGAATCAATTATTAATCAGTTTCTAAGAAAAGGAAGAAATTTTGTTTTGTCAGGCCCTGTCTGGGAATACTTTTCTAGTGGTGAAAGAGTTTTAAAACCCCAGCTAAGAATCAGACCTTTTACTGAACATGGACATTCTGGGGTAAAATTAAGAGAAAAAATAATAAATAAATNCATTGACGGTTTAATTAGAGAAGTTTTGCTTGACAAAGCAAATGGTATTATTGGCAAAACAATCATCCACCCTACTCACATAATACCTGTAGAGGCTCTTTATGTGGTAAGTCATGAAGAATATACCGATGCATGCAATATAATATCCAACAATAATAGTGAAAAGGGTGTTTTTAAAAGCAGCTACTCTAATAAAATGAACGAAATAAAGCCGCATTTAAGCTGGGCTGAAAATATAATAAAAAGATCAAAAGTATACGGGGTGTTCCATGAAAACAAATCTTTTACCGACCTTCTTGCAGAAGAAGAAATATGAAATTGTCAAAGGACTGACTCTTGACATAGACGTTAGCAATAATCCATATAATATACCTATTGAAAATTTATTCTCAATGGCAATGAGAATAAATAAAAAAAGGCGATTTCTTTTTGTAAGCAATGTTTTGGGAAAACATTTAGCTGTTGACCCTTTTATACCCATGCTTACAGGCGCTGCCCTTGCACTTAGATTTATAAAGAAGATTTATAATATAGAATCACTGGTGGAAAAAGACGTTATAGAGGCTCTTAAAACTGGTAAAAACCTAAAAGAAACTTATGCTAAAGTGATGTCCTCTAAAATTATACCACCTGAAAACTTAATTTTTATAGGCTTTGCAGAGACAGCTACTGCACTGGGTCATTCCATGTTTGAATTTTTTTCTGACAACAGTATTTACATTCACACTACCAGGGAAAAAATTCAAAACATAAACCCTTCAATAAGCTTTGAAGAAGAACATTCCCACGCAACCTCTCACAGGCTCTATGACTGTTATAATGCCTTAGATTCTTCACAAGGACCTGTGATTATTGTNGATGACGAAATTAGTACAGGAAAAACACTATATAACATTATAAGTTCAATGGATAAATACAGTAAAAGAAAAAAATATATTATTGCAAGTATTTTGGATTGGCGTTCTAAAGATAGCAAAAAATTATTTTATCATTTAGAAAAAAAACTTGGTATTGATATTACTTTTATTTCCCTTCTGTCGGGAGAATTTACTGTAAATGAGGACTTGAACACTTTAGATGCATTTATAAATAAAATTAATTCTAATAATTCTAGTATTATTAATAAGGTGGATTTTAAAAATGAACCTGAAATTATCAGTTTATCCTTAAAGGACTTTAAACTTGATACATTAAATTATTCATCAACTCATTCTTATGAGAAAAATAATGCTTCTTGCTATTTAAAGTCCACTGGAAGATTTGGCATTGACTCTTCCCTGTGGAATGATGAACAAAAAACCATTAAAAAAATTGGTGAATACTTAAAAAGTATACGAAAAGGCAAAAGGGTTCTATGTCTTGGCACTGAAGAATTTATGCATATCCCAATGAAAATTGCATCTTATATGGGAGATGGTGTAAAGTTTCATTCTACCACTAGAAGCCCTATTTATCCACTAAACAAAGAAAACTATGCCATAAACAGTGGAATTGAATTTAAAAGTCCAAATGAAGTTGATATACTAAATTTTGTTTACAATATACCATCAAATTATTATGATGAATTGTATATCTTTTTTGAAAGAAATGTTGATGATAAAACATTAGCACCTTTATTATCAAAATTAAAACTTACAAAAACCCCTAGAATTTATATTCTAAAATTAACATAATACTAATCTTTAATACAATACGTATTGTTTTTTGCTAAAAAATTATAAAACTTCACTTTTAAATATATAATTTTAAAATATAAAATTTTTAAAGTCAGGAGTAGAAAATGAATGCAATATTTAAAAATATAAAAATACAAAAGCCTTCCCCAATAGGCANTTATTTAGAAGAAGATGTTGTGTTTTTACTTAAAGATATAACTAATTTGGTACAAGAAGATACTACAGTAGCAAGGGAAAAGATTATTCAATCAGGGGGGCATTATTCTGAAATGCTTCCTATTGAATATAAACCTTCAAAAGAGTATATCAATCTTTTTTATTCATCTTTAGAGGAATCATCTAAAAAAATAGCTAAATCTGTTGGTGTGGTATCAGACTTAATAATGAAAAAAAGAAATAAAAACGTAGTTCTTGTATCTCTTGCAAGGGCTGGAACCCCTGTTGGAATATTAATAAAAAGGTATATTAAATTTAAATACAATTTAGATGTTCCCCACTACGGGATTTCCATTATAAGAGGAAAAGGAATAGATGAAAATGCTCTTTTATATATTCTAAAAAATCATCCTAATTGTGATATTCAATTTATTGATGGATGGACAGGTAAAGGAGCAATAAAAATAGTTTTAGATAAAGCTTTAGAAGATTTTGAAAATAAATATAAAATCAAAATAAATAGTGATTTGGCTGTACTTGCTGATCCTGGCTATTGTGCAGAAATTTTTGGAACTCGGGAAGATTTTCTCATTCCAAGTGCCTGCCTTAACTCCACAGTTTCAGGACTTGTTAGCAGGACATTTCACAGAACTGACATAATTAAAGAAAATGATTTTCATGGAGCTAAATACTATAAAGAACTAGCTAAAGAGGATGTATCATATGTGTTTATTGATGCTATTGTAAAGGAGTTTTTACATGTGGAAAGTGAAATAGAAAAAGAAACAAAAAAATTAGAAAACGCCTCCCCTACCCTTTCTTGGTTAGGTTTAAAAAGCATAAAAAAAATTCAAAAAACCTTTGGTATAGAGGATATAAATTTAATTAAACCAGGTGTGGGAGAAACAACAAGGGTTTTATTAAGGCGTATTCCATGGAAAGTCCTTGTTAAGGATACCAATAGCAAAAATTTAAAGCATATACTTCTTTTAGCATCTGAAAGAAATGTTCCCGTTGAATTAAATACAGATCTAATATATGAGTGCTGCGGGATAATAAAACCCCTTTAAAGTGAGGTGATAAAATGCTCTTTGCAAGTGATTTAGACAGAACTTTAATATATTCAAAAAGATTTTTAGATAAATACAAAAAAAGGCCTCTTTTAATTGAAACAAAAGATGATAAAGAAATATCTTTTATAACAGAACTTTCTATTAGCATTTTGAAAAAAATAGCTAATAGAATACTTTTTATACCTGTTACTACAAGAACCATTGAGCAGTATAAAAGAATTTCTTTTTTAAAAAATACTATAATCCCTAAATATGCAATTGTTAGTAATGGAGGAAATATACTTGTTAATGGGAAAATAGATTCTTATTGGGCTAAAATTATTTCCCTCAAATTAAAATCAGAATGTATTTCTACTAAAAAGGTTTTAGAGCGATTTGGTGAAATTAAAAACAATGATTGGGTTTATAAACAAATGAAAGCAGACAATCTTTTTTATTACTATATTNTAGACAAAGATAATATTCCGTTAGATGAGATTGCTGATTTTAAAAAATGGCTTTTAAAACATGGGTGGAATATATCCATTCAAGGCAGAAAATTATACCTTATTCCTGGTTTCATAAATAAATTATCTGCTGTAAAATATATTAAAAATAAAACACAGAAAAAGAAAGTAATTGCATCTGGGGACTCCCTGCTGGATTTATCTATGTTAGAACATGCTGATATAGCATTTTGCCCTTCTCATGGGGAAATATACAATTCATACAAGGAAGGTTATTTAAAAGTTCCAAAACACATTGTTTTTACAGACAACCAGGGAATGTCTGCTTCAGAAGAAATACTTAAAGAAGTGGAAAGGTTAACTTGTGATGATAAGCTAATTAGCTAAACAGTTAAATATATAAAGGGGTTGTATGCAATAATTTTTAAAAATAGCAACAACCCCTTTTAAATTAAACCTATGTTTAGTCTTTAATAAATAGCTTCTGACTCCATCTTACCAATGCTCCTACCACTAAAGTTAAGGAACTTACTAAAATTATTTTACCCCACATATAAAGTGGTAAGGCCTGAGTACTGAAAAATGTTTCTCCAAACTGTGTTATAATTACCTGGACAATAACTATTATCGTAAATATAGCTAAAAAGCTTTTACTTTTTGTTAAATTCTCAAATATTGATGTTCCAGGCTTTAGACTTCTTGAATTTAGAAGATTAAACAACTGCATAAAAACGTAGGTTGTAAAAAGCACAGAAGATGCAGCTTTGTCTCCTAAATCTGAAGCACCCATAAAGTCAAACGCCTGAAGCAAAAGTATAAATACTGTAAAGTAAACTCCTGTTGTCAGTATGCTATAAGACATATTTTTAGTAAGGAAGGACTCTTCCCTTCTCTTTGGTTTTTCTTTCATTATTCCATCCCTTGGAGGCTCTAAGCCTAAAGCTAACGCAGCTAAAGTATCCATAACAAGGTTTATCCATAAAAGCTGTAACACAGTAAGAGGTATTGTCTGGAAGTTGCCATTTGGGAAAATCATTTTCAAAATAGGACTTAAAAATGCAATGGCCAATGCTGATACGTTAATGGTCAATTGGAACTGTAGAAACTTTTGAACGTTTTCATAAAGTGTCCTGCCCCAATGCACAGCTTTAACAATACTGCCAAAATTATCGTCAGTCAGTACAATATCACTGGCTTCTTTAGCAACGTCTGTTCCCTTAAGCCCCATAGAGATACCCACATCTGCCTTTTTAAGTGCAGGTGCATCGTTGGTACCATCCCCTGTTACTGCAACAACTTCCTTTGTTTGCTGAATAAGGCTTACAAGACGCTCTTTGTCAGATGGTGTTGCTCTTGCTAAAACCCTTAATTTCTTTAGTACTGACAGTATATCTTTATCAGATTTCTTTTTAAACTCACTGCCTTCCATTACAACACTGTCATCTTCTAAAAGGTTAATTTCTCTTGCAATTGCCCTGGCAGTATTCACATTATCTCCTGTAACCATTATTACATTTATACCTGCTTCTTTTGCTACATTAATTGCATGAGGTACATCTTCCCTTACAGGGTCAGTTATACCCAAAAGACCTGCAAATACCAAATCTTTTTCAATGGAATCCTTATCTAGAGGATCATTTTCCCCAACAACTTTGTAGGCAAGAGCCATAGTTCTCATTGCTTTATCCGATAAGCTTAAAAGCTTTTTGTTAATATCGTCTTTATGTTTGTCAAAGCTTTCAATTTTATCTCCAATACTTACACTGTTACATAAGTTTAAAATCCTCTCTGGGGCTCCTTTAGCCAATACAACTTTGTAGCTTTTTATTTTTTGTGAATCACTATCATTTTTCTCATTAAAGTTAAATAAATCACTGTTTTCCAAGCCAGTAACAGTTGACATCATTTTTCTGTCTGCATTAAAGGAAAGCCTGTCATAAACTGGTAAGTTTTCACGTATGTCTAAAATGGAATTATAATTAACTCCCATATCATTTAGCCAAGTGAGCATAGCCCCTTCAGTGGTGTTACCAACTATTTTTATATTTCCGTCACTATCTTTTGTAACGTTGGCAGTGGAATTGGCTGCAAGCAAAATCTTTATAACTTCAAACATAGGATTTTGGGCTAATTCATTAAAATTACTGCTATCATAGTGTTTTCCACTGAAATATACTTCCCTTACCTGCATCTGGTTTTTTGTAAGAGTTCCAGTCTTGTCACTGCATATTACATTTACAGAACCAATGGTTTCTGTAGCAAGCATTTTTCTAACTAAGTTGTTGTCACGCCTTATTTTTCTCATGCTCAATGCCAAACTTATTGTAACTGCCATAGGAAGTCCTTCAGGTACAGCTACCACAATGATTGTTACCGCTACAATAAAAAAGTCAAGTATGCTTTTTGCACTCTCAATTGCATTTGCAGGTTTTCCAATTGCAAAGGCAACATATGATAATCCAATTGCAGCAACTAACGGTCCTAAAACCGCCACAATTTTTTTAAGTTTTTCATTTCCCTTAATCAGCAATACACCAGTTATTACAGCAGTTACAAGTAAAAATGTAATAGTGCCTGTTTTAACATTACTACTAAGCATTCCAAAATAACCGGATATAACAGAATTGGCAAATAAAGCAAAGAATATTAATACTGCCGCAACTGTACCGACTACACTTATAAGACCTGCTAGTTTTGCAAGTTTAAATTGAAGGGGGGTTTGTTCTTGAGTTTGGTCAGCAAGAGATCTTAAAATTGAGCCCATTTCCATGCCATCTCCCACTTTTGTAACAATAGCTCTTCCCGAACCTGTCACTACCATTGTTCCCCCAATTAATTTGGTGTTGTCAGCTCCCTTTTCCACAGGTACTGATTCACCAGTCATTAAGGATTCATCAACTAATAAATCAATGGAGTTCAAGATTACTGCATCAGCTGGAATTTTATCTCCGTTTTCCAGTTCAATAATGTCTCCCACTACCAATTCCTTCGTGGAAATAACTTTTAAGTTGCCATCCCTTATGACTTTAACATCAATATTTTCATTATCTTCTTTTAGAGTTTCAAAAGCTTTATCCGCTTTATATTCACTCCAAAAGCCAACTCCTGTTGCAATAATAATTGCTATAAATATTCCAATTCCATCCCATGGAAATTCACCTTGGTAAATGCCTATAAGTGTAGATACAAGCGCACAGATACACAAAATTATAATAGTAGGATCTTTAAAACTTTCTAAAAATTGCTTCCATACAGGAACCTTTTCACTTGGAGTTATCTCATTTTTACCGTATTTTTCCCTATTTCTTTTTACTCCTTCTTCATTAAGCCCGTCATGGGCATCTGATGAAAACTCTTTTATTAATTCTTCAGCCTCTTTGAATATTTTTTTGTTTTTATCCATATCTCTTTCTCCTATTTTTTAGTTTAGTACTTTTTAAAATAAAATTTAAGTATCTGATTTAGCAGTATCTTTTAACAATCTCTTTTAATGAAGTATCATTGGTTGCTTCACCAGTAGCTGCAAATTTCCACTCATTATTATACCTGTATATCTCACCAGCAAAAAGTGTAGTTTTACCACTATAATTTTCTGAAAGATTAAACCTTACCAATTCTTGATTGTTAGAAGCATTAACTACCCGGATAAAAGCATTTTCAATCATTCCAAAGTGCTGATTTCTTCTTACACAATCATAAATATTTACAAGAAAAACAAGTCTGTGAATATTTTGAGGAATTTTGTTTATTTCTATAAGTATTGTTTCATCATCGCCTTCTCCCTCTCCTGTAAGGTTATCTCCAGTGTGCACTACACTTCCACATCTGCTTTTTAAATTCCCAAAATAAATTAAATCTTCTCTTCTAGATAGTTTTCCATTTACATCAAGCATAAGCACCGAAGCATCACAATCTATTGCAGCAGGCGAAGCACTAAAAAGGCTTGCAAAAAAACCTCCCTTTTTAGATCTTTTAGCTTCATCCCACCCAAGACCAACCATCAGCCTTGTTAATCCTGCATTTCCTTTTGTAAGGTCAACTCTTTGTCCTTTTTGTAAATTTATTGACATATATCTAATCCTCCTTTTTATCATTAACTTTCCTGATTTTATAGTTTTAATAAGATATGTAAATATTGGAAAGTAAAACTATCTTTGATAAATTTTAGGTGGAATTAGATTTTAAAGCAAACTAGTTAAATCTTGAAAGAATTTTTGTCAATAGAATACCTGCCGAGTAAGCCGACAGGTATTCTCATACTACTCATTGTTGAAAATTTTTTAAATTATTATACATTTATTCCAAAATTCCTACAAAGAGCAGCTAGTCCACCTTGAAATCCGCTTCCTATAGCATTGAATTTCCATTCTTGACCATGACGGTATAATTCACCTACAACTACAGCTGTTTCAATACTAAACTCTTCTCCTAAGTCATATCTTATTAATTCTACTCCTGTAGCATCATTTACAACTCTTATAAATGCATTGGATACTTGACCAAAATTTTGTCCTCTAACGTCTGCATCATGTATTGTAACTGTAAATGCAATCTTTGCTATGTTTTGAGGTACTTTAGTTAAATCAACCAGTATTTGTTCGTCATCACCTTCTCCTTCCCCTGTAAGGTTGTCCCCCTGATGTTCAACAGCGCCGGATTGGTGTTTTAAATTATTATAAAATACAAAATCTAAATCGTTAGTTACTTTACCGGATTCATTAGTTAAAAAAGCTGCAGCGTCTAAATCAAAATCATATCCACCATCATATTTGTTGGTGTCCCACCCTAATCCTATCATAACTTTTGTAAGACCAGGATTTCCTTTCGTTAAATCTACCTTTTGTCCCTTTTGTAAACTAATTGCCATTTTCAAAACTCCTCTCTCTTTTTTTTANTTTTATTTTAGTTCTTTATTATGTACATCCTAACGATAATAAATTAATTATTGTATAGGATGAGGTATAAAGAAAACTTTGTCTTAATTTTAATAAATTTTTGCATTATATATATTGTTAAGTAAATCTAAAAGGCTTTTATCTGAACAATTATTTATAGTGTTAAACCTCCATGTGTCTTTGTATTTATAAATTTCACCTAAAACTAATGTTTCTTTTTCACTTATTGATATTTTATCACTTAGTTTAAAAACCATTGTGTTGGTAATTTTATTTGTTGCACTAAAAGTAAATTCTATATCTTTATCTTTATCAATTTGAGACAAATTTCTATACAAAGTTGATATAATTACAATTTTATCTGTGGTATCCGGCAAAAGTTTAATGTCTAAATCTATTTTTTTTTCAAATAATTCATAACCATATGTTTCACTGTATAAAATGCTCTTTTGCACATCTTTCACATTGTTGTAATATACGATATTTTCCTTGCCTACCACTGCATTTTTTTCTATATTAATGGCAAATAAATCCATATCAAAAAGACCCTTAAATTTATTTTTAACTTCCATTTTAAAAGTAAACCTAACACTGTCTAAAGATTTAGTTAATATAACCTTTTGTCCACTAACTACTTCAATTCCCACCTACTTACCTCCGGTCTTAAAGTCGTAATTAAATTTTACAAGTACTAAAGCATTGTCTTTTAATGCATTTTCTATCACATCATATACACATACATTAGGATAGTTGTTAATTTTTATATTTTGAGTGCCTACTAATATATGATTTTTAACATCATAAGCATTATTTATAATGCAAATATTTTTACTATAAACTTTAGAAAGTATATTAATTAAAAACATTTTTACATACTCAGAACATTTTGAATTTAGTTTAATAAAATTAGAAACATATTTCATAGTTAAATTTCTATTTAACACCAATTCACTAAATTCATCTTGCGAATAAGAAGAAATCTCTAAATACATATCCTTTTTATATTTTTTAAAATCAAATGCACCCTCTTTTGTCTTTTTCCTATTATGGTGTTCTAGTGCGTTAGCTCCACTTCCTGTTGCAAAATAAATTTTTAAAAACTCACTATTTTTATATACATAGTAAAAATATTCTCCTAAATCAGTGCATAATTTACTTACTCCTTCAAACATTGCCACCGCTGTAGAAGTTATAGGAACAATTTTGAAATATCCACTAAATAATGTCTCAAATTCAGCTCTTATAAAATAAATATCAAATACAATATCATCATTTAAATTTTTTGATTTTACAGTAAGTATTTTAATTTCATTAATTGCTTTAAAATTATTTCTGTAGTAAAAAATTCTGCTTTGCATTAAAAAATCAGGATTTTTCAGCCATAAAATATCAGTATCTAATTGAAAAAATTTATCCATGTATTTTATGCAATTATTTTTGTCCAAAAAATCACCTTGAATTTCTTATTGATAATAATTTTTGTTTTTGAGTTTCTTCAAGTTGAGTCAACTCTTTTTCCACTTCATTTCTCTTTTGTTTTCCTTCATGATAGATCTTTACTGATTCTTCAATTGTTTCAATAAGTTTTTTATGAGTTTCTTTTAATGTCTCAATACTTATTACGCCTCTTTCACTTTCTTTTGCAATTTCAATTGAGTTTGTCTTTAATAATTCTGCATTTTGTCTTAATAAGTTCTCAGTGGTATCTGTCACCTTTTTTTGTATTTCCAAAGCTGTTTTTTGCTTATTTAGTGAAATGGTAAGAGCTATCTGGTTTTTCCATATAGGTATTGTTGTCAATATACTTGCTTGAATTTTATTTGCAAGAACTTTATCATTACCTTGGATAATACGGATTTGGGGAAGAGTTTGAATAGCAATTTCCCTGCTAAGCCTTAAATCATGTATTCTCTTTTCCATTTCATTTAACATTTGGGCAAAATCATTATATTTTTGAATATCAAGCATATCTTTTGTCTGTTCTGCTTTGTTTTTAAGCTGAACTAATACGGTTTTTTTCAGTTCATCTAACTTTAACTCCCCTGCCGCAATGTACATTTCCAACTCAGTTAAGTATTCTAAATTTTTATCATATAAAGAATCCAATATATTTATATCCCGTATTAATTCCATCTTTGCCTTATCTAGAGAAACAACAATTTTGTCAATTGTCTCAGTAACATCGTCTAGTTTTATTTTATAACTTGAGATATTGTTGGAAATCCTCTTTAAAAAAGGTATCTTGCTTCTTAATCCATCTTTTTCTTGTAATTTATCCATATCGATACCTTGCATAGTTGTAAGAAGTAATCCTAAATTCTGTCCTACTTCACCTGTATCTTTTGTTTTAACACCACTTAATATTCCATCTGCAAATTTTGCAATATTTCTTTGTACATCAGAACCAAAATAAGCTACATTATTAGAACTTGAAATATCTATACTGTCTTTTATTTTATTAACTTGTGCTATTTGATTTGAATCAAATTTTGATAAATCAACAGATATTTGTGTTTCACTTTTTTTTAATTCAATTAAGCTAGTGTTATTTGCAGCAGGTGTCTCATTTGTTCTTTGGTTGGTTTCATTATTATCAATATTATTTAATAAATCTTCAAAACCCATCTAATTCCCTCCTTTAAAAGTCTGACTTTATCAAATCCTGAAGAGTTTTTAGGTCAATATTCAACTCAAAATCACTTTTTTCATTTATATCCTTACAAGTAGTATATAACTTTTCATTAATAATATAAAGGGTTTTTTTAAGTTCTTTTCTGTGTTTAATATCGTCATTTGAATTTTTTAAATTAACTAAAATTTCCTCCACCATGTCTATATACTTTAACAGCATTAATTCTTTAACAGATATAATTTTTTCAATATTTTTATTGTAAAAATCAATTATATAATAATAATACGACAAAAATGACATTAAGTTTGAAAAAATACTATGATCTTTAACATCTAATAGTTTTTCTTCTATCCTAATAAGTGATTTTTTAGATGTATTTAAAGCCTCTCTAACCTGGTTTTTTTCATCTAATTTATTTTCAGGTTGTGTTTGTTGCCTATTTTCTTTCTTTCTTTTAAATATTCTAAAAATAAAAATCACTACTTTCTTTTTTATAAATCTTATAAATAAACCGAATTATCTACATATTTTGCAATAATCATTTGAATAATTCAAAAAAACCATTTATATTTTATAATAAACAACATGAAAAGTAATAATATTAATTTTATTAATATTATATCAAATATTTTTAAATTTGAAATAGTTTTTTGTTAATTTTTTAATTATTTATTTTTTTACAATACAATAACAAATAGATTTTTCCTCAAAACTATTGACATCAAAAATATATATTAGTATAATTTATTGTGTTTGATTGATAAATTTATTATGCGGTCGTGGTGGAACTGGCAGACACGTACGTTTGAGGGGCGTATGCGCGAGCATGTGGGTTCAAGTCCCACCGTCCGCACCAAAATTAAGCTGATAGAATGTATTTTGCATTTTATCAGCTTTTTAGATTATAAAAACAATGGACCTCAGTAAATATATTAATTCTTACTGAAGTCCAAAAAATTAATCTATGTTAAAAAGGCTAAGTCTTAGGTTATTTGGCAATATCCAAAAGGATTTTTCCAACCTCAGGGGCAATTATACATCCCCCTACATATTGGCCATCAACTTCCCCTGACAATATTACATGATTTTCATTTCCATAGCTCATTACAGTTATAATTGCTCCATCTTTTAATTTCATCTTAATGTTGTTTCCTGCCAGCATTGAAATATATGCACCAGTATAAGTTTTACTTGTATTTAATATATCTATTATTTCCTTTGTTTCTTCTTTTGTGAATGTCTTTATTTCTTCATCAAATAAAGAATATAATTTCATTTCTTGAACAAGTTCAATAGGTATAGCCTTTCCCATCTCATTTAATGATTCACCAATTTCATCCTCAGTTGGTTCATTAATTGGTTCTTTTTTATGAGTGTTGTTAGATATTTCACCTTCTACCATAACTATATCATTTTTATTGAATTTTATCAATACATTTGGATATGTAATTGCCATAGTTCTTCCTCTTTCAGGTGAAATTAGACGAGCATAAACATACGCTGTATTAGAAGTCTTTAGTACATTATCTATTTCCACCATGTAACCACCTGTATTTTTTTCACCAGCAGCCACAAGAACATACTGCCTTTTTTCATCTGTTAATGAATATATGCCTTTTTTCTTATAATTATTCTTATACCATTTTGACAAAACTTCATTTTCACTTATTTCTGACGGATTTATTATTTCATAATCAATTGCTTCGGCACTTACAGTTTCATCCTTTTGTTTTTCTGGATCAACCATATAATTTTCAGAAGTTATAATCATAGCACGTAATTCAGGTTCCCAATCAACTTGTGCCCCCACAGTTTCAGTTACAAAACGTCCTGGAATAAAAGTCCTGTCATTCACAATTTTTGCAGGAACATCAAGCTGTATCTTTTCTTCTTTTCCCTCTTCTTTTGTTACTATTGCAACATCACTTCCTATAAAGAGTTTAATTTTTATATCCTCTTTATCAATTGTAACAAGCCTTTCCTTTGCATCCCAACCTACATCAGCACCTAATCCCTCCATAACACCCCGTACCGGAATTAATGTGCGGTTATTTTCAATAAACGGCTCCACATCCAGCTCAAGCTTTTTCCCATCTAATAAAATCCCAACTCCATCTTTAGGTTCAATGCTTTTCATACCCCACACAATACTAGTTGCTGCCACTAAAGAGCAAATAGATATTGTTATTATTTTTTTGAATTTTAACATTTAAACCAACCCCCATAAAATCTTATTTATATCATTAGACGCACATTTTTTATAATTTGTTCCCATCATAGCATTGGTTGCATGCCTTATTATCTAATTTATCAATTACCTCATGAGGTTTTTCCTTTAATCCCTTCATTCCTATATAAAAACATATACCTGTTATCACTGCTGAAAGAAAGTCTGCAAAAGGTGCTGCATGAAGCAGTCCATTAATCCCCCACAATCTTGGGAAAACAATAATAGCAGGAATTAAAAATATAATTTGTCTTGTTAAAGTTAAAAAAGTAGCAGCTTTTGCCTTTCCAATGGCTTGAAAAAAGTTTGAAGCAATAATCTGAAACCCTATAACTGGTGCACATAAAAACCATGTAACCAAGGCATAACTTCCAAACTCCAATACATCTGGCTCTTTATTGAAAACCCCAATTATTGCTTCTGGAAATACTCTGATTATAATATATCCAACAACTACAACAAGGGTAGAAGCTGAAATGGCAAGCTTAACAGCCTCTTTGGCACGGTTGTATTTTTTTGCTCCAAAATTAAAGCTTATAATAGGCACTACACCTTGTTTTNTACCAATAACTGGCAATACCAGTAGTGACTGAACGCTGTTTACTATTCCCATTCCTGCAACATTCCCACCATAATGCAAAAGACTTTTATTTAGTACAGCATTTAANAAACTGTTGGCTAACTGCAGTAAAAAACCTGGTATCCCAAGGGAAACAATTGTAGTTACTATTTTAAAGTCTAATTTCATATATTTAATTTTAANNTTTGTCCTGCTTTTTTTACTGCCTATAAAGTAGTAAACTGCCCATATAGCTGAAACTAACTGAGCTATAATTGTAGCAAGGGCTGCTCCTGCCATCCCCATATTAAATATAAAGATAAAGACATAATCCAACACAATATTTATTCCTGCACCTAAAAACATGGATATCATTGCATAGTTAGGGCTTCCGTCAGCACGGATAAAGTTATTTAACCCCATGCCCAATATCTGAAAGGAAGCTCCAAAAAAAATAATTCTCATATACTCTACTGCATAAGGCATTATTTCTTCTTTTGCACCAAATAAATATAGCAAAGGCACCAAAAAAACTTGTCCTAAAATCATAAATATAATTCCTGCTATAACAAGCAGCGCAACTCCATGCCCAAGAACTTTTTCTGCTTCATCTTCTTTTTTCTCTCCTAATCTTATGGAAAATAAAGTAGAACCTCCTACCCCAAATAAAATACCTATTGCCANAAGTATAAGCATGATAGGAAGAACAATGGTAATAGCCTCAAGACCACTAGAAGCTAAATCTTTGCTTCTACCTATAAACATCCTGTCAACAATATTATATAAAGCATTTACCACCATACCCACAATGGCAGGTATAGAAAATTTCATCAGTAATGTAAATACCTTTTCTTTCCCCAAAGGATTATCGTACTTCATCAAAAACCTCCATTTTTTTGTAAATTTTTTTGTAAAAAAGTCTAAGTTTTTTGAACTAATTATATAATTTATATCATGTCCTAAATCTTTTCGTAAAATTAGCCCATATTTAATACTATATAATATATTTTAAAACTTGGCAAAATTTTTGCCTGGCAAAAAATTTTTTAAAATAAAAAAGACCTTAAGTTAAGATACTAACTTAAAGCCTTTTTTTAGACTATTTTTAAAATTAATCTTCATATAGTGTGGTAGAAAGGTATCTTTCCCCTGTATCAGGCAGCAGAACCACTATATTTTTTCCCTTGTTTTCAGGTCTTTTTGCCAGTACTGTTCCAGCAAATATAGCTGCACCTGCAGATATTCCAACTAAAAGTCCTTCAGTTTTAGAAATGCTTCTGGACGCTTCAAAGGCTTCTTCATTCTTTACCTTTATAACTTCATCAATTATATCCATATTTAATATTTTAGGCACAAAACCTGCACCTATTCCCTGTATTTTATGAGGACCTGGATTTCCCCCTGAAAGTACAGGAGAATTTTCAGGCTCAACAGCTACAATTTTAACAGAAGGTTTTCTTTCCTTTAATACCTCGCCTATACCTGTAATTGTACCACCTGTTCCAACTCCAGCTACAAATAT
>JGI24707J26582_10001293_pt1 | contig 19653 bp, 16 predicted proteins | sample BioPla1DNA1_FD_26582 | JGI IMG/M metagenome (IMG submission 26582)
GTTGTTTATAACAGGAGAAATTAAGTTGTTGAAAAGATGCTTAGTCTAGATTATATGTAAGATAATTCTGACTATCTTTGATTTATGAACTTAGTAATAGAAGAAAACTGGGGCATTATCTCGTATGATGCAGCATGGGATAAGCAAAAAAAGTATTTTGATGAGGTAATCGATGCCAAATTAAATAATTCGAGTTATACAAATCGTATTATTATATGTGAGCATCCATCTGTTTATACTTTGGGGAAAAGTGGTGTAAAGGAAAATATGTTATTGAGTGAACTACAATTAAAACAACTTGGTGCAGAGTTATACCATATTGATAGAGGAGGAGATATAACTTATCATGGGCCAGGGCAGATTGTTTGTTATCCTATAATAGATCTTGATGCTTTTAATTTAGGTCTAAAAGCTTATATCCATTTATTAGAGGAGGCTGTGATTAAAGTTTGTGCACACTACAAAATTGAGGCCGAACGTTTAGAGGGAGCTACCGGTGTTTGGCTGGATTCAGGGACTTCTAAAGAGAGGAAAATATGTGCAATGGGGGTTCGGTCGAGTCACTTTGTAACCATGCATGGACTTGCATTGAATGTGAATACCGATTTGAATTATTTTAATTATATAAACCCTTGTGGCTTTTGTGATAAAGGGGTTACTTCTTTTCAAAAAGAGTTAGGTCAGGAGGTTTCCGAAACTCTAGTGGCTGACTTATTAGTTCAAAAAATTAATGAGTTGTTACAAGAAAGATAAATATTGGACTGAAATTATCTATTTGTGTTTGATATGATGATTAATTTAAACTTTCTGACTGATTAATATTCAGATTAATAATATTTTGTTAGTTTTGTTTCATGTTTTATGTGAAAAGTATTGAGTCATAATGAAGATAGAGATTATTCCAGCATTGGATATTATTGATGGTAANTGTGTGAGGCTTTCTCAGGGAGATTACGANAAGAAGAAAATCTATAGTGAAAACCCACTAGAGGTTGCAAAACGAATGGAAGATGCTGGTATCACTCGATTACATGTGGTCGATTTAGATGGTGCTTTATCTGCTGGAATAGTTAATCTTAAGTTATTAGAAAAATTATGNTCACAAACGTCCCTTACCATTGATTTTGGAGGAGGTATTAAAACAGAAGATGATATTGAAGCAGCTTTTCAATCTGGGGTAGCCATGGTAACCGTAGGAAGTATGGCTGTGCGTAACCCTCAACTATTTTTAGATTGGCTAAACCAGTATGGTGGTGATAAAATAATTTTAGGAGCCGATGTTAATGAAAGGAATATTGCTATTAATGGATGGCAAGAGAGTTCATCGCAAGAGTTGTTTCCTTTTCTTGAAGACTATTTAACTAAAGGTGTTAGAAAAGTGATTTGTACTGATATAAGTAAAGATGGTATGTTACAAGGAACTAATGTTTCTTTATATAAAGAGATCTTAGCTGCTTTTCCTAAAGTACATCTCATAGCTAGTGGTGGTATTGCATCAATAGCAGATATTGATTGTTTGGTAGAACAAAAAATACCAGGGGTTATCATTGGAAAAGCATTGTATGAAGGCAATATTACTTTGAATGATTTACAACCGTATTTGTAACCTAAATATAAATTAAAAACGAAACCGATGGAAAAGAGAATTATTCCTTGTCTAGACATTAAAAATGGAAAAACGGTAAAAGGGGTTAATTTTATAAATCTAAAACAGGCAGGAGACCCAATAGAGTTAGCACAAGCTTATAATGAGCAAGGGGCTGATGAGTTGGTTATACTAGATATAGCTGCAACGGTTGAAAAACGAAAGACTTTTGGTCAGTTAATTAATGATATAGCTAATGTGTTAACTATACCTCTCACTGTGGGTGGGGGAATTAGTGAATTGGCTGATGTAGAACGGATTTTAGAATCGGGAGCTAGTAAAGTGTCTTATAATACAGCTGCTTTACGAAATCCAGATTTAATTGATGATGTTGCTAAGCATTTCGGTTCGGAAGTATCTGTTATTGCTATAGATGCAAAACAAACAGAAAAAGGATGGATGTGTTTATTAGATGGTGGAAACACGGTTTCAGATCGTACATTACTCGATTGGGCCTACGAGGCACAAGAACGTGGAGCGGGTGAGATTTTGTTTACTAGTATGGATCATGATGGAAAGAAGATTGGATTTCCAAATGACATGTTAGCTCAATTAAAAGATAAATTATCTATTCCTATCATTGCATCGGGTGGTGCTGGTTCTATGGAAGATTTTAAGGATGCTTTTGTTTTAGGTAAGGTGGATGCTGCACTCGCTGCTAGTGTTTTTCATTTTGGCGAGATAAAAATACCAGAATTAAAAGCTTATCTTTGTGAACAGGGTATTTCTGTAAAAAAATAATTGTATATTTAGATAAAAGATTATTGAAAAGGTATTCTAAAAAGGCAAATAATGGAGATTAATTTTGATAAAGAGGGATTGGTTCCTGCAATAATACAAGATGTTAATTCAAAAAAAGTATTGATGTTGGGTTATATGAATAAAGAGTCTTATGACAAAACATTAAAAACAAAGAAAGTTACATTTTATAGTCGCTCACGCAAACAGTTGTGGACTAAAGGAGAGGAAAGTGGAAACTTTTTGCAGTTAGTCTCTATTAAATCTGATTGTGATCAGGATACTCTTTTAGTTGAAGTTATTCCTGCAGGACCTGTTTGTCATAAAGGTACAGATACTTGCTGGGCAGATGTAAATGAAGAGCCATTAATGTTCTTAAAACATTTACAAGGTGTTTTAAATCAGCGATTTACTGAAATGCCTGAAGGGTCTTATACTACAGAGCTTTTTCAATCTGGTGTGAATCGAATGGCTCAAAAAGTAGGTGAAGAAGCAGTTGAAACAGTAATAGAAGCTACTAATGGTGAAGATAATCGCCTTCTTTATGAGGGGTCGGATTTAATTTATCATCTTATGGTACTTTTAACTTCAAAAGGATATGGTATTGAAGATTTAGCAAAGGAATTACAAGATAGACACAAGGATTCATGGAAGAAACACTAATTAAGTATGATAAGGTTTCTATTTATCAAGAAGAGCTTTGTATATTAAGTGATGTAACACTTCAATTAGATAAGGGGGAGTTTGTTTACTTAATAGGGGCTGTTGGTACGGGAAAAACGAGTTTGTTAAAGACTTTTTATGCTGAATTAGGTATTACAGAAGGTAAAGGAGAGGTTCTTAATCATTCTATTGTTAAGATTAAAAGAAAGCAAGTCCCTAAATTAAGACGTAATATTGGGATTGTTTTTCAAGATTTTCAGCTTTTAATCGATCGTTCTGTCTATGATAACTTAGCCTTTGTATTAAAAGCTACGGGTTGGAAAAAGAGACACGAAATAGACTTTAGAATCGAGGAGGTTTTAGACCTAGTAGGTATGAGTCATAAAGGATATAAATATCCATATGAATTATCTGGAGGGGAGCAGCAGCGAATAGTTATAGCTCGTGCAATGTTAAATTCTCCGTCTATAATATTGGCCGATGAACCTACAGGGAACCTGGATTTAGAAACGGGTCGCAAAATAGTCGAGTTGTTACATCATATTGCGAGTAAAGGTACTTTAGTGGTTATGACCACGCATAACCTCAGTTATGTAGAAGAATATCCAGGTATAGTTTATCGTTGTCAAGAGCGACAATTGTTAGATGTTACCACGGAGTTTTACGAAACAAAAGAGAATATTAATTAAAAAGAGATATAACAAGATGAAAGTTTTAAAGTTTGGAGGTACTTCTGTTGGATCGGCAGAACGAATTAAAGAAGTAGCCAAATTAATAGTTGATGGAGATCGCAAAATTGTCGTTTTCTCAGCTATGTCGGGTACAACAAATACATTAGTGGAAATATCAGATTACTTGTATAAAAAGAATCCTGAAGGAGCTAATGAGGTAATTAATAAATTAGAAGAAGCATATGTTGGGCACGTAAATGAACTTTATGAAACACCTGAATATAAAGAAAAAGGGTTAGAGGTTGTTCATTCTCATTTTGATTCAATTAGAAAATATACTAAAGACCTTTTTACTCTTTTTGAAGAAAAGGTATTATTAGCTCAGGGTGAATTGATTTCTTCAGCTCTAGTTAATTTTTATCTACAAGAGCAAGGTATAAAGTCGGTTTTAATTCCTGCTTTATCTTTTATGAGGATGGATAAGAATAACGATCCTGATCCCATTTATATTCGAGAAAAACTAAATCAACAAATAGAGCAATATCCAGAAGTGGAGTTGTTTATAACTCAGGGATATATTTGTCGAAATGCTTATGGCGAGATTGACAACTTACAACGTGGAGGAAGTGATTATACCGCATCACTAATTGGAGCTGCTATCAAGGCAAAAGAGATTCAAATCTGGACTGATATTGATGGAATGCACGATAATGATCCACGTGTAGTAGAGAAAACTTCTCCTGTGCGTCATTTAGAGTTTGAAGAAGCTGCAGAGTTAGCTTATTTTGGAGCTAAAATATTGCATCCAACTTGTATTCAACCTGCTAAATATGCTAACATTCCTGTTCGATTATTAAATACGATGGACCCTTCTGCTCCTGGGACTTTAATATCGAATGATGGGAGTAAAGAAAAAAAGATAAAAGCTGTTGCTGCAAAAGAAAACATTACTGCTATTCGCATTAAGTCAAGTCGAATGCTATTAGCTTATGGTTTTTTGCGAAAAGTATTTGAGATTTTTGAGAGTTATGAAACTCCTATAGATATGATATGTACATCTGAAGTAGGAGTCTCTGTTACTATTGATAATACTAGAAACTTAAATGAAATCTTAAACGATCTAAGAAAATATGGTACTGTAACCGTTGATGATAATATGTGTATTATCTGTGTAGTTGGTGACTTATCATGGGAAAATGTTGGATTCGAAGCGCATGCTTTAGAAGCTATGAAAAATATTCCAGTTCGCATGATTTCTTTTGGCGGTAGCAATTACAACATTTCTTTTTTAATTAGAAATGAAGATAAAGTAAAAGCTTTGCGTCAATTGAGTGACTATCTATTTAATAACAAATAAAATAATAGTATAGTGGTAGAAATGCAAAAAGGACATTTCCCTCTTGAACAATTTAAAGAGATTAAAACCCCCTTTTATTATTATAATACTGATGTTCTTAAAAGAACATTAGATTTAGTTTGTAAAGAGGCTAAAGTTTTTGATCAATATTGTGTTCATTATGCTTTAAAAGCCAATACCAACCCTAACGTGTTGACTCTTATTCAATCTTATGGATTAGGGGCAGATTGTGTTAGTGGAGGTGAGATTCAAGCTGCATTAAATGCGGGATTTAATCCGAAAAAAATTGTGTTTGCCGGTGTGGGTAAGGCGGATTGGGAAATAGAATTGGCATTGCAACATGATATATTCTGTTTTAATGTTGAATCGAAACCAGAGTTAGAAGTAATTAATGAATTAGCATCTAAACACAATAAAATAGCACAAGTTTGTTTGCGTGTAAATCCAAATGTTGGGGCACATACTCATGCTAATATAACTACTGGATTACAAGAAAATAAGTTTGGTATTGGATTAACAGAACTAAAAGAGGTTATTGATTACGCTTTAGAAGCAAAGTCAATTCATTGGATTGGACTTCACTTTCATATTGGATCGCAAATTATTGATGCTGGAGATTTTGTGGCTCTTTGTAATCGTATAAATACAATTCAAGCCTATTTAGAAGCTCATAGAATACAAGTAGGTCATATTAATGTAGGAGGAGGTTTTGGTATTGATTATGCCAATCCTAATCGTCAGCCAATACCCGACTTTAAAAGCTATTTTGAAACTTATGATTCGCGGTTAAAACTAAGACCGCATCAAACAATACATTTTGAATTGGGCCGGTCGATTGTAGGTCAATGTGGTTCATTAATTTCTCGTGTATTATACGTTAAACGTGGAGCCAAGAAACAATTTGTTATTCTTGATGCAGGAATGACAGAATTAATTCGTCCTGCATTGTATCAAGCGTATCATAAAATTGAGAATATATCTTCGGATAAAGAGATTGAATCATATGACGTTGTGGGGCCAATTTGTGAGTCCTCTGATGTGTTTGGTAAATCAATAGATCTTAATAAAACGAATAGGGGAGATTTTATAGCTATTCGTTCTGCTGGTGCATACGGAGAGGTCATGGCTTCTCATTATAATTGTAGAGAATTGCCACAAGCTTATATTTCTAATGATTTTGAGGACTAGATAGATGAAAATTATAATTCTTTGTTTTTCTTGAACAAACATTCTAGTCTTATGTTATATATAATGTAACATAGATAATTATTTAATTATTAGAAATTATGATATCAGAAAAACTACTTAAAGAATTAAATGGGCAGATAACTGCTGAATTGTGGGCTTCAAATTTATATTTGTCAATGTCTTATTATATGGAGCATCAAGGTTATTCTGGCTTTGCTCAGTGGTTAAAAGTTCAAAGTGAGGAAGAGAGAGAACATGCATATGATTTTGCAAACTATATTTTATCTAGAGGTTGTGAAGTAAAAATAGATAAAATCGATGTGGTACCACAAGGCTGGGGCACTCCTTTAGAATTGTTTGAACATGTTTATCAACACGAGTGCCATATTTCAAAACTTATTAATAAGTTAATGACGAGCGCAAAAGAAGAAAAAGATTACGCTACAGAGTCATTTTTATGGAAGTATGTTATTGAGCAAAGAGAAGAAGAGGAAAACACTTCTGGTGTAGTTGATAAACTTAAAAAAGCAGACAAGGGCGGATTATTATTTATCGATGCTCAATTAGGGCGAAGAGAAGATTAATTTTAATTAGCAATAAAGTATATTATTAAGGCAAGGGTTTTAAAAGACCCTTGCCTTTTTTGTTATTCCTGACCCATGCCTTTTATCATCTTTTGTGTCATTCTTGTCTATATCTATGTCAAACCTGAGGGCATACTTAGATATCAAATCATTTAATTATAAGATTTAAGGTGAAATATTTATCTTTGATAGGTATAGAAGTCTTCATTCTTTGTCCTTTTTTTATATGAAAAACACATAAAAACCATAATGGTTAACTAAAAAATCAATCATGAAAAAAACACTTTATTTGCTTTTTATAAGCGTACTTATTGTCTTTGTTGGCTGTTCAAAAGATGATTCAAAAAGCGTTCCAGAGCCACAACCCGAAAAGGACTCACCGACTTCGGTAGTTATTAATTCTGATGATATAACAATGCCTGATAAAGGTGTTATTTCTGTACAATACGCCAGTTCTCCTAAAGGGGAAACAGTTGACAAATTAGTTGATGGGGATGCGAGTACTAAATTCTCTATTGAAAAGAAGGGAGTATGGATAGTTTGGAGTAGTAATAGTGAATTTGTATTATCAGAATATTCTTTGACCTCTGCTGATGAATCCTCAGAATATGATCCTAGTTCATGGACTTTGTCTGCTTCTAATGATAGTCTTCTTTGGAGAACATTAGATGTTAAGGTAAATGAAAGATTCGCCACTCGTAACTTGAAGAAGGATTATGAGTTGACTAGTAATGATAAAAGTTATAAGTATTATAGACTCTCTATCTCACCTCATAGTGGACGAGAAAAAATTCAAATAGCCGACTGGGGATTAGTGAAAAAAGCGGTTGAGAAAAAATCAATTCGTATAGCTTATGGAGATATTTCTATGCCATCTATTGGTACGATTACTGTACAATACTCCGATTCTCCTGAGACAGAAGATGTAGATAAATTAGTAGATAATGATTTAGATACTAAATTTACTGCAATGTATAATAAGGTCTGGATTCAATGGAAAGGTGACTATGCAGTTGTTCCTGCCGAGTACTCTATAACTTCAGCTAAAGATAAACCAGAGCTTGATCCTAAATCATGGACTTTTTCAGCTTCTTCTAATGGTATAGATTGGGAAATATTAGATGAGCAGAACGATGTAGAGTTTACAGACCGATCGGAAACAAAAAGTTACCCTATTGAAAATGAAAATAGGTACTATTATTATAAGCTAGATATTCTAGAGAATAATGGGGGAGAGCGAATTCAAATGGCTGATTGGACAATTATTCAAGTTCAGAATATGGATGATTTAATGCAGTATTCTTCTGGAAATACTAAATCATCACAAACTCCTATGGGCACTCATTATCAAAATCGTTATGTTGCTACACAAAGTGATTTAGATTGGTTAGCTAATCCTAATAATGAACCTACTACTACAGAATTTCCCGATTGGACCTGGAAGGAGCAACCTATAGTATTATATCCTTTTGATGATATGCCAAATCCTGCAGATCTAAATCAACAAGGTATAGGTGATTGTTGTGCATTAGCTGTGTTTGCATCTATGGCTTATCTTTATCCTGAATATATAAAATCTATAATAAAAGATAATGGAGATCATACCTATACTTTAACCATGTATGATCCGCAAGGAAATGCTATAGACGTGGGACTATCTTCTAAAGTATTAGTAGATAGTAATAATAAACCAGCAGGAATGGTAAGTAAAAATAGAACAGCTTGTTGGAGTACTTTATTTGAAAAAGCCATCATAAAATATAATAATATTTTCAATGTAAACACACAATTAGGAGGTATTGGAAGTGAACACGTAACACCTATGTTTACTGGCGATGGAGAGAGTTTTGCTTTTTCTGCAAATAAACTATCAGCTGAACAATTGAAAAGAGCAGTAGAGGTTTCATTGGATCAAGGAAGAATTGTAGTTGGTGGATTTAATGCATCTAAGCCTATTGGAGATACGACAACTATAACTGGACATGCTTTTACCTTTGTTTATTCCTATGATGCTGCTGCCTTATTTGCTATGCGTAATCCCTGGGGGGGATGGGGAAATGCAGTGGATGGTTTGCGTAGTATTTATGATGATGGCATTATTCCTCCACTAATTGATCTACGTATTATTTATCCAGGTAAAGCATCGGAGTATAAAAAAGAATTAAAGCCTTATACTCCTCCTAAGTTTGTTTCATCAAGAAATGTAGACTTTGATCCTGCAACTAGAGCTACGGGTAGAAATATTCAGTAGTAAGCTCTACATCTTGTTATGAATTATAAAATCCTGTAGGAGATAACAAGTTATAAAAAAGCTGAAGGAATAAAACTTCAGCTTTTTTGTATTATATGATTTCTGTTTATTTAGCCACATTGTTTATCGGACTTCCATCTATATATGCTTTGATGTTTTTTAATAGAATATCCATTAAGCGTTCTCTAGCTGAGAAACTTGCCCAGGCAAAATGAGGAGTTATAAAACAGTTTTTAGCAGTTAATAACGGATTGTTGGGTAGTGGAGGCTCTTGTGTAAGAACATCAACTCCAGCAGCATAAATTCGATCTTTATTTAAGGCCTCAGCTAAATCCGCTTCATTGATTAATCCACCACGAGCCGTATTTAATAAGATAGTACTGGGTTTCATCATTGCTAAAGACGTTGCGTTAATCATCTGATTGGTTTCATTGTTTAATGGGCAATGTAAGCTAATGATATCACACTCTTTATAAAGGTCGTTTAAGTCTATTTTTTGAATTCCTTCAGGAAGATCATCTTGACTTTTTGAGGTATATGCAAAAACATTTAAACCAAAACCCAAAGCAATTTTAGCTGTTGCCATACCTGTGTTACCTAAGCCTATGATTCCCATTTTTTTCCCAAATAGTTCAATAAGTGGAGTGTCCCAAAAACAAAAATCAGTATGACTGCTCCAACGCCCTTTTCTTACTTCATCGGAGTGTGTTTGTACACGCTGAGCAATATTTAACAAATGAGCAAATGTGAGTTGTGCAACAGAATTTGTGCTATAGGCAGGTATGTTGGTAACAATAATTCCTTTGTCTTTAGCAGCTTCGATATCCACTATATTATATCCTGTAGCTAACACTCCAATGTATTTTAGTTGTGGTGACTTCTCAATAGTTTCTGCTGTTATAGGTGTTTTATTAGTCAGAATTATTTCAGCATTTTTAATGCGTTCAAGAATATTTTCATCGGCTGTTCTATCGTATATTGTACACTCTCCAAGTTTTTCTAGTTCTTTCCAGTTGAAATCACCTGGATTAGCTGCATAACCATCTAGTACTACTATTTTTCTCATTGTTTCTTCTCCTTATATTAATAACTGTTTTACTTCTTTGTTTCACCCCATAAAGAATTCATAAACTTAGCATGTCTTTGTTCAGCAGGGTTTTCTTGAGCCTTCCAGAACCTCTTATTTTTAATTTCCTCTGGTAGATAGTTTTGATTAACAAAATGATTGGCATAATCATGACTGTATTTATACTCTTTACCATATCCAAGGTCTTTCATTAATTTGGTTGGAGCATTACGTAAATGAAGAGGAATAGGTAGGTTTCCTGTCTGCCTAACTTTATTGATGGCTTCATCTATTGCAAGATAAGCCGAGTTGCTTTTAGGGCTTGTTGCTAAATAGATAGTAGCTTGAGCCAAAGGAATTCTTCCTTCGGGCCATCCTATTTTTTGTAATGTATCAAAACAAGCATTAGCTATTAGTAGGGCATTTGGATTAGCTAATCCAATATCTTCTGCTGCAGAAATCACCAATCTTCGAGCTATAAAAGAGGGAGTCTCTCCTCCTTCAATGAGCCTAGCTAACCAATAAATAGCAGCATCAGGATCGCTTCCTCTGATGGATTTTATAAATGCAGAGATAATGTCATAGTGTAACTCTCCTCCTTTATCAAAAGCCATAGGGTTATGTTGTAACCGATCGGTAACCAATTCATTAGTAATAATAATGGGGTCACTAGAAGATGAATTAACTACTAGTTCTAGAATATTTAAAAGTTTACGAGCATCTCCTCCAGAAAAACGAAAAAGACTCTCAGTTTCATTTAATTCTATTTTTCTTGTTTTAAGATAGAGGTCGTCTTTTATAGCTCGTTGTGTGAGCTCCATTAAATCATCGGTACTTAAGGGTTCTAATACATAGAGTTGACAGCGAGAAAGGAGAGGCCGAATGACCTCGAACGAAGGATTTTCTGTAGTTGCTCCAATTAGTGTAATAGTACCCTGTTCTACAGCGCCTAATAATGAGTCTTGTTGTGATTTACTAAAACGATGAATTTCATCAATGAAAAGAACAGGACTAGCTTGATTGAAGAAGCGATTATTTTTAGCTTTTTCAATGACAGCTCTAACATCTTTCACCCCAGAACTAACGGCACTTAAGGTATAAAAAGGCGTTTTTAATTGATTAGCTATAATCTGTGCAAGTGTGGTTTTCCCTACTCCAGGAGGTCCCCACATTATAAATGAAGTGATGCGTCCACCCTCTATCATTTGTCTTAGGACAGAATTAGGACCCACTAAATGTTTTTGACCTATATATTCTTCAAGTGATTGAGGTCGAAGTCTTTCAGCTAATGGTTGCATAGTTTAAAATACCATTCTTATCATAAATCGCACACCACTTTTATTTATATTAGGATGATTGCGATAGGTTAAACGATGTACATACTCAATATGTAATAATTTAAATATATTATAAATTCCAAAACTTGCCTCAAGATAGGGAGTGTTTTTATCCATTACATAACTCATAACTTCCCCATCGCGAGTAGGAAACAGAAATAAATCTTCATTACTACTTTTGTATGGATTATTTTTGTCGGTTAATTGACCATATAGACCTTTAATCTTAAAAACTTCTCTCCATTTTAGTTTTTTTATTAACGGAATACGGTTGAACAGCTTTCCATTCATATCATATGTTAGCGTCATTGATGCATACCGATCATTTAAGAACTCCATATTGTTAATTAAGTTAAACGTTTCATTCTCTTGAGTTATATACGATAGATTGGCTGCTGGAAGTATTAGTAAGGGAAAAGGAACCGTATTCCATTGTGCCCCTGCATTGAAGGTAACATCTAGTTTTCCCCACGAGGAGAGCCAAAAACGCTTCCAAATACTAGCTTCGGTTAAATTGAAGTTGTAATCTCCTCCTAATCCATTAACGCCCATTGTGTGAGATACTTTAAATATAGGAGCATCATAAGTTACAGGTCTACGTCTTTGTTTTGTGTTTATAAAGGTTTCTCCAGGAGCATACCGAAATGAAACTCCTAATTCAGAGGTTTTTATTTTATCTATTGGCGATTTTTGCTCGTTATTTTTTAGGTATTCTAATTTTCCTGCAGGCTGGTCTTCTCTATGTTTTGCCGTTGCTTTGAAAGAAAAACCCGTGTGAGTTTCTTTTTCATAAGTAAGTGTGGCATCCTTAACATAGGACATGTGTTCTACTGGAGATACTTTCATTGAGACAAACACATTATCTTTATCAGTCATTAAGTATTTATCCATTGGAGCCATAACATCATTTTTATATGAAAGAGATAGGAAGTGTTTGGGGTATTCCCATGGAAAGAAATCACATTTTTTGAAAGAGTAAGTAACTTCTCCAAAATACTTCCATTTTTTATCTTTAAATCCATAAGCACCATAGCCTTCAAAGAACCAATTAGGATTAAATGCTGCGGTTGTTTTTCCACTTAATCTCAAACGAAAGCCATCTAAATAGTTACTTGTCATTATGGTATTAATAGGTCCAATATCAAATTTGCTAGGATTGCCAGTTTCTACAAAGTTTTCAACAAATGCTTTGGCAGTGAATATAATAAATTTAAATCCAGGTATCTGTTCTAAGCGATTGATAAATAAATCCATATTACTTTCCGTTTTTGTTAAAGGCACTTGTCTTGCTTCAGACCAGAAGCTTTCATCTTTATTCATCATGTCTGATTCTCGAATAACATCTCCTCGGATTCTAAACAAGCGTGCCTCGATGGGCTCAAATTCGTAATTGGTGTATTTTGTTGTTCGCTGAACTTCTACACCTTCTATCGCTTTTAATAATTTGAGTTCTACGATCATGTCATCGTCTGTTAAAACCCAATTTCCATCATCGAGTTGTTCATATTCTTGAACAATATCTAGATTCTCAACAAAGTTTACCCCTGTTTTTTTAGGCAAATTCATAGTGCATTTTTTCACAGCATAGGTTGAGTCTTTCATTACGTAAAGATTCCCTGTAAAACCAAAATCCATAGAGTTTTGAGGGACAAAAGTTAGATGAACACATTCATCGTTTCCAACTTGCACAGTATCCATTAAGTAGAACTTATAAAAAGAAATAGCATTTCTACCTATTGGACTTACAAAGCGTCGTTGTAATAAACGGATGTCATCATCGTAAATATTAATATCAGCAAAAACCTCAGTTAAAACAGTGGATAACATATCACCAGTAGAGAAGAAGTCTTCAATACCTGTTGAGTTAAACCCTTTAATAATCTCTTTTTGTGATTTAGGTTCTTTTCTGTAAATAGTTGTTGAAACTGTTTCTTGAATAGATAAAGGGAGAATGTTCGATTCTGTTATGGCAGAAGGCTCAACTTGATCTTTTAGAAATGAAAATCGCCTATATATACCTTTATTTAGTTTTTCATCTGAAATATCGCTTAGAGAAGTTTTCATTTTCTGATATTTCTCATAACTGTAGTAGTCATTCTCTTCTAGTTTTAACTTCTTTTTATTCTTAATGACTTTACGCATAAATTCAACTGCTGGATTATCCTTTCTAGAGTAACGTTCTCTTTTGGGTTTCACCACTACTTCGGTTAGCATAATATCATCAGGTGCCAATTGCACATTAAGTGTTTTTTGTCCAGGAGTTATTTTTATCACTTTAGAAATATATCCAATAGCCGAAAAAGTGATTTCGTTCCATCCTTTTCGTGTTACTATTTCATACTCACCATTTATGTTTGTTATACCACCAACTCCTTTTCCTTCATAAAATACAGAAATGTACATTAAAGGTTCATTAGTTATAGAATCCGTAACTACGCCCTTAATTTGAGAAAAGGCTGAGGGGGCAATTAATAAAAGAAAAAACAACAAAAGTTGTTTTATATATTTATTGATATTAAATTTCATTCTAGCTCGATTATTATACTTTGCAAAGTTATTAAAAGTCGCAGTGTTTTTTATACTAATATACATTAAGAAACAAAGTTCAAATCTTCTTTTTTCTTATAGATTATAAATAAATCTAACATTAGCTAGACAAATATGAGAAGATAAATAATATATTCGATAAAACTAATGTTAAATGATAAACATTACAGACTTTATTTTTGTTGTATTAATATTGATAAGAAAACAAAATAAAAGATTAAATTATGAATACAAAATTTCAAGGTGCTCCTGTACAACTAGTAGGGAATTTACTTAAAGAAGGAATGATGGCTCCCGATTTTGAGCTAATTAAAAAAGACTTGTCTTCGTTGAAACTAAGCTCACTAAAAGGGAAAAAAGTAATTCTTAATGTATTTCCAAGTTTAGACACTGGCGTTTGTGCTGCTTCTGTACGAAAATTTAATGAGTTGGCTTCTAAAATGACGAATACTGTTGTTTTATCCATATCAAAAGATTTACCTTTTGCTCAAGGACGTTTCTGTACAACTGAAGGAATTGATAATGTTATTCCTTTATCTGATTTTAGAAATCCTGAATTTGGAAAAGAGTATGGATTATTAATGAAAGATGGTCCATTGAGTGGATTATTAGCTAGAGCTGTTCTTGTTGTTAATGAAGAAGGTAAAGTTTCTTATATTGAGCTTGTTCCTGAGATAACACAAGAGCCTAATTACGATAAGGCTTTAGAAGCAGTAAAATAAATTAGAATTTATATTATAAAACAGCAAAAAGTCCCATCTTTATGGGACTTTTTTATTTGGTCTGTTTTTATTAAAACAGATATAGGTCTCTTTTATTATCTTATTTGAAAGGCCCAATCTACAGCGTTAGATAGTAGAGGTGATTGTGATATTAAAGATGACTAGGGCAAGTAGAGTAGATGCCCTAGTCAAGTGTATTGGATGCCTAGACCAAATGAAGGTGATGGTCTTAGTGCTTTTATTTTATTGTTGAGAGGTCATTTTCTTTGGTTTCTTTTTTAACCCTTTGTATAGTAAAAAGCCCACAATAAAAACAGCTATAATTATAAAAATAATTCCTATTTCGTGACTATATTCAGTTACTCTTTCAATAAGTTGTTCTTCGGTTTGTATTCCGGGGACTTTAGATAAGTAATAGCCAATCGCAGCTAATATAATGTTCCACACCCCAGCTCCTAATGTCGTATAAATAAGAAAAGAAGAAAGTTTCATTTGTGCTAATCCTGCTGGAATAGAGATTAGTTGTCTAATTCCTGGAACCAAACGACCAATAAATGTTGAGACTGCTCCATGATCATCGAAATACTTTTCAGCCTTTTTTACTTTATCTACATCTAAAAGACACATATGGCCAATTCGGCTATTTGCAAATTTATAAACAATGGGTCGGCCTAACCATTTAGCTAAATAGTAATTAATTAATGCTCCAATATTCGCTCCTACTGTGGCAAAAAATACGACTAGAACAATATGAAGTTCATTACCAATTGTTGCTTTGTATGCTGCAGGTGGAACTACTATTTCTGATGGGAATGGTATAAAAGAACTCTCTATTGCCATTAAAAGAGTTATAGTCCAGTAATTTAAATGGTCTAGACACCATTGAATGAAAGCTATAGATTCCATATTTATGTGTTTGTTTTAATTATTTAGAGTCATTTTTTTTATATCTATTTTCCAGGCAGCTACTAAATTTGGATTATTATCTATCAGGTTTTTTATCAAAGAGTCATTTTTTATTTCTAAGTCGAGTGGATTAGCAATAGATTCTGTTAAAACTTGCTCACTCTCTAACAACATTTCAAAGTATACTTTGTCTAGCAGATTATGAGACTCCAAATTTTTATTTATTAGTGTAGATAATTTAATTGGTTTATAATAATCAGACAAGGGGTCAGTATCCATTAAAAGTAGAGGATTTCCACCATCACTCCATAATATAGGATTTAAATAGGATATTAATTGATGAGTGTATTCTGTGAATAATTTAGGAACTGAATAGCTCTGTTGATTACAGATAATTTCAAGTTCTTTGAATTTCTTAGCAGATGGTAATACAGCCCAATGATTTTCTATGTTTTTTGTAGGAAGTATTTCATATAGGTGTAATGCTTCAGAACAACATTTTTTTGCTTCTGTGAATTTATCTAACCTGATTAAGCAAATTGTAAATAAAAAGTAATAGCACAATACGTAGTAGCCATTTTCTCTTCTAATGTTTTCAATTCCTTTAAGTAGTTCACTGTATGCTTTCTCAACCTCTTCGAGCTGAGTATAATAAAACAGAGCTAAGTAATAATGTTTGTGTTCAAGAAATAATATCCCCTCTTTAATTCCTTTGTCAAAGAGTTTTCTAGCTTCTTTTTCTTTTCCTATATATAACAAAGATAAAGCTCCAAAAACATAGGCTTCATCATTCTCTTTTTCGCAAGTGATAGCAAATGAATAAGCTTCTTCGGCAGCCTCAAAGTCCTCTGTTAAATAATAACAGTGTGCTAGTTTATTCCAATATTCACTTTGATATGGTACGAAGTTGAGTAGCTCATCATATATTTTAGCAGCATTTGTGAAATCCAGCTTCATAAGATATGTTCGCGCCAATAATTCCAGTACTTCAGTATTCTCTCTGTTTTTTTCATAAGCAGGGAGTAACCAGCTAAGAGCTCTATCAGGAAATTGATAGACCAGGAAGAGTTGAGCAGTATTTAAGTTTTGATCTAAGTCTGTTGGGTCAACTGAAAGAGATAAAATTTGTTGAGCTTTCTCGTCATTCTCATCTTCAGCTAGTAAAACTTCTGCACGTATAGTATCTACTTCAAAGAGTTGAATACCATTTAATTGGTTTAGTATTTCCTTTACATTCTCTAAGTCGTCTAATTCCAGATATAAGTGTGCAAGCTCAATTAATAAACTAGAATTTTTACGGTGTATTTTTAAACCATTATAAAGAGCTTCCTTTGCTTTTTCGTAGTCTAATTGATTTAAATAGAAATTGGCTATTTCTATAAATTCATAGGGGTCGAGGTAAAAACTTTTATGTTGTTGCCTCAATTCTTCATATTTGGCTACGAGTGGATTATACTCGTAGCCACTTGAAGAAGAATTAGAATAATTCATCTTAATATCTTATTGATTCTTTTTTTGTATTCTAGCCCAGTCATCTCTTAGGCCAACTGTTCTATTGAATACTAAGTTTTCAGGAGTGCTTGTTTTATCGGGCGTAAAATATCCAATACGTTGGAATTGCAAATAATCCATTGGTTTTTTCTGTCCTGCAAATTTTTCAACGTAACAATTAGAAAGGACAGTTAAAGAGTCAGGATTTAGTAAGGTGTGAAAATCTTCTTCTGTATTAGGATTTTCAACATTGAAAAGTCTGTCATAAAGTCTTACTTCTGCAGGTAGTGCATGTTTGCAACTTACCCAATGAAGAGTCCCTTTTACTTTTCTTGACGATTGAGGCATACCACTACGTGTTTCTGGATCATATTCACAGTAAACTTCAATAATGTTTCCTTTCTCATCTTTTTTACAACCTGTACATTTTACTATATAGGCACTTCTAAGTCTAACTTCTTTTCCAGGAGTCATTCTGAAGTATTTTCGTGGAGCATTCTCCATAAAGTCATCCCTTTCAATCCAAAGCTCACGGCTAAATTCAATTTCATGAGTACCTTCTTCTGGCTTTTCAGGGTTGTTTATAGTCGTAAGTACTTCCACTTTATCCTCAGGGTAGTTTGTAATTATTAGTTTTATAGGGTCAAGAACAGCAGATACTCGAGTGGCTCTTTTGTTTAAGTCTTCTCTAACTGCAGACTCAAGCAAAGAAATATCATTTAAAGCCTCATATTTAGTATATCCTATTCTGCCTATAAAGTTTTTTATAGCTTCAGGTGAATATCCTCTGCGTCTATAACCTGATAGAGTAGGCATACGTGGGTCGTCCCATCCGTTTACCAATCCTTCTTGAACTAAAGCTCTTAACTTTCTTTTACTCATTACTGTATAAGTTAAGTTAAGACGATTAAACTCAATTTGTTGTGGACGATATTCTTTATCTTCAAAAGATAATGAACTATCGATTAATTCATCAATAAAGTAATTGTATAATGGACGATGAACTTCAAATTCAAGAGTACAAATTGAATGAGTTACTCGTTCAAAGTAGTCACATTGACCATGAGCGAAGTCATACATCGGATAAGCTTTCCACTTAGTTCCTGTACGATGGTGGGGGTGTTTTATTATACGATAGATTACAGGGTCTCGGAAGTGCATATTAGGGTGTGCCATATCTATTTTAGATCGTAGTACCATAGCACCCTCCTCAATTTCTCCTGTATTCATTTTGTTGAACAACTCCAAACTCTCACTTATAGGTCGATCACGAAAAGGACTATTTATTCCAGCTTGAGTAGGTGTTCCTTTTTGTTTAGCAATGGTTTCGGATGATTGCTCATCTACGTAGGCTTTTCCTTCTTTAATTAAAGAAATTGCAAAGTCCCATAATTGTTGGAAATAGTCACTAGCATAATATATATTATCCCATTGGTAACCTAACCACTGGATATCTTCTTTTATTGATTCTATGTATTCTACTTCCTCTTTAACAGGATTTGTATCGTCAAATCGAAGATTACAGGTTCCGTTATATTTTTCTGCTAATTCAAAATCTATGCAGAAAGCCTTTGCATGTCCAATATGCAAGTAACCATTGGGTTCTGGAGGAAAACGAGTCTGAATACGTCCCTTGTTTTTGTTGTTTTTTAAGTCGTTGACTACTATTTGTTCTATAAAATTCAAGCTTTTTTTCTCTTCGCTTGTAGATTTTGCTTTATCTGTCATAGCTTCTATAATTCTTAGTTCGTAGAATGTTCTGCAAATTTATTATTTTTTTTTGTAATACCTTGATTCCTTCGGACATATAATTTATTTATAGTTCTACTATTCAATATTTATATATTGTATTCGGTGTAATTAATATTTTAGATATCAATAAATGCATTTTTATTTTGAATAGGTTGAGTTCTTATCATTTCAAACACAATCAATTTTCTTTAAAAGAGTCTTTAGAAGTGATAGAAGTGGATTTTTGATTTAAATTTAGTAAAGTGTGAGGTTTTTAATAAATTATTGTTCTATCTTTGCCAAGCTTATCTAATAAGTACTTAGATACTTTTATGAGAAAAGGAGTAGAATTTAAGCAAGTTTTAAAATATGTTATAGGACATGTTTTTTTATTTGGATAAAACCTTTCGAAACGAGTATCTTTGTGATGTTATCCTAAAACAATCTTTTTACCTTAAAGAAACTAATACCTATTGGAAACTAAAAAACAGGACTTTTATTCTAAAGTCCTGTTTTTTTATGTTTAGAAATAGATCCATCCAACTTTATTTTTTCTATATTTGTTATCATTAGTGTCCACTAAAAAACCGGAGACACCCTTGCAATTCACAGATAATCAGTGTGTTATATGCTGTTTTTGAGTGAACCGATTTGATTTTTTTTGTGATTAGAATTCGATTGTTAAGCAAGGCAACCTGCCCTACACTGTCGTGTAGGCCATATTGACTTATCTTTTCAGTCAACTATTTTACGGTG
>JGI24707J26582_10001294_pt1 | contig 19649 bp, 10 predicted proteins | sample BioPla1DNA1_FD_26582 | JGI IMG/M metagenome (IMG submission 26582)
CGGAAACACCATGAGACGAATAGGGGTAAGTTATGCCTATTGGTATAACCGGCAATATGATAGAAGTGGACATCTATTTCAGGGCAGATTCAAAAGTGAACCGGTAGAAGACGATACCTATTTTTTAACTGTGTTACGCTAGGTTCAAACAGGAGAACCGTCCCCGTGTTTGCGCCGTGTTTGCGAAGCTCATTAGCTTCCTTCATTTGTGGTTCTAACTTGTTTGGATTTCTAGAAAACATTAGTCTATAAAAATATGTTGAGTTTTCATCAGGGAATAGTGCAGGTCCTGATATTATGAACAAAACGGACAAGGCTGTATTGTATTGGGCATTTGTGCATGCCCGATTGGGAATGTGTGGTCTTATATGGCCTTTGGTACTCATCCATTGTGGCCTGTATGACCTTCAATACAAAATGTGCTCAAGAGTATAAATTATATTTTAAATCCAAACAATATTTATAGATACAAAATATGATTTATAGGGGAGGATATCAATGAGAACAAAAGAAAGTAATGGTAATAGGTTGAATAAACATGATAAACTCATCAGAAAATTGCAGAAAGAGGTAAGGGGGTTAGTGAATCGAGTTGGGGATATTGAAATGATGGGGGCAATGCATATTGACAGCCATATTAAGGATGATCTAGTTACTACGAAATTTCCGGGTTCGGATAAATACCTGTATACTTATGATGAGATAGCAGAAAAACATGGCGTTCCAAAGAGTAGGGTCCAGAAAATAGCCGAAGAAAATGACCTGACGCGCAGGAAATTCAAGACTATCTGTTAAAATTTTTCATCTAGTTTTAGAAAGGCCCCCAGGAATTTGGAAAACTGTCTAGTTAATATCTTTCCTCAGTGGATGGGCAGGCTGAAAACTAAAAATTATACAACCAAGGTCTGATTTCTATATTCAATAGGGATCAGACTTTCTAATTTCTTCTGTAGTCATTTGATGTTGCAAAAGTTAATATATTCATAAATTTTTTGTTCTGGCTCACCGAAGTTTCTAAATTTATGCTGATAAAATGCTTTTGCATAAGCTTGTATTATTTTGTCGTTTTGTGTAGAGTAAAAAATAAAGGAACAATTGGGTAATATGTCGAAACAAAATATATTGACCTAAAAACAACAAATTAAGGCATAATAATTGGACTAAAGGTATGATGATGTTAATTATGATATCTGATAAACATAATACATTTTATGTCGGGGATTTCTAGCTCTAAAAAGGATTGTATTTATCAGGGGCAATCCTGTGATAGTACAACAGTTTCAGGTTTATAATAGCGATCTTGTGACCTGCCACCGTACCAGGACTATTATAGGCCCTATCAATGCCGATATATATGCGCAGGTGGTTACAGTTTTATTGGGAAAGGGGGAATCCAGGAATGCGTATGGCATATGATACTGTTCTTCAGTCTGAAGTTTCCGCGGAACTGGCTGCCCAAAATAGCGGATTTGAACCGTATCGTTATGAATGTATTTGTTGTGGGGAAGAAGTATTTATTGCTGCAGCCCACAGCACAAAAGTAACTGCGCATTTTAGGCACCGTAGTGGAAACAACGATGTTGAATGTGAGAATTATCTTGGTAAATATAGAGAAACAGACACTAATTCTAATTTTAAAAAAGGCAATCGGGAAAAAGCAGAATTTTATTATGATAATATAAGCAAAACCTTTTGTTTAGCTATTAAATTTGACGAAGATGAAATTCAGGATTATGAACAGCAGTCTATTGATTTGCACTTAAGGACAGAAGGTTCAGATATACCTTTTTACACCTTGAAAATTAATGGTTTGAATTTTTCACCGGATGTTCCTACCCTGATACCCTTGACCGATTTCTCAACCAGCTACTATTTATCTAATACATTGGATAGGGAAGAAAGAAAATATAATTTTATGAATTGTGATAATGCACCAATTTTTTTAAAGATATTAGGCAATGACTATGATTTTAAGGCGAAATTAGTTCGTAGCAACATAATATTTACGAACACTAAGTATTTTGTGGCATTTCAGGGTCAATATTCATTACCCCAAGGGGTTAAATCTTCTAAAGGAGTGGAAATTGAACAGGTTTTTCATTTTGAAACAATGAACCGTAAATTTTCGGGATTTATTTTTTCAATAAAACAACATGGAATACCCTTCATAGATGATTTGTTAAAATCCTGGGGCTATAGGTTAGAAGCCTCTGAAACATTAACACTGCTTTGGCCACCAACATACTTAATTGATGATATAAATGTTGTTGCATCGGATCACGTCTTTATCTTTTCGAGTTTTGAATTACAGGCCCGTGGAAATATCAATGTGTGTTCGAAAGAAATCACAAAACTTTCATATGGTATTTCAAAGGTAAGGCTTAAATCCAAAACAAAAATATCTAAAAAAAATGCTGAGATTGTTATTGATAAAGCCATACCGTCTATTGATGATTACGATGCGATAACATCTTCTAAGAACTTCACGGAAAATTTCAATGTGCCCAGCGATGGCGCATACTATCTTTTCAATAATTCAGGGGTATCTCCTTTGGTTAATGGACAAAATGTATTTTTAACACCCAACAGTTTTATTATTCAATATAAATCTAATTATCCCGTAGGCTATATTTTTCCTTGTCCTCAAAAGGGACAAACTGAAAAGGAGTTGCTTGAGGATATTCTTAAACATTACAAGCGAAATGAGGATTTTGATTCAAATAAATTTCACAGGTTTATACCCAGTGAAGCCATTTCTAAATACATTGAAAGGTGCAAGACTGCCGGGACAATCAATTCAGTTGTTATGCAATTTATTGAGGAGGGGATTTTATGAATTACCTTTCCACGTTAAATGAAGATGAGATAGGTTATATTTGTTCAGTTATACCACATCAGCATACAATTGATTATTTTAAACAAAATCCCGAAGAGTTTGCTAAAATTCGTCCAGGTTTTCGGGCAATTTCCATTTCCAAAACAGACTCGGGTAAGTTACTGTTTAATTATCGTGATCGGGATTTTATTTCATCTTTTATTGAGAGGCATATAAGTAATTGGCTCACGGAAATTAAAGAACATTTACAAGAATGCATAGATGATGGGGATGATAAGAATTTAGCCCTGATACGCACTCTTCCTTTCTGTTATTTTGCCAACAATATATGCTTATATTTTAAGCTTGTCAATGAGGAATATTCGGGAGAGTACATTGCATTAATGGATGCGGCTATTGAGGTTTTTAGGGATGCTACTGAAAAGCAAGAAAAATTAAAAAACGAAACAAAAAATATTGGATCTGAATATGAGAAAGTACAAGCGAAACTAGACAGAAAGGCTACTACCCTGAGCAAGAACAAGGAAGAACTTTCGAATAAATCGCTGGAAATTGATTCGCTCGAAAATAAAATTTCTTCCCTTGAAAAACTTTTAGCCTTATCAAAAAAAGATAAAGAACAAATCAAGCAACTCAAAAAAGAAAATGAAAAGTTACTCAGTGAAACTAACGAACTTTCGATTGAAATAACTGAAGTTAGGAACAACAATTTACTTCTTGAGGAACAAATAAGGGACACGCTCAAGAAACAGAAAAAATATATTGTTGAAGCACAATATCCTGCACCGGATCCTAAATGTCCCTGCGACATGGATGAATTCAAGGAATATTTAGAATACAACCTTACTGATATCGGAATGCCCAATGATGTTGAATATTTTCCATTACTCATTTCTCATTTAAGTAAGATTCTTTTTGGGGGTATTCCCATTATTGTTAACCATATGGTAGGAAAAAATCTTATTAAATGTGTAGCAAATACATTGATAGGAAAACCAACCGTAAAAACAATGGTATATAGTAAAAAAATAACGGTTGAAGAGATAAACAGGTTTCTATCATCGTCAGGACGTATTATTTGTCTAGAAAATTTTATTGGTAATTACAATGAAACTGAATTTATCCCATTAATGGACAGGCATAGCGATAAAATTGTTTTCCTGACAACCGTTTATGATAGGACACTATATTATTTATCGAAGGAGTTTTTGCGGTACTGTCACTACCTTAATGCCAACCGTATAGGAGTGTTATCTACCAATATTATGTTATCTGAAGATCCTTCGACGATTATGGAACATAGTTATGTTCCTGAGTCCACACCGGGAAAGAACCGGTTTCAAGATATTTACAGAAACATACTTTATGAGCTAAGTTTTCCCGGGAGTTTGATTGAATATAAGTGTGAATTTGTATCCTCCGAACAGGACCTATGTCAATCATTAACATTTGATATATTACCTTTTTGCACAGATGTGTTAGGAATTAAACCATACAATATGTCGGAGCGATTACTCAGGTATGCAGGAATAGGGGGAAGGTGTCCCCAGAGCAATCTACTTGTGAGGTGGTTTTCCTAATGGATGAGTTTTTAACTACCATGTCAAATGATATGGGGATTGATCGTTATGAAGGGGAATCTGATGATTCATTTATTTATCGGCTCTGTTATTCGTCATTAGGACAATGGTGTCTGCATATAGCGCAAAATTCTTCCGCTGAGGTAGTGGGAACTACAAAACATAATCAGACCATTGTTATGAATGAGTTGTTGCAACGCTATATTGAATTGTTTCCTGGAATTGTTGATAAATTTATTAATGTTGGCAATTCCCAGGCCAGTTTTCCGGTTCATATTCGAAGGGTGTATGAGGAGACAGGATATCTTTTAACAGATGAAAATAATAGGAATCGGGTAGCCAATTTTGGGAGGACCATATGTGTAGGCAATACTTATCTGTTCGTGGGCATTCCTCATGAAACATTTACTGTTAACGGGTTGGGTGTGTTTGCATCACCAACAAAATTTTTATCTTCGGCACGTGAGTTTTTAATTAGAGATGGATTGACATGTGAAGAATATTTCCAGGAAAGGTATGATACTACAGATTTTTATGAAAGGGATATTGCCATTGATGAGTTGCAATTTTTTAACCCAATGTCGACCGATGTTCCTTCACGCTCGTGGTCTACAAAAATGATTAGAAATTGTTCAGTTGCTCGGGAAGGTGTGTTAGGCCCGTTCTACAGGGTGTTGAAGGAACCTAATAATTCGTTTTTATTTGCAGATGAGATAGTTGAGCCACAAAGTGATAGCTTGACCTCCTATGAATACAGGCGATTGTATTTTGCTATAAAAGCGCATTATAATAATCCGTTAAAAGCATGGGTTGAAAGGCAGGACCGAAGGTATTCGAGGCTTAAAATTGGTGGCCATTTGCCCAATCGGGAGTACTATTATTTGTTGCTTTTGTCTTGGCCATTAAATAATGCCTTTGATAGGGCAAACTTCCTGATAAAAAATGATTTTATTCCAGGGGTAGCAGATGTTCTTGGGAACATAGGGATTATAATTAAGGGGGGTAGTACTTATGTCTAATTCATATAGTATACAGCAGTATTACCAGATAATACGTGACAGATTAAAAAATTATATAAAATCAGATTATTTGGCTAACAGTGAAACTCTACTTCTTTATATTGAGGATATTTTGGGTGAGCACTGTCCTGAATATACTAATATTGCGCGTGAATTTTATATTGAGACTTCAGCGTCGTATAAAAAGATTGAAGGGGGAATCGGAAATTCTGTATCCATTGATGAAGGTATAAAAGAATCACTATTGAAACTTATTAGGAAGGATCTTGGGGTATTTTCTGATCCCTTTGAACATCAGGTTAAAGCATTAGAATATTATTTGTCAGGGAAGGACTTGTTCATTTCTACGGGTACGGGTTCCGGTAAGACAGAATGTTTTCTTTGGCCTATAATAGCCAGGTGTTTTGACGAGGCCAAAAATCGTCCTAACGATTTTAAGATGGAGGCTGTACGTACCCTTATTATTTATCCCATGAATGCCCTCGTGTCCGATCAACTCGCCAGGTTTAGAAAAACCATCGGCGCTGATGAATTTCGTGATGTTTTTACCAGGGATACCCATGCTATCCGCATACCTCATTTTGGTATGTACACGGGTAGAACACCGTACTCTGGTGATGCAAAACCGGCGAGTAGTCGTGAGCTAGCAAATACATTCCGTGAAAATTATTTAGTAGATGAAACTGCTGATGTGGATACACAACAACAGCAAACCAACAATATAGAGGGACTTAAGAGCATCGACAAATATCCTGCAAGATTTGGTGAAAATGGGATGAAAACATTTATTGAAAATCTAGAAAACAACATTCACAGTCCAACACCCTTTGATGCTGAATTAATAACACGTTTTGAAATGCAAAATTGTCCACCGGATATTTTAATTACAAATTATTCTATGTTGGAATATATGCTTATGCGGCAACGCGAAGCGAACATATGGGCCAAAACCAAACAATGGCTTGATATATCAACCGACAATAGACTTCTTATAGTTCTAGATGAGGCACATATGTACCGTGGGTCTGCAGGCGGGGAAATTGCATTATTATTACAGAGGCTTTTTTCTCGTTTAGGTGTTGCAACCGAAAGGGTGCAATTCATTCTTACAACCGCAAGTATGCCCCAAAAAGAACAGGAGGCCATTAGCAATTTTTACTCTGGACTTACAGGCAAGGAGGATTCCTGTTGTAAGTTTCTATTTGGTACAAAAGAAACTGTTTCGGGGGAACCGAAGGTAAAGACGGATACTAAGGTCCTATCTTTGGTTGGTTCTGAACAGGTGCAAGGGGAGGAAATAATAGCTAGGATAAAAGATTTCGCTAAAACGGTTTTTCATTATGACTTGCCAGATAACATCAGTCAAGGCCAATCACAGGAATGGCTCTATGATAATTTACCAAAATATCAAGCATTTGCTACGTTAAACAAACTATGCCGTGATGGGGCTAAATCGTATAATGAGATTAAAAGGGAATTGTTTGGGGATAGTGAATATGCTGAAAGGGCCCTTAACACTCTGTTGGTCTTGGTTTCTCTCGCCGCAAAAGATGGGAATGTTCTTTTCCCGGTAAGGCTTCATATGTTCCTGCGTGGTTTACAGGGTTTATATGCTTGTTCTAATCCTAAATGCACTCACGCAAAATACTCAGAGGATGAGGGCCTTCCGTTAGGTAAGGTCATCTCGGTGCCTAGGTCTAATTGTGAATGTGGTGGGCGAATCTATGAGCTCGTGAATCATATTAGATGTGGGGCCTTATATTTCAGAGCCTTTATTCAGAAAAATGACGGGCAGCCGTATTGGTACATATTTCCCACGCGTGGGTTGAGTGGAGATGCAAGTTCACTTCACGAAATGTTGCTTTATATAGTACCGAAAAGGTATCAAAAAAGGAGAAAAGATAAAATTGGCGCATTAGATCCATTTACAGGGAAACTGTATATATCGCCCCAGGACAATGATGATTTTTTGACCGTAATTTATAATGACGAATTTGATGATAAAACACAATCGTATACCTTTGGGGTTTGTCCAAAGTGTAAAAAACCCATGCCACTAAAAAAACCTGTTAACTTTTCCACTAAGGGCAACATTCCGTTTTATAACTTGACAAAGGCGCAATTCGAATTGCAACCTATAAAATCATCTAAACTAATAAATCAGGGCAGGAAGGTATTATTGTTTTCTGATTCTCGCCAGAATGCAGCCAAACTTGCGTTAGATTTATCAAAGTCAGCGGATGCGGATGCTTTTCGCCAGGTGATTATGCTTGCATCACGTCTTTTGTGGGATGATGAAGGGGAACATCCACTATCAGATTTATATCCCGCGTTCCTGGATGTTTGTATTCAAAACAAGCTTTCATTTTTTAGTGGTAACAGTAGGAGAAAATTTGAAGATGACAAAAGATTGTTTGAAAAGAAAAAAAGCAGAGCCGAAAGGCGCGGGAGGGTTATTGAATATGCAGCATTGGCACGTGAATACCAGGCGTTGCCGGATGACTATTATGAGCAATTACTGACCTTTTTTACAGAAAGCCCGCGTTCATTTAAGGACATCGGCATCGGCTTTTTAGCTCCTGTTTCTTCTTTACTTGATGACTGTATATATGATTTAGAAGATGAAGGATTGAATATTGATAGGGAGACACTATATCAGCTACTTGTGTTATTATTCTGGGATGTAATGGATGATAGTGCTGCTATAGGGGAAACAATTCCCGATAGTATCAGAAAAAAATTGCCCGGGCGAAGCAAAGCATCAGAATTTGGGCTGAATATGGATTTTTCGGTTGCTTTAGACAAGGGGGGATTTATTCAACGAATTAAAGAATTTCTAGAAATTGATGATACTTCAATAAAAAAAGTATTAGATAGGGTGCGTGACTTATTTTTTGCACTCTCTTCGAATGGTAGATACTACATAAAATTGGCTGCAGTAAAAATTGAAATTACTGATGAAGACTCTATTTGGTATCGTTGTATCAGTTGTGGCAGGATTTCCCCGTATAAAATCGGTGATTATTGCGGTGTTTGTTTTGGCTCGAAAAATGTAGTACCAATTAGCTCTGCAGACCTGTCTCGTTTTGACTTTTGGCGTATTCCGGTCCTTAACGCTTTGAACAGATCTGAATCTATTCATACAATTAACACTGAAGAACATACTGCACAGTTATCGCACAAGGAAGCCAAAAGTGATACTTGGAGTCGCACAGAAAAATATGAAATGCGTTTTCAGGATATTAATGCCGGTGAAAATGGGGAGGAAGCAATAGATGTCTTGAGTTGTACGACAACTATGGAAGTTGGTATTGATATTGGTTCGTTGACAGCTATTGGTTTACGTAATATACCTCCCATGAGGGAAAATTACCAGCAACGTGCCGGGCGGGCAGGACGTAAAAACACTGGCATCTCCACTATTGTAACATATGCCTCCGGCGGGACTCATGATAGTTATTATTTTTTGCATCCTGAGGAAATGATTTCGGGCACACCCCGAAAACCATGGATTGATTGTAACAATCCTAAAATCAGACAGCGCCATATGAATATGTTAGCAATAAATAGTTTTATGTTTTCTGATGAAATGAAAACGCAGTTTGACAGTATAGTTGATATAGGTATAGTTTCATTTTGCGAGAAGTTTGGTAAGAATTTTATTGAGCATACAAAATCAATGGAAATGACAACTGATGAAACCATTAGGCAGTTTCGTAGAATAAGCCAAAACGTTTTGACAGAAGGCAAGTGTAACGAATATATAGATGACGATAAGGAAACCTCAGCGTTTGATGTTTTTTATAGTGAGGGCTTTATACCATCATATTCATTTCCAAAGAATGTTATTAAATTTTATGTTGAAAAAGAATCTGAGAGGGGCAGGAATGCTCCACGAGACATTCAATATGCGCCCGAACGGGATATCGCTATAGCCCTTAGCGAATATGCGCCTGGTAGACTTATCACAATTGATAAAAAAAGATACAAAAGCGGTGGTATCTATGCTAACCCCCGTCCAAGGGGATTTATGGAAAATCAGGCCGAATATTATTTTGCAAGTAAGGATTATTATAATGATATATATATATGCTCCGAATGCAATTGGTTTGGTAACCAGCCAGATGGGTCCACAGCAATGCAATGCCCCTATTGCGGTGCTTTAATAGAACATAGAAAGATGTTACGCCCATGGGGATTTTCACCTGTTCGGGGTGATGAGATAAGGTATGGGGATGAAGATGAACAATATACCTACACAGAGTCACCTTATTATTCCTATGTTCCACAAGATATACAAATGTTTAACTTTGAAAACAGTAATATCCGTTATTCAAATTTATCTGATAGAAAGGTGTTAACTGTCAACATGGGTAAAAACAAAAATGGTTTCAATATATGTAAAAAATGTGGTGGTGCTGAGGTTGCGGATACGGGTAATAATGGAAATTTCACATTTTCCCAACCATACCATGATAATCGTCCTGTATGCAGGCATAGTGGGATTGTAGCTACAAACATTTTTTTGGGTTATGAATTTTTGACAGATATGTTCATGCTGGATATCTTTTACGATTCAACAAGACTCGTAAGCAATGGTAACGCTGAAGAAAGAAGTATTCTACGAGCGGCTGTAACAACATTGCATGAAGCAATCAAAAAAGCTGTTTCACTTGTGCTTGATATAGATTATACTGAAATAAGCGGGGGCTGGCGTCCGCGTATTAAAAATGATGGTAATTCACATATAGAAATGTTCTTTTATGATAATCTTGCAAGTGGTGCTGGCTATTCTTCGTTGATTGGATCAATACTCAATGAGGTACTTGAAAAGGCAAGGCTAATCCTTTCGGAATGCGAATGTTCAAGAGCCTGTAAAAATTGTCTTGATAATTTTTATAATCAAAGGAATCATCAATTTTTTGATAGGTATTTGGGATTGCAACTTCTTGATTATGCTCAGTTTAATAAACTGCCTGAAAAATATGACATATATGAACAGGAGGCCCTGCTATTGCCTTTATATAAGCTCATTGCTGAAGGTAATGGTATCTCACAATCTACATCTACAATTAAATTTGAAGTTATTCCAGCTATTTTAAAGAAACCAGAAACAAAAAAACCAAAGGTCTATTTGAATCCTTATGATCTGTCCGATTGGTTGCCTAATGCATACATAACATATAAAAACCTTACGAATATGGAGGTAAAAAATGGCTAAATTACTTTCGCCACTTCGTTATCCAGGGGGCAAGTCAAAAATTTATAAAAGAGTCAAAACTCTTATTGAATTTAACATGTTTGGGGATAGAACCTATGTAGAGCCTTTTGCGGGCGGATTCGGTTTGGGGGTTGCATTGTTGTTCGATAACATTATGGAAAGAGCGGTACTAAATGATCTTGATACCCACATCTACAATTTCTGGTATTCGGTACTGAATCATACAGACGAATTGTTAGGAATGATTGACATTACCCCCATAACCATTGAGGAAAGGGAAAGACAACTGGACATATACAGGGATGATTCTGCCAGTATATTAGATGACGGGTTTGCGACGTTATTTTTAAATCGTGTAAACTTTTCGGGTATCATAAAAGGTGGTCCTATTGGTGGATTTTCCCAAGAAGGTGCGTATAAAATAGATTGCCGTTTTAATAAGGAACAAATAAAGGAGAGAATTGAAAATATCGCGTTATTAAGGGACCGTATAGACCTTCATAATCTCGATGCAAGCGATTTAATAATAAATCAACTGGGTGACATCAGAGATACTGCATTTTTCAATATTGATCCACCCTATGTTATGAAGGGGGATCAGTTATATACGAATTACTTTGAGGAATCAGACCATCGGAACCTTGCACAAGTAATAAATGCACATTTGAGAGATATTCCCTGGATTGTTACCTATGATGACTGTGAATTGATATGGGATATATATGGGCAATATCATATAACCGAATATAGTATCCAACATAATGCAGGAGGTACTGTACATGGAAAGGAAGTAGTTATTACAAATATTCCCGAGGATTCGTTTATTTGGTAAACAGTAATTTAAATTTTAAAATGGTGATGGCATGTTTAAAATCATGTTTAAAAAATTTTTTAAATAATCAACAGGACAAGAAACCTACTTAGATTAAAGACAGTGGTATAATGGCTATATTCCAACGGGGTAGATATGACAATTTGAAAGGAGTGGTGGTATGCTTGATAGATTGCTTACTGATGACAAACTATTTTCATTATTAAAAAATGCCGAAATGGTCGGCTACTCAATCAATTTAAATTATTCATCTATGACAATATTGACAAATGATTATTATAAAAGAGAATGCAATGGAATACCGCACAATAGTTTCCTAATAGCCACTGCTATAGACCCCAAAAATCTTGCCCAAACGCAGGAAGCAGATGAGGAAATAATTTTATTAAGGGTAACATCAGAATATGAGATCCCCAATAGTGATGTTTGGCTGGAAGCTAAAATAGATAAATTTAAAAATGTTCAATCTGATACGCTTCTGAGGTACGACGAATATTCACAGAATGAATTGCAGTATTCCGGATTGGAATGCCGAGTACTGGGGACCTTTTTCAAGAATGATAAAGGGGACCTAGTGTTTGGATCGGATATAGAGAATTTTTATGGTACCCAGATATTAAAAATCTATAAGCCTTCCCCAAAAAACCTTGAAACAATTATAAATTACAAGTCGGACCATGGAATTAGTGGTGATTTGGCGGAAGGTGGAAAGGAAATTGGAGAGATAAGGTTTACCTCTAGTAATAGAATGCAAAACAGAGCAGAAAGAGCGAATGTATATATTGACCCAATGGATTTTGTGGCAAGACGCACAGCTATGTTTGGGATGACTAGGACTGGGAAATCTAACACTGTCAAAACCTTAATTAAAGCAATTTCAGAAACTGCTGATGCTAGAAATATGCAAATCGGTCAAATTATATATGATATTAATGGTGAATATGCAAATGTAAATATTGATGATAAGGGATCCATTGCTGAAGATATAAAAGATGCACAAGTGTTTACCCTGAACACGAAAATTAAGGACAAAGAAAATGTGGAAATCTTGCAGTTTGATTTTTTTGAAAATCTTGGACTAGCCCATGAGATTATCACTGGTTTATTACAAACTAGCGGTTTTCAGAAATCTACAGACATAGAGGCTTTTTCAAACATGGATATTAGTATTTATCTACCAGAAAATGTTGATCTGGGTGATAGATCTATGAATACCAGGGCAGAGTGGGTAAGGGCTTCCTATAAATATATATTATACAAATCAATTGGAGATAGAAATCCCGGGAACATAAAAAATCCTTTTAGTAAATCTATTTTAAAACAAATATCAGAGGAAATATTGTCATTAGCTAATGCGGATATTTCATATGATCAGTTAGGTGATATTTTGGACGGGATTCATGCTGAAAGGGGGAATTTAAAAACTAGTACTGGTAATAAGGTTTATAAAGATGATTTAGCAACATTGGTAAATATTGCAGTTAAAAAGAATTCTAATGGGGGCCAATTTTTGGGCTATGGGCATATTCAGAAATTAGGTGCCGGTGATTATCATTCTAAAGGAAGAAAAAATTATATTGATAAAATTTCTGGCTTGGTTAAAGGTGGAGAAACGATAATTTTAGATTTGGCTATAGGCAGCGAGGAAATGAGAAATTTAATAAGCGATAAAATTGCAAGAAGGATATTTAACAACAATATGGCAATGTACACAGAAGGGAAGGAACCTGACCATGTAATATTTTATATTGAGGAGGCTCATAATCTGATTGGAAAAGATATGGATCTAAAGGACACATGGCCACGAATTGCAAAAGAGGGTGCAAAATATAGAATAGGACTGGCATATTCCACGCAAGAACCTTCATCAATTAACAAGAATATATTATCGAATACTGAGAATTGGTTTGTTACACATCTTAATAATGAAGATGAACTACGAACATTATCAAAATTTTATGATTTCGCAGATTTTAAAAACTCATTGCTTAGGTCAAAGGATATAGGATTTGCAAGGGTTAAAACCCTTTCACATAATTTTGTGCTTCCTGTACAAATAAAATTGTATGAAAGTGGTGAATAGAAATGCCTTATTACAATGAAAGGGCAAATAAATTTTCTCATGAAAAAATAATTAACAACCAACTTTTCAAAAACAAATTAAAAGACTATAAAATAACATTTGATATCGGTGAAAATGATAATGGTTATGAATCTATAAAGACAAAATTTGTTAACAAGGATGACAACAATGAAAGCAAGGCCATAGATTATATATTTACGGTAGATAGTTCCTTCATGGAAATTCCAGTAAATGAAGAGATTCCAACAGCAAAAATTGGAATAATAAATTTTGGGTCATCAATTATTAATTTAAAAATGAAATCGAATGTTTACGAGGAAGGATTTATTAATCCCCAAAAATTCAATGACATATATAATTCATCAATGTTTACCTTTATGTGCCCTACTTTTAATGTCACACTAAAGGATGACAAAAATTTAAGTACTTTAGACTGTATTAGAAAGGAAATATATGATTTCTATTATATGAACAAACCCTTTAGTGATATTAGACTTATAAATACCCTGTTTAATATTATGAAAAGCAATATGGAATCCTTCGAACTAAAATGTACAAATGAAACCTGTATAACACAGGGCATGGGAACATCCACTTGTTCCCCAAGAAACAATTTTAAACTGGGTGATGTTGGTATAGAACCATTTTATTGTCCTTATTGTGGGGAAATTATGTATATTACTGATTATTTAAGGCTCCATGAGGCAGTAGATATTGAATTTGGGAACAACACAATACTAACACGATTTGCACAAGTAACTGAGCACATCATAAATATAAATGCCATTGATTCATTGTTAAAACATCGTTCATATGATTTGTTATCCAGAACAGCATTTATCATTGATGGGCCATTAGCCATATATGGTGAACCTGCCAAACTCAATAGATCAATATTAAAATATTTACATTCTGTATCTAAAATTATAGATGATGGAATTGTTTATTTTGGTATATTAAAGACGGGGAAGTTAAAGGACCATTTCAATTTGTTACTAAAAAAACTTAAAACAGACGAGAACGAAATACCTAAAAATACCTTTATGTTGGTCGATGACAACTATCGATTTAAATATGTTCAGAAGGCTCCTAGGGAAAATAAGTATTTTGGCCAAGAAGTGTTGTTTGGTCAAGATTATTTGTTTTATTCAAAAGACCAGAAAAGGTTTGTAATTTCTATACTATATCCAGTTGAATCTAGGGATAAAAATTTTGGAGAGAATGTATTTAATCATAAAAATTATAGGAATCTACAAACCATACTAAATTTGATAAACAATATAAGCATAGATCTTTATGAGGATGCAGTTCTACCGGTTGCCTTGGCACATAAATATGCCGCAATAAGTTTAAATCCTGGTACAAACATATTAGAAATATTTATAAGGGAAAATCTTAACTAACTGTTTATAATATTTTTGTGTCATTGTGTTAAGAAAAATTTCAAGGATAATTTTTTTACTCAGATTATCTTATTGGGAGCGTTAGGTATAGTTAATGTTCATATAAATAGTGTAGGGAAGTGTTTTTGAGGTTATTTGCCTTATATACAAAATTATACTTTTTCATGGAATGTTTGACATAATTTAATTTTAAATATTTCATAAATTTCATTGTTTTATATAATATAGGGAACAAGAAAAACCAACCCATTTTCTATTTGTTAAAATCAATCATACTGGACTTAAGCAGTGGAATCAAAACCGTAATTTTAAAACATGTACAATGGTTATAAATGAATAACAGAGGGCGGATATAACAGCAAATACAGCGGCAGATATGACAGCGATAAATCACCAAACAATAAAGGATGATATAAAGTGTCGAATTCAGATAATTTCTTAGAATACATAGGGCCCCCGGACAGTTTACACGGTTACCAACGTTCATACAAAATGCTTTTATTAATACACATGTTGGGACTGGTGGATAGTGAGGGCAAAGTGCAACAGGATGTGCTTTATAAAAGCATCCAACAATTTTACATGGATAGAAATAATAAGGGTCTAAAGGCGGAAGCGGATAATAGCGATATACAAAGGGGAATTGATAATCTGACAATAGACACTGTAGGAAGGATCATGGATACAAATCCATTCAGGGTTATAAAAGACAAAGGTTTCATCAACAAAAAAACAATCGACGACCTCGACTATATTTATTTTGAACCGGCATTATGGCAGGAATTTAAACCTGAAGATATAGATAATCTCAAGGATATTTTAAATAAAAAGCTGAAACTGTATTATAAAACCTATCTCGGGGATGAAAATATGGACAATTTTGAATTTGTAAGAGAAACAAACGAGACAAAAACAGACAGTGAAAAGATTGTTGAACATATAACAAAATACATACTCTCCCAAGGATTTCAATATGACGAAAACGAAATAACAAACTTTTATCTATCCCTGAAATCAAAACCCTTCGTGCTGCTCGCAGGTATCTCAGGAACAGGGAAGAGCAAATTAGTTCAGTTATTTGCCGAAGCGGTAGGGGCTACATCGGAAAATGAAAGGTACAACATTATACCTGTCAGGCCTGATTGGTCGGATCCGTCGGATTTGTTAGGTTATAGGGATATAGAGGGAAATTTCCAGCCCGGTCCGTTGACTACTATTATAAAGAAAGCAACGGATAATCCCGAATTACCATATTTCGTTTGTCTGGACGAGATGAATCTGGCAAGGGTGGAATATTACTTCAGTGATATTCTATCAATTATCGAAACAAGAAAATTGGTTGGGGAAGGATCGGATAGCGTTGTAACAACGGACAAGCTGTTTAAGAGCGAAGCCTTTGGCAACGATAATGAATCGCGAGAAGAGTACGGACATCTACGTTTACCGGACAATCTATACATAATCGGTACTGTTAACATGGATGAAACAACGTTTCCGTTCAGTAAAAAGGTTTTGGACAGGGCAAATACTATTGAATTTAATAAAATAAAATTAGCTGTAAATTTTGATGATTTCGGTGGTAATCTCGGGGAAACTGGACCTGTAAAAATATCCAACACGGAGATCCGTTCAAAATATATAAAGTTGCTGGATTGCATTGAGGAACAGGAACATATTGAAAAAGTAATTTACATATTGGAGAATATAAATACCTCTTTGGAAAGGGTTGGGCTGCAATTCGGCTACAGAATCAGGGACGAAATAATTTTTTATTCTTTATACGCCGTGAATGAAAATTTAATGGATTTTTATGCGGCCATGGATTATGCTATCAAACAGAAAATTTTGCCCAGAATTCAGGGGAGTAACTTGAGCATTAAAGAAGTTTTAATAGAATTGTTTATGTTTTTTGTAGGTGATATCAGTAAACGTTATGATGCCCTGGACAACGAGGTTTCTATAAAAATGCACGAATACATAAGGGAAAATACTGTGGACTATCCGCTCTGTGCCGAAAAGATATGTAAAATGGTGGGGAGGTATGAGCTCGATGGCTTTACAACCTTCTGGGAGTAGGCAAGTTGAACTTGTATCCATAGAAACCGAAAGGATATATTTTATTATAAAAGGCAGATTCAAAAGCACCGGCTTTGATTATCCGGAGGAAGCCTACAGGGATAGTTTTCTGTATGAATGTTTTCCGGCAGACGATATCATTGATGTAAATTTTTATAGTGACAGAGTATTATTTTATGAATATACCGATTATCAGATAATCATAGAAAGCAAGGGAAGTCATGAACTGAGATTTTTCCATGAAAACAAATTGATAAGGGACCAAATAACGTATACAACCAGGAGTAAACGTGTAATGGCGGGCAGTATCAACTTCAGAAGTGATGTGGGATTGGCGGAATTTGTTGTTTATTTGGATAATAGGGAATATCTCATGATCAGATTAGAGGTTTTCCCATCGAAATTAGATTACAAAACAGATTACTTAAATATACTTTTAGATGTAAATGAAGAGATTCATAACCTGGCATTTGAATTTCTAAAACGGACTTATTTTAATATGGCTTTGAGGAGTGAAGAAGGAAGCAGCTTAACCGAATTTTACAGCATATTGAGCTATATCTACAGCCAACTGATCAGATCCGTCAATATAATTGTCCAACAACCCCATCACGATTTGGTAAAACATGAAAGAATCATGCCTTACCATAAAATAAGGAACACCACCAAAGACACAATCAGTTGGCTTGAGAAAAATCCGACACAATTGTTCAGAAAAAACAACAGACTGATTCCATTGAGGGCATTGGAAGTTAAGAAGATTTCCACTACAGATACTTATGAGAATCAGTTTTTAAAACATATGCTTGAATCGATTATAAAGAAACTTGAAGGTTTGAAGCTAAAGTATATGAAACTGGATAGAATCAAGGATGATTTGTTGATAGAAAAAATCAATAATATGACAAATGAGCTGGGCGCGTATTTGAAAATCACATTTTTAAATAAGGTCGGCGATTTTCAAATCAGGGATTCATTTTCCCTGGTACTCAGGATGGCCCCCGGATACAGGGATATATACAAATATTATCTGATGCTTAAAAAGGGTTTAATTTTGTATGGGGATGTATTCAGGTTATCGGTGAAGGATTTGGCATTATTATATGAATACTGGTGTTTTATCAAAATAAACAGCATATTGAGGAAGAAATATGATTTAATTCAAAATGATTTGATTAAAGTCAGCACAAGCGGGGTTTTTGTGACATTAAGAAAAGGTACGGTAACAGAAGTTAAATATCAAAACCCGAGAAATGGAGAAATATTCACCGTATCTTATAACTTGGGGATGAAATCCGGTACAATACCGCAAAGACCGGACAATATTTTCAGTATCACTAAGGATGAAAAAGACTTATCTTATAATTATATTTTTGATGCTAAATATAGGGTGAATTTCGCGGACGAGGGTAGTGACTATAAAAAGAGGTATTCACTGCCCGGCCCGCAGGAAAGCGATATCAATACGATGCACAGATACAGGGATGCCATTATTTATGAAAATCATCAAGACGGCGAAATGGAACGCAACATATTCGGAGCATTTGTGCTGTTTCCTTATTCCAATGAGGAAGAATATAGGAAACACAACTTTTATAAAAGTATCGAACTTGTGAATGTAGGCGGTATTCCCTTCCTGCCGAATTCCACGAGATTAGTTGAGGAATTTCTGGATGAATTGATAGAAGAATCGGCCCCGTCTTCTTATGAAAGAAGTCTAAAACAGAGGGGTCATGGCTATTATCTGAAGAGCAGTTATTTTGATGAAAGAACGGTATTATTGGGTTCCTTATCCAATAGGGAGCAATTAGACATCAACCTGGAAAATAAATTTTATCACACCAGACTTAGCAATGTGGATTTAGAAAAGCATTTAATAAGGATCATCGCCATCGGACAATCCAAAAATCTCTTCGGCAGTGAGGCCGGTGTTAGGTATTACGGAAGGGTTAAAGATATAAAGATAGTGAAGAGGAAAGAAATAGAAGAAATCCCAAGGGAATCGGACGAACTATACATAAGGTTCGAAATCAAAGAATGGGAACAGTTAAATAATCCGATAAAGGTAGAAGGTTTCCAGGTAATTACCGTACTGTATACAACTGATTATTTACTTAAAAATGCCGGAACCGTATCTGAATTATGCATCAAAGATGAAGAGGAATTCAGGCTTTGGATGGAGCTGAAAAGGTTAGACAGTGAAGTTATGGCGATGTCCGAAGATAAAATTCATAAAGGGTCGAGTATCAAGGGATTCAGCATTGGCGGCAGGGATATATACATAATAGAAGATAAAATCAGAATTATAGAGAATGGAAAGGTTCAGGAACATCTGCGAAGTGAATTCAGAAAAAATCCGAAATTAGTTGTGAGGTCGATTAGAAGGGCCTAGTTTGTTCTTTTTTACACCGCCAATCAGGGGAAATATCAAGGGCTCAAGGAATAAAAAGGGTTTATGGGGGCTGGTGTGCCGGATATATTGCGGGATTGTGACTATAAGGGTTTAGTTTACAGTGCATTTATCTTCATCAGGAATGGAAATAGAATGCAGAATAATGTAAGATATTATAAGATATTTATTTTGCGAGGTGGTTTTATG
>JGI24707J26582_10001295_pt1 | contig 19646 bp, 17 predicted proteins | sample BioPla1DNA1_FD_26582 | JGI IMG/M metagenome (IMG submission 26582)
ATGTTGACCTATTATAGTCGTGCCCATAACCAAACAAGTAATGAACCCTTGGCACAGACAAAACAAGAGGAACATCACCACGACCATCATATCACACAATGGACATTGGCGATGGAGATATTTGTTAATGTTTGCGCGATCCTGCAGGTGCTGGTTTAGGAAAAGCCCAAAAAAGAGAGACTGAACGAAGCGGGTTTTCAATCTGCTCCGAACAGTCTCTGGCAGGGATTGAATCTAGGTACCAAAACGTTTGCTTTGCACGAAATGAACCGTGAGTGAATGTTGCTTCTGGCAACAACACCGTACCGACCAATCCCTTGCTAGTATCGTAACCAGATTTCGCCCCTTTATTCTGCCAATTTTTCCCTGCGCGCGAGAATCAACGCGATCTGGAAGACGATCATCCGCTCATCTGGATGATCGCCTCAAAGGCACTGATAGATATGGGCAAGGTGTTCGTGTCAGGAAAGTCAGAAGCATCAGCTTACTTCTTCTTTATCCAAGGGAACCTCATTGATGCGGATGATTGTTTCCAAAACCCGTCTCGCATTTGTCTTAGAAACAGTCACAGACAGATTCTGGAACTCGAACTGATCCCCTTCCTGCGGCACACGGCCTAACTCCTCGATGGCCCAGCCGCCGACGGTTGTGGCATCGACGTCATCATCTTCAATGTCGAGCATGCGAAATACCTTCTCCAGGTTTGCACTGGCCCTCACCCTGTACTCATTGGCCCCCAGTTTCTCTATTTCCTCCACAACCTCATCATGTTCATCCCAAATTTCTCCCACCAGCTCCTCGATAATGTCTTCCATCGTAACAATGCCCAGTGTACCGCCGTACTCATCGGTTACAACTGCAAGATGCGACTTGGCCTGCTGCAGATGGCTCATTAACGTAGAGAGCTTCATGGAAGGAGCTGCAAAAATCGCCGGCTTCATGATACTGGTGATGGGCTGGTCAGGATCTTTCAGTTCGTTATGGAAATCCTTCAGATTGATGATTCCTGTAATTTCATCAATAGAGCCTTGGTAGACAGGAATTCTCGAGTAACCTGAACTGCGAAAGACGTCCAACACTTCTTCGGCAGTGGCATCCTCAGGAACCGCAATCACATCTACTCTAGGCGTAACAATATCGCCAACTTCCAGGTCGTCAAACTCAATGACACTGCGAATGAGTTCACCTTCCTGCTCATTGATGCCGCCTTCAATCTGGGCCTCTTCCACAATTGTCAGCAGTTCTTCTTCTGTGATTCCCTGTTCTTCCGCAACTTTGAACCGTCTGGAAATCTGGCCCTTCCCCCAGGCAAAGAAACGGCTGAGGGGTGCGAAAATCACCATTAACACCCGCACGGCGGGGGCTGCGAGCACAACGAACCTGTCTGCTGATTCCTTAGCAAAGGATTTAGGAAAAATCTCGCCAAAAATCAGCACCAAGACGGTGACCACTGCCGTGGAAATAGTTACCCCTAGGTCACCAAAACTGCGCGTAAAAATCACCGTTCCTAGCGAAGCTGCTGTAATATTGACGATGTTATTGCCAATCAGCAGCGTAGTCAAGACTCGGTCGAAATCCTCTGCAAGCTCTAAGACCAAGGCGGCTTTTTTGTCGCCGTTGGAACTTGCATTTTTGAGCCTCACTGCGTTGAACGATGTGAAAGCTGTCTCTGTCGCCGAAAAGAACGCCGACATCATCAGCAGCACACCCAAGGAAAAAACCAGTGTTAAACTACTGCCGTCCATGTAATATAATCCCCCCATTTAGTATCTCTGTTGAAAGCAGCTGGATCAACAGAGCTGGTAAACGGAGGGAACAGTTTCGGCGATTTCAGCTAAAGAACGCAGCGATAAAACTCGTATTTGCCTAAGCATAGTCGACACCGTAATCCCCATGAGCAACTGAGCGCGCACATAGTAACTTCGATCCGGCGGTTCGTCCATATTCATCTCCTCTTCTATTTACATATACCATATTATAACATAAATCTCACTTTTTTTCTACCAGTCCAGGCTGTTCGCCTGCGGACTAGCGCGTTTGTCTATCCTCGGTGCGAGAAGCACACCACTTCAGCGCCTCGGCTTCAACACGCTTAATGTAGCCATCTTTTCCGTCCATGTAGGCGGTAATATCATCTGGATACCTCAGGGCGAGGGACGCTTTCAAATTGCCGTAGACCTCAGCCTCCTCAGGATGGGCCCGCAAAAAGTCACGGAATGCCAGGTGCCTGCGGATCTCTCCGCTGCCTTCGGCGAAGACGTGGACCTGATGGGTCCTGTGCTCCCCGCCTTTGCGAAAGTATCTCCTCCCGGGTATGCCGAATTCCCCCAAAGCTTCATAACCCAGCTCCGCCATGTTTTCGGTCAGTTCATCCACAGCTCGGATGTCCCGGACAACCGGCATGATATCAATGATGGGCTTGGCTTTAAGTCCAGGAACCGACGTTGAGCCGATATGATGTATTTCTACAAGTTGATCCCCAAAAACCCTGCGCAGATGTTCGGCCTCGGCTTTGAACAGTCTCGGCCATTCCGTATTGTACTCTGTCACAACCACTTTCATCGGCACCACTCCGTTTCGTCTAAGACATTTCTCCCAGCTGAGCCTGATTCCTGCTGGCTCCAGGAATTACAGAAGCTTCCGGGACGTATAGATAGCCAGGAGGCGAATGCCATGTATTTTCTAGTGATTAGGCGGCCCAAAGCCTGGGTTTTGGCCGTAACTGCACTTGCTGCCCTCTTGCTCGCGGCAGCGGCCTTTCATCTGTACTTGTGGCTGACTGCTCCTTACCCTCCCTTCCGGATCGGCATGGAGGGATTGTCTCCTGCACTGATCAGTGAGCTTGTTGCCCTGGGTCAGATTGGCGGCGTCAAGCTTGCTGCCAAGCCCGAACTGCTTTCCCAATTGGCAGGCGGTGAGCTGGATTATGTACTGGAACTGGATAAAGCCACCCCTGGACTTGTGAGCATGTTTGTCGGGAAACTTGTCCCGGCGATCGTAGTGCCCTTTTTCGCTTCGGTTACAGAAATAAATCTGGCAGAGCTCCAGAGGCTGATCGCGGCAGAGCCTGACGCTGTGCATGTTTCAGACATCCTGGCTCTTCCGGGCTTCCCGTGGTGGGAGAGCCCAGTTCACTACTGCTCCTCAACCGAAGTGAAGCAGAACTTGCGTACGGGACAGGCGAAAATTGGAATCATACCACTCCAGGATCGTGCACCTTCTGTCCGTGTATTGCCCCTGGCTGAAGGGGAAGACCTTCTGACCCGCCAACTTTTTCTGAGCCGCCTGGAAAAAAGCTGGCCGGAATCGTGGAAGAGTCGGCTGGTCGGCGGGGAGGAACCGCAACTCAACTATCAGGCCCCCGAGGAAAGGCAGTTTACGTTCCTGGCCGCAGGCGATATAATGCTCAACCGCGATGTAGAAAAGGTAGGACTGCAAAAGGGGTGGGAATACATCTTTGAGGAAGTTGCCCCGCTCATCCGCCAAGCCGATCTAGCCTTCGCCAACCTGGAATCGCCCATAGGTGACAAGGGTCACTTTATCAACATGTTCCAGGCCCCGCCGGAAGCGGTAGAGGGATTGGCCTATGCCGGCTTTGATTTGGTGTCTCTGGCCAACAACCATACCTTGGACTACCACCATGCAGGCATGTTTGAGACTATGAGACTCTTGGCAGAGTACGGGATTGACTGGGTTGGGGCGGGAAAAGACATCAATGAAGCCAGGGCGCCCCTGATTAAGGAGGTAAACGGGGTAAGGGCAGGTTTTCTGGCCTATACAGAGATGTGGTTTGTTCATGCCCGGGAACCCATCAGCTGGCAAGGCACTGAAGATGAGCCAGGTGTCGCCCCGGCCGAACTGGAGCTCATTACCGAAGACATAGCTCTGCTCCGGGACCTGGCAGACTGTGTCATAGTCACCTTCCATTGGGGCAAGGAATATACCCATGAACTGACAGCTGAACAGAAAAGGCTGGCCAGGGCCGCCATTGACGCCGGTGCCGATCTGGTCCTCGGCCACCATCCCCATGTCCTGCAGGGCATTGAGTTTTACAAAGAGGGAGTCATTGCCTATAGTCTCGGCAATTTCGTCTTCGACCTCAATCTCCCGAAAACATGGGAGACCGTGTTGTTAGAATTTACTGTGTCCAGCAAAGGAGTGTTGGATATGAAAGTGATGCCCGCCTATATCTTCGGAGTGCAGCCCAGAATCCTGGAAGGCAGGCACAGGGACTCTGTCTACAGCCACATTCGTAATCTGTCTCTGCAGATTGATTAGGTTAAATCGTCCATTTTCTCCTTTACTTCCGAAGGAATTGCTTCTTCCAGGCTGGTCNGGCGCCGAGGCTGGCTTGCTTCCAAGGAGCGCCTGGCGGNTTCGTGGACTCTCTCCATGTCTTCTTTCAGTTCCCGGGCTGACAGCAGCGCACTGCCTACAGTTCTGATAATCACCTGCTGCAGAGCGTCGGAAGTTGCTACCACTATCTGATACTTCTGCCTGTGGTCGTAGGCGAACTTCTCGATATACTCGTCAGCTGTCTGCGCTTCTTTGGTAAATACCACATGAATGTTATGGTAGGCCACTTTCTCTTCAAGGTGCCCGGGGACGCCGTAGGCATCAAAGACCACAATGATCTGCCACTTCTTGATCCCCTGGTAGCTGCTGAGGGCATCGAGAAGTTTCATTCTGGCGGCATCCATGTGGTCGGATGCAAGTTCCTTAAGTTCGGGCCAGGCATGGATGATATTGTATCCATCTACCAGCAGGAATGTCTCCCGGAGTTCAGCAGGCTGGTAATGCCGCTGCTTAGGCTGCCGTTCCGTTCCTGTCTGCCTGCGGTTCCAGCCGGAACGTTTTCCGATGTTTCCGGTGGTGTTCAAAAATCTGTATTCAGTGTCGTCATCTTCGCCTCCTCGCCCCTGCAGAGGCAGATTCAGGGGTGCATGACCAGGCACTTCAGCTTTCAGATAATCCTCTACGTGCATATAGTCCTTGACCTGATCCCAGGGCACATAGAACCCGGTACCATGGGAGCAAAAAACCGAACCTGTAGGATTGTCCGCATCCCGTTCAGAATCGTAGCCGATGCTGTCTATGACCTCTTGTTCGTTATGGCAGCGCTTATAACCCTCCAGCCGGAGGGAGAGTCTGCCCAATCCCTTGGTAAAGCTCGCCACTTCCTTGTGGTAGTTGCGCATTTTTACCACAGGTGCGCTTCCTGTCAACACTGTGCCGCCTTCATGCGTCGCCGCGATTTCCCAGCTGGCTTCCATTCTCTCCAGATCTGTTATAGCCCGGCCGACACTGGCCTCCGGCACTTCCAAGCGAAAACTGTAATATGGCTCCAGGAGGATAGAATCAGCCTGCTTCAGCCCCTGGCGCACCGCCCGATAGGTTGCCTCCCTAAAGTCTCCGCCGTCAGTATGTGTCTTATGGGCCCGTCCTGAAACAAGCGAAATCTTCATATCAGTAATTTCCGAACCGGTGAGGACCCCAATATGACGCTTTTCCTTCAGGTGTGTCAGAATCAGGCGCTGCCAGTTCTTAGCCAGGATATCCTCACTGCAGTTGAGGACAAACTCCAGCCCGCTGCCGCGTTCCCCCGGTTCCAGGAGCAAATGTACTTCGGCATAATGCCTCAGCGGTTCAAAGTGCCCAACACCCTCCACCACATTGGTGATGGTCTCTTTATACAAAACCCGTCCTGCATCAAAGGATACCTCGACCCCGAAACGGGTTAGGATCAGGCTCTGCAGTATCTCAATCTGCACCTCCCCCATAACCTGCACCTGTATTTCCTGCAGCCGTTCATCCCAGACAATCTGCAGTTCAGGTATCTCTTCTTCCAGCTCGCGGAGTTTGGGCAGGAACAGTCGATGATCTTCCCCTTCAGGCAGGGATATTTTGTAGGAAAGTACAGGTTTTAGAACAGGACGCAATGAACCGGCTTCTAAGCCCAGTCCGTCGCCTGGCAGAGCCAGGCTCAGTCCTGTCACAGCACACACCGAGCCGGCTTCGGCAAAATCCACTGAGTGAAACCTCTCCCCTGAGTAAATACGAATTTGGTTCACTTTCTCTTCCCAATCGCCGTTGCTGACCGCATCCCTAACCTGAAGCCTGCCGCCGGTTACTTTCAGGTGGGTCAGGCGCTGTCCCTGGTCATCTCGGGAAACCTTGAACACCCTTGCTCCAAAGCTGTCTGGGTAAACCGCCCTCTCTGTTAACCTCGCGATGCTTTCCATGAACAGCTCCACTCCCTCGAGCTTGAGTGCGGAACCGAAAAAGCAGGGGAACACCTTGCGCTTTCGAATCGCCTTGCGTATCAGCGCTTCTTCAATCTTTCCAGCTGCAAAATAAGCCTCCATCAGGGCTTCATCACTCATGGCCAGCTCTTCAAATAAATGTTCATCCTGACAACCAAAGTCCACCACCCCGGCGCTGAGCTGGGCCTTCAGTTCAGCCAGCAGCTGATCCCTGTCTGTGCCCGGCTGGTCCATTTTGTTCACAAAGAGAAAAGTGGGCACTCGGTACACACCAAGCAAATGCCACAGCGTTGCAGTGTGGCCCTGCACGCCGTCGGCACCGCTGATGACCAAAATTGCATAGTCCAACACTTGCAGCGTACGTTCCATTTCGGCAGAAAAATCCACATGGCCGGGGGTATCCAGCAATGTGATCTCGCTTTCCCCGACTTCAAACACCGCCTGCTTGGAAAAAATAGTAATGCCGCGCTCCCGCTCCAGTTCATGGGTATCAAGGTAGGCGTCCTTATTGTCCACTCTTCCCAGCCGCCCCGTCTTGCCGCTGAGATAAAGCATGCCTTCAGACAAAGTAGTCTTGCCCGCGTCCACATGGGCCAATATGCCAAGGACTGTCTTTTTCATAGCCAGGTCATCCTTCGTTCGATCAAGCTTTATCTATTATCGTATCAGGAAGCGGCCTGTAAGTAAATTGGCTAAGCTAAAATGCCCTCGAAGCTTACTTTTGTCCCCTGAGGGCAGGGTCTCCAATGTCACGCAGTCCATCCCCCAGAAGGTTGAAACCAAGGACGGTGAAAACAATGGCAAGACCTGGATAGAGCGTTAAATGGGGAGCGGTGCGTATAGCCTCCCTGCCCAGGGCGAGCATACGACCCCAGCTTATGACCGGAGGCTGGGCCCCCAGTCCGAGAAAACTAAGTGTTGCTTCAGTGGTAATTGCGGTTCCCATGTTGAGGGACGCCACCACCAAAATCGGTGCAAAACTGTTGATCAAAATGTGGCGAAACAAAATCCTGCGGTTGGTAAGCCCCAGGGCATGGCCTGCCATGACAAACTCTTCTTCCTTCAGCCCCAAGACCATGCTTCTGGTTACTCTGGTCATAGCAGGAATGCGTACAATGGCTACGGCAAACATGGCATTGATCACCCCAGGGCCTAAGGTGGCCACAATGGCTATTGCCAAGAGAATAGACGGGAAGGCCAGTATTAAATCCATAATTCTCATTATTAGAGCATCCACTGGGCCGCCGGCATAGCCAGCAATGGCACCGAGGATTACCCCAAAGACAAGGGAAACACCAGTTGCAGTGACGGCAATCAGCAGTGAAATCCTAGAGCCTACGAGGATGCGGCTCAAAACATCTCGACCCATATCATCTGTTCCCAAGATGTATTCGCCTCCCACACCGTCAGGGGCATGATAGCTGTTCCAGATATCCATTTCATAAGGATCATGGGGGGCCAGCAGATCCGCAAAGATCGCCACCAAAATCAAGATACCGATTAGCATAAGTCCTGTGAGAGCGCTCTTGCTTCGGAGCAAATACCTCATCGATGTGCCTCCTCATTCGTAGCGGATCCTTGGATTCACAAAGGCGTAGCAAATATCTACCACAAGGTTGACTACGGTAAAAATGACAGCCATCATTAACACTCCCCCTTGCACCAGGGGAAAGTCCCGCTGAGTAATGGCGTTGATCACCAGTCTGCCTACGCCGGGCCAGGCAAAGACGGTTTCCGTTACTACCGCGCCGCCGAGCATAGAACCGAACTGGATGCCAACCACGGTTATAACAGGAAGTAAGGCATTGCGCAGGGCGTGTTTCACTACTACAACGCTGCCCTTTAACCCCTTGGCCCGGGCAGTTCTAATGTAGTCCTTACTCAAAACCTCCAGCATGCTGGAGCGAGTGAGCCTGGCAATAATTGCCATCATACTGACGCCGAGTGCAGCGGCTGGCAGTAAGATATACCGCAGAGCAGTAATCAGTTCTCCTGCTTTGAATTGGGTCAGGAATGTGTAAAGCCCAATGGCGATGGAAGCATTGCGGCCAAACATGGGAAGCCAGCTCACATGCAGGGCGACATGGGAGAGCAGGACCAGTCCGAGCCAAAAACTGGGCATAGACACTCCCATTAACGCAACGACCATAGTCAGATAATCCCCCAGCGACCCTCTGCGGGTGGAGGCAAAAAGCCCTAAGGGAATACCTAACAAGATCGCGATCAGGACAGAAAAAACGGCCAGCTCGAGTGTGGCACCGAGCCGTTCGGCAATCAATGTGCTGACGGGCATGGTTTGGCGTATAGACATACCCAAATCTCCCCGTACCGCCCTGGTTAGCCAGCGAAAATACTGTACTGGAAGGGGCTTGTCAAAGCCATAGACAGCNTGCAGCCGCTCCACATCTTCCTGGGTTGCCTCCTCCCCTAGCAGCATGCGGACGGGGTCTCCAGGGGACAANTGGACTAGGAGGAAGACTATGATGGAAACACCGATTAAAAGAGGAATCATCTGCAGAAGGCGACGGATCAAATAGCGGAACATAGCAGTCTACTCCTTTACCGAAATCGGTCCGTATCTATTAATCTAGGACACCAGGCAAAATGCCTGGCATCCTAGGAGATTTGCTCCTGCAGATCTGCTACTTATTCTTCGTCATGAGCTGGACATCTTGCCATGCGGCTGCCCCATAGGGATGAGCCTGCCAATTGCCAATGTAGGGGTGGTGGAGACCGACTTCCTCTGTGTAGTTGATAAAGCCGTAGGGAACCTCACGTACTACAATCTCTTGAGCTTCACGGTAGACATCTAGAGATTCCTGGGATTCCTGCGGAACCATCCGCCCCCGCTCCAGGAGGTAGTCGACGCGCTCATTGGAATACTTGCCATAATTGTTGGATCCGTTGGTGTGGAACTGGCGGTACATGGCCCGATCAGGGTCAAGCTGACCAGACCAGCCGAGAATGAAGATGTCAAAGTCGTCGGTTTCTTGAACTCTGGCGAGATAGGCTCCCCATTCTTCAATAAACACCTCGACGTTAATACCGGCCCGTTGACATTCATACTGGAGAATTTCGGCTATCCTAATTCGGTCAGGGTTTTCATTGGTGTAGAGCCTCAGGCTTATATCGCCAGGCTGGTAACCTGCTTCGGCGAGCAGTTCCTGTGCCTTTTCCACACTGTACTCGTAGCGGTGCAGATTCTCGTTGAACCAAGGCAGCGACATCGATACGGGTCCAATACCTGGCTGGCCGATGCCATTTAAGACATTGGCTACAATGCCTTCACGGTTAATCAAGTAGCTGACAGCCTGCCGCACCCGTACATCAGACAGTGCACCGACCCGCGTATTGAAACCCAGGTAGTTATAACCGGTGCCAGGTGTTCTTTGCACGACATAGTTGGGATCAGCTTCGAGGCGGTCAATTTCCTGTGCCACAACCCCGCCTTGATAGATATCAATTTCACCTGCTTCAAATGCTAAGAGACGGGTAGCGTTTTCTGGAATCGCACGGAAAATGAGATTGGGAATATTGGGCCTTCCACCCCAGTACTCTTCATTTTCCACCAGGACCATGCGATCATCGCGGGTCCAGGAAACGAACTTGTAAGGACCGGTACCGATCGGACGCTGACGGAAGTCTTCCCGATCACCGTCATGTTTCGGTGTAATCGGCATACGGGCAATATTGTTCAGTAAAAACGCATTGGGTTGGCTCAGGCGGAAAATGACCTCATAGTCATTGACCACTTCAATCTCGTCGATGTCTGCATAGAGCCCCATGTTCAGTGCTCCATTGTCTGGATTAAGTACCCACTCATAGGTATACTTAACATCCTCCGCTGTAAAAGGAACTCCGTCATGCCAATGCACACCTTCTCGCAGCTTGAACCACAGTGTCATTGTGTCATCACTTACAGTCCACTCTGTNGCNAAACATGGCTCAANTTCCATATCTACCTTAAACTGGACTAGTGCTTGGCTGATCACATTGATTCTCTCGAAAGACGGCACGTCAGTTTCGAGCCTGGGATCCAGACCGATCGCCTCTGCTCCGGACCCGATCACCAGGGTGTCATTGTCAGCCATGGCCACTAAACTAAGGCTCAAAATCAAAACTACAACCGCAAGCAACATACTGCCTGTTCTAACCATGTCAACACTCCTTTGAGTTTTGTTGTTGACACGATTGTTACTAAATGGACCAAGCCTTCCTCCCTTAGTTCAAAAATTAAATAGAAAAAACGCCCAATGTGCGTTGGACGTTTCTTCTCCCTCCGTTAAGCACTCAAAACTCGAGCGTAATCGTTGTGCCGACTCCTTCCTGGCTCTGTAAATGTATACTTGCCCCGTGGTAGGCTGCTGCGTGCTTGACAATGGCCAGGCCTAAGCCTGTTCCGCCAGTCGCTCGAGAGTGACTCTTGTCCACTCGGTAGAACCGTTCAAAAATCCGTTCATGGTGTTGGGCAGGAATTCCCTGGCCATTATCGGCAACTTTAAGAACAACCTTGTCCCCTTCCCGCAGGCAGCTGACCTCCACCTTCCCGCCATCCTCCCCGCTGTACTTAATGGCATTGTCACATAGGTTATAGATCATTTCAAAGAGTATGCCGGGGTCACCCATAACTTCAGCTGATTGGCCAGCAAGCACAAACTCAACATTCTTCGCTNCAGCCAAGGGCTCCAATCTTGCTTTGACTTCCTTGATCAAATGGTATAGATCCACCTTTTCCTTCTCTGCCATATCAACCCGTTCGTCAAGGCGGGAGAGCTTTAAAATGTCATCTACCAGTTTAGAAAGGCGCTGAGCCTCATCATGAATCCTCCCTGCAAACTCAGGCACATCTGCTGGACTTACCAGATCATTTTTTAAAACTTCGGCAAGACTGGATATGGCCGTCAAAGGTGTCCTAAGTTCGTGGGAGACGTTAGCGGAAAACTCCTTGCGCATACGTTCCGACTCCTGTTTTTCTGTAACATCAACCAAGATGATAATTACACCCTGCGTTTTTTCATGCTCGCCCGCAATCGGGCTGACGAGAAGCTCGTAATGCTTTCCCCCAATGGTCAGCATACTTTGGTCAGTGTATCCGCCCAATCCTTGTTCTACTGACCTACGCAGCTCGGGATCGCGATTAAATGTCAACAGGCTCCTACCGATAAATTCTGATATCTCACTTCCCGGACTGCCTAGGATGCTGTGCGCACTCGAGTTCATGTAGACGATCCTGGCTGAGTGATCTAAGAGAATCAGGCCCTCCGCTAAATAGGTCGTAATGGTCTGAAAACGCTCCTGCTGCCTCTGCAGTTCAACCATGTGCTTTCTTAAACCTTTGTTCTGACTGTTGATTCTAAGCAGAAGTGGGGAGAGTTCAGCATACACGTCATTTCCCAATGGGTCATCAAGATTTAACCCATTGATTGGAGTGATAATAGCATTAGCCATCCTATCGCCAAGCCAAAATGCGACTAAGGTTATGCCAATAATGAGCAGGACAATTAACGACAGCATTTGGTAGAGGGTAGATGGAATACTCTCTGTTTCCTTAGCAAAGCGCACCACATTGCCGTCATCCATTAACAGGGCAAAATACAGGATGTGCCTATCTAAAGTTGCAGACAGCCTGCCTACCTCTGCCTCACCTTGCTCAAGGGCCAGTACAACTTCTTTGCGGTCAGCGTGGTTTTCCATCTCAGAAGCATTTGCCCAATTGTCATAAAGCACCCGGCCGTCGGGTGCTATAATAGTAAGCCGAGTATGATCATTGCGCTGCAGTGCCTCCAACTTCATGAGTCGCAGAACAGGTGAATTTTCTTCAACTAAAGCCATGATAAACTCGGCATCAGCACGCAGTTCTAAACTTGTCCTGTCCAGATGGGCGTTATAGACAACGATCACAGAAGCAACAGAAGAGATCAAGACAGCAATAAGTGTCAAGATCACCATTCTGCTTAAAATGGTCTCTTTCATGACTGCTCTCCTTTTTCCACAAATTTATAGCCAAGCCCCCGGATCGTCTTAATACAGCTTCCGTAATCCCCCAATTTTTGCCTGATGTTACCTATATGGACATCCACTGTCCTAGTTTCAACTTCACTGTCATAGCCCCAGACCAGACTAAGCAATTCATCGCGGGTAAACACCCTGCCCTTGCTCTTCATCAGGGTATGGAGCACCCCAAATTCTTTGAGGGCAAAATCCACTTCTTCACCGTCAACTCTAACGACATGCTGCAGCAAATCAATGGTAAGTCCGCCGCTGGTCAGCACCTGCTCGCCATCGGTGGGAGATGCCCTGCGTAATCGAGCCTTAATTCGAGAAATCAGTTCCATGACCCCAAAAGGCTTAGCCATATAGTCATCGGCACCGCTGTCCAGTCCGATTACTTTCTCGAACTCTCTTCCCTTGGCCGTGAGCAGAATCACAGGCAGTGTCGCGGTATCAGCCTGAGAACGAATCTTCTTTAAAATCTGCAGTCCATCTTCGCCGGGAAGCATTATGTCCAGAAGAATAAGATCAGGCTTTTGCTTGGCCATTGCTTGCCAAAACTGAGCGCCGCTGGCAAATCCCTCGACCCCAAATCCGGTTGCCGTGAGAGCATATATTACTGCCGTGCGAATGGATTCATCATCTTCAACATAGTAAATTAAGCTCATTATTCCACCGCCTCAATTCTACGAACTTCGCCGATGAACTCCTGTAATAGAAAACTCCACCCACTCTGCAATGTTTACAGCATGGTCTCCTATACGTTCAAAATACTTGGCAATCATGAGCAGATCCAGAGCCTGGCTCCCGTTACGGACGTCTTGAGAAATCATACCGATCAGATCTTCCTTGACAGCATCAAAGTAATCATCCACAATATCATCATTTTCAATGACAGTCCGGGCCTTATCCAAGTCTCCCCGCACATAGGCATCTACCGCTTCTGTCACCATTTTTGCAGTTTCTTCCGCCATGAGGCTAATGTGCTCCAGTTTCTTGATATACGGAGTGTCAGCCAGGAGGAGGGCAATTTCTGAAATGTCTGCTGCCTGGTCACCTATTCTTTCCATATCGGTGATCATTTTTAAGGCAGCTGACACTGTTCTCAGATCCCTAGCTACAGGCTGCTGCTGCAAAATCAACTTCAGGCAAAGTGCTTCAATATCCTTTTCCTTCTGGTCAATCTGTTCGTCAAAGTCAATTGTCTTTTGGGCATGTTCTTTATCCTGATCAATAAGTGCTTTGATCGTCATGGCAATAGCAGTTTCAATCAAAGAGCCCATCACAATCAGCTCATTGTTCAACTGCTCCAGCTGTGCATCAAATCCTCTGCGCATTAGCCAAACCTCCCGGTTATATAATCTTCGGTGCGCTGATCCTGGGGCAGCGAGAAAAGCTGTTCAGTCTGTCCATACTCAATGATTTCCCCATGCAGGAAAAAAGCTGTACGATCGGAAATTCGCACCGCTTGCTGCATGTTGTGGGTCACGATCACGATCGTGTACTTGTCTTTCAGCGTCGAGATCAATTCCTCAATTTTGGCAGTAGAAATGGGATCCAAAGCGGAAGTCGGCTCGTCCATTAATAAGACCTCGGGACGGACAGCAAGAGCCCTGGCTATGCAGATACGCTGCTGCTGGCCGCCGGAAAGGCCCAATGCACTTTTCTTGAGGCGATCTTTCAGCTCGTCCCAGATGGCAGCATCCCGCAGGGATTTTTCCACTATATCGTCAAGTTTCGCCTTGCTGCGAACACCATGTGTGCGGGGTCCGTAGGCAATATTGTCATAGACTGACATGGGAAAGGGGTTTGGTTTTTGAAACACCATGCCCACCCTCTTGCGCAGCAAGTTGACATCCAGCCCTTGGATGTTTTTGCCATCAAGGTGCACTTCTCCTTCAATTCTGCAGCCTTCGACCAAATCGTTCATTCTATTTAGGGTCTTAATCATGGTAGACTTTCCGCAACCCGAAGGGCCGATAAATGCAGTGATTTCATTCTCCCGAATCGCCAGGCTGACATTTTTCAATGCCTGGAAGTCACCATAGTACAAGTTCAGATTGGAAACATTGATCTTCTCCATATTAGCTGTCCTTTCCAAAACGTCTAGCCAGACCCGCTGACAGGCCATTAATCATAAGCACAATCACTAAAAGCACAACAGCCGTGGCAAACGCCTCGTCCGTGTTAAACCCCTCCGACGAAAGAGTGTATAAATGAATGGCTAATGTTCTCCCTGAAGACGAAAGACTTTGGGCAACTTTTGGCACGGTTCCGGCAGTATAAATCAAAGCGGCGGTCTCTCCCACTATACGGCCAATACCTAGGATGACACCCGACAGTATCCCTGGTATTGCGGCAGGCAAGACTATGCGAAAGACTGTGCGCAGTTTGCCAGCGCCCAGGGCAAGACTAGCCTCCCGAAAACTGCCCGGAATCGATAAGAGGGCCTCTTCTGCAGTTCGCATGATCAGAGGCAAAATCATGATCGACAAGGTCATAGACCCAGCGATGATCGAATAACCCCAGCCTAAATAGATGACAAAAAACAACATGCCGAACAGGCCGTATACAATGGAGGGAATACCAGAGAGCGTCTCTGCCGTGATGCGAACAACTTCTACCATTTTGTTTCCCTTCTTGGCATACTCAGACAGGTAAATGGCAGAAAACACTCCTAGGGGAACTGTCACAACCAAGGAAATTCCAATGACAATAAGGGTGTTAATTAGGGCCGGCATGAGTGAAACGTTAGTGCTGTCATAGTCCCAGGCAAATAAAGATAGTTTGAGATGAGGCACTCCGCGGATGATGATATAGGATAGCAGAAAAAGCAGCGCGCCGAGGGTAAGTAGGGATGCGACAATCACGGACAACTTGACTAGAAAAGAGAAGGGGTGACGGCGTATAGCAGCTAGTGCAGGCTTGGATTTAGTTCCCATGGCTAGTCCTCCTCTTAATCACTGAAAAAAGCAGGTTAATGATGAGAATGAACACAAACAGAACTACACCAGTGGCAATTAAAGAGCCACGATGCAAGCCAAAGGCATAGCCCATTTCCAACACCACGTTAGTAGTCAGTGTCCGTACACCTTGCAGTATACTGGAAGGAACCCTAGCCTGGTTGCCTGCGACCATGACCACCGCCATAGTTTCGCCAATAGCACGCCCCACNCCTAAAATAACAGAGGCAAGGATGCCTGATTTAGCTGCAGGGACTACTGTTGCAAACACCGCCCGTTCGTGGGTTGCCCCAAGGGCCACGGCCCCTTCATAGTATTCTCTCGGTACCGTTCGGATAGCAGATTCACTGACCCCGATAATGGTCGGCAGGATCATGATACCCAGCAAAATAGACGCAGACAGAATGCTATACCCCGAACCGCCCAGATAGTTTCTGACAAAGGGGACAATTACCATTAAACCAAAAAACCCGTAGACCACTGATGGAATCCCCGCCAAAAGCTGAATCGCTGGCTTTACCACCCGATATAAACTCGCTGGACAATACTGGGACAAAAAAATGGCGGTTAAAACCCCTATGGGCACACCGATCAGAATGGCACCTGCTGTGACATAAATGCTTCCTACAATCATTGGGAAGATCCCAAATGACTGCGGCAAGTCCATCGGCGCCCAAAGACGACCGAGGAGAAAGTCACGGAATCCAATCTCCCCCATCGCCGGCAGTCCATTGGCAAATAAGAAAATGCAGATAAGCGCAACTGCCAATATTGATACCAGGGCGGCCAAGAAAAACACTGCATGCATTACTTTTTCCATCTGAATTCTCATGGTTTCTCTCCCCAGACGTAGAATACTGTTGCCAGCATTCTATTAGAATGCCCAGCTTGTCAATTCACCAGTATAGATTGCCTCCAGCTGCTCAGCTGTCACATCGTCAACAGGATTATCGTTGTTTACAATTACCGCAATGCCGTCTTGGGCAATAACCAGGTGAGTTAGCCTATCTTGCTCAGCATCGCTCAAATGGCGGCTGGCCATACCAATGTCGCAAGTACCTTCAATGGCGCCAATCATGCCTGCAGTAGAGCCACTGGCCTGAATTTCAATGGTGACGTTTGGGTTGTGCTTGGCATAAGATTCCTGCAGTTTTTCCATCAGCGGCGCAACGGAAGTGGAACCAGCAATTACTATACGGCCAGATGGTTTGCTTGTGCTGAAGGCTTCGCCCTTAACAACTGGAATATAGTTTCCTGAGACGATTTCCTGGCCTTCGGAACTCATGATGAAATTAACGAAGTCTTGAGCAGCATCGCTCAGTTCTTGGTAAGCAATGTTGAAGGGTCTGGCAACCTTGTAGGTTCCTGCAGCAATATTTTCTTGGGTTGGTTCTGCGCCGTCAACCTTGAGAGCTTTGACACGATTATCCAAGGAACCCAAGGAGATATACCCGATGGCGTAAGGATTCTGGGCTACAGAAGCGAGAACAACATCGGTGCCGTTGGCAATAATGGCTTCAACAGTTGTGCGGTCGACTTTTCCGGTTTCAGTCTTGACTTCAATGCCCATCAGCTCAACAAAGGCTCCGCGGGTTCCAGAACCCGCTTCCCGTGAAATCACGTTAATAGAGCGGCTTGCATCAAATGCCAGTCCAACAGTGGTGAGAGATGTAATTAACATTCCAACTAACAGCAAAATACTCAATGACTTTTTCATTAGCATTTTTTCCTCCCTTTATTTTGGTTGTTTCAGTTTCAGTATAAAGGGGCTCTGTAAAGGTCACTACCGCCGAACATCAAGTCTATGTAAAGAGTGAAAAAACGGGCCCCTAGGACCCGCTTATTTTCTCCAAAACGTCTGGCAATCAGCCTTGTTATTTATATTAAATTCAATTATTCTAGCCAGCAAATCATAATTTACTCACTTGTCAAAAAGGCCCATGGCACCACTCCCTTTTGAACATGTGACTCTAAGCAAACTCGTTTTCGTCCCACAACCTGCCCGTTCTGTTCTTATAGCGAGTGATGCGCCTCCTCGCCACTTCCACATAGCTTGACTCAAGCTCTACACCGATAAACCTCCGGCCGGATTTTAAAGCTGCAATGCAGGTGGTGCCGCTCCCACAGAACGGGTCAATGACAATATCATCAGCGAAAGAGTACAGTTGAATCAGCCGATAGGGAAGCTCTATCGGGAAGGGCGCAGGATGATTGACCCGCTTGGCAGACTCTGCATTAAAAGACCAGATGCTCTTGGTGTATTCTAGAAACTCATCCCGGCTGATCGTGTTTTTCCTGTCCTTGCCGGCCCTGTCCTTTCTGCCAAATGTTCCTTTAGAATAGACCATGATGTACTCGTGTACATCACGCAGTACAGGATTTGAAGCAGATTGCCAGCTTCCCCAGGCGCAGGACCCTCCGGCNCTTGCTCCTTTATCCCAGATTATCTCACCCCGCATGAAAAAACCAATCTCCAGCATTATCTGGTTAATCAAATGATTTAAAGGAAGATAGGGCTTACGGCCTACATTGGCTATGTTGATACAGGCACGGCCTCCGGGAATCAAGACGCGATAGACTTCCTTCATCACAGCATGAATCAACTCCAGATACTCTGTCTGGGTCAAATCATCGTCATATTCTTTCCCAACATTATAAGGTGGTGAGGTGATCGACAGATGCAGAGAGTTGTCTGGAAGAAAGGAGAGATCTCTTGAATCGCCCTGATATACTTGATCAAGCAGCTCGTCAGAAATCTCATTCAGCTCTGATTCAGAGAACTCGACTTCTGCAACAGCACTGTAGAGCCGCCGGTTATAAAACCGTGATGAGTCATGGCTCTCCCGGAAAGAGGAGCCGAAACTGCGCATCTTCGTACTCATACCCCCACCTCATTTGGCCAAGATATTCACAAGCTCAGCATGGATCAACCCATTAGTAGCACAGATATCATGTCCCAAAGCGTTAAAGTCTTGTCCATGGCAGTCGCTTACCCTGCCCCCAGCCTCTGTTACAATCAAGCTTCCTGCCGCAATATCCCAGGGGTTTAGGGCGCGTTCCCAAAAACCGTCAATGCGTCCTGAGGCTACCTGACAAAGATCAAGGGCGGCAGATCCTAGACAGCGCACTCCCTGTGATGCCTTGGTTGCCAGCCCAAAGGTACTGATGTTATTTTTGTCTGTTGTGGCAATGTCATAGGGAAAGCCAGTTGCCAGCAAACTCTCTTGTACTGCCCCCTTCTGGGAAACAGTAATTTTCTCGCCATTTAAATAGGCTCCGCTTCCCCGCTCTGCTGCAAAGCATTCCTCGGAANCAGGATTGTAGACTATCCCTAAGATCACTTCACCGGCCTTTAAAAGNCCCATAGAAACAGAAAAATAGGGGAAAGCATGGGCGAANTTCGTGGTTCCATCGATTGGATCAATAACCCAGAGAAAGTCGCTCGAACCCTTTACCCGCGCCCCCTCCTCTCCGAGAATTCCGTGGTCTGGAAACAGCCTTTGGATTTCTTCCACAATGTACTTCTCTGAAGCGCGATCTGCATCTGTGACCAGATCGATGCTGCCTTTGTATTCAACTGTAATTCCGCTCTTCAGTTTAGCGGTTAAAATGGATCCCGCGTCNAATGCAATTTGTCTGGCTCGTTCAATCAACTCTTTGTACCTCCAATTCTGTCCTAGAGCTCTACATACTTCTTCCATTTCGACAGCAGCAAACCTAATCCTGCACATACCCCCTCCCCATCAGGCAATACCGCACTTCACATNTTTTTTCACAAATACTATTGCCAAGCTCTGCTATTTAATGGTATGGTGAAAAGGAATAATGCTATATGTCCGATACAGGTAGGAAAACAGGGGCGAAATCGTCAGCGCAGACGATCACAATATAAAGGAGGAAGTGTTATGACCCAAAAAATCTATGATTTGATCATTGTGGGGGGAGGACCAGGTGGTTTAGCAGCAGCCATCTATGGTGCACGCTCCCGATTAAGTACGCTGTTAATCGAAAAGGGAGCCCCCGGAGGCCAAGCCGCCACTACGGAAGATATGGAGAACTATCCCGGTTTTGCCCGCGGCACCACAGGTCCGGATCTAATGCAGGCTTTTACAGATCATGCCAAATCCTTTGGAGCTGAAATTGTTCGCGGCGAAGCAGCCAATATTGACATGGAAAACAAAGTGGTTCAAACCAAGGCAGGCGAGACCTATACGGGCAAGACCATTATCCTCGCCCCTGGAGCAGTACCCCGGAAGCTGAACATTCCTGGTGAGGCAGCCTTTACAGGTAAGGGAGTATCTTACTGCGCCACTTGCGATGCTGACTTCTATGAAGATCTGGACGTGATCGTCCTTGGCAACGGCGATGCTGCTGTTGAAGAGGCAGGCTATCTCACAAAGTTTGCCAACAGCGTTACCATCGTTGTCAT
>JGI24707J26582_10001296_pt1 | contig 19645 bp, 17 predicted proteins | sample BioPla1DNA1_FD_26582 | JGI IMG/M metagenome (IMG submission 26582)
AAAAACATCCCCCCTTCATTTACCTTGTATAGTATTCTGGTGCCAGGAAGGTGTGCTGAAGGCGCGAAAAAAGAGGGCCCGCATCAGCCCTCTTGTCTATATGTGCCTGGGATTACAACAGCGCTGCCCTTCAGAAGTCTGGCGACGGCCCTACGCTTGGGGAGCCAGCGGGTATTCCACAACTTTGGACACTATCTTATTACGGCCTTTGCGGATCACTTCTGCCGCTCTGATGGCGGCATGATCCAAATCAAGGCCCAAGGCTTTTTTAGCCATTCCCCAACCCCCTATATGACGGAAGTAACCATCTGCATCATGGGCAGATAGACGGACAGCAGGATGAACAAGACCACAACGGCTAGTACAAGCATGATCACTGGTTCCAAGAGCTTAGTGAAACTGGCGATGGTGAAGTTCACTTCCCGGTCGTAATAGTCCGCCAGCTGCACCAAAACCGTCTCCAGGTTACCCGTTTCTTCCCCCACGGACACCATTTGCACCAGCATGGTGGGGAAAACCTTGTGCTCACCTAAGGAAGGGCTGATGCCCTCGCCCCGTTCCACACCGCGGGTGGCACCCTGCACCGCACTCTTTACCACCACATTATCCATGAGGCGCTCCAGGATCTGCAGCGTGGGGATCATGGCGATGCCGCTGTTCAGAAGCAGTGCCAGCGTGCGGCAGAACCTAGAGAAAATGACCATTTTCTGCATTTCACCCAGCACAGGCAGGGCCAGCAGAAGGGAATCCCGCACCCTCCGGCCCACCTTGGTCCGCACCCAGTAGCGGTAAAGCAGTACCAGGCCTATGATGGCGCCTAAAACCACATACCAATGTTCGACTGTCCAGTCCCGGGCATTGAGCACAGCCATGGTGATGGCGGGCGTTTCCACTCCGAAACTGGCAAAGTTCCTCACCAGCATGGGTAAAACCACAAAGAGCAAAACAAACACCATGAGCACAGAAACCGAACTGATGATGGCTGGATACATGAGCGCTTCCGAGACCTTTTTGCGCAGTTCATCTTCCCGTTCGTAATACATGGCCAGGCGATCCAGCACTTCCGGTAGGGAACCGGAAATCTCGCCGGCCTCAACCAAGTGGATAAAGACGTTGGGAAAGATCTCCTTGTGCTTCTCCAGGGCCTTGGTGAACGCCGTGCCGCTGGCCACATCCAAACGCACCGTCTGCAGCACCTTGGCAAAGGCAGCCTCTTCAGCTTGTCCCTCCAGCACTTCTAAGGCCTTCACCAAAGAAACACCCGTACTGAGCATGATGGCAAACTGGCGGCAGAAGAGCGCCAGGCTCTTGGCCTTCAATTTCACCTTTTTCTGGAAGAGGACCGTCGGTTCTTTGGCCGCCTTCAGGGAGGTGACAATGTGTCCCTGCTCCCGCAGCTGTTGCCTGGCCGCGGCTTCGTTTTCAGCTACGATTACGCCNTTGATCGTCTTTCCCGCTCGGCTTCTTCCCGTGTACGCATAGCGGATCAACTGCCTACCCCCCTACCCCCTACAGGTAGTTCTCCTTGCGAAACACTACTGATTGATCCACCAGATCCTTTTTGATCAGTTCCTCCACAGCCGCCTTCATGGACTGCATGCCGAAACGGGCTCCCGTTTCGATCATGGAGGGAATCTGATGCACCTTCTCTTCCCGGATCATGTTGCGGATGGCGGGAGTACCCACCATCACCTCCACCGCCGGTACCATGCCCTTCCCGAACTTTTTGGGCAGGAGCTGCTGGGAGATGACCGCTTCCAAGACGGTGCTCAGCTGCACCCTGATCTGGTGTTGGCTTTCCGGCGGGAACACGTCAATAATCCGGTCGATGGTCTTGGCCGCCCCGCGGGTATGTAGTGTGGAAAGGACCAGATGACCCGTTTCCGCCGCGGTGAGGGCAATGGAAATGGTCTCCAAATCCCGCATCTCCCCCACCAAGATAACATCCGGGTCCGAGCGGAGGGCCGCCCTTAGACCCTCGGCAAAGGAGGTGGTGTCGGTACCCACTTCCCTTTGGTTCACCACGCAGTTCTTGTGGTTGTGAAGAAACTCGATGGGGTCTTCCAGGGTGATGATCACTCCCTGCCGCTCCCGGTTGATAATATCGATCATGGAGGCCAGGGTGGTAGATTTTCCGCTGCCCGTGGGGCCCGTAACCAAGATCAGGCCGTCGCGCAGATGGGCCAGATCATGGAGGATTTCCGGCAAACCCAGTTCTTCCAAGGGTTTGATCGTGGCGCTGATCACCCGCATGGCCATGGCCCAGGAGCCCCGCTGCTTGGAGATGTTGCAGCGAAAGCGCCCCACGCCCCTGACCCCAAAGGAAAAGTCGACTTGACCCCGCTCTTCCAGTTCTTCCCGCTGTGCTTCCGTGAGCAGGGGATTGAGCATCTCTTTGATCTCCTCGGGGGTAAGCTTGTCCCAGCCCGGCACAGGTCGGATCGCTCCGAAAACCCTTAAAATGGGGGGCACCCCCGCGGATAAATGCAGGTCCGAAGCGTCGCTGTCAATGGCCGCATCCACCAAGCTTTGAACCTTGGCAGGGATGTTCACTGCGCATCACCCTCCATATCTACGCTGTACACTGTCCTGATGATTTCTTCCGCTGTGGTTATTCCTTGAGCCAGTTTGGCAACGGCCGCCCGCTGCAGCGTGGTCATACCCGAGCGCAGGGCGATGTCCGATAGTTCGTCCTCCCCTGCCCTCCGGTCCACCGCTTGGCGCATCTCCCGATTAAAGACCAAAACTTCCCCGATGGCCGTCCGCCCCCGATAGCCCGTGCCGCCGCAGAGGGGACAGCCTTTCCCCTGGTAAACCACCTGGGGCGGTTCTAGACCTAAGGAGCGAATGTACCTGATCATCAAGGGATCGGTGAGTTCAACCTCCTCGCGGCAGTCAAAGCAGATCCGGCGCACTAGGCGCTGGGCCACAATGCCGATAATGGTGGAACTGAGGATGTACGGTTCCAAACCCATATTGATCAGCCTGGAGACGGTGGCCACCGCGCTGTTGGTGTGGAGGGTGGAAAGCACCAGATGACCCGTTAAAGCCGAACGCACCGCGATCTCGCCCGTTTCCTCGTCCCGAATCTCCCCCACCATGATCACGTCCGGGTCCTGGCGCAGTACCGTGCGNAGTCCCGTGGCAAAGGTCAGGCCCACCTTGGGATTCACCTGCACATGGTTCACGCCATCCAGCCGGTATTCCACCGGATCCTCCACCGTCACGATGTTCTTTTCCGGGGAATTTAAGCGGTTCAAAAAAGCGTACAAAGTGGTCGTTTTCCCGCTGCCCGTGGGCCCCGTAACGAGAATCAGACCCTGGTTCAAGCGGAGCATGCTTTCCATCTTCTCTAAATCGGCAGGGCTGAAGCCAAACTCGTCCAGATCCATGAGGTGGTTGGCCCTATGCAGCACCCTGGCCACGATCTTCTCTCCATAGACGGTGGGCAAAGTGGAAATGCGCAGGTCCACCTCTGTACCATTGAAACTGAGCTGGATCCTACCGTCCTGCGGTTTGCGCCGCTCGGTAATGTCCAGGCCGGCCATGACTTTGATCCGGGAGTTCACATCACCCTGGAGGTGCCGGGGGATTTCCATAATATCCCGGAGGAGGCCGTCAATGCGGTAACGCACCTTCATCCTGCCTTCCAGGGGTTCCAGGTGGATGTCACTGGCTTTCTGCATAATGGCCTGCTCCAAAATGAGGTTGGCCAGCCGCACCCCCGGCGCATCGCCTAGATATTGCTGGGTCTGCTCCTCTTCTTCCCCTTCCTCCTGCTCATAATCATTCAGGAGTTCCCGGGCACTTTGGGCGATGTTTCTAGTGCGCTGAAAGGCCTCGATGATCTCCTCTTCAGTGGCCACCAGGGGCGAATGATCTTCCCCGTGAGGCGCTGGAGGTCATCGATGACATTGATGTCCATGGGATCAGCCATGGCCACCACCAAGAACCCGTCTTCCACCTCCAAGGGCAAAACATATTTGGAGGTGATCACGGACGCGGGCACCAATTCCACAATTTCGGGAGCCAGATAGCGCCGGNCGAAGTCCACCCGCTCGATGCGCAGATGCTCGCTTAAGGCGTCGGCCACCTGGTCTGCTGTGACAAACCCCAGCTTAACCAGGCTCTCGCCCAGGCGATCGCCACTTCTGCGCTGCTCCTCCAGGGCAGCGGCCAGCTCCTCCTGGCTGATCAAGCCCCGTTCCTGCAATATATCGCCAAGGCGCTTACGCATGGCCCCAATTCATCCTTTCTTGNAAAAAACCAGCTGAAAGCCTCGGTTCCAGCCGGTTGCACTACTCACTCCAAACAAGCCAAGTGCCCATCTACAGCTTGTTTTTCCTCGTATCTTGAACTTTATAGAGATTAAGAATTGCCTGATTCGTTGGTTGACTGGGAGTGGGCTTGGATATAAAATGCGCATTCCAAGCGTTTCTTTTCTAATGTGCAAGATAGTTCGTCAACCCCTCTGAAATTTCCTGNTACCTCCANATTNTTTTTCAAACACCCTCCACTGCAGTAATACTTAGCCCAGCAACCCCTGCAGATGGGACTGTTCAGCACGTGGGCATCCTTGAACTCCAGAGGCAGATCGTGATTAGTGATGCCATCCCACACGCTGCCTAANACGAAGTCTGCCTCCCCCACAAACTGGTGGCAGGGATAGAGCTCGCCTTGGGGCGTAACCGCCAGGTACTCATAGCCCGCACCGCAGCCCGACAGCCGCTTGTACAGACAGGGCCCCTTCTTCAACTCCACGTTGAAGTGGAAGAAGTTGAAGGGCCTGCCGGCCAGGCGGCGCTCCAAAAAGAGTTCCGCCAACCGCTCGTACTCCTGCAGTATCCTGGGGATATGTTCCCCACGCAGCGCCCACTCATGTTCCTCTGCGGTTACCACTGGCTCCATGGAAATCTGGTCAAAGCCCAAATCGTGCANATGGGCCACATCGGAAGCGAAGTCCAGGTTTGCGGCGGTGAAGGTACCGCGCACGTAGTAGCTTTTGCCTTGCCTGCCGCTGAGCAGCCGCAGGTATTTGGGCACCACCGTATCATAGACGGAACCTCTGCCGCTGGCCGTGAGCCGCAGACCATCGTTGATTACCTTCCGACCGTCCAAACTCAGCACCACGTTGTACATATGCTCATTGATAAACTGCTCAATGGCAGGCGTTAAGCCCAGCCCGTTTGTGGTAATGGTAAAGCGGAAGCTCTTGCCGTGCTTGCCAGCTTCTTCCTGAGCATACTCCACCGTGCGCCGGATCACATCCCAGTTCAAAAGGGGCTCTCCCCCAAAAAAGTCCACCTCCAGCTGCCTGCGGTGTTTGGAGCCTTGGATTAAGAAATCCACCGCGGCCTTGGCCACCTCCCAGGGCATGAGCTCCCGCTCCCCCTGAAAGTCCCCAGTAGAGGCAAAGCAGTAGGCGCAGCGCAGGTTGCAGTCGTGGGCTACGTTCAGGCAGAGGGCCTTCACCACAGATTCGGGGCGCGGCGGAACCTCGGTCAGGTCCGCACTAAAGAGCAAGCCCGCTTCTACGAGCTCCAGGACCTCGGCTCCCACCTCCGCGTAGCTGGGGTTCTGGTCCAAAAACGCTTCCAGATCTGCTCTACTCCGAATTTCCTCCCGATCCTTGATCAAGGCAATCAGCTCCCGGGCGGGGGCATCCAGAACATGCACCGCCCCGGAGTTGCCGTCCACCGCGAAATGCAGGCCTCCNTGGCTGTAAATATGTACGCAGGTTTTATCTAGCAAGGGTTTCACTCCTAAAACAGTCGTTGAAAATCCAAAAGCAACCTCCTGTGCATAAAGAAGGTTGCTTGTGGCCCTACCGTTCGCAAGCTTGGTTGCCAACGGTACAGGAGGTCTTGCACGCAGACTGGCACGATGTTTGGCACTCGCCGCAGCCACCGTTGACCAAAGTGGTCTGCAGGGGCGTGCCGCTGAGCGTGCGGATATGCTTCTTCATAATCCAGCCTCCTTGCAGTGCTCTACACGCATTTTACCACAAAACGGTTCGCTTGGCAAAAGAGACTATTTTTCCCCACCTGAGCAGGAGAATGGGCTTCGGAAGCGGAACTAAACCGTATTTTACATGCGAAGGAGTGACCCCCATGGCCAGCAGCGGAAAAGAAAAAAATAAAAGAAGCAGATTGGTACAGGGAATCAACCTACGGCTGAGGGCTAGGCTGATTGCGGCCTTCCTGCTCATTGCACTTGTGCCCCTCACCCTGCTCACCATAGTGGTCATTTCCCAGACCCAGAGCACCGTAACGTCCATGGTGAGTGCCACCCTGTCCGACCAGGCCCAACGAGTTGCAGATTCCATGGCCGAGTCTCTGCAGCAGCTCATCTATGATCTGCAGAACCTAGCTGTGAACCCCTCCATAGAGCAACTGGCTGTGATCCGACCCACGAACATCATGCGGGATCTGGGCCTGGACGGTAAGACCGCGGAGGAAATGGAAGAGATCATGGCGGAAACCAGGAATCTGGAGGCCAATAGCCGCACCCAGACTTTCCTGGAGAACACGGTGGCCGAATTCCAGCGCTTTTCCCAGCTCATTGTAGTGAACATGGATGGTGTGGTGCTGGGCGCCACCGAACGGCCGGATCGCTTCATCCATGTGGAGGAAACATGGTTTCAGTCCGCCTTAGAGAATGAAACCTATGTCAGCGACATCGAGCTGCTGCCCGACAAGGAAGAAGCAGGGCTGGTCATGTCCACAGTCATCTATAGATCTTCCTCCCTGTCAACAGCCTCGGCCAGGCCCGCAGGGGTGATCCGGGGCCTAGTGCCCGTTAGTTTCTTCACCCAGGCCATGGTCCCCATTGTGGCTCAAATCGAGGGCGGTGAACTGCAGCTGCTCAGCTCCGGCCAGGTTGTGCTGGAGGTGAAGCAGACTCCCCAGGGCGCAGACGTGAACGTTTTCCTGGATAAGCTGGGCCCCAAGGCTATCGCCTTGGCTGAGGAAACTGACCGGTTTGGGCAGACCAGCGGCGGCCAGGAGGCCATCACCGCTTCCGCCGGCATAGGTTTTGGACAGGACTGGCAGATCCGCCTAGCCCAGCCCACCCGCCACGCCCTGGCCCTGGTGCAGAGGCTGAGTTCCCTGGGTTATGTGGGCATAGCCATTACGGGCCTGGCGGTGCTGGTGGCAGCCATCCTCCTGGCCCGCGGCATCACCCAACCCCTGCTTCAGCTCACGGCCCATGCCCGGGAAGTGGCCCAGGGCAGGCTGCGCCAGTACAAGCCGAAGCGGATGCGCCGCGACGAAGCTGGTGAACTCACCGCGGCGTTTAACGAAATGACGGCTCAACTGGCCAGGCTCCTGCACCGGGTGCGCAGCGCCAGCCAAGCCTTGGCCGCCTCCAGCCAAGAAATCAGTGCCGGCATGGAGGAAATGGCGGCAGGTGCCCAAACACAAAGTGAAGACGTGCAGAGCGGCACCCGGCAGATCCAGGAAATGAACGAAGCCATGGTAGCCATGGAGAAGCGGGCTGAGGAAGCGGTGCTTCTGTCCCAAAACGCCACTGAAGCCGCTTCAGAAGGCCAGACGCAGGCTGCGGAAGCGGTGGCAGGTATGGACAGTATCAAGCAGTCTGTGGACAGCTTGACCCAGCAGACCCTGGAGATCGGCAAGATCCTGGCCTTCATCCGCGACATTGCAGAGCANACCAATCTCCTGTCCTTGAACGCGGCCATTGAAGCTGCCAGGGCTGGAGAACAGGGACGCAGCTTTGCCGTGGTGGCCCAGGAAGTGCGCGATCTGGCCATCCGCTCCCAGCAAGCCACAGAAGAAATTGAGCAGGCCCTGAAGCGGATTCAAGGGGAAACCGCCCGCTCCCTGCAGAGCGTGGAAAAGGGTCAGCAGGAAGTCCATGAGGTGCGGGACGCCCTGCAGAGAATAACGCAGGCTGCCAAAGCCACGGAAGAATTGGTGCAGGAGATTTCAGGCGAATGTTTGGCCCAGGCGGGCAGAACCAGGGCCGCCGTGGAACTGTTCCAGGCCATCGGAGATATCACGGAGCAGACGGCAGCGGGAACGGAAGAAACGGCTGCGGCCGCCCAAAGCCTGGCAGACCTGGCCCAGCAGCTGCAGGAAATCCTGGCCGACTTCCAAGAGCAGGCTGATGAGTGAAGTATCCCTAGACGTGAAAAAAGTCCTCCGCTCTTCTTGCGGAGGACTTGCTTTTTTGCTTGTTTTAGGCGCCCTTCTCTTCTGCCGCCGGAACTAGGTGGCAGGCACAGAAGTGACCATTGCCCGAGTCCACAAACTCCGGTTCCTGCACCCTGCAGATATCCATCACCTTGGGGCACCTGGTGTGGAAGCGGCAGCCCTTGGGTGGGTTGATGGGGCTGGGCACGTCGCCCGTGAGCAGAATACGTTCCTTCTTGATGGTGGGATCTGCCTCGGGAATGGCCGAGAGCAGAGCCTGGGTATAAGGATGTTTGGGATTGCGGTAGAGCTCATCCTTATCAGTGAGTTCCACGATCTTGCCTAGGTACATCACTGCCACCCGGTCAGAAATGTGCTTAACCACGCTCAAGTCGTGGGCGATGAAGATATAGGTCAGGTCGAATTCTTTCTGCAGATCCTGGAGCAGGTTGATCACCTGGGCCTGGATGGACACGTCCAGGGCCGATACAGGTTCATCGCAGATGATTAGTTTCGGCCTCACGGCAAGAGCCCGAGCGATACCGATACGCTGCCTCTGTCCCCCGGAAAACTCATGGGGAAAGCGCCTGGCGTGGAATGCACTAAGGCCCACAACCTCCAAGAGTTCCCGCACCCGCTTCTCCTTTTCAGGCCCCCGGGCCAGTTTATGAATATGCAGGGGCTCGCCGATAATATCGCCCACCGTCATGCGGGGGTTAAGCGAACCGTAGGGGTCTTGGAAGATGATCTGCATATCCTTGCGCAGTTCCCGCAGCTCATCCTTGGGCAAAGTCGGGATGTTCTTTCCGTCAAAGATGACATCGCCGGAGGTCGGCTCAATCAGGCGCAGGATTANGCGGCCAGTGGTGGTTTTTCCGCAGCCGCTTTCTCCCACCAACCCCAGGGTCTCTCCAGTATGCACCGTAAAGCTCACGTCATCCACAGCCTGTACGGCGCCCACCTGCTTGGAAAAGATAATGCCCTGGCGGATGGGGAAATGCTTCACTAGATNGCGCACCTCAAGCAGCACTTCCGGCTGCCCTGTGTTGGCAGTTACTTCCCTAGCCATTGCTTAGCCCACCTCCCTTTGATCTATGCCGGCGTGTTCATCGTAGTCCACAAGCTTCCAGCAGGCCACGTAGTGATCGTCCCCCACGTTAAAGGACGGTGGCTGCTTCCGAGCGCAGAGCTCCGTGGCAAAGGCGCAGCGGGGATGGAAACCGCAGCCGGTGGGGAAGTTCCCCGGTGTGGGCACCGTTCCCGGAATCGCTTTGAGCCTGGAACCATCGCTGTCCAGACGGGGGATGGATGCCAGCAGTCCGATGGTGTAAGGATGCTTGGGATTCTTGAAGATGCTGTAGGTGTCCGCTGCTTCCACGATCCTACCGGTATACATCACCACAACCTTCTCCACCAGTTCGGCAATGACGCCCAGGTCGTGGGTGATCATCATAATGGCAGTACCCAGTTCCCTGCGAAGTTCCCGCATCAGATCCAGAATCTGGGCCTGAATGGTCACGTCCAAAGCGGTTGTGGGTTCGTCTGCAATGAGCAGTTTAGGATTACAGGATANGGCCATGGCGATCATGACCCTCTGGCGCATACCGCCGCTCATCTGGTGCGGGTAGTCATCGATGCGCTGCTCAGGCGAGGGAATACCCACCAGGCGCAGCATCTCAATGGCCTTCTTCCGAGCTTCGGCCTTACTGGCGCCCTGGTGCAGGATAATGGCCTCAGAGATCTGGTCACCCACGGTAAAGACGGGGTTCAGTGAAGTCATGGGTTCTTGGAAAATCATGGAGATCTCGTTGCCCCGAATGTGGCGCATTTCTGCTTCGGAGAGCTTAAGCAGATCCCTACCGTCAAACTCAATCACGCCGCCTTCGATCTTCCCCGGCGGCTGAGGAACAAGCCCCATCACCGTCAAGGAGGTTACACTCTTACCGCAGCCCGATTCGCCTACGATACCCAGGGTACCCCCGCGCTCCAGCTCGAAACTGACGCCGTCCACGGCTGGGACTACTCCATCATCTGTATAAAAATAGGTTTTGAGGTCCCTAACGGATAACAATATGTCTGACATAATACCCTACCTTTCTCTACTCCCGCGTGAAAGCGGAAGTGACCTCACCTAAGATTTCCCCGCAATATCTAAGAGTCTTTCGCCACAACCCCCGAATCTCCTGCAAAAAAGGGCTGGAAAAAACCGAGGGGATGGCGCTCGCAACCCTAAAGGACTCTCTGCAGGCGCGGGCTAGGGGCTAGACCAGGGATGCGCCCCCGCTTACTGGTGGCCTGTCCGTCCACCAGTTTCAAATCCATGGTCATGTCAATGGCAGGAGCGCTGGAGATGTAGCTGCCCACTCCGAAGGAGTCGGCTCCCGCCGCGGCCAGCACGCTGATCCGCTCAGGGTCCAGCCCCCCTGAGACAAAGATCTTAATGTGGTTGAACCCAGCCAGATCCAGTCTGGCCCGCACTTCTTGGACTAACGCGGGGGTCACTCCTCCCCGCTCGCTGGGCGTGTCCAGGCGCACTGCCTCCAGGCCCGTTTCCGGGCAGGCGGCTAACCGCAAGCTCTCCTCCACTTCATCCTTAAAGGTATCCACCAGGATAGAACGAGTTGATTGCGGTGGCATGAACTTGTGGTAAGCCTTGGCCCCTTCCAAAGTATCTCCGATAATTAGGAACAAGGCATGGGGTACGGTTCCGGATGGCTCCAGACCTGCCAGCTTGGCCCCGAGTATGCAGGAAGCCCCGTCTGCTCCGCCCACCACCGCCGCCCTTTCCATCACGGGGGCCACCGCAGGGTGGACGTGCCTGGCTCCAAAGCACAAAACCGGCTTGCCCCCGGCCGCTTCCTTGGCCGCGCGGGCAGCCGTGGCCCAGCCGCTGGAACTGGCCAGGATACCCAAGATGGCTGTTTCATAGACGCCAAAGTGGCTGTAGCGGCCGTGGATCCGCATAACCACTTCCTTACCCTGAAAAGCATCTCCCTCTTCCAGGCTCCACACTTCCAGACCGAGACCATCAAGCAGCACCTTCACTTCTGCGAGTCCAGCAAACACACCCGGGCGCCTGCCGAAGATCTCCGCGACCACCTCAGCATCATCCCGGCCCATTTTCTGGAGAATCTCCTTGGTCTTNACGAAGTAGATATCTGTGGTTAAACCCTGTTTGATTTCCTCATGCGTGGCGGAAAACAGCCTCCCTGTCTCCACTTCTAGCTCTGTCACCTGCTGCACAGTTTCAATCTGCTTGACCATGCTCCTTGACTCCTCTCAATGCTCCAACTCCTGTATTCCCTGGGGATACATAAAACGATACAAGCGCCGCATCAGCAGCACTCTGCGTACATAAGACCTGGTTTCGGGAAAGGGTATGCGGTGGGCATCCCCATGGGAACCATCCCAAGTGCCTTCTTCCAGCCAGCGGGACACGTTAGTGGGACCCCCGTTGTAGGCGGCAAGCGCCGCCTGTTCAGTGGNAAAGCGGTCCAGCAGGTAACGCAAGTAATAGGTTCCCAGATGGATGTTGACCTTGGGATCCACAAGGTCCTCCTGGGCCACACTCTCACCCAGCCGCGCACTCACCCAAGCGGCTGTGTCCGGCATGATCTGCATCAGCCCCACCGCGCCCTTCTTGGACACCGCCGCGGGGCTGAAACCGCTTTCCACCTGAATCACCGCGGCAATCAAAGCCCAGTCCACCCCGTGCCTTTGTTCTGCTAGACTGATTAGCTCTGGGTATCCCAGGGGAATCACTTCCTGCAGTATCTCAGGCAGAAAGACCAGTCCAACCACGGCCGCGCCCAAAAGCAAAAGAGCGAGCAGACGCACTAAGCTGATCCCCCGCCTTCATGAACGCGGCTTTTCCTCACCAGGCGCAGCACCAGCTCTGCAGTGGCCTCATTGGTGGCCAGGGGGATATTGTGCACATCGCACACCCTGAGCAGCGCGGTAATGTCCGGCTCATGGGGCTGCGCAGTTAAGGGATCCCGCAGAAAAATCACGGCATCCACTTCCCCGCTGGCCACCAAAGCACCGATTTGCTGGTCGCCTCCCAGGGGGCCAGACTGCACGCGCTGCACCTCAAGTCCCGTGGCCTCTTGGATCAAGCGTCCCGTGGTACCGGTGGCATACAGTTCATGCCACCGAAAGTCTTCTTGATGCCTCTGCACAAAGGCGATCATGGCCTTCTTTTTCTGATCATGGGCAATTAACGCGATCCTCACGCTTCAGCTCCTCCCAGAGAGCATCCACCTGCTCCCAAGTTCTCTCCAGCGGCCCGTTGTTGTCAATCACCCTCTGGGCGCGGCTGGCCTTTTCCTCCAACGGCATCTGGCTGGCGATCCTCTGCTCAGCCTGCTCCCTAGTCAAGGGACTGCGCTCCAGCAGCCGCTGGATCTGGATCTCCGGGCGTACATAGACAACCCAAGTCTCATCCATGAAACGATCCCAACCCACCTCATAGAGCAGGGGAACCTCCGCGAAGACCACTCGGCCTTCCTTCACTGCCTTTTCCCCTTCCTCCTTGAGCCTCTTCAGTACTTCCGGATGGATGATCCCCTCCAGTGTCNTGCGCTGCTGGGGATCGGAAAAGACGATCTCCCCGAGCAGGGCCCGGTCTATGCTCTGATCAGGGCGGATCACCGCCGGAAAAGCTTCCTTAACCCTTTGCCAGCCAGGGGTGTAAGGTTCCACCACTTCCCTGGAGAATTGGTCAGCATCCAGCACCACCGCCCCTAGAGCCCTAAGACGCTGGGCTACTGCGGATTTGCCGCTGGCGATTCCTCCTGTAAGACCGATCATGGCTGCTCCCTCTGGCAGGCCGGGCAGAAATGGCTTGTCCTCCCGGCTACTTTCCTATGCTCCAATTTTACGCCGCAGCGGGGNCATTCTTCCCCCTTCTTCCCATAAATCTGCAGGCGGTTTTGAAAAGAACCCTCCTGCCCGAAACCGGTGCGGTAATCGCGCAGAGTAGTCCCCTGGTTGGCTATGGCCAGCTCCAGCACATCCCTGATGGCTCCGTGCAGCCGCTCTATCTCTTCCTCAGTCAAAGAGTCTGCACTGCGCTGGGGATGGATGGCGGCTTGGAAGAGGCTCTCATCTGCGTAGATGTTGCCCAGGCCCGCGATCTTCGTTTGATCCAAGAGCAGTGCTTTAACCTTGATTCTGCGGCCCGTAAGGAGCTTGNGCAGATACTCCGGGGAAAACTCCTCGGAGAGCGGTTCCACACCCAAGGTGTGTAAGCCCTTGATGGTCTCGTACTGACCTGTGGGCACCAAGTCCAGTGTACCAAATTTGCGCACATCTTCAAAGCGCAGCTCGCCCTGGGAGCCAAAGCTGAATACTGCTGAGGTATGTTTGGCCCAAGGAATGCTGGGGTTCGAATAGAAGATCAGGCGCCCGGTCATGCGCAAATGGGCCACCAGCTCCCAGCCGCCTTCTACGGAAAAGATGAGGTATTTCCCGCGCCTAGACAAATCCAAAAAGCTCCTGCCCAGGAGCAGTTCCCTGAACTCCTCGACCGTTTTGTGCTGGAGAATCCTATTGGTGTGAACCTCCACTGCTTCCAGGGGCTTGTGCAAAACCACGGGCAGCAGGCTGCGGCGTACCGTTTCCACTTCTGGCAGTTCTGGCATGGCTTACTCCTTTAACTCATAGCGCTCGACATCGCGCCAATTCCTTCCAAAATTCACATCTACAACTAAAGGCACATTGAGCTCCCAGACCTGCTCCATTTCCCTCTTCAGCAGCCTGGCCACCTCCGCCAACTCCCCTTCAGGGACCTCTAAGACCAGCTCGTCATGGACTTGGAGCAGGAGTTTGCTGCTGAGACCTGCCTCTTTCAGGGCGGAGCGCACTTTGAGCATGGCCAGCTTAATAATGTCCGCGGCGCTGCCCTGGATGGGAGTGTTCATGGCGGTGCGGGCTGCGAAGTTGCGCAGCGCGAAGTTGCGGCTCTTGAGGTTGGGCAGATAACGCCTGCGGCCAAAGAGGGTTTTCACGTACCCCTCTTTACGGCCGTGCTCCACCGCGGCATCCAGGAACTCCTTCACCCGGGGGTAACGCAGGAAATAGGAGTCGATGTACTGCTGGGCCTGGGCCCTGGTCAAGTTAATGCCTCGGGCCAGGCCGAAACTACTGATTCCGTACACAATCCCGAAATTGATGGCCTTGGCGGCACTGCGTTGTTCATCGGTCACTTGCTCTTTGGGAACCCCAAAGACTTCAGATGCCGTCTGGATATGGATATCCGCCCCGCTGTGAAAGGCATCCAGCAGCACTTCGTCTCCGGATAGATGGGCCAAGAGTCTAAGTTCGATTTGGGAATAGTCCGCACTGACCAGAAAACAGCCCTCGGGCACCACAAATGCTTGGCGAATGCGCCTCCCCGCCTCGGTGCGCACGGGGATGTTCTGCAGATTGGGATGGGTGCTGCTCAGCCGGCCCGTGGCCGTCACCGTCTGGTTGAAGGTGGTGTGCAGCCTCTTGGTCACCGGCGAGATCAGCTCGCCTAAAGCATCGGCGTAGGTGGACTTGAGTTTTGCCACCTGGCGGTATTCCAACACATGGGCAACCAGCGGATGGTCGCTGAGCTCTTCCAGGACTTCGGCGCTGGTGGATGGCCCCGTCTTCGTGCGCTTGAGCACGGGCAAGCCCAGCTTATCAAAGAGGATGACCCCCAATTGCTTCGGCGAGTTGATATTGAACTCCTCGCCAGCTTCGGAGTAAATGTGCTTGGTAAGCTCATCCAAAGTTTGCTGCAAGTCTTGGGAGATGGCCTGCAGCTTCGCCGGATCCACCAAAATCCCTTGGGCCTCCATCTCCGCCAGTACCGCAGCTAGGGGCAGTTCGATTTCCCGGTACAAAAACATCAACTCATCTGCCTGCAGCCGCTGCTCCGCCAAGGGTGCGGCCACCTTCAGCAGATGAAGTAAAGCGGCCTGGTACTCCAGGGTTTTGGGGTCGGCGTTCGGCGCGGCAAGCTGGAAATAATGGGCAGTGGAGGAAAGATCCCAGCGCTTTTCCGGATCCAGGCAGTACAGGGCCAGCTCCAAATCGAAGGAAATGCGCACCGGGCCTCCAGGGCCCAATAGATGCAGGATTTCTTTGCCGCCCACTGCATAGATCTTTCGTTCAGCCAAGATGGGCAGTAGATCGCTGAGCCTGCTTTCCAATAGCGGCTTTTTCACCGCCCATATCCTGTCCTTCAGCAGCATCAAAAGGGTGTCCCAGTCGGCCGCGTAGTTGAGGTAGATGTCTTGGGTGGCTTTCAGTGCCGAGCAAAACTCCTCCCAGCTGCTTTCCTGGACAGGAAGGGCCGTAAGCTCCCAATCCACGTCGGAAACGGCAGTCGCCTTGGTCTGCTCTCCCTGGGGCAACCGGTCCAAAAGGCTGCGGAAATCCAAGTCCTGGAACATCTCCCGCACCGCCGCTATATCCATGGGCAGTTTGCGCCCCAGATCAAGCTCTATGGGGGCAGCGCAGCGGATGGTGGCCAGCTCTTTGCTGAAAAAGGCCTGCTCTCTAAACTCCCTCAGCCTTTCCTGAAGCTTGCCCTTGATCTCATCCAGGTGGGCATAGATCTCCTCCAGGGAGCCGTAAGTTTCAAGGAGCTTGCGGGCCGTTTTTTCCCCTACCCCGGGCACACCGGGGATGTTGTCTGAGCTGTCACCCATGAGGCCCTTCAGGTCGATAACCTGCTCCGGCCTCAAGCCGTAATTGGCCCGCAGGCCCTGTTCATCCACGGTCTCCGTCTCGGTTATGCCCCGTTTGGTAAACAGCACCGTGGTCTGGGGAGAGACAAGCTGAAAGGCATCGCGATCACCGGTGACGATATACACCTGATAGCCTTCCTGCTCGCCCTTTTTCGCCGCGGTGCCGATGAGATCGTCCGCCTCAAAGCCCTCCAGTTCCAGCCGCTGGATACCCATTTTATCCAGCAGTTCTTTCATGATGGGAATCTGGGAGCGCAGATCGTCTGGCATGGGCTTGCGGTGAGCCTTGTACTCCTCAAACTGCTCATGGCGGAAAGTGGGCCCGGAAAGATCAAAGGCCACCAGAATTTGGTCAGGCCGGTAATCCTCCATGAGGCGCAGGAGCATCATGGTCAGCCCGTAAACCGCGTTGGTGGGCTCACCCCTGCGGCTGGTCAAAGGCGGCAGGGCGTAGAAGGCCCTGTTGATCAAGCTGTTGCCGTCCAGAAGAAACAAACTCTTTTCCACAGCAGATCCCTCATTTCTCCCTTGTCTATTCCACGCCTGCCTGTAAAAACCTGCCTTAGTTGGGCAAAGGCGCCGCAGATGCCCAGTTTTACATAAAGGGCTTACCTTGCCAGGGGCGAATTGGGGGGTATAAGATAGACTTCAGTTGAACAAGAAAAGGGGTATGCAGATGCGACCTGCAAAAGTGACCGCATTCGTTGTGGCTCTGATGCTCTTGACACTTCCCAGCGCAGCTGTCCTCGCTGCATTTGCCGATATCAACGGAACCTGGGCCGAAAGCGCCATCACAGCTCTGGACGAAAAGGGGCTCTTCACGGGGCTCTGGACAGAGGAGTTTGCGCCCTCGCGCAGCCTCAGCCACGCTGAAGCCCTCCAGCTGCTGGCCTCCGGCTTTGCACTCACCGCAGAAGAGAGCGAAGAGCTGGCCCAGTGGCTGAACCAGCTTTTGGTGGCCCATCCCGAGGGGATTACCCGGGGAGAGTATGCCGCCCTCTTGGGCAGCATCCTTGGTCTCGGGGAACACACCGAGGCACCCAAGGGCTTCTACCCTTCCTTCTCCGATCTGAACCCAGATTACCCTGGCTTCTTAGGTATCGAGCTCCTGCAGCGCTTGGCTCTCCTGCCCACCCACATGGTGGGGCGCTTTGAGCCCTACCGCCTGCTCACCAGAGCTGAAGCCGCCTATATCCTGGATCAGGCCCTGAGACTTCGGGAAATCACGGGTACCGTGGCAGAGGTACAGAGCGAAGGAAGGCAGTTAGTGCTTGAGTCTGCGGCCGAGGAAGGGAACACCACCCTCACGCTGCTAGCCGAGACCCTGTATATTTCACCGGGAAGCCTGATCAGGGACCCTGTGAGCAGGGGTGAAAGCCTCCGCCCCGGACAGGAAGTTGTGGTCCTGGCTAGGGAGAATCAAGCACTCCTGGTCCGCCTGGAAGGGGAAACCAGGGTCCAGGCCCTGCTGGAAGGTCTGAACAAAGCCACCCAGCTGCTGGCCGATGTGCTCACGCCCGAGCAGATCAATGCCCTGATCACGGGGAACTGGGATCAACTTGGCGAAGAGGTGCGCTACCAAGTCTACCAGGAGCTGGTTGAGCGGGGCGCCGCACCTTGGGAAGCGGAAGCTGCCATCAACCAAGATTGGAGCGGTCTGCAACTCATGCTCAAAGAGAGGCTGACCATGGAGACAGCCGACTATTTGGACGTGGCTCCCGAACTGATCAGCGCCGCCCTGGACCAAAACTGGTCTAAGGTGCTGGAATACGCCCAAGTGGAACTAGCTCAGCGGCTGCTCACCAGCGAGTGGCTGCAGAACATCATGGATAACTAGGGCTTGTGCCCTAGGATCAATAATCTCCTCCTCCGCCAGTGTATGGACGGTAGGAGGAGATTATGCTTNCTAAGAAAGTGATATCAGCTGCAGCGGCTGAATCCGCACTCCAGGCAGGTGGCACAGCCGCTTTCCTGGACCATGGTCCCGCTGCATTCGGGGCAGGCTTCTCCCGCAATCACCCTCTGGGCAGAACCGTTGAACTTGGAATTGGCAGAGGCGTTTGCTGCAGCATTCGCCGTAGGCTCATCCGCCGCTTTTACCCCGTTCACTCCGTTCTTTTTGATNTACTCATCCAGAACTTGGGCAATGGCATCGGGGCAGGAAAGTACCTGCTGGCCGCCCTGCCAGATGGGATGGGGGCAGCGGATTCCCTTGAGCTGCTTCACCACCTGGGTCGGTTCCACTCCCGACCGCAGGGACAGGGAAGCGAGTCTAGCCGTGGCTTCCGAAAAGGCTCCGGCGCAGCCGCCAGCCTTACCGATGGTGGTGAACACTTCACAGATACCCTGTTCATCGGAGTTGATGGTCACATACAGGGTACCGCAGCCCGTTTTGATGCGCACTGTCTCTCCCCTAGTTACCCGAGGCCTCTTTCTCGGTGCCGGACGGGCGGAAGTTCTAGCTTCCTGAGCCTGCTCCTCCTGCTGATGGCCTACGGTGAGCACTTCGCCCTCCCGGGAACCGGCGCGGTAGACGGTAACCCCTTTGCAGCCCAGCTTATAGGCCAGTTCATACACGGTCCTAATATCGTCCTTCGTGGCCTCTCTAGGGAAGTTCACCGTCTTGCTCACCGCGTTATCGGTAAACTCCTGGAAGGCTGCCTGCATACGGATATGCCACTCAGGCGTTACATCGTAAGCGGTAACCAGCACCCGTTTGAGATCCTCCGGGAAGTCTTCTAGGTGCTTGACGCTCCCCGCTTTCGCCACTTCCTCGATGAGCTCGGGGGAATAGATCCCGCGCTCCAACAGGATCGCTTCAAACTGGGGGTTGACCTCAATCAAACGATCATTGTCCAGCACGTTGCGGGTAAAGGCCAGGGCGAACAGGGGCTCAATGCCGCTGGAACACCCGGCGATGATGGAAATGGTTCCCGTGGGCGCAATGGTGGTCACCGTAGCGTTGCGCATGGGCTTGCCGCTCTCCTCGTAGATNCTGCCCGCGTAGTTGGGGAACAGCCCCCGCTCTTCCGCGAGTTTAGCAGAAGCCTCATGGCCGGTCTCCTGGATGAACTTCATAATCTGGCGGCCCAGCTCAACGCCTTCTTCGCTGTTATAAGGCACGCCCAGGCGGATNAGCAGGTCGGCAAAGCCCATGACGCCGAGGCCGATTTTGCGGTTGGCGTAGGTCATCTCCCTGATTTCATCGATGGGATAGCGGTTCACCTCGATCACGTTGTCCAAGAAGCGGACGGCAATCTCCACCACCTCGCCCAGGCGCTGCCAGTTGACCACCCAGTCGTCGCCTTCCTTCCTGACCATCTTGGCCAGGTTAATGGAGCCCAAATTGCAGCTCTCATTGGGCAGCAGCGGCTGTTCGCCGCAGGGGTTCGTGGCTTCGATCACACCCACATGGGGCGTGGGATTAAAGCGGTTGATCCGATCCAGGAAGACGATCCCGGGCTCCCCGTTTCTCCAGGCCATCTCCACGATGAGCTCAAACACTTCCCTAGCCCGCAGTTCACCCGCGGCTTGCTGCGTCCGGGGATTGACCAGCTGGTAAGTGGTATCCGCGAACACCGCCTCCATGAACTCCTCGGTGATGGCTACGGAAATGTTGAAGTTAGTGATCTCCTTGGGATCCGCTTTGCACTGGATGAACTGTAGGATGTCGGGATGATCCACGCGCAGAATGCCCATGTTGGCGCCCCGGCGGGTGCCCCCCTGCTTGATGGCATCGGTGGCCGCGTTGTAGCATTTCATGAAGGA
>JGI24707J26582_10001297_pt1 | contig 19637 bp, 18 predicted proteins | sample BioPla1DNA1_FD_26582 | JGI IMG/M metagenome (IMG submission 26582)
AAGACACATCTGAGTCCACCCAATCACAGAAGTCCTTCAACATCTCCGTTGGTGACGGTGTTTACCAAGGATCTGCAAAAGGCTTTGGTGGTGATTTAGTTATTGAAGTAACAATAAAAAGTGGAGAAATTACAGAACTTGAAATCGTAGAAAGTAAGGAAACGCCTTTTATTGCAGAGGGTGCTTTTAAGAGACTCATACCGGCTATTATTGAAGCACAAGGTCCTGTAGATATGATTAGNGGGGCGACTGTAACAAGTAATGCGGTAATGGAAGCATTAGAAAATGCTATTAGTATAAAGGAGGCCAGATAGCATATGAAAACACTATGGGAAGGCCTTTTTAAGAGAAACCCCGTGTTTGTTTTGTTGTTTGGACTAGTACCGGCGGTGGCCATAACCACAACAGCCATAAACGGATGGTTTTTGGGCGTAATTACGAGCGTGATTTTCCTGCTTACCACGGCCATTAATTATTTTGTAATCCCCCGCTTATGGGAAAGCTTGCGCCCGGTGGTTAAAATTGCAATAGTGATTTTGTTTACGGTGGTGATTTATACCATTGTTTTAGAAATCAATCCTCAAGTGGTTGCAAGTCTCGGTATATTTTTACCGCTCATTGCAGTAAATGCAATGGTTTTACAAGATCCAGATGAAAATAAGACTTTTGGCTTGCATCTGCTCGAAGCACTCGGTCAGAGCTTAGGGTTTATTCTCGCAATGGTGGTTTTGGGTATCATAAGAGAATTTTTAGGCTACGGTGCAGTTTTTGGTTACCAAATCACTAACGCTTCACTTGCNCCATTAAGCCTTGCAACCAGTGTACCCGGTGGCATGATCATTGTGGGGTTAGCTTTGGCAATTGTAAATAAAGTAAGAGACAGAGGGGGCGAACTCCATGACTAATGGTTGGGACTTTTTTGCACAAACCATAATTACGGGAAATTTAGTGCTTGTTCAAGGACTGGGTATATATGCATTAATAAAGTATACTGACAATGTGAAAACGGCAGCAAAAAATGGCTTGACCACTTTAGTGGCCATGGGTATCGGTAGTTTATTAGTGTGGATGTTTGAAAATCTAATGTTTGTATCCTTGGGTGTAAAAACGGGACTATATTTAATAATAGGTGTCGTGGCTGCTTTTAGCGCCCCAAGGATCTTGGGTATGAGAATTTCCTTTCAAGAAAATATGTATCAAAGTGCATTAGTTGGCTCACTTTTGTTATTAGGCACAGAAGGGGTAGTTGCAGCTAACAATCTATCGTTACCTCTCGGCGCGGGTCTGGGTTACCTTTTGACTTTGGTAGTTATGGCCACCTTGAGAAAGCGGTTAGAATTAGCTCCCATACCTAAGGCATTAAAAGGTGCACCTATCATTCTCATTACTGCCGGCTTGTTGGCCATTGCACTTTTAGGTTTTAGATTCTAGAAAAGAAAGGCCCCTTTTTCTTAGGGGCTTTTTATTTAGATCAAATTGTCAGAATAGGGAGGAATAGTTAAACAAATGTAGAATAGAGTTAGTGCCTAGGGAACAAGGAGAGAAAGAAATGCGAACAAGGAAAAAATTAATCCTAATATTGATGGTTCTATTGAGTGTGTTCCAACACGGCTTACGTTGGGGCTTAAACAAACGGTTAGGAGGCGATGAATGGCCGGATGCCGCTTCATCAGTGATTTACGCAGCAGAAACAGAAGAAACAAACTCTAGTGATTCCCATTGCCCACTGGTCCATATTAATACCGCAGGAATGGCTGAGTTGCAGACACTTCCGGGAATCGGACCAATCTATGCNGAGAGGATAATTATAGAACGCAAGGAGCAACCATTTCGGGAAAAACAAGATTTACTTCGTGTAAAGGGTATAGGAGAAAAACGCTTAGCCCAATTAATGGATTTAATCTGTCTTTATTATGAAAAATAACTTTTTAANCTTGTTTCTGTTGCTGATTTTAGGAATATATTTCGGTTCTTTAAAAGTTGGAAGTGTGTCGTTACTCTTGCTTTTGTTCTTAATGGTGGTTTTCTTTCTAGTTGTGGTGTCNTATAGAGGCTATTCNATAAAACCATGGTTGCTTTGGTTTACTATTTTGCTAGGCACTACAATTATTGGAAGATTCAATATGATTTCGAAGCAGGCATGGGTAAACCCCCATGAAGGTACATTTGAGGGTAAAGTTTATTCNGTTCAGAAGCTTGGATTTGAACAAAGAGTATTGGTAAAATTAGTACCCACTAAACAAAGAATTGCAGTACATTTACCTTTGGAAGCGCATCTAAGAACAGGAGATAAACTAGTTTTCACCGGTTTCATTTCACAACCTCAACGCGCCGCAAACCCCGGTGTTTTTTGTTATCAGAGTTATCTTTTTGAGCGAGGTGTCTACGGGGTCTCTTCTCCTACGGAATATCATCTGCAGGTCAGTGGTAGTTCAAACTTAATTGATCTTATAAGGAATAAAATAAGTACAAATATAAGAAATCATGTACAGGATCCATCTTTGCTTTTGGCTTTAATCATAGGAGAGCGAGGGGAACTGAGCTCCGAACGTAATGAAACGTGGCGCAAACTAGGGATCTCTCATCTTCTGGCAATCTCCGGTATGCATGTGGGATTTTTGGCACTAGGTCTAGGTTTTTTCGTTCGGAAACTATCCCTAAGACCTTTATTTAGTTTGTTACTCACGCAATTGTTTCTTTGGCTTTACATTATAATTGCAAGCTCAGGTCCTTCTGCGTGGAGAGCTCTATTAGCCACAATATTTAGTGGGTATGCAGGGCTCAAGCGATCGCATCTTGATCCTTTACATGTTTGGTCTTTAGTAGGTTCTTTATTACTATTAGTGCAACCTCATCTTGCTTTTAACTCGGGATTCTGCCTTTCCTTCGCGGCATCGGGGGGAATTATTCTATGGAGCAATACGTTTAAGATCAAATCTAAAAATAAAATCGTTGGCTATATTTTAAGTTCTTTACTTGTTTCTTTAATAGCCCAGCTAAGCTTGGTTCCTTTATTGATACATTACTTTGGTGAGATTTCCTTACTGGCACCATTAACTACCCTTTTATTTGCTCCTCTAATTGTAGTTTTGTTACTGGGGGGGTTTGGTGTTGCTTTGGGCTTAGGAGCAGTTGGATTGGGCCTTTTTATAAACTGGGTCATGCATATAGTGGATTTTTTAGAAAACCTATTGATTCAGTTTTCGTGGCAGTGGCGACCCAATATATGGGGTGCATTTGAGCTTACTTTATATTGGTTTTTCTTTTTATATGCAGGATGGCGGCTTCGACGTCCACGCATAACTCGGCCTAAAGCAACTTACTTTCACTTGATAACTTGTTTTGTTGTGCTCATGTTTATAACAAGCTTGCCTCCGGTTCTGCATAAGCCATTGGAAGTAACAGCGGTAAATGTGGGCCAAGGTGATTGTTATTATATACGGACACCTAGCGGTCGTAGTATCTTGATTGATGGTGGTGGTGATTCTCCTTATTGGCAAAAGGTGGGGAAGAATGTTGGTAAAGAACGCCTTCTTCCATACTTAGAATACCGCGGAGTGAAAAAACTCGACTATGTAATTCTCTCCCATCCCCATGAGGATCACCTTTTCGGACTGTTGGCAGTTTTAGAAAATTTGGATGTGGGTATGATTATAGATAATGGTCATGCCCATAATACTCCCACTTATGAGAAATATCTTGATCTAATTTTAGAAAAAAATACGCCCCATTACATGGCGAAAAAGGGTGATGATATATACTTGGGCGATGGAATAACTATGCGTGTTTTATATCCGGAGTCGGTGAGAACTAACATTCCTTCAGCCCATAATAATAATTCGCTGTTATTATTGCTTACATATGGTGGTATAAGAATGATGTTCACGGGTGATTTAGAAAAAGCAGTTCTCCAAGATTTAGCCAATGATTTTACACTTGATTTGCAAGCCCATTTGTTAAAGGTGCCTCATCATGGTAGTGATGGGAGTTTAGTTGAGGAATTTTATGATCGCGTAAATCCCAAATGGGCCATGATTTCGGTCGGGTCCAATTCTTTTGGGCACCCAGGTGAAAGTGTTTGTAAGTTTTTAAACGAAAGGCAAATCAATTGGCAAACGACTTTAGATGGTCCCAAAACTTTTGAAGTTTGGTGGGGTTTGTGGGGAAGGTTTAAGCCCTCTTCATCGTGAATAGGTAACGACGGGAGTGATTTGTATGCAGAAGATCCTAAGACAGTTAGCCACCGGACCCTTACCGAGAGTTTTGCTAGTTCACGGGTCAGAAACAATTTGGAGAGATCGGGCTTTCAAGATATTGAAGGAAAGGAACTCCCAAGATGAATTTGCCGAGTGGAATTGGTCCACGCATCAAGGGGAAAAAGAATTTGATTTAGATAGCCTATTAGCGGAATTAGCCATGGTGCCGTGGGGCGATTCATCCAAAATTATTATTTTGCAAGAAGCTAACTTGATTCCCCCATCAATAATGGAGGAACTGGCACTTTGGCTTCGAGAAAATTCCAATGCTAATTTCTTAGCCATATTTCTTGACAAGATCGATAAAAGGTGGAAATTCTTAAAAATCTTAAACGAATTTGCAGTTGAATTGGATTGTGCTCCCCTAGAGGGTGAAGGTTTGATTCGTTATATTAGTGACTATTGTACCGAACGGGAAAAGACCATAAAAAGACCTGTAATAGAAGTCTTTCTTGATAGAGTAGGTCGTGATCTTATGATTATCAATAATGAACTTGATAAACTTATCGCTTTTTCCGGAGCAGACGAAGAAATATCTCAAGAAAGTGTTTTGGCCATAACTTCACTTAGCCCCGGCCAAGTGGTTAATGATACCATTTTTAAGATGATGGATTTTATTATGGAGAAAAAGCGGAAAGAAGCACTGGAAGTACTAAATTTAATGTTAGATAGCGGAGAACCAGCACTTAGAATTCTCCCTTTAATTGAACGCCAACTTCGGCTTTTATTAGTGGCTAAAACCAGTTCAACCGATCTTGATCATGCCGCCAAAAATATGGGGGAGCGAAGTTCGTTTCCTTTGAAGAAAGCTAGGGCGCAAGCGAAAAACTTTTCCACGGCAGAGATATTCTCGGGATTTGAATTCGTGCTTTATGCCGATAGAGAACTTAAACTAGGTGTGCCCGGGCAACAGGTTTTAACGGACTTGATCATTAAACTGACATAAAAACAAAACGCCACTCCATCGTCGTGGAAGGGCGTTGTTTTTTTATGCTTGTTTAGCTAAGTTTCTTGTTAAACGAGATTTTTTTCTAGCCGCGGCATTTTTGTGGATAATTCCTTTAGACGCTGCTTTATCCAAAGCCTTGATAGCCTTTTGAAGGTGGGCGGGAGCGGCAGATGGATCTTCCGCAAGGGCGTTTTCATAGCGCTTGATTGTTGTTCTCAAAGCCGATTTATATGCGACATTTCGTTCTCGCTTTTTTTGGTTAACTCGAATTCTTTTTTCAGCTGATTTACTGTTGGCCAAACCAATTCACCTCCTCAGGCAAAATTACCCTGTAATTATATCATTAGAAGAAATTAAGTTCAAGTGGCGGTGTTTTACAAAATTTATTATTTTCAGGAATAAGCCTGCTTTTTGCGGTTAATCTAAAACAGAATGGAGGATGATTATGAACAAAAAATTTGAAGAAGATATTCTGTTTTCAAAATTCAATGTTCGAACGGATTTGGCATTAGAATCTCATCAGGCGGTTATCGAAAAAGAAGGCCCTCCGGAACTTCCCGGAGTTCGGGTACAAACCGAAGAAGAGGAAGGAATTATTGTCACAAGGATTGTTGTGGAAAATGATCTAGGAGCCCAAATGATGGGGAAAGCCCCGGGAAATTATAGTACATTAGAAGCGGAAGGCTTACGTCAGCACAACAGAGATATTCATGAAAGATTAGCCGCACTTTTGGCTAAAGAAGTGGAATGGTTTTTGGAAAAGGCCGATCTTGGACCTGAGGATGGTGTTCTGGTTGTGGGTTTAGGAAACTGGAATGCCACGCCCGATGCCCTTGGACCTAGGGTTATAGAGAACTTAATGGTTACAAGACATCTATTGGAGATGTCCCCACCTGAACTACGAAACGGATTAAGACCTATCTCCGCTATTTCGCCGGGCGTCCTTGGTTTAACCGGAATCGAAACGGGAGAAATAATTATGGGCGTGGTGGAGCGTACAGGGGCAAAGGCGGTAATTTGTATTGACGCTTTGGCTAGTCGCAGTGTGGAGAGGTTATGTAGTACCATTCAGATTGCAGATACGGGTATCAATCCCGGCGCGGGAGTTGGTAACCGCCGTTTGGCCATTACCGAAGAAAGTATGGGAATCCCGGTTATTGCAATAGGCGTTCCCACGGTGGTTCATGCCGTAACGATTATATCGGATGCCATGGATTTGATTGAAAAAGGCGAGGTTGGCGGCGTTGAGGGTGAAGATATTCCCGAAAAGGTTGCATTTGCTATTGATCCTGAGGTTCTTATGGGGAAAAAGGAGCCGGTTCAACAAATGAATTCAGGACCCAGTAAACAACAGCTGATAAGTGAAGTTCTAGAACCCTATATGGGCACTATGATTGTTACTCCTAAAGAGATAGATCAGCTAATTGATGAGGTATCAGATGTTATTGCCGGTGGTCTAAACACTTCCTTCCATGAAGGTGTGAGTTATGATGAGGTTTTTAAATATCTAAGCTAGTAGCTGTTTCGCGAAAGGGGTTCGGCAATAAAGATGTGCCCACCTATGGACTCCACAACTTCGCCATTGACCAATATTTGCACACTCTTAATTTCGGGAAATTCAGTTAGCGTATTTACGATTGCCTGAATCATCAAAGCCTCCAATAAAGCCCCACCATTAAAGTCGCTTTGAATTTCATTGCTAAAGTTTACTGTGGCTAGCCCTTCAAAAATACTCAAACCGATTAATTTTGTAGTGCTTGGCACCGATGCAAGCCAATTTTCCGTTGGTAAAGGTCCTAGAAGCAAACAGTTAAGTGCAGTGAAAGGAGTAAGTTCTTCAGAGATTTCTCTATTAACAGGTACTAAAAAGAAATCTGTTGGCGTAGATTTAACTAAAAAAATCACCGCATGGTTTAGTATTTTCGCTTCGTTTTGGCGGGCCTTAGCTAATGTGTAATATGTTTCGGACAGTTCGTTTTTGAGCGTGATTATTTCTTTCTGCAATGAATTAATAAAATAGAATGAAAGCCCTAAGCCAACTAAGATTATAAATACAATGAACTTTTCCACCCGTTTCACATAATCACTCCTTTAATAATAGATGATTTGCGTCATCTATCATATTTCCTTCTCCAAATCAATATATTTGGGAGGGGAAGAGGTGGTGAAATGGGTTTTAGGGTTCGTAGATTATTTTCCAAATATCGCTTCCGTACAAGGGTTTTACACAAAGAATTAGTTCTTTTGCCCCTCATTGTATTGGCGTTAGTCTTTTTTGTACTTGCTTTTAGTTCTCGTCACCTTATTTTGAGTGAACTGGAGCTCGAACATTCTTTAGCTAAAACATTGATTAGTAAGGGTTTGCCTAACACGGCAAGATATAGTTCGGAGAAATCACCAGATATAAAATTNAGGTCATTTATCTATTTGCTAACGAATTATGATTTACAGGATCCACTAAGTTTAATGGAGGCAACTTTACCATTAGGTCCAAGTTTAGGAGCGCAATTAAGGGTGTGGGAAGAGCGGCCATTTGTTTTTGTGCAAGAATTATCATTTGACCCTGAACCAACTCGTCCACTTCCCAAACCTCAAGTAGTAGATGAGGCTACTCGCGAAAACTCACTGCACCAAAGATTTTGATCTATCATACACATTCATCGGAGATGTATTTAGGACGTGCTTTGACTCAAAAACAAGCAAATCAAGGCCATTACCAATTTCGCAGCTTATCAGACCCCACAATTACAGGCGTTATGGCCGTGGGCCGTCACTTAACTAATGCTTTAAATAAGATGGGCATTGAGACCGTTCACGAACCACGCATTCACACTTTGCCTACCATCAGTCATTCATATGCAAATTCAGAAAGAACTGTGAGAGAAATCCTTGGCAAGCACGATTTTGATATGGTGATTGATTTACATCGTGATGCGGGAGTACAAAGCCCAACTACCATAATTAACGGACGTAAGGTGGCCNGGCTAGTTTTAGTTGTGGGCACTGCTGAACGGATACCTTTGAGCCATCCCGAGTTTGCAAAAAATCTTGAGTTTGCTCAGAAAATTAAATCAATTTGCGATGAAATGTATCCAGGCTTAATGCGACCCATTCAAGTGCAAAGAGAGGCCAGATATAATCAGCATTTACATCCTAGGAGTTTAATCGTAGAATTAGGATCGGTGGAAAATACTTTGAATGAAGCTTTGTTAGCAGCAGAACTATTGGCCAACGTTTTGGTTAGAACGCTTTGACAGGAATTCTGCTCTCTAAGGCGAATCTTTTATGTTGTGCCATGTAGAGGAGCGAGGGAGATGGGGACGGAAAATAGGGAACAAGTGGCTAGAGCTGCTACCATTGTTATGTCAGCGATATTAGTCAGTAGAATATTAGGATTTTTGCGTGAGAGGGCTGTGGCAGAGGTTTTNGGCAGAACTGCTGTGACTGATGTTTTTTTTGCCGCCTTTGCATTACCCGATTTAATGTATCAATTATTGGTGGGAGGGGCACTTAGCTCGGCTTTCATTCCTGTTTTCACTCAATATTTGGCCCAAGAGGACGAAAAGGAAGCCTGGTATGTTGCTAGTATATTTCTCAATATAACCGTATTGGCCTTACTACTTATAATGGTCTTAGGTGTAATTTTCACTCCCAGTTTGGCCCCACTTGTGGGAATAGGATTTTCAGGTGAACAAAAGGAACTTTTGGTTCTTTTAATGAGAGTAACCTTTCCGGCAGTATTTTTCACTGCTTTAGCAGGACTTTCCATGGGTGTACTTAACTCTTACCAAAGGTTTACTTTGCCCGCAATAGGGCCTATAATTTATAATTTAGGTCAGATTTTAGGGGCTTATGTGCTAGGTCCAATCGTGGGTATTATGGGAATGGCTATAGGAACGATCTTTGGATCCATGGGAAACTTTGCTATTCAGTTTCCCGAGGTATTTCGGCGTGGAAAAAAATATTATCGTCCCACGGTCGATCTTAAACATCCGGGAATTCGCCGAATGGGTCAATTAATGCTACCGGCAATAATCGGACTCTCCATAGCGCAAATCAATATTATAGTGAGCCAAAATCTTGCTTCTACCCTTGAAACCGGTTCCATAGTTGCCCTTAGGTTAGCAAACCGGTTGATGAATTTTCCATTGGGTATTTTTGCCATGGGAATTTCCACGGCCATTTTTCCCACATTGTCGCGTTTAATAGCCAAGGGGGAGAAATCTGAATTTACTCGGACTCTATCGTTTGGTTTACGAGTAGTATTCTTTATAACCATACCTTCAGCAGTTGGACTAGCCTTCCTGAGAGTACCAATTGTTCGTTTATTGTTTGAATCAGGTGAATTTACCGCTGTAGACACATTGGCAACTGCACATGCACTTTTATTTTATGTTCCGGGTTTGGTTGCCCAAGCCGCGATTCAAGTTACGACCCGTGGTTATTACTCATTGCAAGACACTGTTACTCCAGTAAAGATCGGTTTTGTAACGGTAGTTTTAAATTTTTTGCTTAGTATAATATTTTTACGTACAACATCTTTGGGAGCCGGTGGTCTCGCTTTGGCTTTTTCCATTAGTTCTTTGTTCAATGTTGTCCTAGCCATGAGTATTTTAGGTAAGAAGCTTGGGGNTTTAATCAATCTACAATTATTTAAATCGATCACAAAGGCAACCATTTCATCTTTGTTCATGGGTGTAGCGGTTTTCTTTAGCTCTTCATTTTTGAATGTAATACTGCCTACAGATAGAAAACTCGGTCAATTAGGCCAGACCTTCGGTGCGATTGTGATAGCAATCCTGGTTTACTTCGCCATGAGCGCTATCTTAAAGATGGATGAAGTTGGATTCGTATTCAATTTAATCAAAGAGAAACTAAATAAGAAAGCTAAAAAAGCAAATGAAGAATCTCACTTAAAAGAGCAATAGATTTGAAATAAGAGGTCACTATGATATAATAAGACAGCAAATTACTTCTAGTGGAGGAATTAGAAAAAGTATGACCCAGAAGAACATACGGAACTTTTGTATTATTGCGCATATTGATCATGGTAAGTCCACGTTGGCAGATCGCATTTTAGAATACACCGGAACCTTAACTCAGCGAGAAATGGCTGATCAAGTTTTGGACTCCATGGATTTGGAAAAAGAACGGGGAATTACAATCAAGTTGCAGGCTGTACGCCTAACGTATGAAGCGCACAACGGCGAAAAATANACACTTAATTTAATTGATACCCCGGGGCACGTGGACTTCTCCTATGAGGTTTCTCGTAGCCTTGCCGCCTGCGAAGGGGCTTTATTGGTGATCGATGCTTCTCAGGGCATNGAGGCCCAAACCTTGGCGAATTTATATTTAGCATTAGACCATGATTTAGAAATTATACCGGTCATTAATAAAATTGATCTACCAAATGCTGATCCCGAAAGAGTTAAGTACGAATTAGAGGATAGCATCGGGATTCCCGCTGAAGAGGCTGTCTTAGTTAGTGCCCGTACAGGTGAAGGGATCGGGGAAATGCTGGAAGCCATCGTAAATAGAATTCCCGCGCCAAAAGGTGATTCTCAGGCTCCAACAAGGGCGATGATTTTCGATTCCCATTATGATCAATATCGTGGGGCAGTTGCTTATGCCCGAGTAATAGATGGAAATATCAAAGTAGGTGACATGATCAAAATGATGAGCACCGGCCGAACCTTCGAAGTGAATGAGTTGGGTGTCTTTAGGCCGGCATTGGTCGCCGTTAATAATCTAGGTCCCGGTGATGTGGGTTGTGTCATGGCCAGTATGAAGGATGTGCGAGACACTCGCGTGGGAGATACTATCACGAATGCCAGTAGACCTACCACAGAGGCTTTAGAGGGCTATCGTCCTGCTAAACCCATGGTGTATTGCGGACTATACCCGGTTATTAATGAAGATTATGTTGCGTTACGTGATGCCCTAGATAAACTACAATTAAACGACGCCGCACTTACCTACGAGGCCGAATCATCTGCTGCCCTAGGCTTTGGTTATCGTTGCGGTTTTTTGGGTTTACTACATTTAGAAATTATTCAAGAACGCCTAGAGCGCGAGTTTGATTTAGATATCATCACGACGGCTCCAAGTGTGGTTTATCAAGTAGTATTAACAGACGAAGAGGTTATTGAGATTGATAATCCTTCGGATTTACCTGCAGTAACCAACATTGAGCATATCAAAGAGCCATATGTACATGCCACAATTATGGTTCCGGACGAGTTTGTCGGGGCAGTCATGGATGTTTGCCAAGATAGACGCGGTGTTTTTTCTAACATGGAATATATCACACCGGAACGTGCTAAAATCGATTACGAAATGCCACTAGCTGAGATNTTGATGGATTTCTTCGATCGCTTAAAATCGCGCACCAAAGGTTATGCTTCGTTAGATTACGAGCTAATCGGTTATAGGGAATCAAAGGTTGTTAAACTAGATATTTTACTAAATGGCAATCCCGTAGATGCCCTTTCTTGTATTGTTCATCAAGATAAGGCATTATCTCGCGGACGCAGTTTGGCCGAAAAACTTAAGGAAGTTATACCCAGGCAGCAATTTGAAGTACCTATTCAAGCAGCCATCGGCAACAAGATTATTGCCCGTGAGACGGTTCGTGCGTTGCGGAAGGATGTTTTAGCTAAATGTTATGGGGGAGACATTAGCCGAAAGCGTAAGCTATTGGAGAAACAAAAAGAGGGTAAGAAACGAATGAAAAGCTTAGGAAATGTGGAAGTTCCCCAAGAAGCGTTTATGGCGATTTTAGAGGTGGAATAGGTGGGTTAGTAATGGGAATTTATGTACACATTCCCTTTTGCGAAAAGAAATGCTACTATTGTGACTTTCATTCGGTAGTTGTCGGTGACCTAACGCATTTTGCGAAGGTTACTGATGACTACCTTATTTCTGTGCGTAAAGAAGCATTNTATTATAAAAAACAGTGGGGAAACAAATCACTATCAACCCTTTTCATAGGGGGAGGCACGCCCACTTCATTACCTCCACAGAAATTAGCTTNGCTGATTCGTTTTATTCTCCATGAGTTTCCTTTTGCGGAAAATCCAGAAGTCACGATAGAAGCAAACCCCCACACTATCCACTTAAATGATGCAAAAATATTAGCTTCTGCAGGNGTCAATCGAGTAAGTATCGGCGCCCAATCATTTCAAAACAACTTATTACAGAGCATGGGTAGGCTTCACCGCAGTGATCAGATTGAAAAAAGCGTCTTACGTTTCAAAGAAGCGGGAATAGATAACGTAAACCTAGATNTCATGTTTGGGTTGCCAGAGCAAACAATAAACGATTGGAAGGATACTNTAATGAGTGCCCTTTCTCTAAAACCCACGCATTTATCTTGTTACGGATTGATTTTGGAACCGGGAACACCCTTTGCAATCTGGGAAGCAAAGGGTATTTTGCGTTTTCCCACCGATGATGACCAAGCCGAAATGTTCGAAATTGCGAGGGAAGTTTTAGTCAAATCAGGCTATGAACATTATGAGATATCCAACTTCTGTAAACCAAGGTTTGAAGCTAGGCATAATTTGCTTTATTGGATGAATATGCCGTTTATAGGGCTGGGTAGTGGAGCCACCGGCTATTTAAATCGAAGGCGCTATACTAATATTGCAAAGATTTCTGANTATATTAAAGGCTGGATGAATGATTGCCCTATATATGAACGGGAATCGTTGATTAGTGAAAAACAAGAAATGGATGAAACAATGATGGTGGGAATGCGTTTGCTCCAAGGAGTATCGGAGATAGATTTTATGGAGCGTTACGGAATGAGCTTTTTTGAAGTTTATCCCTTAGAAATAGAAGGATTATTAAATAAGGGATTGGTCGAATTGGTAAATGGTAAACTTCGCGTCACGAAGCAGGGGCTTTACTTAGAAAACATGGTCTCGGGTGCGTTTTTACCATAGCTTTCACCTCTTGACAAACGTAGGGCGAAGTGATATTTTATGGTTAAATAATGTTAGCACTCCCGCTTGATGAGTGCTAAAGAGAGGGTGACCACCATGTTAAATGAACGCAAGCGTTTAGTTCTTCGAGCTATTATTGATAACTATGTTGAAACGGCTGAGCCTGTTGGTTCCCGCACAATTGCACGAAAACATGATTTAGGTGTCTCCTCTGCTACAATTCGTAATGAAATGGCTGATTTAGAAGAGACTGGGTATATACAGCAACCGCATGTATCTGCCGGAAGAATACCTTCCGATAAGGGCTATAGATTTTACGTTGATGCCCTATTAGAACCACATTCTATTTCCATGCCTGAATTGGGCGAAATTAGAAAGAAAATTATAGGGGCTCAGTTAAATTTAGATCGCTCAATTCATGAAGCTGCTAGGATTTTAGCTTTGCTAACGGGATCAATATCATTAGTTGTGACACCCAGTACTGATCATCTTGTTTTTCAGCATTTACAATTGGTGTCTCTCGAAGACACGGGTATCTTGGTGACTTTAGTTTTGCATCCCGGTATTGTGAAAAACAAATTGATTCAAACAGAACAAAAATATACGTCAGAACAGATTAATGAAATATCTTTAACACTAAACCACAAACTAAAAGGTATAACATACCGCGAATTAGGCCCCACCATTTTTGCTGAGATTATTAGAGATTATGGTGAAATAGGTAGGGTGTTGGTGGAACTAGTTTTGCAAGGGTTATCTGAAGAAAATGGTGAGCAAGTTTATGCTTCCGGTGCCGTTAATATTTTAAGTCAACCTGAATTTAGAGATGTTGAAAGGGCAAAGGCACTGCTAGAGGCCTTAGAAGAAAAAGATCGCATCTTAAATCTTTTGAGTTCAAGTTCAGGTGTNAGTGGAGTTCAAGTTATGATCGGCCAAGAAAACATTCACACAGCTATGCAGGACTGTAGTTTGGTTACGTGCACTTATTATGTTGATGATAATGTGGTGGGCACTTTAGGGGTTATAGGCCCAACTCGCATGGATTACGGAAAAGTTATGGCTGCAGTGAGTTTGGTATCAAGCTCGTTAAGTACATTGTTAAGCGAGCAAAAATAGACTATGCAATTTTAGGTGTTTGTTAGAGAAGGAGGTACCCGTGTGCCGAACAAAGATGAAGTGTTAGAAAACCGTGTAGAAGATTTTGATGTTTGTGAAGAAGAAGTAGAAACAGACGAGTGTTTACAATCTAGAATAGAATTACTCGAACGGGAAAAAGCCCAGATTACCCAGCAACTACTTCGTTTAAAAGCGGACTTTGAGAATTTTCGCAGACGAAGTCGAAATGAAAAGGAAAACTTAGTGCAAGAAGCAAATCGCAATTTACTAGAAAACTTACTTCCTGTTTTAGATAATTTCGAGAGAGCTCTGGACGCACAAAGTGAAGAAAAANGTTTAGAAGATCCGTTTTTTCAAGGTGTCAAGATGGTTTCTCAGGGCCTTTTAAATGTATTGGGGGAATATGGTTTACAAGTTATCAATGCCGTGGGTCAGCCATTTGATCCCGATCTCCATGATGCCATATCTTTAGAGGGCGAAGGTGGAGACAATCTTGTTGTTACACAACAATTGCAAACTGGTTATATGTTATATGAAAAAGTATTAAGACATACGAAAGTTTTAGTCGGTATGTGTGAGGAGGAAGAAGAATGTCAAAAGTAATTGGTATTGATCTTGGCACTACAAACTCTGTTGTAGCAGTAATGGAAGGTGGCGAACCCATTATAATTCCAAATGCGGAAGGAGGTCGCACGACGCCTTCGGTAGTTGCCTTTACTAAAGAGGGAGATCGTATTGTTGGTCAAGTTGCCAAAAGGCAGGCTGTTACCAACCCGGATCGGACGATTTCATCTATTAAGCGCCACATGGGGACAGATTATAAAGTTAAAATCGACGGAAGGGATATGACCCCTCAAGAAATATCAGGTATGGTTTTACGTAAACTAAAAGAAGAAGCAGAGGCTTACTTAGGCGAGTCGGTCAGTAAGGCTGTTGTAACTGTGCCGGCTTATTTCACCGATGCGCAAAGACAGGCAACTAAAGATGCAGGTGTTATTGCGGGACTTGAGGTACTCAGAATCATTAATGAACCTACTGCAGCCGCTGTTGCCTATGGTTTAGATAAAGAACAAGAACAGACTGTTTTGGTCTTTGACCTAGGCGGTGGAACCTTCGACGTCTCCATTCTAGAACTTGACGAAGGTTATATTGGAGTTAAAGCTACCAGCGGAAATAACCGTCTAGGCGGAGATGATTTTGATGAAAGAATCACAAATTATCTCGTAGGCGAGTTTAGGAAAGAAACGGGCATCGATTTAAGCAAAGATAAAATGGCTATGCAGCGTCTAAAAGAAGCGGCTGAAAAAGCTAAAGTGGAATTGTCGGGATTACCTCAAACTAATATAAACTTACCGTTTATTAGTGCTTCCAGTAGCGGACCTGCTCACCTTGATATGAATTTAACCCGTGCTAAGTTCAACGAATTGACAAATGACTTAGTTGCCAAAACCCTTGAGCCCATCAAGCAATCGCTAAATGATGCCGGTTTTAAGACATCTGATATTGATCGTGTCTTGTTAGTAGGTGGTTCCACAAGAATTCCGGCTGTGCAGGAAGCTATCGAAAAACTCATGGGTAAAGAGGCTTATAAAGGAATCAATCCCGATGAGTGTGTTGCCTTAGGTGCCGCGGTACAGGCGGGGATTTTATCAGGGGAATTTGATCAAGANGAAGGCTTGGTTTTAGTTGACGTTACACCTCTTTCCTTAGGTATTGAAACACTCGGCGGTGTTATGACCACTTTAATCAAAAGAAATACCAGCATTCCATGTAAAGAAACGCAGGTCTTTACAACAGCCGCTGATAATCAACCCGCTGTTGATATCCATGTTTTGCAGGGCGAAAGGCCGATGGCGGTAGATAATGTTACTTTAGGGCGTTTTCAGCTGACCGGAATTCCACCGGCACCAAGGGGTGTTCCGCAGATAGAAGTTACTTTTGATATTGATCGTAACGGTATAGTTAATGTGGGAGCGAAGGATCTCGGAACAGGTAAGGAACACAAGATTACCGTTACTTCCTCTACCGGTTTGACCGAGTCGGATATAGAAAAGCTAGTTAAAGAGGCGGAAGAACATGCCGAAGAAGACAAAGCCAAACGCGAAGCAATTGATTTACGCAATCAAGCTGACAATGCTCTTTGGGCAGTGGATAATACCTTGAAAGAACTAGGCGAAGATAAGATTACGTCTGAGCAAAAGGCAGAAATCGATTCGGCTAAAGATGAACTTAAGGCAGCACTTGAAAAAGATGATACAGAAGAGATTAAAGCTAAGATGAAGTCTCTAGATGAAGTTTTACATCGTATTTCTGAAAAGCTTTATCAACAGGCTCAAGCAGAAGGGGCTCAAGCCGAACCGTCTGCTCAAGGTTCAGGGGATGATGAGGAAATAGTTGATGCTGATTTTACCGAAGAATCTTAAGTCAGCTGCAAAAAAGGCGGTGTAAAGCTTGGCCAAGCAAGATTATTATGATGTACTGGGCGTACCCAGAGGGGCGTCAGAGGAAGAAATAAAAAAAGCGTATAGAACCATGGCTCGCAAGCTTCACCCTGATGTGAATAAAGAACCGGACGCCGAAGAGAAATTTAAGTCTATTAACGAGGCATATTCGGTTTTGGGAGACCCAGAACGCAAAGCACAATATGATCAATTTGGGCATGCTGCTTTTGAAAATGCGGGACCAGGGGGATTTGGTGGTTTTGAGGGTTTTGGAGGGTTTGAAGATTTAGGCGACATTTTTAGTGAGATGTTTTTCGGGGGTGGACTTGGTGGCCGTCAAGGAAATCGTCCACGCAGAGGGGCTGACCTAAGATACGATCTTACTATTGATTTTGAGGAAGCAGCCTTTGGACTAGAGAAGGAAATCTCTATCCCGAGAACAGAAACTTGTGAACATTGCCATGGTAATAAAGCCGAACCTGGCACACCCATCACCACTTGCCCTGATTGTAACGGTAGCGGGCAGGTACGTGTTGTACAACAAACGCCTTTAGGTCAGTTCGCGAGCACAAGAACTTGCTCCAGATGCCAAGGGGAAGGGAAGACTTTCGAGACAGCTTGTCGCGTATGTCGAGGTTCCGGAACTCAGCGCAAGACTCGTAATATCAAGGTAACAATTCCCGCGGGAATAGATAATGGTCAAACATTGCGTTTAAACGGACAGGGAGAAGCAGGTCAAAAAGGCGGTCCACCCGGTGATCTTTTGGTTGTGATTAGGGTACGACCTCACGAATTTTTCCGGAGGGAAGGACGAAATGTAGTTTGTGAAGTGCCCATTTCTTTTGTGCAGGCTACTTTAGGAGATGAAATTAAAGTACCAACATTGGAAGGCACGGTTAGTATGCGTATTCCCGAAGGCACGCAGTCAGGTAAAGTGATGCGATTAAGGGGTAAGGGTATCCAAGATTTACGCGGTCTGGGGAAAGGCGATCAACTGGTTAATATTAAGGTTCTAACACCTAAGAAGCTTACTGCTAAACAAAAAGATTTGCTTAGGGAGTTTGCTAAGGCAGGTGGGGGAGATTTACCCGACGAAGCCAAGGGTTTTTTTGAACGAATGAAGGATGCTTTTAGTTGAGTTTTAAGCTGCCCTTTTATATTGGGCAGCTTTTGGCTACCTTTAGAAGGGAAGTAGTCTAATGTTTAAATGGCAGGAAGTTAAAATCAGCGTAAATCGCGGGGCGGAAGAAGGNGTGTATGCTGTTCTTGACAAGAGGGGAATAGATAGTTATTCAGTGGAAGATTCGAGTTTAGTCGACCAAGCCCAAAGGCTGGGCTGGGGCGATTATTTCCCCGAATTTGAGCATAGTGAGCAACTTACCATAACTTGCTATTTTTCTGCCCCATTAGGGGCAAATGAGCTTAAAGAGATTAAGATGGAGATTCTCGCTTTAAGTGAATTCGGTTTTGAGCCCGGGTCTGTTATTGTTACTGAAAACCAAGTAAATGAAGATGACTGGGCAGACGCATGGAAAGCGTATTACCGGCCGTTAAGAATTGGACAAATCCATATTCGACCTTCTTGGGAAGCATCGCAAGAGGACATTTCGTCGGGAATTTTAATTAAACTTGATCCCGGTATGGCTTTTGGTGCCGGAACACACCCAACAACCGCCATGTGCATTGAGATTTTACAGGATTTAAATCTTGAAAACAAAGAGCTTTGGGATATCGGTGCCGGATCCGGTATATTGTCCATTGTGGCGGCAAAATTGGGAGCCAATGTTAAGGCAGTAGATATAGATCCNGTTGCGGTGAGAGTTGCTAAGGAAAACCGTGAAATGAACGAAGTGGATTTTACCATCAAGCAAGGTTCTTTAGCGGAGCTTTCCGGGAAACCACATATTATAGTAGCTAACATTATTGCCGACGTTATAGGCCCGATGTTTCCCTCCGTATACCATGCTCTCGAACGGGGAGGCTATTTTATTGCTTCCGGAATAATCGAGGAAANGGATGGGGAAATAATTTCCTTAGGTCGCGAGGCAGGATTGCGCTTATTGCGGAGAATACAAAGGGGAGAATGGGTTAGTTATCTTTGGCAAAGGGGCGAATGATTTGGCGCGATTTTTTCTTGAAGCGGGACAGCCTAATGACGGGCAAATTATAATTACCCAAGCAGATGCTCACCATATAANAAATGTTTTACGCCTGCAACCGGGAAGTGATATTGAGTGCGTTGATGAGCGTGGCTTAGTTCATCTAGTTGAAATTACCGAGGTGGGAGATTTAGTCAGGGGTAGGNTTTATGACACGCAGGAATTATCGCAAGAATCCCCCCTTTACCTCACGTTGTTTCAGGGGCTGGCCAAAGGGGATAAGATGGATCTTGTAATCCAGAAGGCTGTTGAGCTCGGTGCGATGGAAATTGTGCCTTTTACTTCCCGTTATACTGTAGTGAAGCTTGACTCAAAGCAGGCCGAAAAACGTAAAACTAGATGGGAAAGAATTGCTTTAGAAGCAGCAAAACAAAGTGGTAGAACTGTAATTCCTTCTATTGGAGAACTTTGTAGATTTAAGGATCTTATTTCCGAGGTTGTGAAGCGTAAGGAACAAGGAGAATTAATCTTGGTTGCATACGAGGGAGAGAACCGAACCAAGATGGGGGACTTTGGTGAAAAACACGAAAAAATATCAGTGCTTATAGGTCCTGAAGGTGGTTTTTCCGCAGAAGAAATAGAAAAACTAGTTAAGATTGGCTGTCACACAGTTTCTTTAGGTCCACGCATACTTAGGACTGAAACGGCCGGATTGGTTGTCTTATGCCTTTTAGGATATAAATGGGGAGATTTAAAATGACCGTAAAAAAACTCGCAACAAGCACTTTAGGTTGTAAAGTGAATCAATATGATACAGATAGTGTAAT